>Ga0187876_1000866_pt1 | contig 28636 bp, 28 predicted proteins | sample June2016WEW_17_4_FD_133000 | JGI IMG/M metagenome (GOLD analysis project Ga0187876, IMG submission 133000) | Peatland microbial communities from SPRUCE experiment site at the Marcell Experimental Forest, Minnesota, USA - June2016WEW_17_40 | ecosystem: Environmental > Terrestrial > Soil >...
CGCGCCCATCGAGCGAGCTTCGGCCGCGGCCAACGGTTCCGGCCGGGCGAAGCCGCCTGCCTTCAATATCTCGGCGCCGCGCAGCACGCGTCGCGCGCGTGAACCCGACATCCTTCGAATCCAGCCTTTGAGCCACCCGCCTTCGTCCACGCACTTGATAAAGACCTCAGTGCCGTCCACCACAATGAATCCGGCAACAGTTTTCACCGACCGCTTGAGCGGCCGAAACCCTGGCCCGTTGATCAGTTGGCTGGCCTGCGCAACGACCGCCGCCCATGCGGGAGTGCGCGCAGTGAGGATTTCCATGCGCATTGCGCGTCCAGCCTATCCGATTCAGGCGGGCGACGCATATTCGGCAGCCACGCCCACGACGTTATCGAGCCGCCAGCCCGACCACGCGCTGGGGCGTCAGCGGCCCAGCGCGTGGCGAACAGTATGCAAAATGTACACAAAGTCGCGCGGTGAGGCGACTCGCCCCATCAGGGCGATAGCGGACAGCACCGCCATCTCATCCGAGGTTATATTGTGGGTGCGGTGGATCCGCTCATCCTTACGGAAGTCTTCCCATGCCGGCTTCTCGTTTTCGATATTGTTCGGCTTAAGCAATTCGACGGCTCGCGGGTTGGCCAGAAAGAACAACTCGCGGCGATCGAGTCCAAGGACCTCAGCCAAGCGGCTCAATACCTTGTCCGACGGGTGGCGTTTGCTGGATTCCAGATGACCGACGTACGGCGTGGAGGTTTTAATCCGGCGAGCGACTTCCTGCTGCGTCAGGTCCAACTGGCGACGCCGGTCGCGAATCACCTGTCCAAAGTTCCGGTCTTTTCGTTTTGCCATCTCAATCTCGAGCAAGCAAAGCAAAGTAATCGAGTCCGCGGAGATTTCACCACCAGCGCGTCACTCACGAACCGTCATAATGCCCTACGAGCCCAGTCCCTAACTTTCTCAGGAAGTTGTCCGTGGACAGAGAATCCACAGAAACTGCGACGTTCTCCCCCCGAAACTCTCGTCCTCGACCCATGCACCGTTAGCCTAGGATACGCTACTTAATGCAATTAAAGATCGTTAATCCGACTATTGGCCGTCTTTGTGCTAACAGTATTAAGCCTGACGCAATCGGCGACTGCAAGTAGGGTTCTCGGTTTGGCGAAAAGCCCTGCACTTACCGAACGTTTAGTTGGTGGTGCGTCTGTCAACCGCGATTCAATTACCGTACGGATTGCGTCCGTCGTTCATGTAGATCGAAAAATCCTCGACGCCATCGATCGTCCGCGGCGGGCTCTTGAACTCGCGCACGGCCCCCGCCCCGAGTCCGTCGAGAGTCAGCGTGTCTTGCCCCAGCGGCCGGCCATTGCGGTCGTAGTAATGAACTTCGAGTTCGATCGCGCGTGTCCGATCGGCAGTATTGCGAACCTGGCCTGCGACATAGACGCGGTTACCATCATGCTCCAGATGGCTGCGTACCACCCTGACCGGTTCCACCGACATCAGCGAATAGAAAACGAAACCAGCGAAGGCGAGGGCCGCCGCCAGCATTATCCACCCGCCCCTGCGCATCTAATTCATACATCCCGTACGATTACGCACGGCACCTTACGATCTGATGGTCTCAATAGGATCGCGGCAGCATGAGCACGTGCTCGCTGATCGAGTTAAGCACCATTTCCTGCGAGACCGGCGCGATTTTGAGCAGTCTGCATTCGCGAAAGTAGCGTTCGACGTCGTATTCCTGCATGTAGCCGTAACCGCCGAGGGTTTGCACCGCGCGGTCGCAGGCTTCGAATCCGGCGTCCGCCGCGCGCAGCTTCGCGATGTTCGACTCGGCCCCGCAGGGTTTGCGGTTATCGAACAGCCAGGCCGCCTTCATCATCATTAGCTCGGCCGCTTCGAGTTTGGAGTAGGCGTCGGCCAGCGGATGAGCGATGGCCTGGTTCTGGCCTATCGGGCGGCCGAACACGATCCGTTCCTTGGCGTAATGCACCGCCTTATCGATCGCCGCGCGCCCGATTCCGATGCCTTCCGACGCGATCAAAATCCGTTCAGGGTTGAGCCCGTCGAGCAGCGTGACGAAGCCGCGGCCTTCCTCGCCGATTATATCCGCGGCGGAAACCTTCAGATTGTCGATAAAGAGCATGTTGGTATCGACCGCGTGGCGGCCGAGCTTGTGCAACTCCCGCACCTCGACCGCATCGCGATCCAGGTCGGCGAAGAACAGCGTCATGCCGTCGGTCTTCTTCTTGACCTGCTCGATCGGCGTCGTGCGCGTCAGCAGGAGCATCTTCTTGGCCTCCTGCGCCTTGGTGATGAAAACCTTGCGCCCATTGATGATGAAATTGTCGCCCTCGCGCCGCGCGAACGTCTTGATATGCGTGATGTCGTTGCCGGCGTCCGGCTCCGTCACCGCAAACGACATATGCAGTTCGCCGCTGATGACGCGCGGCAGCCAGCGCCGCTTCATCTCCTCGGAGCCGTGGCGGATCAGCGGGGTGAGGCCGAAGATGCCCAGATGGATCGAGCTCGCCGCGTTCATCGCGCCCGCGTAAGCGACCTCGCGCATGATCAACGCCGCCTCGGTGATCCCGAGTCCGCTGCCGCCGTATTCCTCCGGAATCGCGATTCCGAGGTAGCCGGCCGCCGCGACCGCCTGGTAAAACTCGTGAGGAAATTCCCCGCTCGAATCCTTGCCGCGCCAATATTCGTCCGGGAACCGCTGGCACAGCGCGCGCACTCCGGCGACGATTTCCTTCTGTGAATCAGTCAGCTCAAAATCCATCTTGCCGCTCTCCCCGGTGAGTGAAGCCGCAATTTCGGCTTCGATGTTCTGGTTGATTCCTTGCAGATTAACCCGCGCCCCACGCACTTCCAAGCCTAACGCACCACGCCACCGTGTGCGCCGCTCGGACTTCGCGCAGACGCCCCCGATGCGGCGGGCATCCATTTTGCTCAACTCAATTTCGGTGATCGAGATTGCTGCGGTCCATAGCGTCCGGCAAAGGCCGTGGCTGGAGGGCATTTTTGAACGATTCAACGTAATTCGGCTAGCACAGGGTGAGTTCACCGATGCTCACGATTTAGGCAGCGGATGCTGCGCGGGTGGGCGTTGCGTTGCGATCGATTTCGTGAAAAATGGGATGGTTGCCGCCGGTCACTGCCGTAACGGCTCATGATCGTTCGGTTCGACTCGGCAGTCATCGGAGATCGGCGCCGCCTCAATCGAAGTGTCGCCGCAGGCATCAAACGAATCCAAGGGTCTGCCGCCCCGTAAGCGGCTGGGAGGATGACGAGTCAAATGACTCCGAAACAAGTTCTTCAACTGATCAAGGACAAGGGCGTAGTGATGGTCGATATCAAATTTATCGATCTGCTCGGAACCTGGCAGCATTTTTCTGCCCCGATTTCCGAGTTCAAGGATGAAGCGCCCTTCGACGAGGGCCTTGGCTTCGACGGCTCGTCGATTCGCGGATGGCAGGCGATCGACAACAGCGACATGCTGGTCATCCCCGATCCCGACACCGCCGTGCTCGATCCGTTTACCAAGGAGCCCACGCTCTCGATCATCTGCACGGTCCAGGATCCGATCACCCGTGCGGACTATTCCCGCGACCCGCGCAACGTTGCGCGCAAGGCCGAGGCCTACCTGAAATCGACCGGCGTCGGCGATGTCGCGTACTTCGGTCCCGAGCCCGAGTTCTTCATCTTCGACTCGGTGCGGTTCGATACGACCCAGAACTCCAGCTATCACTTTATCGAATCGAACGAGGGCAACTGGAACAGCGGCCGTGAGACCGCAATCAAGGGCGGCCACAACCTCGGCTACAAGGTCAAAAACAAGGAAGGCTACTTCCCGGTTCCGCCGACCGACAGCCTCCAGGATATCCGCACCGAGATGGTGCTCGAGATGGAGCGCGTCGGCATCCGCGTCGAAAAGCAGCATCACGAAGTCGCGACCGCGGGCCAGGCCGAGATCGACATGCGCTTTCAGTCGCTGGTCAAGATGGCCGACTGGCTGACCTGGTTCAAGTACATCGTCAAGAATGTCGCGACGCGCCACGGCATGACGGCGACCTTCATGCCCAAGCCGATCTTCGGCGATAACGGCACCGGCATGCACACCCATCAGAGCATCTGGAAGGGCGAGACCCCGCTGTTTGCCGGCAACGGCTACGCCGGAATGTCCGAGCTTGCGATGCACTATATCGCCGGCATTCTGCATCACGCGCCTGCGCTCGCGGCCTTTACCAATCCGGGCACGAACTCCTATCGACGGCTGGTCCCCGGTTTCGAGGCGCCGATCAACCTCGCCTACTCGAGCCGCAATCGATCCGCGTCCGTGCGCATCCCGATGTACTCGCCCTCGCCCAAGGCCAAGCGGATCGAGGTGCGCTTCCCCGACCCGACCTGCAACCCGTATCTCGCGTTCTCCGCGATGTTGCTCGCCGGTCTCGACGGTATCCAGCGCCGGCTCGACCCGGGTCAGCCGCTCGACAAGGACATCTACGCACTCTCGCCGGCGGAACTGGCGGAGGTGCCGAGCATGCCCGCGTCACTCGAGGAGTCGCTCGCCAACCTGAAGCGCGATCACGAATTCCTGCTCAAGGGCGATGTCTTTACCGAGGACCTGATCGAGACCTGGATCGATTACAAGATGGCGAAGGAAGTCAGTGCGATTCGTCTGCGGCCGCATCCGTACGAATTCGCGCTCTACTACGACGCCTGATCGATCGCGGTCGAAGGCGCAGCTACGAATAGTGACGGCGGCGGGAGCAACCCCGCCGCCGTCTGCCCGCATGGGTGAAGGTCCGCTTCAACCGCTTCCTACGTCCGCAAATTATTCGCATCTACCGGCAATTCACTACCAATCGATGCGGCGCACTTCAGATGATAGTCTGAACGTGCTGCGATCGGGGCGCGCGCCCCTTCGATTTCGATTCGATGCCACTCTAGCCGATGATTCGATACCGCCACGCCTTGAGCGCAATCGCGCTGACGATCTGCTTCGCCACGAACACTTTGATGGCGTCGCGGGCGTCGGCAGCGCCGTCTCCGGCTGCCACACCAATATCATCGGCGCCGTCTTCGCCGGTGGTCGCGCCCGCCGTTTCGCCCACGCCAGCGTCCACGGTCTCACCCGCCGTGGCGGCTCCCGTAAACGCCACCCGTGCTTCGGTTATCTCTTTTCTCGGCCAGGTCATCGCCTGGTATCGCGTCGCGACCGGGGATCTGACCGCGAGCGATCCAACCGATATTCTTTACGCTGCCGATAACCGGCAGTTGGCCGATGAGGTGCTTCATCTCGCTTTCGATTATGCCCGCGCGCAGGTGGCGCTGCTCAAGGCGGCTGGCGGTGACCATCCGCAATCCGCCGTCGCGAAAGCGGCCGGTAGCGGCGGCGATCTGGCCATGCGCCGCGCTTCAGCCCAGGCCGAAGTCGCTGGTTTCGCGGATAAGGTCAGCGGCCTGCAGAGGCGCTTGCAGCAAAGCGGGAAGCGCACCCGCGACCTCATCGGCCGCGAACTCGCCGCCACTCAGGGTCAACTCGATCTCGCGCAGTCGCACGTCGATTCAATCAACGCGTTGATCGATTACGAGGCCGGCAGCCGCGCCGGCGATAACACGCACGCCAGTCTGTCCGCTCAAATCGATCAACTCGAGGCCGCGCTGCCCCGCGGCGACCAGGCCAAAACGATCGCATCGACTCCGAACGCCTCACCCGCGATGGAGAATGTGGCGGCTTCCGCGGGCTTCCTCACGCGCGGCGAGTTCTTAATGTCGTTGCAGCGCGAGCGGCAGACGATCGACGATGCCTTGCGGATGACCGCCGAGATAATTGCGGCCGCCACTGCCCAGCGCGATCAGCTTGTTCAGAGTCTGCGCGACATCGACGATCGGAGCCTGGTGGAGGCCAACGAAGCTTCATCGAGCGATATCGTAACGGTCCGCGAGACGCGCGACGTCTTCCGGCAGCTCACCGCGCGCCGCAAGCTCGTCAGCGACGCCCTGCAGCCGCTGGCGCGACAGATTGTCGCACTCAATCACTATACTGCGAACCTTCAGCAATGGCGCACGGCAATCGCGCGCCGATCCAGCTCCGAAGTCCTCAGCCTCACTCTGCGCATTAGCGCCTTGGGCATCCTGCTCGCGCTGCTCTCGCTGGGCGCGATCGTCTGGCGCAAGCTGACCTTTCGCTACGTCCCCGACCTTCACCGCCGCCATCAGTTGATGCAACTGCGACGGCTCGCGATGGCGATCGTGATCGTGCTGCTTCTGGTCTTCGGATTGGGCGGCGATCTGCGCGTACTGGCCACCGTGATGGGTTTCGCGGCGGCGGGCGTGGCGCTCGCTCTACAAAACGTCATCCTCTCGTTCGCGGGGTATTTTTATCTCAGCGGACGCTTCGGCATCCGCGTGGGCGATCGCGTGCAACTCGCCGGCGTGACCGGCGATGTCCTCGAAATTGGCCTCTTCAAGCTCACCCTGATGGAACTCACCGACGACGCCAACGGCCGCCAACCGACCGGCCGCATCGTGATCTTTCCCAACTCGATCGTCTACCAGCCCAACGGCAATTTCTTCAATCAGCTTCCCGGCGCGCACTACTTGTGGAACGAGATGCGCCTGACGCTAGCCCCCGATTGCGATTATCGCCTGGCCGAGCAGCGCGTCATGGAAGTCGTCGGTGCCGTCTTCGCGCGCTACCGCGATTCGATTCAGCGCGATTATCACAATGTCGAGGGCGGTCTTAACGTCAGCTTCGAGAGCCCGCGTCCATTCAGCCGCCTGCAACTCAGCGACGCCGGCATCGAGGTCATAGTGCGCTACCCGGTGCCGCTCAAAACCACCGCGCAGGCCGTCGACGAAATTTCCCGCCGCCTCATCGACGCGATCAACCGCGAACCCGGCCTGCGCCTTGTACCGCAGGGTAATCCGGCGCTGCAGCGCGCCGTCGTCTCAGCGCCATCATCCGATGCTGAATTGACCTCCGCGGTCACCGTCGTGGCGTCGAGCCCGCACGATTCGGATCCGTCGCAGATGCCCGCAAGCGCGACCAACAACGCCGTCGCGCCGGCGGCCGTGGGCCTCGCCGGAGCCGCGGGAGTAGCCGTGGCAAATGCGGTCGCCGCGACGCCGGATCCATCCGCGCTGCCCCCGGCCGATCCGCTCAAGCCTTGATGCCAAGCGGGAAGGCCGTGGCGTTCATGGCGAGGTATTGGTAGCGTGTCGGTTTCGGTGCTGAGAACAGTGCGGAAGCGATTCTGCAATGAAATGGACCAGAATCAGCAGCGTTCGCGATCGTATCGTTGGTATCTTTCGTTCATGCGGCTTGGTTCCGGCCGGCCACTTGAGATGCCCGAGATGCGGCTATATGGCCGAATCTGGAACTTTTGAATGGGAGAGGCGCGAACGTTCCGACTCATCGAAAGCAATATACTTGGTATATTGTCCCAAATGCGGCGTCCAGCTTAGCCGCTCGAAGATATCGGAGTAATAACCACAAGGTTTAAATATTGCCTTTTAGCCATGGCGAGAACGAATAGAAACCGCATGGCCGATCATCCGGTGCGGATTTGGCTTGAATCTCCCTGCTACAAGGTTTATCTGGCCGTCTCGCTCTGGGTGGTTGCCGCGGTTTGCGCGGTGTCGCTCTTCCGTGAATTGCCGTGGGCTGCCAGCGCCAACTATCGGGATTTCGATACCTACTATTCGCCCGCCTACTTGCTGCGACAGGGGATCAACCCCTATGCTGGAAATAGTGTTTGGGGCGATACCCCGAGCTGGCTTTTGTGCTTTGAACCGCTGACTTTGCTCGCGCGTTTCACCGCGTACAAATTGTGGTTCTTCGTCAACGTCATGGCGTTTGCCATCACGTTGATTTTACTTCTGCGCGACTCCGCTCTGGAAGAAACAGACAAATGGATACTCGCCGCGCTCATCGTCCTATATCCGCCGATCGCGTGTAATTTCTGGTTTGGACAGAGCGAGATTTTCCTGCTTTTCCTGTTGGTGTTGTTCATTCGCGAGCTTCAGCGCGGGAGGGACGTGACCGCTGGAATGATACTCGCGGCCGCTTCCCTTTTGCGCGCGTACCCCGTGGGCCTGATCGGCTATCTGGCTGCGCGCCGTGAATGGAAAGCTGTTGCGTACACAGTAATCGGCTGTATCGCGGGAATGATCATTACGACCGCCTTTGTCGGAACTGATGTAGTTACAACTTATACCCTGAACGTAATTGGACCTCACTCGTTGAATCAGCCAATTGGATTCCTGCGCCATCCGGCAAATTTGAGCCTTAGCTGGTTTGTAAGATTCGTTCTTCTGCGCGGCTTCGGTATTGCGGAACTATCCGCCTTGGCGTCGTCACTTGCGCTGATCGCTGGTTTGATCGCAGCCGCATTTGCTTTCGCTACGACGTGGAGATTGGACGACGATTCCAACTGGCGCGAATTTTCGCTCTGGGTCGTAACGGTATCGATACTGTCACCCATCATGTGGGGACAATTCATGGTGTGCTTCGTGATCCTTTTCGTAGCCTTGGCGAAGGGTCGCGCCAGCCGGCGGGCGATCGGCGCGACGGTCGGGAGCTATCTGATTCTGGTCGCCTTTGGCGATATGCATGGATACCCCTTGAACTTCCTTCCGGAACTCGCGCGAGACTATTTCTCCGGAAACATCCGCCTCTTGCATATGTTGCCCGAGGCCACCACGGTTTCGTTGATTTTAATTTATCTCGCTTGCTGTTGGTTCGTCTCCGATGCCAAACCACTGCAATCAACCAGGCTGGGTGGCATGCTCGCATCACACGCTGACGCATCGCGCCCCGTAGTCTCCTAATCGCATCGAGATTCAATCGCGGGGATAGCCCGGCCGCTGTCGTTCAGGGGGAAATATGGGCTCAGTGGGGTCAGGTTTACGGCGCGCATAGCCACTGATTGTTGACCCCATCGGCGAAGGCCCCGGTGCGCGCGCCCGCCGACGTGCAGATGACCGGCGGATTCGCCGGAGGATCGCAATTCGAGCAGTACACTCGCATCCCGTTGACCACCGTTCCCGGCAGCTTGGCGAAGGTCGTGCCGGTGCTGATGTGCGCAAGGCCCGAAATATCGCCAGTGCTGTTGCGCGTCGGCGCGGTGTAGGCGCTGGTCGAGCCGCCGATGTCGTTATACGAAGTCCCCGCCACGCCCAGCGCCAGCGAGAGTCCGGTGCTGTTCTTGAGCACGTCCCAGGTCGCGCAGCCGGTGACGGCGCTCCAGGCGATATTGATGTAATTGCTGCCGCTCAGCGACGCCGGCCCGTCTGCCACCGTGTTCGACGACGCCGACGGCAATGTAACGCCGCCGTTGCTGTCGTGGCAGACCACGAAGTACGGACCGTATGCGGTGCTGGCGGTGCCGCCCACCACCGAGATCGTCGCGGCCGCCGGGTCGGCGATCGGATTGACGATCAGATGAGCCACGCCCGCGTCGAACTTCGGCACCTGCTGCAGCTCAAGCGCCTGTATTACACTCTGACTGCCAAGCACCAAGATGTTGGGATTCCCCGCCTGATTTGAGAGCGGCACGCCCGCCGGATTGACCGTGTTGATCAGCTGCGTCGGCGAGGTCGGCGTCCCGTTGGTGTAATTGATGATGTAGCTCGGCGTGGCGCTCACCACACCGAAATGCGCCCCGATAAAGGTCGAGCCTAAGCCACCGTTATCCTGTTGAATAAACGAAGTGCCGTTTGATGCCGCCAGGCCAGCGCCGTAGAAATAGTATCCGGACGGGCTATTCAGGAGCACCGACGCAACGAAATTCGTCGCGCCCGCTTCCATGTCCATGTCGGGGTAGAAATAGTTGGCCGACGATTGATCCTCGATCCAGCCGTACCGGAGAGTGCCGCGGTTGACGCATTTGTCGTGGTAATCCTCGAACGCACCGCCGCCGCCGCCCTCGTGGATGAAGCAGGCGATATCGGTCTCGTCGACGCCGTTGTTCATGGCCATGCTGCCGTTGAACGCGCCGCCGTAATTTATGCCGTAATGGCCGCCGAAGCCGTGCAGGTTCTCGGCTCTGGCGTAGTAGTCATTTTCGGCGAAATCGAACTGACTGTAATAGGCGTTGCTGCAATTGAGATTCTTCCAGATGGAATCGTTCGCGCCGATCGCCCATAACCCGTCTGTGTTGGTCGTATTTCCACCGCACAAATCGAGGTCATGTATATTACTTTGAGCGGCATAACCGACGTTGTTGCTCGTGACCGACGAATAGACCTTGGTCCCGTTGTAGGTGTAGCCGAGGTTCGTGCCGTCAAGCGGATTCTCGAAGTTGGTCAGGAAAAACGTGTTGCTATCGGCGCTGAACTTGACCGACGGCACCGTGTAAGCGGTCGTGTGTACGCTGCCCCGCTCGAAACGGACCGAATCGATGCTGCCGACGAGTCCGGTATCGACACCGCCTTGACCATCTATCGGCCAATAGGCGGCTCTTCCATGCGGCGGAAGCATGATTACTTCAAAAGGACTCTGAACGATGTGATTGGACGATGCCTGCGTGCCGCATGAAACCGCCGTGCCACCCGGCACGCCCTGCCAGCCACGATAAGTCGCGCCATCCCAGTCGAGCTCAAGCTCGTAGATCGTCCCCTCCGTTTGCGACGCGCAGGTCGGAATCGTCACCACTCCGCCAGTGGTGTTGACGGTCATTGTCACCGAATCGCCGCCACCATAGGTGAACTCAAACGCGCCTCCGCCGGAGCCGCCCGTGCCCGGATACGACGGGGAGGAGGCTAAGAGTATGCCGCCCGTCGCCGTATGCTTCACGAACACTGCGATATTGAATCCGCTCCCGAACTGCCCCGGCAGGTTGTTGCTACCCGGCGCGTTTATCAAGCGGCCCGCATCGATCACCTGCGGCTGCGGAAGGCTTTGCGTAGAATCCAGAGAATGGCCTGGGCCGGTAACCAGCGAGGCGTCGTAAACCAGCCCCGTATCACCCCAAATCATTTGAACGATCGCGTGCCCGAAATAGTTCTGGCTCAGTTTCGAGCCGCCGCTGCCATAGAACTCCAGACCCTTGCAGGGAATCCGAATCGGCGCGGAGTGCATGTAACTGACCGGCGGAGCCGGCAGATAGACCGCCTTGGTTGCAGTCACGAGCGGGCTGCCGGTCGGCGGATTCGGCAAGCCGCAAGCGTCATAAACCGCCTGTTGAATCGCTGGCAGGTCGTCGGTGTTACCGTCGCCCTGCGCGTTGTACGGCGGCGCCATCACGTTCAGGACGTTGTTGACGTTCGCAGTCAGCGATCCAAGTTGCGCTCCGGTCTGCCCCGTGACCAACGGCGCGCTCTGCACGGTCGTCGCCGCTTGCAGTGCAATCTGTGAGACCAGGAAATTAGTCGCGCCGCCGATTATCGAATAGCTCGACGACGGCGCTACGCCGGTTGGGCTGACAAAGCCCGCGGCGCCCAGGCCACCACGGCCACCTGGTATCAAGTTCTGGCCATAAGCCGGATAAAGATTCGTGTTGCCGCCGAAGGAACCCTCGGAGACCACGAAGCTGTTAGGCGCAACGGTGAATCCGGCGGTCGTGACCGAAGCCGCGTTCGCGGCGTTCTCGCTGCTCGCGAGCATCGAGCAGGTCACGCCCTTCAATTGAACAATCGCGCCCGCGTTGAAGGCGCTGACGGTCGAGGTCAGGGTGTAGCTGCCGGGCTCGGAGCCGGTGGCGATCTTGCAACCCCATGCGGCAGTGAGTCCGGTGGTCGAGTCCGAGCGCAGTGCGGTGAAGCCGCTCGGGAACGAAATCACCGCCGTCGCCGATTCCCAGTTACCGACCGCGACCAGGGCGTTGCCGGAAACGATATTGGCCGGCGCCGGAATCACGTTGCTGGTGCCGCTGCCGTTGCCGTTATCGCCCTCGGAGACGAACGCTCCAGCCCGATTCACCGTCAATTGTGCGCCGCTCTGCCCGTACGCGATCGCCTGCCCACTGGCCGCCGCCGCGGGCAATCCGCTCAGCGGCTGATTCGCCATCGCGAACGGCGCCGTCGGCGACGCCAGCGAGTTCAGCGTCGATTGTCCCTGCGAGAGTGCGTCGCCGGTCGAAATGTTCGTGCCGAGCCCGGTCAGCCGCTGAGTATTCATCGGGACGGCGGCCGTCGGCACGGCCAGGGAACTCATGGTGCTCTGTCCGCGCGAGAGCGCGTCGCCAGTCGCCGCGTCGGTCGCGAGGTTCTGAATCGTGTGCGTCGCCGCCGAGACGTTGCCCCCTAGCGGAAAGCCGCCGAGCGCGGTGCCGTTGGCGCCGGCCAGGCAATTCCACTGGCCCTGCATCCCGACCACCAGCGCGCCTTGGCCACCGCCGAGACATGGGTTGGTTTGCTTGCAGTCGGAGCACCAGTACTCCTGGCCATCCTGCTCGGTCGGCAGTTGTCCGACCGGCAAACTGACTATCCGTGGCGCAACCGCTGCGGCGCCCGATAGATGATTGTTGATGTCATTGCGAAACTGCGCTCCAGCACCGATCCCGACGTAGTTTGGGATCGGGCGAAATTGCGCGTGCGCAACCGTCGCCGCGGCAACCCATATCCCCAGCGCGCCGAGTGTCGCCAGAGCCAGGATGCAATTCGCCATGCGCCTGAATGCGGTAAATGTTGAATGACGTTTCATGGTATTTAAGCCTTTCTCACCGGAGGAAGCAGGCAAGGCAGGTGACCGCCGAACCCTTGCGGCGAACCAGCGAATCGATCTTCGCCCGTTCGCTAAATTCCGATCGCCAGCCAACTGAACCCGTTGCTCTTTTCGGGGCCGGTTACCTGCGGGCTCGTCACGCTGTCGGGCACGTCGAGCACAAAAATCCCGCCGACCGAATTCCAGCTCACCGCCGACGCCGCCGTGTTGCGTCCACCGGTCCGGAAATAGACGTTCGTGGCGAGCGGCGGCGTCAATATGGTGTTCGGAAACCTGATCGGCCAGGTCACCGGGTATTCCGTGTCTGATGGGATACTCGCCTGTGGCAACGCGTAGTAGCCCCATTGAATGATTGCCGATATCTCCCCTCGCGAAACATCGGTGACGGGAATCCGGATATAGCCATTCGCCTGCAGCGAGCCCGTGAAGCCCGCCATGAAAGCCTGCAAGACCGCGATGCTCCCGATGTTCACGTCTTGGCGCTGCTTCAACAATGCCGTCCGGTTGGCGAGTTGCTGATGCGGCTGATTGCTTATCCCGATTCCTCCGAAGCTGGCCCCGCTTGCCGCCCCTTCGACTTCGTCGGTTTGCTGGAGTTCGTAGATCTCGTTGGCGCTGAAGGCCGGGTTGTCGATCAATGTAGTCATCTATCTCTCCACTAACCGTGGGCCGCATCGCGGGCGTCTGATCCTGCGAATTTCAATGCGTGCCTAAAACGTCAGAGTCCAGGTGCCTGCATAATTGCCCGTACCCGTGTATGCAAAGGCGGGTACCGACACATGAGCGATTAGCGGACCGGGGGCGGTATGCAATGCCACCAGGGTCCAGACCGCCGCAGCGTCATTGGTGGTCGCGTTGATCGCCGTTGCCCACGTCGGTGCGCTCGTTCCACTGGTACCCGCGGTCGTGCATCGCTGTATGTTACCGTTTCCGTCGACGATCATCGCACCGACTGTTCGCGCGACGCTTCCGCTCCATGATGGATTCGCGGTGCCCACCGCGGCCGGCACCGGCACCGCACTCGAGTTCGCGAATAGCCCCAATTCCTGAATAGTCATTCCGGTGGCGCCATAGTCGGTCGTCTGCAGCGAGTAATTGAATAGGACGCTCCCCGATGACGGAAAACTGTAGCTTCCGATCGCGTTATAATAGGCGGGCGCTGCGCCGAGTCCCGTATCGCCGGCGGTCGGCGCGGATGCCCCCGATCCGAAACCCATCGCGGCGACCGACTGGCCCGCAGTGACGCCCGCAATCAGATTTGCCAATGCCGGCAAACCGGTGTTGACAAACAGATTCTGCCGCTCCCAAATCAAGCGGCCGCGTGTGTATAGTCTGACTATTCCTTGTGGTCGCATTGTTACCTCTCAAAAACCTGCCGCCTCGGCGTATTATTGGTTGGAAGAGATCGCGATGCCGTTGACCGCAACTCCGGAGTCCGCAATTGCGGGTTCGTTCGCCCCATACGTCACTCCGGTATGGTAGAAATGCCCGTCGTAAAGCGGCGCAATGATCTTGGTGTCGGCTACCGGCCATGCAGGTGCGCCTATCAGATCGATCGGTGCGGGCGCCGGTTCTTCGCGCGAGAATATCGAGACGACCGTGTCCGCAGGCGCCGATCGCACATCCGTTATTGGCGCACCGATGAACCATAGTGAGTCGAGCCACGCGCGCACCGGCTTGAAGAAGTTGATTGCCGCGATGACCCGTGCCGTATCGATGGTCGCGACCGCTTGCCCGCTCTCGAGATTGAGTCGCGCCTGGAATACCGCCCATCCCTCGCTCTCCGGATAGCTGGTGCCCCCCCAACTTGCCTGACCTTCCAGTAGCGTCACGCTGGACCAGCCCAGTGGCCTCAGCGCGGCTTTGATCGCATACGGAGTCCCCCGCGTCCGGTGCAGCGGAATGGCGACTTTGAGCAGCGCGCGCAATGAATCGAAATCCGACGGCCCTGACACTCCGCTCGTCGAGCTCAGAGTATCCACGTTTGTCAGCGTATCGATATTCGCAGCGTATCGATCGATTCAGTGATTTGAGCGCCAAGTTGCCATTGTGGCGCGACTAAATCGAACTGCCATGCCAGGAACAACAACGCACTGCCAGGATCGACGTCAGATCGATCTCATCCATGCGCTCGATAAGCTCGAGTAACGCGCGGCTCCGTGCGTCGTTGATGGAAGGCTGGATGGTCAGTTGCGCCATAGGATAGTCAGTCGGTCGCGGAAGGCTGGACTAAGCCGCTATTTTTAGATTATCCGCCGCCGCTGCGCGGATAACCTCGGCCAGTGTCGCGGTAAGTTTATGCGCCTGGTCCGGCGTGCTCGCGAATTCTCTCTAGCTTTTGAGTGTAGTGGTCGCTTGGCCTAGCGTAATCGCGACGCAGTTCGCCCACTCGCCCGGTTGTAATTGCGTATACGCCGGAGCGGTGAGTGACACTTGGTACACGCCCGGGACCGAAAGCGTTTCGATAATCTGGCTCGGCACGACATCGCGCTGAATTCGCGATGCCAGTGCAATCGCGTAATCCTGCGCAGCCGCCATCGTGCTTGCCGGGTCTGTATCGGCGTATAGGGTGATTGTTCCGGCGATCTGGTAATCCACTTCAGTAACCGCGAGTGCGTTCACAGTATCTGTCAATGGTCGCACATTGTCCGCATTTAGCGCTGCCGTTACCTTTGCGAGCAGCGCCGCGCTCGCGATTGCCGTCGGGTTCGGCGAAGCCCCGGGTTGCGACGTTATCGGTCCCGTCAGCACATAAACATTTACCTGCCCCGGTCCGGGCGACACGATTTGCACGTCGGCGATCGAGGGATCGGTGCTCAGGGTGAAATATCTATAGGAACCCTCCGGTCCGGCGACGCTGAATTGGTTTGGTGCGGCCTGAATTCGCGTCCGCAGATGCTCGTCAGTCTCCGGTGACGTGCCGCCCGCGCTCACTGTTGTGTTTACGACCGCACCGATCAACACGCTCGGATTCAGTTGCACGTTGATTTGTCCGGCCAGGTAGCCGTTGGCGCCGGTACCGGGCGTGGTCGAATTAGCCAGCACTGTTCCGACGCTCGCCCCTGCCGGAATAGTCAGATCGCCAGTCGTCGCAAAGACAAACTGTCCGTCGCTCGTGCCTACTGGGGTGCCAGCCGAGATCGTGTACGAGACACTCAGAACAGCTGCAAGCGTGAATTGAAGCATGGTGCTCGCGCTTTGCGCAGGTAGTCGCGTGACGCTGAGCAGTTGTCCGAGATAATCGAGCACGGGAAATGCGGCGAATGCGAGCAGATTCTGCTGTCCCGCATACTGGATCGCATTGCGCACCAGCGACTCGCGATAAGCGTAGAGGTTAATCAGGAGACGCTCGACCTGTGCGGGTTGCAAAGTTCGGTTGGCCGCAGTCTGAAAGGCGGCAACCATATCCGCTAATATTAGATTCGGATCCAGTCCGTCGGTGTCGTTGACGAAGACTGGCGGTGGAAGGGCTGGAATTCCGGCTGCCATCAGCGTTCACTCCCTGGGTGCTTCGCGTAAACTGTTGCGTTCATCACATAAGTGCTGTGGCGCTTAAGGCGTTGGGATCGCTATTACGATTGACTGGGTCGGCGCGAAGGGCGATGTTCCATGCCCTCGGGTCGTAAGCTTGAGTTGCCACGTGACGGCGATGTTGAGATGCGCACCTGCTTGCGTGTCTCCGCCAACCACCGGAGTCGCCGTGATCGATATTACCGTCACGCGCGGTTCCCATCGCGTGATTGCTTCCGTCACTTCTCGCACGATCGCCGGAATCGCGGCGTTTATCGGTGCATCGATGTAGCGCCACACATCCGCGCCAAACGTCGGTCGCAACGGATCGCTACCCTTCGGAGTATTCAGGATTATCCCTATACACTGGTTCACGTCGGCCAGTCCTTGCACGACGTTGCCGATTCGAACGCCCGGCTCGCCCGCAGGGTCTAGCTCGAGTGACCAGTCGGCTGAAATGATCTCGGCGAGAGTGGTAGCTCCTGCTGGCATAAATTATCGGTTTACCAGCCCACGAAGCGCAGCTCGCCTCGCGTCCGCAATTTGCGCGAACTCACCATTCGAGTCTCGATCATCGATGGCCACCTTCATCCCGCAATCACCTTTGTGCTGCCACTGACTATATGTCCTGATCCCGCCGGACAAATCGTCGTGTCCCCGACTCGCGCGACTCCGGGCCCTCCTCCCGCGAGCTGAATCTGCCCTTCCGCGGCGACCGTCACGTTTCCCGATTCATCGATCGCTATCGATGCCCCGTTTGCAGAAATTGTCACCGTGCCGCCGCTCGGAATGCTGACTTGGAGCGCGTGAACCGACCGATCGTAGCCGAACACCGCGCCGTCTTTAGACGTCCAATGCACTTTCTCGGCGCTCGCGACCGGCGGCCGATCGACGCTCGAGTAAATTGCGCCCAGTACGGCGCCATCCTCGGCATATTCATCCATCACGCACACGACCTGCTCGCCAACGTCGGGTATCCAGTACATCTTGTCGTTTTGCGTCTTCGCGAAGACCACCGGCAGCCACCAGCTTTGCATCTGGTCGTTGTCAGGAAACACTACGCGTACTCGGGCGTTCGCGGCGTCCTGGACTTTTACGATGCCGACTCGATACATCTGTGCCTGTCTTCCGCCGTGCGAGTCTTTGATATCGCGCATCGAACCGTTACCTTCCAGCAGGGGATCGCTTCAAGTGTTCCCGCCCTGTTTCTGCGGCTCCGACCGAGGTGCCGCTTACTGACCACATCAGTCCACGCGGCGCGCTTCGATATCTGTCGTGTAACCCGTCGTCCGCTCCAGCCGATGGCGTGCATTCTCGATTAGGTACTTGCCGTCATTAAAACCAAACCCGGTAATCGTAAAAGTATTTCCGGCGGTGTACGCGATCGCGCCGCTCGCGCTAAAACTGGCACTCGTGCGAACCATGTTCGCTTCATGTAGTGCACTAGTCGCCTTGAGCGTCGCCTGCTGTCCATTCTCGCAACGGACGGTGAGTTTCAGGGTATCGCTAGTGGGTATCGTGGGTGCGCCCGCTACGCTTTGCGTTACAAGTTGCTTTAGCTCTGGTAACTGGTATGAAACTTGGGCTGCCCGATATACGCGATGGGTCTTCAATCGAAAGGCGAAACGCAACAAGTCACTTCGCCCGATCGTGGCAACCGGAGTTGCCGCCTCCAATGACGTCCGCGAATAAAACACCATCTGTTTGCCGCGCACCGTGAATTCGTAATTGTGTGCGTGCGCCAACCTTCGCAGAAAAGCGAGGTCGGTTTCATGGCGTTGGGTCACGCGGGCGAAAGTCATGTTAGATGCGCCGCTCGCAGCAACCATGGTGAGTCCGTATTTCGCGGCGATCGTTCCCGCGATTTGGGTCAACGTCTGATTCTCATAACCCACACTATTGTACGTTCGCATCGCCGGCGTTATGTAGGCTGCCAAACAGCGCAGATGTAATACATCCGGCGGTCCACTCAGTGAAAGCTCGTCCACCTGAAAGTCTCCACACGGCAGCAGCGACTCGCCCGCGTATCCAATCATTAGATTGATCCGGTCTCCCTCAGCCGGTTGCCAGCTTCCTTGCCAGCGCTTGTCGTGATCTTCTATTTCAACTTCCAAGGCTCCCGACGCTCCGTCAAGACAATCCTGGTATGTAATCGCTGTAACCATGCTCACAATGTTCGTTGTGATATCCACACCTTGGTAAGTGAGTATCCATTTCGGAACGCGAACCGGGAATGTGATTGCACCAGCCATCTAGCGCGCAGCTCTTTGCAAATGATTAGTTCTGTTCATGGTGCCGCCTTCCACGGTGGCAGGTTGGCAGTCGCACTCGGGCTCACTTGGAGAAGTGGTATCGCGATCTGAAGGCCCGCTTCGAGAGCGGGTTCGATCGGGATGAGCGTGTTTGCCATGATTATCGGTGAGTACAGGCTCGCATCGCCATAGTACGTCCACGCCAGCAGATCCCAGCGCTCACCGGCGACGGTAACGTGCGCGATATATTGTGATTGCGACATTTCTAGATTTATGACGATTGGGTACTGTGCGACGGTTTCGTGTTCGCTATGATGCTCGGCGCTACGTGCGAGCTCGCACAATGACGCTCGGAGCTATGTCGTTCACACTCATATGTGGCGCCGGCAGTCCCGCCAACCCGGGCGAGTTAAGGATTGGCGACACGCCGGGAGCGGAAATCGACGGAGCTACAAATCCCGGCCCGGAGGACCCGACCGTCGCACTTGTCCCAGCGCCCGGTGAATAGGCAATGGAACTAGTGGCGGTACCCGCCGGTGCAGCAACGATGCCAAGTAACGGAAACCACGCCGCGAGAGATGCCAAGGCGTCGATTTCTGATTCGACCGCCCATTCTTTCAGCGCCGCTCGTACCGTTATCGCTATCAAGTCGCCGGTCGCACTCATCTGTTGCGCAGTTGTACGGATCGACGTGACGATGAAGTACCCGCGATGAACGCCATTTCCAAACACCAGCGCGCGGGCGTTATGATCCTCAGCGGCCGCGGTCAGCGCCGCCGCTTGCGCTGCCGGATCGGTGAAGGAACTATGAAAGTGAAACTCCAGTTCAAGCGTTTCGAGGTCGGCTGCGAGCCATTGTAACTTGGGCCGGTCCTCGACCACGCGATGTTCTGCGTATGCCCAGGTTCGAGTGGACTCGAAGGCATCCGGAGAGCCCAACAGCTCGAAAACAATTTCGCCGTACACTGCAAACATCGATTACTCACTCGCGGAGAGGTAAGGCTCGGACCACAGCCGTCCGGTATCTTGTGAAGCGGCTAAAATGCAGCCCGACGTTGTAATTGCAATTCACGAGCAACTATCCGAACGATCTCGTGACTGTGGCGCCCGATGGCTTGAACCACGCGACGCTCCAGGTCGCCCGGGTCTCCGCCGCCCTGCAGCACAACGGTAGGAGAAAAATTGACCACTACCGGTCTGGATCCCTCGATTGCGCCCATCCTGGAAGTTGCGGACCTGATCGCGGATGCTGCATGTCCGGAAATCTCGGGCCAAGCGGATGCCGGCCAGTCCGCCCGCCACCGTGACGAGATGGCGCCCGCGGGTGGTGCTCCCGGTGTTCTGTTAGCTTGTGCCACCGAACGCATCGAATTCAGTTGAAAGGCTGTCGAATGCTGTAGCGCGATCCCAAGACCGTCGCTATGACCGGCAAATTGCGTCCTGCGTGCGGGCGGTAATCTCGACGCGGGAAAGTATGATAGCCGCCTGGCGAGTAGTGCGGAGCGCCGGTGTTGAATTGCGCCCCCTTCAATCGCTGTCGGCCCGACCTGGCCGGCTTCGGTAAATCTCGAACGGCCTGAACTATCGGCTAGCCTTCCCGTGCCCTTGAGGTGTCGGCCTACTGTACCTTCAAAGTTGAATATAGATAACGTCGGCCGTTTGCTCGAATTACCGGTGAGTTGAGCCTGCGTCTCGAGCGGCCGACCTTCCGCCCCGGTGGATTGTCTGTGCGACGAGCGCGTGAGAATTTGCGACGCTTCCGCCTGGCGTCCGAATGCCTTACTGATCTGACGCCTCGACCCATTGTAGGCTGTCGCAGATGTCGCCTTCTCATTTGTCCCCGGTGTTACGAAGGATTGCGAACGCAATGAGCCGTTCGTTAAGGTCGCAATCGCCGGAGGGAGTCCGTGAACGCTATAGAGCTCGTCGACTTTTGTTGCCAGGCCGGAAAGCCGGTTCACCGCTGTTCGATTGTTAAGGAGATAGTCATTTCGCTTGCTTGTGTCGGTTAAGCTCGGCCTGGCCATAGGGGTGCGCCCCCGGCGCTTATCGGTGGCCGAACTACTATTGAAGCCCTTGGCGCCATTGACGATCGATTGTTCGAGGTGGCCGACCTTTCTGTAGCGACTTGCTAATGAGGTCATCCATGCGTGGGCCGCGATTAGTCTGTCGGTAGAAATTATGATGCTGTCTAGCCGTCTCTTGTCGAAAGCCCCGATTCTGGATGCGCGCGGTTCCAGCGCGCTCCCGGAGCGAAGCCTGCTTCTGAGTGTCACGTTCGCTCGCTCCGTTCCTATTGCTGAACCGGCACGCCGCTGGTGCGTTCGGTACCTCGCGGCTTCGCCAAAGCCACGCGCAGCGCCCGCCCCATCACTGCGATGCCGTCGAGCTCGCCAATCGCTGCTTCCGCATCTTCCGCCGTTATCATCTCCACGAAGCCGAATCCTCGTGACGTTCCCGTCCATCGATCCTTGATGATCTCCGCGTTCTCGACGCCGCCCACCCGCGCAAACGTCTCCCGCAGTGCCGTGTCGGACATTTCGAAGTGTATATTTCCCAAATATAGGCGACGGCTCATATTTCTGCTCCGCACGCGGTCAATTGGTTCTTGACGCTATCGGTCGTGTTGTAAATTGGCCGCGGTTAGATATTCGGCGACTGCTCTTGCCCAATAGCTAATCTCGGTCAACTCCATTAGTCGCAACTCTCTAAGGGAGAAGCAGTACCCGATGAGTCCGATGATCGCCGCGGCTGAGGGAAGTCCGTCTGCTCCTTCTGCGCCGCCGCGGTGATCGGAAAATTTGCCTGGCACTCGCCTGCCCCCGAAACCTCTCCCTCGAGCGTCAGTACGTCGTCCAGATCCATCTCGAGAATATCCTCGTAAACCAGCGCTTTCCCTTCCACCCGTACCAGTTCAGCTATCAGGGCGAAGGATACTGACAGCGGTTCGGGATTACCCACCACAGCACGATGAGCACGCATTAGATCGCGCCCCTTTCCTCTTCGTACTTCCGCCGTTTGTCCGGACGGCAATGTTATCGTTCTTGATTCGACACTCATTAAAGCTCACTCCACTTTGTTTTCGCGGTCTCGTCGCAAATGAACATTACCCAGGGTAGAGAGGGGCGAGGGAACTCGGATATGAAGCAAAACTCAAGTCGGAGCGTCGGCAACGGAAATCCACCGCCGGGCTCTCTCCCTGGGGCATTATGCAGTCTGTCAGTGTCAATCTTCCCACTCTCGGTTCGTACGGATGCATCAAGGCGTTGTGCGCTGCGGTTTGGTTTTGGCCATACCTCAGCCGCCGATGTTCGTGCGATACTGCGCGAGCTGATCCACGCCATTCACCACATAGATATTCGCCAGCACGTCGTACAGATGCATCTGGGCGCCGGCCACGTAGAGCTCCGAATGATAGACCGAGATCGTCGATGTCGAATCGACATTTTCATGTTGTTTGAATGTGAAAGCCCCCGCGTCTTTGAAAACGCCCGTCATCAGATAGACTACGGGTAGCTCGGCATTACGCCCTTGGCTGGTATATTGAGCTATGCTTCCGCGCACCTGGAAGGAATGGGAGACGAACGGACTTCCGGCCGCCGCCAGAACCTCTGGGTAAAGCGATGCCCACTTGATCTTCGCCTCAAGTTTTTCGACCCCCGCCCAGAACTCTGCAGTACCCGCCATCCCTAGCCCCTTGTGATCCACCATCCGATGGTGCGGTTGGGCGACCTGGATCTCTTCCGCTCGCCCCAATAGCCCGGTGCCATCCATGTAGATATTGGCGTTTGCTATTCGATTTACCGATATGTCCATTGCTGTATCCTTGCCGCGCCACGCACGGCGCCCCGTGCGGAAACTTCGCCCTGGTGTCGTAAACGATTAGGCAGTCAGCGCCGTACCGGTCAGCGCGGATGAATTTCCGAGCTGGCTCAGAAGGGTTGTGTCAATGTATACCGTGAAGCTCAGTCGCTCAGCCGGCGGCGGAGGCATTACGTCGATATCGAATACCAGGTGCCCGGCCGCAATCTGGTCTGGAGGATTCTCGGCTGGATTGTAGCTTGAGGAGCCGGCTACCAGTGCCCCGCGCTGAATCAATGTCCGAATGAACGCGTTCACGCTTGCCAGGATCGCCGTTATCAGCGCGTTGCTGATTTGATTGGTTGGTCGATGAACTGCAACATCGACAGTTGCACCGATTCCTCGATCACATCCATCGTTCGCCGAACGCTGATAAAGTTGTCCGGCGTGGTTATCGTCGGATAGCCGGCCGAGCGGTTCCCCCAGACCCGCAGTCCGGTCCCGAATGCGTTGAACACCGTCAAGATGCCCGCCGCGTTCAGATTGTTCACGTCCGAGGCCGCGTCCAAAAGCGACGCATATAACGTGACGTCCGGTCCGAGAATGCCATTTGCCTGCGTATTCGACGGCGACCACCAGTAGCCGTTCTGCAGGTCCTTCAACGCGATTGCCCCTGCCACCCACTGCGAATACGGCCCGACCGAGGTCTGATTCGCCACCAGTTGAACCGGGCTCGAGCCATTCAAAGTGACACCGGTGGGCACCAGGCCGATGTCGAAAAACGTCTCCTGCGGATAACAGAGGATTGCCCGTGTCGAGCTGGTGTCGAAGGCATTTCCCGCCACTCCACGATTGGCAATTGCGGTCCCGGCTGGAGTGTTAGCTGGCGAATCGATCAGCGCCATCCCGCGCAGACTCTCGGCGATCGCGATCATTGCCGTCGCTACCCCTCCGTTCTGGGAGTATCCAGGCGCGAGCAAAAGCTTCGAGAAGAAGCCCATCGTGCCGTACGTCGTCAACAAGGCCTGCAGGCCCGTGTAACCGGCATTGCTGACTGCGCCGATTATATCCGAGTCCTGGACTTTGCTCGGGTCGGCATAACTGAATGACGCGATCACCGTCGCTCCCGCCGCGATTCCGCCGCCCACCGCGAGCGTCACCACGCCGTTGATCGGATCGCTCGTGTAGTCAGTCAGTGCAATGTAAGGCGTCCCCGAATAGTAACTGTAGCTCACCAGCACGGCCTCGGTCGCGCCGATGCCGCCGCCCGCTATTCGTGTCAGCAGACCCGTCCGCGCGTTCACTAGATAGTCAGTACCCTGCATATAGTTCGTGCCGGCGGGACTGCTCGTTAACACTATCGACGACGCCTGCACATTTCCGTGCGCCAATTGTACCGTGGCAGGCGTTCCGCCAAATGTGTGGGCCTCGCTGGTTACGGCGGCCGCCGTCGTTGGCATCACCGTCACGTTCGTGACACCCATGTGCCCAAGATTGATCGCCCCCGCCGCACTGAACCTCTGCGATGCGACGATGTCGCTGGTATGCTCGGTGTTGTCAAAAACGTTCACCACGATTGCCTGTCCCGCCCCTTGCCCCAGGATCGCATTGAGCGCGTATGGAATCGTGTAGCCCTGCACCGCCGGACCGAACTGAACTGCGTCCTGCGCCGAGCTCACCAACCTCGGCGCATTTATTCCCGGTGCCCCTGCCGGTGAAGTTAGCGCCCAATATGGCGCCGTGCCCACCAGGCCGATTACCGATGACTTCACCACCGTGATCGGCGCCGGACCGGTCGCGAGTTCCAGTACCTCTACTCCATGCAGGAAGGATGCAGGCATATGCGTCACCTCAGTGGCACGCGGGCGCCTTTCTCGAAGCTGGCCGCGGTGCCAAACAGTTGTCGGGTTTTCCTACCGGAGCCCCGCCAGCGCGACTACACTGGCGCGTGCGGGGTGCCGTCGCGTGTCGGCGTATCGGCGGCAGACTATAAGCCGCGAATACACTGGCTAATCGTTGTCCTCGTGCGCGATGCCTCAGTTGGTTGGTGCGGTTGGCGCGCTGCCCCCATTTGCTGCCGCCGTTACGATGTCGGCGTATGTATATGCGATTGCGACTGAGGCTCCGGCCGCGATCGCTCCAGTTGGTATCCGTACGACTATTCCGTTGACCGCGTCCAGTGTGTAGTCCCTGCCGTTGACGTAGATCGCACTGTTCGTCGAATTCGTCACCACTAGTGCTGACACATCGGCGTTGAGAAGTTGGATCTGCCCGCCGGAATCGAAGGTGTATAGCGTCGGCGCGGTTTCGACCGCGGTGACGCCACCCTGTTCCTGAGCGCGCGCGAGCGTAAGCAATGGATAGCTGTCCGGCGTCGATGGTTCGACCGCAACCGTGCACATCGCAAACGTGATTGCGTAAATCCACGTGCCGCCCTGTTTGTCGCGCTTCAGGAAGCGTTCGCGCACCGGGTAGGTCTTCTCGCACCCTGGTACTCGAAAGCCCGTCAGCGCCGCGCGCACCGACTCGATCGTTGCGTAGGCCCCGGGCGTGCCGCCGCTCGCCTCTCCCCCGAAGTTCCATCCAAGGTCGCGCATCATTACCGTGACCTCGAACTTTAACCTCCGTTCCTGCACGATCGCCGCGCTGTCGATCAGTTTTCCGTACTCTGCCCCTTCGTAGCGCACCAGCGCCGCGCCAATCCGATGCGTCATCCGATACGCCTCGGGCTGATCCGGAAAATGCGCGATCTCGATACCGCTGATCTCAGCGTTCAATCGGTTGACCACAGCCTTTTCGATCGTCTCGATATCGAGCGGCGTCGGTGGCGTAAAAGTTTGGCCCAGCCACGGACTGTCTAGTACGACTGCTCCCATCTGCTTCTTCTCTCAATCCTCCGGCTGACCCCGACTCTTCGAGACGCCTAGCGCGACTCCGGCATCAGCTCTTCGAAGTAGACCGAATACGTGCGCCCGATCTTGAATCGCTCCCCCGCCATGGCATTCAGCTCAATCGTTCCCGCTGGCGGCTCGGCGAAATTCTCGTGGGCCTCCGCCGAATCGTCGATCACTGGAACCAGCCGGGCGCTATGCACCACGCGGCCCGGATGCCAGCTATCGGTCTTTTCCGCTTTCATGCAGATGAATTTCACTCGCATTGTTTTTTCCTTCTCGCGGTTAATTATCCGCGCTTCCAGAGTTAGTAGCCTTTGAGCGTTCCACGATCGAATATCCGTTGCGGCAGTTCGCCGCCCGCATCGCCACCCGCCTGCGTCACCACCGATCCCCCAGCCGCCGCCGGCTCGGCGTTGTCCGCCGCCAGGCCCAGCGTCACTTCCCCGCGCGCCACCCGCACCAGCAATTCCACCGCGTCTTCATAACGCTTGCGCGCGTCCGCCACGTCATGGAGCGGTCGCAGCGATTGCAGTCGATACATCGCGACATCGCACGCTAATCGTTGCAACACCGCCGGCGGATCGTTCAGCGGCAGTGCGAAGCGGCTCTCCAGGTATCCGTCGATTTCGGCTGAAGCGTCGCTCAGAGCCTGCTGCAGCGTCGCCGAATTCACCGTCGTCTGCGTCGAATCCCGTAAATAGTGTGTTCAGATTTGCAGTGCTTATTTCCATTGGTTCCTACCGTAGTTCACGGGCCGCTCGTTTGCGGAAGATGAAAGCGATTTGAGTGCGATTTTGCTTCAGCGGGCGCTTGAAGCGGTTTACTCTGTATCCCGCACGCGTCGCTCAGTCTATTGCTCAGACGGCCGCGGCCGCTTGATGCCAGAAGTCAATCCATACCTGCCCGCTCGGATCGAGTGCCGCGATTCGGCCGGCGGCACTGCGCGTCGGCGTCCCCCAGTTGTAATCCGCGAATACCGTTGCCGCGGCCGCGATCCCACCGCCGCCAATTAGCATCAGCATCCCCGCCTGGCAGTCCACCACGTAGTCAGTGCCCTCGACGTAAACCGTTCCGCCACCCGACGTGCTATGCACCTTCACCTTCGAGATGTTCTCGTGGCCGACGTTTACAATTTGCGCCGATGTCGCCGCCGGGAACGTCGTCGACTGCGCCACCACTGCAACTGCGCCGCCGCCGTCGCTCGCCGAGACCGAGTTGTCGTCGACCGCGAATGCGATCTGGCCCACTTGCGCCGCGGCGATCGTTCCGTCGTTGACGGCGTACATAAATACCCCGCGCCGCGCCACAATCGAGATCGCTCCCGCTGCCCCCGGATTGTTCACCGCGTCCTGCCCCGGAATTCCGTTGCTTACCATCTCGGCGCGCCCGAGAATCTTCAGTCCCGCGACGCTGGCTGCCGGCGTTGCGTTACCGTTGGCATTGAGTGAAACCATGCTGCCCAGGTAAACCGTGGTGTTTGCTTCGACCGGGTAAACCATCGTCCGGCCGTCATCGGCCAGTTCCGGCGTATTTCGTGAATTGGTTAATGCCGCCATTGTTTCGCCTCTTGGCCCTCCGCCTGCGACGGTCCGGGCGTCTTAATCTCAGTACTCTTCTCCGCGCGCATTTAGCTCTGGAGTGACTATTCCTGATCTGCCGTCAGGAAGTCGCCACGCATCCCCCTTCGTTTCAAATACTCTTGCGGTCGCAAGCCCAGCCGCCCACAAACAGTGAGTTCCGTACGCGTCAGCGCGACCTTGGCCCGGCTCCCTGCAACGCTCGCATTGTCACGATCGTTGACGCTGCTTCGCCCCGCGAACGGCTCGCCCTCGAAGTCGCCTCCGCTCCCTGCGATTACCATCGGTTGGCGCGCGACAAAATCCTCGAAGCCGCGCACGTTCGCCTGACAGTATGCGATCGCCCACTCGGGCTGAGCCGGCACTATCTTCCCGGCTCTCATCGCCGCGTCCACGCGCAATTTGGCTCGTTCGCGTGCACCAGCCGCGCGCAACCGGTTCAGCTCTGTCAAAGCGTCCTCGAATTGCGCAATCGGTACGTAACGTGCCGGGTCCGCGCCCCCGCCGTTCTCCGTCGCATGCTGATTTCGGCTCCCACGGGCGCCGCGCCGTTCGCGCTATCGCCGCCGCCCTCGCGAAATAGACGGCGCACCTCGGCGACAATCGTGTCCGGCGTTGCCTCTTCATCGAGTCCGAACAGCTCGCGCAATTGCGCTCCCAAATCGCCCATCACGGCGACCGTTCTGCGCGCTTGATCCGCTGCGACGCCGTGCGATTCGCGCGTAAATTGTGTCGCGGCCTTGACATCTCCGCCAGTGTGGCGTGCCGAGATTGCCGTCAAATACAGATTCGGATTATTAGTCAGTGCGGCGCGTAGCAGCCGTTGTACTTCGCCATCTTGTGAGTATTCAAATACCGGTGATATGTACCGATATTCGTGCGTGATCACCGCCGCCGCCCCGTGACGCGTCCATTCGACGTTTCCCCAAAGTGCGCCTTCGCGTACTTCCATCGCGCGAATCCAGCCCGCCGCAGGAGCTGGACGTCCCACGGGGGCTGCAAAATCCGTCGCATGGTCGTAATCGATCGGCAGCCCCGCTTCCATTCGCAGTCCGTCAGTCGCCGCGATTACCGCCCCCGGATTAGAGAGGCGAAACGGTCCGCGACCGTCCCGTCCAGCGAAGTCTCCCGCCGGCAATAGCTCGATCCACGCAGGCGCGCTGCTATGAATGCCGAGTGCAGTTCCGCTCACACCCACCCCGTTGTCACCGGCGCGAGCAGTTCCATCTTTGGTCTGCATATCCTTCATCGTGGGTAATTGTGACATCGAGCGTCGCCCTCCATAAGGGTGAAATCCTTCACAAAATGCCTATAGCTACTGACTCTGCGTAAGTCCGACGGCCGTTGTGACTGCGTATCTGGAATAATAGCTATTGTCACGTCCACTGTGCATATTCGATCACTACTTGTCGGAGCGAAGATGCCGCTAATTCCGGCGCGTGGCGGCCGGTTCGAGCACCGCCTCGCCCGCGCTCGCGACGGGCAGGCCCAAACGATCGAGCACGGTCTTCTGCGCGATCCGAAGTCCGCGGTCTGCGAGTTCCGCGACGATGCTCGCGAATTGTTCGTCGGCCTGGTCCTCTGGCAGTTGCAACTCGATCTGCGGGTGACGTCTTTGTGGACCTGCGTTCAGGTCTACCATCGGCCGCACCAGGTCGCGCGTTAGCGTCTCACTCAGACGCCGGGCGTCGGCCGCAAGAATGTCGCGCCGCACCTCGTCATGAACTTGCGCCGCCGCCCGCGATCCTGCTCCGCGTGGTAGCTCTGTCGTCAGGGTCTGTCCCAGCACGGCTTTGCTCACTTGCCGATCGAGATATTCGCAGAATCGTTCGTATAGTTCCGCGCTGCCGGTCTGCCGCGCCTCGGTAAATTCGATCAGCATCGAATCCGGGATTATGGCCGCTGCGTCAGTGCCAATATTCGCTACCGCCCTCAGCA
>Ga0187876_1000870_pt1 | contig 28565 bp, 34 predicted proteins | sample June2016WEW_17_4_FD_133000 | JGI IMG/M metagenome (GOLD analysis project Ga0187876, IMG submission 133000) | Peatland microbial communities from SPRUCE experiment site at the Marcell Experimental Forest, Minnesota, USA - June2016WEW_17_40 | ecosystem: Environmental > Terrestrial > Soil >...
CATGTGTTTGGGACTAGCGGGGTACAGCAACTGGCCAGCACGCTGAACGACGCGGTGCTGAACCAAGGGGTGACGCTGACGGCGACGAATACTACCACGGGCAGGCAGGTGCAGCAGTGAAAGTGCATCAGGAGGGATATCTAGTCTTGGTGCTTCGGGCGTGCGGCGATGCCGATACCGAGATCTCGAAGCTTTTCCCTGAGACGCCAGACGCAGAAGCGGCGCTACGGGATAGGGCTGCGCGGCTGAAGGCGAACTGGGGGGAGTGTTCGGGCGCGCAGCGCGTGATTATAAAAGGCGACGGCGAGGGGCGATTAAGCCGATGAGCAGCGGCAAACGCACCGGGTCTGAAGGTGTTCCTGCCGTAACGTTGCGGGCAGACAATCCAGTGCATGTGAAGGCGCTGCTGTTTGCTCAGGAGGGGATCAATAGCGAAATGGGGGTAAGCGCGCAGGCCGCTGTGGAGTTGCAGAGGATAACGAGAGAGTTTACGATGTTCAGCCGAAAGCGCGGCGGCGGATTGGAAGTGTCCTGCGCTTTGCTCACTGGACCACAGTTTCAGTTGTTTCTGAGCCGGAGGGGCTGACAGGGAGTTTTTGGCAAAATGAGCGTGCTACGCAAGTGGCACGCCTTTTGTGTCTTCCGGCCATTTCCTCTGTCCGGACGTAAAAAGTGGCACCGTAAGTTGTGATTTGTGGCACCGTATCGTGTTGCGCTTTAGCGGAGGGCAATGTGAGACCCCACCGGCCGCAAGGGCGGGCGTGGCTTGGCGTGCCCGGCGCTTATTCGAGCGATCGCAGCTTCAGGTCGAAGATGTTGTAGGGCTGCGCGCCCACCACCAAATCGCCCTCCACGCCTTGCGGACTGCTCTTGCCGAGCACGAAGGCGGGAGTGCCGTCGGCGCCGATGCGCATGGCTTCCATCAGGTCGGCCTCGATTTCGCTCTTGTGTTTTTCGGCCACCACGCAAACGCGAAACGCCGTCACGTCCAGTTTGAGGAACTCGGCGTCGGCCAGCAGGCTCTCCAGATCCAGCTTGTCGGGGTGATTGGCAATCACGTCGCGCAGCTTCCAGAACTGCCCCTGGTCGGCGGCGCAGCGTGCGGCTTCGGCGGCGCGCATGGCATTGGGGTGCATGGAATCGAGCGGCAAGTCGCGGCTGTAGAACCGGACCTTTCCGGTGTCGATGTAGTTCTTCTTCAGCTCGGCGAAGGTCTGCGTGTAAAACTGCCGGCAGAAGGGGCACTGATAGTCGGTGAACTCCACCATGGTGATGGGCGCGTCCTTGTCGCCCATCACCGGCGCGCCCTCAAGGTTCATCTTGATCTTGGCCGGCGGACCGGCGGGCTGCTGCTGCCGTTCCAGCAACTGCCGGATCTGGCGCAGTTCCTGCAAAATCTGGTCGCCTTGTTGGCGGGTGATGCCCGGCTCCTGGGAAGCGCCGGCAGCAACCTGCGCGCGCGCCCCCGGGATCAGCGCCAGCGCGGCGCATGTCGCAATTCCTAAAATGTTTCTCATTCCGTTCCTAATTCTTCTCCAACATCAACATATACTGGACGTCGCGGATGTGTTCCTTCTCTTCCAGCAGGTGAAAGTGATTGGCTTCCACCTCCTTGATCACGTCCGGCATGTCCAGGCGGATGTGCGTGAGCGCATGCCCGTTGGGCATCGCCGACTCCCTCTTGTAATACTCTACGATGATCAGCCTGCCGCCGTCCTTGAGCGCCTTGTGAATCGCCGCCAGCATCTTCTCCGGATAATCGAAATGATGATACACGTCGAGGGCCAGCGCCATATCCAACTGGCCGTCCGGCAGGCGCGGGTCGGTCTCGGTGCCCTTGATGAAAGTGACATTTTGCAAACCGGATTCGGTGGCTTTCAGCCTGGCGGCGGCAAGAAAGTCGTCGAAGATGTCTTCGGCGATCACGTGTCCGCCCGGCCCGACGCGCTTGCTGAGGTAGGGGAGCATGAATCCCACGCCGGTGCCGATGTCGGCCACGGTCATGCCCGGCTCGAGGCCCATTTCGCGAATCAGCAGCCCCGGTTTCTCCGTCTGTTCGCGATTTGGATTGCCCAGGCCGGCGGCCATCTGCTTGCGCTGCTGCTCGGTTTGGTAGCCGCTGTTGGCCTGGCTCGCCACCTGCGCTGCCAGGGTGGTGGCCAGCGCCAAAGCCAGACACGCGATTCTTTTCATAACGGCGGCTCCATGGGCAGCGCCAGCGGCGCCTCCTTCAAGAAGTCGAGCTGCGCCATCTCGGCCACCGATTCGCGGATGGATTGCTCGGAGGTGCGTTCGACGGTAATCACGAACGGCAGGTCGTGCTTGGTCTCGCACGGCTCTTGCAAGACCGCGTCCAGGCTGATTTTCTTGCTGGCCAGAATTCCCGCCAGCCGGGCGAGGATGCCGGGCCGGTCGTCGACGCGGAAGCGGAGATAGTAAGCGCTGCGCTGGAGCGTGATGTCGACGGGTTTGTTCTCGCCCAGCCGTTCATGGGCGAAGGGCGAAACGCGCTCCGGGCTGCCGGCGCGGATCTCGCGCGCCACGCGCATCAGATCGCTGGTCACGGCCACGCCGGTAGGCAGCGCGCCCGCGCCCCAGCCGTAGTAGAAGGTGTCTTCGCCGTACCTGCCCTTCACCCACACCGCGTTGTAAGCGCCGTGCACGCTGGCGAGAATGGTGGACAGGGGAATCAGCACCGGGCGCACAAACAGGATCAGGCCGTCGGGCGTTTTGCGCGCCCCGCACACCAGACGGATGCCCTGGCCCAATTGCCGCGCGTAGCGGAAATCGATGGGGGAAATGCGGCGGATGCCCTCCATGAAAATGTCCGAGGGCGTGATTTTTTCGCCGAACGCGAGCGCCGCCAGCAGCACCAGCTTGGAGCGCGCGTCGTAGCCATCGATATCGGCGCTGGGGTCGGCTTCCGCGTAGCCCTTGTCCTGCGCCTCGCGCAGCACGGCGTCGAGCGGCACGTTGCGCCGTTCCATCTCGGTGAGCATGTAATTGCAGGTGCCGTTGAGAATGCCATAAAGCGCCACGATGCCATCGCCTGAGATTCCCTCGCGCAGCACGGCGTGGATGGGAATGCCGCCGCACACGCTGGCTTCCATCGCCAGGTTGATGCCGGCGCGAATCGCCCGGTCCCAGATCTCCGGGCCGCGCGCGGCCATCAGCTCCTTGTTCGCGGTCACCACGGACTTGCGGTGGGCGATGGCGGCATCCACAATTTGCGCCGCCACGTCTACACCGCCCACCAACTCAGCCACGATCTGGACTTCCGGATGTTCGACTAACTGGCGCCAGTCCGCTGTCTTGAACACATCGCCCAGTCCGGCAGGAAGCGTTTTCGCGTGCACCGACCGGCTGCACACGGCCGCCACCTTCAAGCGGAACCCGAGCTTGCCGGCAATTTCGTCCGCGTTCTCGGCCAGAATGGCCAGCGCGCCCGAGCCCACGTTGCCCAGGCCCACAATGCCGACTTTCACTTCCTCCATATAGTGGTTATGATAACAGGGCACTCACGCCGGACTATCATATAAGGCAGGTCCTCACCATGAAACATCGCCTCCGCCGATGCACTCTGCCGGCGGCCTTCGCCGTCCTCTGCCTGGCCCAGCAACCGGCCGAGCCGCCTGCCGAACCGCCGGCCGAACCGGAGGCCAGGCTCCCCGGCGGCAGATTGCAGCGCGACCGGTTGCTCAAAGCGGAGCATGCCGCGAATCTCAAGGACGCAGCGGAACTGGTGGAGCTGGCGCAGCAATTGCGCGGCGACCTGGAGAAGAACAGCCAATACGTTTTTTCCCTCGCCGACCATAAGAAGGCTGAAGACATTGAGAAACTGGCGCACCGAATCCGCACTCGCATGCAGCATTTTTAGTCTGGTGGCCTGTGGCCTTGCCGGTGCGCAAGCGCCCGCGAAATCGCCTGCTCTGGCGCTCGTCGATGCCCAAGACGCCGCGCACTGGCAAACCGTGGCGAAAGAGGCAGGCTGGCAAACGATCGTCCCCGGCGGCGCCTCCACCGATCCCATCGACACGCGTGTGCTGGCCGTGGCCGCGGCGGTGCGCGCCGCCATTCAAAACGGCGCCGTGGACCCGGCGCACGTTTACCTGGCGGGCCGCGGCGACCGCGCGGCGGCGGTCTTCTACACCATCTCGCGCCTGCCCGACCTCTTCGCCGCCGGAGTGGCGGTTGGCGGCTCGCCCGAAGCCGCCCTCGCCACCGGCCGCATTTACGCCATCAACTTCAGCAACTGTCCCGTGCTGTGGGTCAGCGACAATGAGGCGGATGAGACGGTGGCGCAAAAACTCAAAGCCGCCGGAATGTGGCTGGAGTGGCGATCCTCAAGCGGCGTGAAGGACGCCGATGTGTTCGCCTGGCTGGCTGCGCATGCGCGCGATCCATTTCCGCCGGATGTCGATTGCGAAACGGATTCTCCCACGTTTTCCAGTTGTTTCTGGCTCACGCCCGGCAAGTTCGATGTCAACGAGCGCAACGATGTGCTGCCCCGCACGCTGGTGGCCACCGCTACGCCGGCTGCGCTCGATCTGGGCGGCTTCGCTTACAAGCTGGACGAGCCAGGGCCCGGCGTGCTGGTCGCCCACCTGCCCGCGAAGTACTCAGGCCCGCTAAGGCTCGGCGACCGCATCATCGAGCTCGACGGGCACCCCATCGCCGACGCGCACGCGTACCTGGAAATAATGAACAAGGCCAATGAAGAGCGGCGTGTCGTGGTCATGGTGCAACGCGGCAAGGAACGCACGCGCATCGAGACACGCATCCTGGTTCCTCATCACGATTTCGTGGCCACCGCGCGCGTGCAAGGCAAGTACGACCCCGGGCAAAAGCAAATCCTCATCATCAGCCGCACTGTCACCGAAATGCGCCTCACCGTTCCCACAGCGTGGGCCGGCGCCGGCTTGTGGTGGAACGGCCTGGCGCTCGATAGGATCGACAAGGCGGGGTGCATCCTGCTGACCGTCGACAAAGAGCTACTGCACGCAAGCCCGTGCCCGTGAACCGCGATTGCCGGCAGCGCCTCGTCACGCCGGATTGGAACGCGCCGCTAGCAGGCGTGCGCGGAGACTGCCTGGGGCAGGCTCAGGGCCGGGGCCTCTTCATTATCCGTCGCCAGTAAGAACGAGAACTGAACGGGTTCGTTGTGTTCGTCGAGCCAATCCGATCCACAAAGTCGCAGTTCGGCCACATCATCGAGACCGGCCGCGGCCACACGCATCCACGAGGGCGTGTGGGCCAGCACTACGGCTTCCACAATGGTCCCGTCGCACAGTCGAATCAACGCGTACATTCTGAGATCTCCTCGAGAAGGTTGAACTTGTTCAGCACGGCCAAGCGGACCGGCGCTCGTTCCCCTATGACAGGCGCCCAAAACAGCTTTCCGGTGTCTTGGCTTAGAAGTGGTTTCAAGGAAGTTATAGAGAGCGGACATTGGCCGTAATCTCCTCCTTCAGGCCCGCGAGCTTCGCCCGGAAATGGAACGCCGCGGTCCGGCGGACCAACGCTTGGTGCTCCCTCCGATGAAGCCGGACCGCGTTCTTGCAGATGCCGCTCGATATCCGGTCGAGCCGGCGGTTCCATCCCCGTGCGCCTCTCATGATCAACATTGGCGGAACCAGTTGCGGTCCCGCCGGACGAAGCGTCAGTTCGCCGAAAAATCTGTATTCCGACCTTTCGAATGCGTCTCCGATGATTGCTGTCATGTCGCTCTGTCCGCCTCAATCATGTGGTGTCCTCCTTTCATCTCACAGTCCTGCCCATACTTACGGGTACTGATGCCGGAGTTCGCAGGGTACTGAGCGCATTTCCGTGTTGGCCTGCCAACATCGGCAACGGTGTGCCACGGCTTCTTTTGGGGCGGTTGAGAACAGCGCTACGGTATTGATTTTATTGGCCGTATGAGCCGCCCGGAAGTCTTTCACCGTCCTCACGGCGGCTGATCGCAGCGTAATTACAGGGGCGGATTCCACTCGGGCGGCAGGTGCAAGATCTCTATGGCGGCCTCCGTGGTATCGTGTGGGTACCTTTGCCGATCGGTACCGCGCACGATGATGTGCACGAATGTCCTGCGCCGCGGCCCGCGATGTTGGTGCGGCGCATGAATGTGCCCGGCCGCACAGAGGGAAACCGGCGCGGCGCGAAAGCGGCGCCCCTGTCAACGGTCAGGCTTTCGAATGGTGCGCAACTTAACAAAAGCCTCGAACCGTTTTGTGGCGATGGCAACTCCAAGTAAGAAGATGGTTCTGGAGGTTGTACCACGATGAAGGCGACACAAGCGCTCCACAATCTGGGGCAAAGCATCTGGCTGGACAACATCACACGCGATCTGCTGGATAGCGGCACGCTGAAACGCTACATCGATGAACTGTCGGTAACGGGGCTGACCTCAAATCCGACGATCTTCGACCACGCGGTCAAGAACAGCACTGCATATGATGCCGCGATCCGCGAGAAGGTGAGCAGGGGCAAAACCGGCGAGGCGCTCTTCTTCGAGTTGGCGCTGGAGGACCTTACCCGGGCCGCCGCCCTGTTTCGAGGGGTCTACGACCAGACGAAGGGCGTGGATGGCTGGGTGTCTCTGGAGGTCTCGCCGTTGCTGGCCCACGACACACCCAGCACCTTGGCGGCGGCCAAGGAACTTCACACGCGTGCCGGACAGCCCAACCTGCTGATCAAGATCCCCGGCACGAAGGAAGGCCTGCCCGCGATTGAGGAGGCGATCTTTGCCGGCGTCCCGATCAACGTGACCCTCCTGTTTTCCCGCGAGCAATACCTGGCGGCTGCCGAGGCGTTTCTGCGCGGCGTTGAGCGGCGCATCAAGGCCGGGCTCCAGCCGGCTGTCGGCTCGGTCGCTTCGATCTTTATCAGCCGCTGGGACGTGGCAGTGATGAACAAAGCGCCCGACTCGCTGCGCGACCAACTCGGCATCGCTATCGCCAAGCGCGCCTACCGGGCATACCGCACGCTGATTGACTCCCCGCGCTGGCAGCGCGCTCTCAGCGCCGGCGCGCTTCCCCAACGGCTCCTTTGGGCCAGCACGGGAACCAAGGACCCCAAGGCCTCCGATGTCCTTTACGTTAAGGCTCTGGCCGCGCCTTTCACGGTGAACACCATGCCGGAGGGCACCTTGAAAGTTCTCGCCGCTCACGGTGAAGTGAACACGATGCTGCCGGCGGATGGCGGCGACTGCGAGGAAGTCCTGGCGCAGTTCGCCAAGGCCGGGATCGATGTCGACGCTCTGGCCGCCCAGCTTCAGGATGAAGGAGCGAAGTCATTCGTGAATTCCTGGAATGACCTGATGGCGGTGATCGCCGCCAAGAGTGCGGCGCTGAAGACGGCCGCAGCCAGTTGAGGGGAGAAAGAAAGGAACACCAATGATAACCACGGCAGACGCCACAAGCCAGGGCCCCGAACTGCTGACCCAGCGGAAGTCCTGGAGGTCTCTCCAAAACCACTATAAGAAGATTCGAGGATTCCATCTGCGAAGTCTCTTCGCGGAGGACCCCGCTCGCGGTGAGCGGATGACGGCCGAGGCTGCCGGCATCTTCCTCGACTACTCGAAGAACCGCATCACGGACAGAACCGTCAAACTCCTCGTCCGGCTGGCTGAAGAAGCGGGCCTGCGGGCGCGAATCGACGCCATGTTTCGAGGCGACAAGATCAACGTCACCGAGAAGCGGGCAGTGCTGCACGTGGCCCTGCGCGCACCCAAAGATGCTTCCATTGCGGTCGACGGCGAGAACGTCGTGCCCCAGGTCCACGCAGTGCTGGATAAGATGGCGGATTTCTCCAACCGCGTCCGCAGCGGGGAATGGAAGGGACACACCGGCAAGCGCATTCGCAACGTTGTCAACATCGGCATTGGCGGCTCCGACCTCGGACCGGTGATGGCTTATGAGGCGCTGAAACATTACAGCGACCGTGGCATGACGTTCCGCTTCGTCTCTAACGTCGATGGCACTGACTTCACCGAGGCTGTTCGCGATCTCGACCCGTGGGAGACGCTCTTCATTGTTTCTTCGAAGACTTTCACCACGCTGGAGACGATGACCAACGCCCACTCGGCGCGCGCCTGGGCGCTGGCCGGTCTGGGCGGCGACCAGGCATCGGTCGCCCGGCACTTTGTGGCGGTGTCGACGAACGCCGCGGAGGTAGCGAAATTCGGCATCGATACCGCCAACATGTTCGGCTTCTGGGACTGGGTGGGCGGACGCTACTCCATGGACTCGGCAATCGGGCTGTCGACAATGCTAGCCGTCGGGCCCGACAACTTCCGCGCAATGTTGGGCGGCTTCCAACAGATGGACGAGCATTTTCGCACCGCACCTTTCGAACGCAACCTGCCGGTGCTGATGGGAATGCTGACCGTTTGGTACAGCGACTTTTTCGGCGCCGAAACAGTCGCCATATTGCCTTATGAGCAGTACCTGAAGCGATTTCCCGCCTATCTGCAGCAGTTGACGATGGAGAGCAACGGAAAACACGTCACGCTCGACGGCAAGGAAGTTACTTATCCGACCAGCCCGATTTACTGGGGCGAGCCGGGCACCAACGGCCAGCACTCCTTCTATCAGTTGATCCATCAGGGGACGCGGCTCATCCCGTGTGACTTCATCGCGTTCGGACAGCCGCTCGACCCGCTTGGCCGCCACCACGACATACTCCTGGCGAACGTTTTCGCACAGAGCGAAGCGCTGGCGTTCGGCAAGACGCTCGAGCAAGTCCAGGCCGAGGGCACGCCGGATTGGCTTGCGCCCCACCGCGTTTTCGAGGGCAACCGCCCGTCGAACACCATCCTCGCCGAGCGGCTCACGCCCGAGACTCTCGGCAAGCTGGTGGCGTTATACGAACACAGCGTGTTCACGCAGGGCACCATCTGGCAGATCAATTCGTTCGACCAGTGGGGCGTGGAACTGGGCAAGGTGCTGGCGCAGCGGATCATTCCGGAGCTGGAGAGCGCGGCCGAGCCCGCCCAAAACCATGACAGTTCGACAAACAGCTTGATCCGCCGCTACCGAAGGATCAAGACGGCAAAGGAGTGAGTCATGCAACTTGGAATGGTTGGTCTGGGAAGGATGGGAGCAAACATGGTGCGGCGGCTCCTCAAAGGAGGGCACCAGTGCGTCGTTTTCGATAAGTCGCCGGACGCCGTGAACGAGTTAGTTCAGGAGACGGCGGCGCCGAGCAGGACGCTGCAGGACCTGGCGGCGAAACTCAGCAAGCCACGCGCGGTTTGGTTGATGGTGCCGGCCGCCGTCGTGGACGAGGCGATCTCCGGTATCGTTCCCTATCTCGAGGCCGGAGATACTCTCATTGACGGCGGCAATTCTTATTACATCGACGACATCCGGCGCGCAAAGGATCTTACAGCCAAGGGCATCCGTTATGTCGACGTAGGAACGAGCGGCGGCGTCTGGGGCCTGGAACGAGGTTATTGCATGATGATTGGCGGCGAGGCGGATGCTGTCAAGCGCCTCGACCCGATTTTCGCGACGCTGGCGCCGGGCGCGGGCAGTATCCCGCGCACTCCCGGACGGGAGAAGCTTGACGGCACTGCCGAACAAGGTTACCTGCACTGTGGCCCCAGCGGCGCCGGCCACTTCGTCAAGATGGTCCACAACGGCATCGAGTACGGCCTGATGGCCGCCTACGCCGAGGGGTTGAGTATTCTGCGCGACGCCAACGTGGGAAAGTCGCGGGGCGCCGCCGATGCCGAGACGGCGCCGCTGCGCGACCCCGGCCACTACCAGTACGATCTCAACCTGCGGGACATCGCCGAGGTGTGGCGCCGCGGCAGCGTGATCGCGTCGTGGCTGCTGGATCTGACGGCAGCCGGCCTGACAAAGGATTCCGACCTCTCGCAGTTCGCCGGCCGTGTCTCGGATTCGGGCGAAGGCCGGTGGACCATTAAGGCTGCTATCGACGAATCCGTGCCGGCGCCGGTTCTTTCCGCCGCGCTCTACCAGCGCTTCGCCTCGCGCGGGGAGGCGGATTATCAGGACAGACTGCTATCGGCGATGCGTTATGGGTTCGGCGGACACGTGGAAAAAGCGGCCGCCAAATAACCGCATGAAATGGAGGCTTGCGATGACCGATTCCCTCTCTGATGCTCTGGTGTTCTTCGGCGCAACGGGCGATCTGGCATTCAAGAAGATTTTCCCGGCGCTGCAGGCCATGGTGAAACACGGCCACCTCAATGTGCCGGTTATCGGCGTAGCCAAGGAGCGTTGGAGCCTCGAACAGCTTCGCGCGCGGGCGCACGACAGTCTGGTGCAACACGGCGGAGTCGATCCCAAGGCGTTCGCCACGTTGAGCGGCCTGCTCCGTTATGTGGGCGGCGACTACACCGACCCCGCCACTTTTCAGGCGCTTCGCAAGGAACGCAACGGGGCGCAACGGCCGGCGCATTACCTGGCCATCCCACCGCTCCTGTTCGGATCCGTCGTGGAACAGTTGACGAAATCGGGCTGCGCCCAGAACGCTCGCGTTATTGTCGAGAAACCGTTCGGCAGGGACCTTCAGTCGGCGCGGGAACTTAACCGGATCTTGCACCGGGTGTTTCCCGAGTCGAGCATTTTTCGCATCGACCACTATCTCGGCAAGCGGCCGGTGCAAAACGTAGTGGTCTTCCGGTTTGCGAACGCCTTTATCGAACCGTTCTGGAATCGAAACTACATCGATAGCGTGCAGATCACCATGGCGGAGGACTTCGGCGTGCAAGGCCGTGGTGCTTTCTACGATCAGACCGGCGCCATCCGCGACGTAGTCCAAAACCATCTCTTCCAGATCTTGTGCAATCTCGCGATGGAACCTCCGGTCCGTGCCGACAGCGAGACCATTCGCGATGAAAAGGCGAAGGTGCTGAAAGCGATCCCGCCGCTCGAGCCGAACAATCTGGTCCGCGGGCAGTTCCGTGGCTATCGCCGCGAAAAGGGGGTCGCGCCCGATTCGAACATGGAGACATTTGCCGCCCTGCGGCTAGAAATCGATTCCTGGCGATGGCAAGGCGTGCCATTTCACATCCGCGCCGGAAAGAACCTGCCGGTTACTTGCACCGAGGTGATCGGAAGGTTTCGAAAGGCGCCCACGGTCATCCGCGAGGGCTCGCCGTCGCAAAACTATCTGCGGTTTCGCATCAGCCCCGAGATGACGATAGCCGTGGGCACGACGGTCATGGCTCCCGGCCCCGCGATGAAGGGCGAAACCGTGGAAATGATCGCCAGCCGTCATCCCCGTCCGGACGAGATGGATGCGTACGAGCGCATTTTAGGCGACGCAATGGAGGGGGACGCCACCTTGTCTGCGCGGGAGGACTACGTGGAGGAGGCGTGGCGAATTGTCGATCCGGTGCTGAAGGCCGGCATTCCGATCCACGAATACGACCAAAACACCTGGGGCCCCAGCGAGGCTGACGAGAAAGTCTCCCCTCCGGGAGGCTGGCACAACCCGACCGCTACCGACCAGGAAGATTTCCGCGTTGCCGCCCAAGCCGCCGGATAACGCGGGACGCTGGGCCGGCCTCGTTGGAGGATTGGCTGGCAACCATATGAAGGGTCGGCTTAGCGGTTGGTTATTCCACACCTCACGTCTGTTGTACCAGCAGCTTGCGGCGGAGCCGAGTCCCGGACTGCGCTGATCCGCCACTCCGCTCCTTCTTTCTTCATCACAAACAGGAGCGGCACCCTCCGCGCGAGCGTCACCGCTCCGCGGATGATGCTGGCGCCGTGCACGATCGCGACGTCCGGTGCGATGAACCGGATGCCGCCGCTCACGACGCGCGGAACGGTCAGTTCCGTCCAGGTCTCGTCCATCCCGACTACGGCGCACGGAGATAAAGAATTCCTTCTGTGAAGGTCGACCAGCCGGTCAAAATCCACCCTGGAATCGGCATCCTTCGTGAACAGGCCGGCCCGCCGAGCCGGGTCATTGAGGGCGGCGATCGCCTGGTCGATGGCCGCGCGGTCCTGGGCTTCGTCAGCCCATAGGCCAACAGCGCAGAACAGCGGCAAACAAAGAATCAGTTTCACGACACGAAAATGCCGCGGCGCCGAAGTTCCTTTCAACATCTTCTCGAATATCTTGCCCGCTGTTCTTGCGCGAGGCCGGCCGCGAGTTCACCGGTTAGCGCGCGGACGTGCTATGTCAAGATAGAATCCGTGCCGGAGCCCATCCCGCAGGTCACGCTGGAGCAATTCGAAACGGAATACCGGGACCACCACCTGATCCACCGAGCGGTCGACTGGTGGGCGGCACGCCAGCCTGGCAACGCGGCCATTGTGAACGCGACGCGCGGGACCACGCTCACGTGGGGAGATCTAGAGCGTGGGTCTGTGGCCGTTGCGGCGGAACTCGACCACATGGGCTTTCGCCACGGCGATTTCCTGGCGGCCTCGCTGCCGCTGCTCAACGAGCATATCCTGCTGGAACTGGCGTGCTTCCGGCTGGGCGTGATCCACGTGCCGCTCGATCTGCGGCTACAGCCCGCGGAAGCCATCCGCTGCCTGAACCTGATCCGGCCGAAGGGATATTTCTTTTTGGGAAAGACTCCGGCGGCCGATTTTGCGGCCCTGGGCGAGGCTGTCCACGCGCACTGCGATTCCATCGAGCACTTGATGCAGTTCTCCCCCGGCGGCCAATGCATCGCGGGGGCGGCAAGCGCTCTCGATCTGCTGGCGCGCGCCCATCCCAAACCGGTGGAATCGCGCGTGACGGAGCGCGATGGCGCGCAGGTGATTTTCACCACCGGGTCCACGGGGTCGCCCAAAGCGGCGCTGCTCTCGCACCGCGGCATTACCTGCCAGAACCTCTGCCTTGGCACGGCGTTTCGATTCGGTCCGGGACAGCGGGTGCTGTGCAATCTTCCGGCGTCGCACGTAGGCGGGCAGGCGGAGGTGCTGCTCACGTCGCTTTTCATGGGCGCGACGGCGGTGACGCTGGAAGTCTTCGATGCCGTCCAGAGTCTCGCGGCCATCGAGCGGCACGGGGTCACGCTCCTCGGCCAGATCCCAGCCATGTTCAACCTGGAATGGCGCACGGCGGAATATGCGCGGCGCAATCTCGGCAGCCTGCAGACTGCGGTTTACGGCGGGCAGGCCGTGCCGCGTCCGTTCCTGGACCGCATGTTACAAATGGCGCCGCAGATTGCGACCGGCCTCGGCCTGACCGAGTGTTCGGGCTTTTGCACCTACACGCGCCTCACATCCGAGGCCGGAGAATTGGAGCGCGGTATCGGATGGGCAATGCCGGCCTATCGCCTGGCGGTCCGCGAAGCCATGGACGCCGCGGGCACGGCTGGATGCGAGGCGCTCGAGGGACGAGTCGGGCACATTTGTTTCCAGGGTCCGCAGACGTTTTTGGGTTACGTCAGCGATCCGGAAGCCACTGCGGCGACGGTGTCGCGAGACGGCTGGCTCTACACCGGCGACCTCGGCTTCGTAGACAAACACGGGTTGCACTTTTCGGGGCGCTCCAAGTGGGTTCTGAAACCCGCCGGTCACCAGGTGTTCCCTGGCGACATTGAGGATCACTTTGCCACGCTGATCGACCGGGTGGCGAATATCGGCGTGGTCGGGCACGAGCACCGCCTGTGGAGCGAAGGGATCGTGGCGTTCCTGGAGCGTCAGCCCGCCGTGGACCTGACCGAAGCGGAGTTGCGCAAACACGCCCGCGCGCTACCCGGATACATGCGTCCGCTGCACTACGTGATTCTGGAACCAGGCACGATGCCGTTGAACCGCAGCGCCAAAGTGGACGTGGTCCGCTTACGGGAAATGGCTCGGACGGAAGTCGCAAAACTGCGCGAACGCGGCCAGTGGGATGGGTAGGAGGCGGAGTATCGAGTGCCAAATATTTCCCCGGCGTTGAGGAAGAATCTGATTGAGCGCTGCCGGCATTGCTTCATTGCGCCTGGCTCTCGCTGGTGGATGGGCCGAAGCCGCAACGTTCTCGCATGCGTTGCCGGAATCGTTCCCGCACCTCAGGGGTCATGCGCCTGGAGCGAGAGAAACCGCGGCCTCCAAATCCGCCGAAGAGGATCCGGCACAGCGCCAGCATTCCCAGGGCTTGCCAGAAGGTGATCTGGCGCCAGCCGAAGATCGGCGGCAGCAGCCAATTCCACAGTTGCAGCACTACTTCGCCGCCGATGGCGATAAATAGCAGCATCGCCAGAATCGCCAGCGGAGCCAGGTAAATCCATTTCCTTTTCATTTTCAGTCCCTCATCCTCTCGTAAATTCGTCGTAAATGCTTTGCAATCGCTCGCGCAGATGCAGCACCGCATAGCGTTTCCGCGAGAGCAGCGTATTCACGCTCACGCCGGTCTCGGCGGCCATCTCCTTGAAGCTGCGCCCTTCCAACTCGTGCGCGACAAACACCTCGCGCTGCTCCTCCGGCAGCTCGTCGACCGCCAACTCGAGTTCATCGAGAAGCACGTTGCGCGCGTAAAGCGCCTCCGGCCCGGCAGCGGGTGAAGGCAGCAGGTCCTCCAACCGCAGCAGTTCGTCGTCCTCGTCCGCGACGACGGTATCGCTGAAGCTCTCCGGCTTCTTCTTGCGGAAGAGATCGGTGATGCGATTGCGCGCCACGCGAAACAGCCAGCCGGTGACGTGATCGATCGGCATCAGCAGGCGGTTCGCTTCTACCAGTTCGTAGAAGACGTCCTGCAGAATGTCCTCAGCGTCGCGCGGGTCGGGCACGCGCCGGCGAATGAAGTTGCCAAGCCGAGACTGCTCCCGCTTGACCACTTCCAAGATCCGCCGGTCCTGTTCGAGTGCCATTGGCTCGAGGCTCGCTGCGTCCTTCACCTGCCTTTGTAGACGAATGAGGGGGTGCGGATATTGTAGTTCGCCGGTGAACCGCTTGAAAATGGTGGGCGCGACAGAACTCGAACCTGTGACACCGTGCGTGTGAGGCTGCACGGTGTCGACGTTTTTTACCTGGTCTCCCTGCCTTACTTAGCTTTTAGAGAAGCCATATCAATGGAGAAGCGGTACTTCACATCTGACTTGAGCAGTCTGTCGTAGGCCTCGTTGACCTTCTGGATCGGGATGACTTCGACATTAGCGATGATGTTGTGTTCGCCACAAAAGTCGAGCATCTCCTGGGTTTCGGGAATACCGCCGATGAGCGAGCCGGAGAGGCTGCGGCGTCCGAACAGAAGGCCGAAGCCGGCGACGGCGAAAGGATTCGCCGGCGCGCCGACGAGGGTAATGTTGCCGTCTCGGCCCAGCAGGTTGATATAAACATTGATGTCATGATCGGCGGAGACGGCATCGAGAATGAAGTCGAGGGTGCCGGTGTGCTTTTGCATCTCGTCGGCATTGCGCGAGACCACGACTTCGTCCGCGCCGAGGCGGAGCGCGTCCTCCTTCTTGTTGGGTGAGGTCGTGAAGACAACGACGTGGGCTCCCAGCGCGTGAGCAAACTTCACGCCCATGTGGCCTAGTCCGCCGAGACCTACCACGCCGACTTTCTTGCCTTTCCTGACGCCCCAGTGGCGCATGGGCGAGTATGTGGTGATTCCGGCGCAGAGAAGAGGCGCGACGCCGGCGAGCTCGAGGTTGGAGGGGACGCGCAGGACAAAGCGCTCATCGACAACGATGCTGTCGGAATAGCCACCATAGGTGACGCCTCCAAGGTGCTTGTCCGGTGAGTTGAAGGTGAGGGTCGGGTTCGGGCAGAACTGCTCCAGGCCGGCTTTGCACTGGGGGCAGGTCCCGTCCGAGTCGACCAGGCAGCCGACCGAGGCGAGGTCGCCTAGCTGGTACTTGGTAACTGCCGAGCCGACCCTGGTGACGCGGCCGACGATTTCATGGCCGGGGATGATCGGATAGACAGTGGGCATGAGGCTGCTCCATTCGTTACGCACTTGATGGAGGTCGGAATGGCAGATGCCGCAGAAGAGAATCGCGATCTGAACGTCGTGTTCGGTTGGATCGCGCCGCGCGATCGTCGCAGAGGCAAGCGGCGACGTCGCACTGGCGGCAGAGTAAGCCTTCGCTTTGTACATAGATTTCGCTCCTGTCGATTGCTTGTCGGCCGTTCTTCAGGCCTGGTATTGTTCGTCGGTGACCTGTTCCATCCAGTCGACGGCCTTTCCGTCGAGCTGTTCCTGAATGGCAATGTGCGTCATGGCAGTGGTTGCCGCGGCGCCATGCCAGTGCTTCTCGCCGGGTGCAAACCAGATCACGTCACCGGGGCGGATTTCCTCGGCCGGCCCGCCCCAACGCTGTGCACGGCCACAACCGGCCGTCACAATCAGGGTCTGGCCCAGCGGGTGTGTATGCCACGCTGTCCGAGCGCCGGGCTCAAAAGTGACACTGGCGCCGAAAGCGCGCGCCGGCGCGGGCGGCTTGAATAGCGGGTCGATACGTACCGTGCCGGTGAAGTACTCTGCCGGTCCTTTGCCGGAAGGCTGTGAGCCGCTTCTCTTGATGTCCATCTCTGAATTCCTTTACTTGGTGGCCGTTCAGCGGCCGGTCATCTGTTCCAGCTTTTCGGGGTACCGCGCACCTTGCACGGTGATCTTTGAGGCGGCATTCTCGATGTCACCGAGATCGCCGGGCGTGAGTTCGACTGAGACTGCCCCGATGTTTTCGTCCAAGCGATGCAGTTTTGTGGTGCCGGGAATCGGTACAATCCACGGCTTCCGGGCCAGCAGCCAGGCGAGTGCGACCTGAGCCGGTGTCGCCTTCTTCCGTTCCGCGATGCCGGCGAGCAGATCAATCAGGGCCTGATTCGCCTTGAGAGCCTCCGGTGTGAAGCGAGGCAGCGTGCTGCGGAAGTCGGAACTGTCGAACTTCGCATTCTCGTCGATCTTGCCGGTGAGGAAGCCCTTGCCGAGCGGGCTGTACGGAACAAGGCCGATCCCAAGTTCCTCCAGCGTTGGGATTACTTCTGCTTCAGGGCGTCTCCACCACAACGAGTATTCGCTCTGGAGAGCAGCGACCGGCTGGACCGCATGGGCGCGACGGATCGTTTGCACGCCTGCTTCGGAAAGGCCGAAGTGCTTGACCTTTCCCTGCTGAATCAGTTCCTTCACCGCTCCGGCCACGTCTTCGATGGGCACGTTCGGGTCAACCCGGTGCTGATAGAGCAAGTCGATTGTCTCAACCTTGAGCCGCTTGAGCGAGCCTTCGGCGGCCTGCTTGATGTGCTCCGGGCGACTATTCAGACCTGCCGCTCCCGGCCGATTGTCGCTGCCACTCAGATCGAACCCGAACTTGGTGGCGATCACCACTTGCTTGCGGAACGGAGCGAGAGCTGCGCCCACGAGCTCTTCGTTCAAGAACGGGCCGTAGACCTCGGCAGTGTCGAAGAATGTGATGCCGCGTTCCACGGCTGCCCGGATGAGAGAAGTCATCTCCTGCTTATCTTTGGGCGGGCCGTAAGAAAAGCTCATCCCCATGCAGCCTAGCCCGAGAGCCGATACTTCCAGGCCGGTCTTTCCAAGTTTGCGTTTCTGCATTGTTTCTTTCTCCTTCGGAACCCTTCCTCTATTTTCCAGGTTAGGGTCGAGCGCCGCTAAAGTGGTATCCCGATCCTTCCGACTTATTGCCTATTCCTCTCGCACTGTTGATCCACGCACAGAGCCAGCGGTTATCCTAGAGTAGAGGAGCGCGAAACCGTACCATGAAGAACCAGAGGCGAGACGTCACTCCGTTGCCAGATCAAGCGCACGAATTGCGCGTGGATCTGGCCCGCAAGATTGCCTTGTTCATGGGCTCCGCAGAGAAACGGGCAACGGAGATTCCGGGCCTGACGCTCCACCGGCGGACCGCCCCGACCGCTCCGTGCTCCATGACTTACGCGCCGGGCGTGACGGTGATCGCCCAGGGGCGAAAACGGGTGGAACTCGGCCGAACCGCTTTTATCTACGATGCCTCGCGATTCCTGCTGACGTCGGTCGATTTGCCGGTCGTCAGCCGGGTGATCGAGGCAAGTGAAGAGGTGCCCTGCCTGGCGTTGTCGCTCAAACTCGAAATGCCCGTGGTTCGGGAACTTCTCAGCCGGGAGGAGATTCAGGTGGCTGAGGCGCCGTCTGACAGTCCTGCGATGGCAACCGGTGAGACCACGGTGGAATTCCTCCGTGGATGCTGCCGGCTCGTGGACCTGCTCGACACGCCACAGGACATTCCCTTTCTCAGCGGCCTGATTCAACGCGAGATCATCTACCGAATCCTTCGCAGTGCGGAGGGAGCACGCCTTCGAGCGATTGCAACGCTGGGAGAGCAGAGCCACCGGACGGCAAAAGCGATCGCCTGGATCAGGACGAACTATGCGAAGCCGCTGCGGGTGGAAGATCTCGCAGAAATCGCGGGCATGGGCGTGTCCACGCTGCACCATCATTTCCGGGTGCTGACCGCCATGAGTCCTCTTCAGTATCAGAAACAGCTTCGGTTGCAGGCAGCACGGGGACGCATGCTCGTGGATGGTCTGGACGCCGCCAGTGCGGCCTTTGAGGTCGGATACGAAAGCGCCAGCCAATTCAACCGTGAATACAGCCGGTTCTTCGGCCAGCCGCCGATGAGGGACATTCGGACTCTTCGCTCGCCAAGCGCTCCGTTGTTGGAGTCGGTCAGTAATCGGTAAATACGCTATCTGGTCGTCTGTTCAGCGACGACCTTGGATGCCGCCTGGAAGCTCGCATTCCTGGCACGGAAGGATGCTCTATCGGAGCCGATAGGGCTCAGCCGGCGCCGGTATTGGGTCGGGAACCTTGGGACCTTCGATGGTGGTGGCGCCCTCGAGTCCCGTGCCGGTCACATTGTGGATGCTAAGCAGTGGCCCGGCAAAGCCTGTAACATGGATGCCGCTGACCTCGGCATCCTTGATGTTGGCGAGAGAGATTCCTTTAGCACACGTGCCAGTCACGTTGATCAGCGAGAAGCCCTCCAGCGGTTTGTTCGGGTGTATGCCGATGCCGTCAACCAAAACCGGACAATCCGTGACGCGAATGTTGGAGAACCGGAAGTTTCTGAGGGTAGGGATGCCCTCATCGCCGGGTACGGGATCCTGGTCCCGAATGCCGCTGGAAAGTAAGTTCAGGCGGAGAAACCCGCCGCTGGCGCCGGACACGTCGAGGTCATCCGCACTGATGTCTTCGATGAAAGCGCCGCGGCCGGCGCGGCTCTTGATATACAGAGCGAAAGTCCGGGCCCGTGTGAACTTGCAGTGTTCGATACGCACGTTGCGAATTCCCCCGGAGGTTTCGCTGCCGATGCCAATGCAGGCGAAGATGGAATCCGCGAAGGTGCAGTTAGTGATTTCGATGTCTTCCGAGGTTTTGAGAAGCGTGTAGCCTTCGCTGCCGCGTCCGCTCTTGACGGAGATGCAATCGTCACCCGTGGAGATGTCGCAGCCGTCGATTCGCACATGCTTGCAGGAGTCGATATCGATACCATCACCGTTCCCTCCGGTGCTGCGGATGGTGAGGTTCCGGATCGAAATGTTCTCGCAGTAGGTAGTGTGGATGGACCACATAGAGTGGTAATCAGTGGAGAAATCCTCCAGACGGATATCGTTGCAGCCGATGGGCTCGATGAGCGAGGGATGGCGCAGCGGGTGCTGCGCATTGGGCCGGCCGGCGAGAGCGGCGTTGCCGGCGATTTTGCCCGGACCGACGATGCCGATGTGGCCGGCATCAATCGCATAAATCAGACCGGCGTGCCCTTGGATCCATTTGCCTTCCCAGCGAACCTGGGTGACGGGATAGTCGGCAAAGTCGGGGCTGCCGAGGATGTTGGCGCCCTTTTCCAATCGCACAATGGTGTTGGATCTTAGGGCGACGGCCCCGGTTAGATAGTTGCCGGCGGGCACCAGCACCTCGCCCCCACCCAACACGGAGCACCGATCGATGGCCTGTTGGATGGCAGCGGTATCTTTGGTAACCCCGTCCCCGGTGACGCCGAAGTCGCGAATGTTCAGGATAAGCGCGGGCTGGCTGGGTACCGGCTCAACGGCCGCCTCCGGTTTTTTCGCTGATTGCGCCTGAGCGCGTTCCTGAGCCGTGCCCGCGGAGAGTGCTGAGGCGGCTGGAAAGGCTGCCAAGCCGAGCCCGGCCTTTCTTAAGAAACTCCGGCGCGCGAGATTCGTGTGGAACATGAACGATGCCTTTCAAGACCTTATTGTACAGGCCGTCAGCGGTACCTCTCGGTTGAGTCCGGCGGTCGGTGCTGAATAGGGATAACATGACAAACAACGTCCTTTGCGAAGGGGGAAACTCCGTGAGACATGGACCAGCCAGGATCTTGGCCGTCGCCGTCCTGGCGGGCATTCTGCCTGCGCAGGCATCGGCGCCGGCCGCTGATTCGCGGCCCGACCCGAAGGAAATTCCCGTGCCCCCGATCCGGACCTCGATGCCGCCCATGCCAGGCGTGGACCAACTTCCCAGCCGCCCTGAGATGCCCGACGTACTGACGATGAATGACGGTCGGAAGGTCAAAACCGCCGCGCAGTGGAAACAACGGCGCGAGGAGATGAAACGCATTCTGGAATACTACGCCGTAGGGCAGGCCCCTCCGGCGCCGGGAAATGTGAAAGGGCGCGAGGTCAGCTCTCAACTGGTGAGGAACGGCAGGGTGAAATACCGTCTGGTACATCTGACGTTTGGCCCCAAGGACAGCCTCAGCCTCGATGTCGGCATCTTCACGCCTGCCGAAGGCGGACCCTTCCCCGCGTTGATCTCACCATCCGGCACGCCTCCGGGCGCGACCCCGTTGCCGAGGCTGCCTCCAGGACCGACCCAGGGCAAGGGACTGGACGTGCTGCTCGTGGTTGGCCCCGAACGCTTGCCTGCCGCGGGCGACAGTCCGTCAACGGCGTCGGCGCCACCGGGCGGTGCTCCGGCGGCAGGACGCGGCGCCTTCGGCGGTCCGCGCACGGCGGAATCCATCGCGGCTAATAATCCGGCGCTGGGCCACGGCTTCGCGTTCGTGGCGTTCAACAACAACGATTGCGGTGAAGATACGACGCTCCGCAATCCCGACGGCAGTTGGGCGTTCCGGACCACGCGATTCTATCCCGCATACCCGAACTACGATTGGGGACTCTTGCGCGGCTGGGCGTGGGGCGTGTCGCGCATTGTGGATTATCTCGAAACCGATCCTTCCATCGACAAGACCAGGCTGATCGTCACCGGAGTGTCGCGAACCGGCAAGGCGGCGATGGTCGCCGGCGCCTTCGACGAGCGTTTGGCCATGGTCGCTCCGGTGGCCAGCTCTGGCGGCGGCACTCCCGCGTACCGGTTCAGCGGTGCGGAGCGCGGAGGCAAGGAAGGGTTGACCGAGATGATGCGAAAATATCCCAATTGGTTTTCGCCCCACCTGCATGAGTTTTGGGGGCAGCCGGACAAGCTGCCGTTCGATCAGCATTGGTTCATCGCGCTGGTGGCGCCGCGTCCCTTCCTCGCGCTCGAGGGAACACGCGACCAGAACGTGAACGCCAATGGAGTGCGTCAATCGTGGATCGCCGCTGAGCCGGCCTATGCTCTGTTCCACGCCGCCGACCGGCTCGGCGTGAACTGGGCGGATCGCCGGCACGGAATGGTGCAGGCAGACTGGGACGCCTTATTGGCATTTGCAGACAAATATCTCCTCGGAAAAGACGTCACGCGGCGATTCGACGTATTCCCGCCTGAGTTGTTCCAAGGCCGGTAGGATCTGTCCTGTCCGCAGATGCCACCCTTTCGCGAGAGGTTCGCCTGGTCAGCCCGATGTGTGGACGTGAACATTGATGTTCGGCGGTGGTACGCCGCCGGCGGGCTGGGCCGAGATGATTGCCGCGGTAGCAACCAGCCGGGCACAGCCGAACGGTACGTCGCACCACACACTCCTGGGGAGGCCGATTTCGGTATTGGCGATTCCTTAAGAATCGTGGCCGGGGCCGCCAGGCGACCCGCACTCCTTCCACAGCTTTTCCCAATTCCAGATCCCGTACGCCACCTCGTTTGGCAACCGGAATCCGAGCTGACGCGCGAGCATACAGACCTGCCCGCGATGGTGCGCTTCGTGAGCAAGCATGTAGCACAGCATTTCCGGGCCAACCGGCCAAGGCCGAGCCCAGCCGTCTCTGCGAAACTTCTCGATGCGGCCTCCACAACCGAGCGCTTCGGCGAGCATCTCCGCGCAGCGAGCGGCGCTCTCGGCCAATCCCGCACGGGCTTGCAGCGGCGTGCAGTGCGCGCGGTTGAGCTGTCGTGGAACCTTCAGGTGCGGAGCTGTAAGCCTGACCCACTTGGAGCGGACATTGTGCATGTGCGTGAAGATCGCCGCAATGGTGCGGGCCTTGCCGGGCGGTTTGGCTCTCCAGGCGGCAGGGTCAATGTGTTGGATGAGAATCTGGTTCATGCGCTCATTAGCGGCAAACATCCGGACTGCGGCTCTGCCGAGTTGAGTGTCAACCTTGTGTTGACGCGTGGTCACGGCTCCCTACTCCTTGACCCATAATACTTCCGGGCCGTCGCCCACTCGCGGAATGGCTCCCAGACGGCGCTTGGGCGAAGCGCGCCCGTGGTCATGAATCAGATAGCGCTTGCCTCTCAGAATCCCGTCGACCGCATCGGTTAAGTTGCGCCCGATTTGGTGCGCAGACCCCGGCATACGCCCGCCGTCTGATCGCCGCCCGGCGGTACGCCGAGGCATATGAGCTACTGTACCGGCTGCTGGACGCGGTAGTCGAGCCGGACGCGTGCGCACGCGAGCTGACCTGGATCTGCGAACATTGGGACCGTGTGGAAGAGGCGAATGTGCTGCGGTTCAACTATGGTTCGCTGGTCGGCGAGCAACTGTCGCTTTTTTGAAGCCGATGCTCCATGAGCCTCCAAGGGTCCGCGGCGGCCGGCCGCACCGCTACGCCGGCATCGATTCCAATCGCCGCGATTCCGCCTGTGGGATTTCGCGTGACGATCATTCGCGGTGCGGGGGAGGCAGGCTACCCTGTTGCTGAGCGTGCCCATCGCGATGGAGTACGAGGCCGTCTGCAGGAGACCTGAGCATCGGATGGAGGCGGGCTTTCCAGCCCGCAGGCAGCGATCTTTCTGGATGCCATTATCGTCATGGCCGAGCCGGTGCGTACGCACTTTCTGTGGCGGTCCCAGTTGCGAGATCCAAACGATGAGATGGTCCTCGAGGCGGCGGTGAATGGCAAGGCCGATGCTCTGGTGACATTCAACGTGCGGGACTACGGAACGGCCGCCGCCCAGTTCGGGGTGGAGGTTCTACTCCCGCGAGAAGCGATAGCGAGGATCAAACCATGAAAGAAACCCGAACATATCCTCTACGGCTGCCACGTTCGCTCAAAGAGGCGGTTGAGCGGCTAAGCCGCGAGGACCAAACGAGTGTCGCCTGGCAGCGCCTACCGCAGCGTCACAATGGTTGCGCCCCAGCCGCCGGCCTCGGGAGGAGCGTCTTTGAAATCGGTCACGAAATCGGTGCGGGCCAGGATGGCGCGAACCGTTTCGCGCTGCACGCCGATGCCCCGGCCGTGAATGATACGAACGAAGCGGAAGCCACTTGCGCGCGCCTGCTCGAGGTACTCTTCGACTACCGGCTTGACGTCGCGCGGCGGAACGCTGTGGAGGTCGAACACGTCGGTGATGGGAATCGAAATGGGCTCGTCGCCGTCCATAAGAGCGTGCCGGGCACGTTACAAAATGAAAACGCCCAGCCGGGGTCGCCGGCCGGGCGTCGGATTACCGTAATGCGCGCACCTGATGCTAAGCGACCTGCTGTGACCGGTACTGGCTCACGATCGCTTCCATCTGATCCTTCAAGCGGAGTTTTATCTTCTTCAAACGGCATTCTTCCAACTGCTCGTCGTTGGTGAGATGAGGAAGCGCTTCCAGGTCGTCCAGTTTCCGGGCAAATTCTGAGTGCTGGCTGGCGAGTTTGCGAAACTCATCGTTGGTATCCATCAGGTGCGCTTTCAACTGCTCCAGTGCGTTCCGTTCCATATGGGGCAATTCCTCCCAGTGAGGTTGCCGCGCCGACCCATGGGTGCGGAGGGGCTCGGTGGGTAATCTCTTGCGTGATGTGGTAAAGGACGGCATCACCGTCTACTCGCACCTTAACATGAATGAAACTTCATGACAATAGCCGTCTCGGGGGGGCTCTCGTAGTAGCCCGGACGGCGCGTAACCAATTGAAACCCAAGTGATTTATAGCACATCTGGGCGGCCCGATTGGACTCCCGGACTTCCAGGTAAAAAGTACCGTGGTAGTCATGGAACACGGCCCTTAGAAGCCGGCGTGCGATGCCCCGGCGGCGGAATTCCGGGGCGATGCCGAGGTTCAGGATCTCAAACTCCTGATCTGCGACCGGCCGCGCGGCGACAAAGCCCACCACACCGGTTTCGACCGTCGCCACCAGCAGAGCGTATGCCAGGTAATCGGCGGGATTCCACTGCGCGGCCTCGGGGCTGGCGGCCTGAATTTCTGCGATCGCAGCGAGATCTTCCGTGCCGCCGCGCCGGATTGCTGGCATATTTATGTATTATGCCTCTTGTACTTTGTTTTCATTGGGTTAGATGCGTTTTTACGAACAGTTCCGAACAATTCAACCAACCTTGAGCGCCTTGCCGGTGATCTCCACGACGTTGCTTAGCCGCTTGTCCAGATCCTCGGTTGCTGCCGCTGCGCGGGCCTCCAAGGGCTTCCGGTACGTGTCCATCGTGAAGGCTGCGGAATGATGCCCCATCACCGTCTGAAGGTCCTTAACGTCGCCCTCGAACAACGTGCCGAACGTGGTACGGAGTTGCCTGAACGTCAGGTCTGCAATGCCCGATGCCTTGCGGGCGCGCGCCAGGATAGCCCGCCCGTAGAGCCGTGTCGCCACAACACCGCCGCGAGGTGCCGTGAATACCAGGGCGCCAGGGTCCGGTGGCCGCTGTTTGAGCCAAGCGTCCAGTTCGCCCTTGAGCGATGCGGGAATAGGCGTCCATCGCGTCCGACCATTCTTAGGTGGCCCGAACCCATCACGCGCCACTGATTCATCAACCCGCACCGCAGCGCCAGTGTAGTCCTCGCGCTTGAGAGCGAAGGCTTCATTGGGCCGCAGGCCGCACAGAACCATGACGCGGAAGACCAGATAATCTTGCCCGTCCAGAGATCCCCAGAGCCGGTGTACTTCGTCCACTGTCAGCGGGCGCGTTTCCTTGGCTGGCTTGCACTTTGGCAGACGCACCTTGCGGCAAGGATTCTTTAGGAGTATGTCGTTGTCGATTGCCTCTTCAAAGATGGCATGGAGCATCATCAGGACGCGCTGCACGAGTTGCTCACCACACCCGGCGCCGGCCAGTTTGAGCAACAATCTATCGACGGTGGCCTTGTTGAAATCCGCAAGGCGGATGGAGCCCACCGCGGGCTCAATATGGACGGTCCAGGTGGAGCTGTAGGCGTCGGCAGTGTTTCGGCTCCATCGGCTGCCACGCACGAGCTTGAACTGCTCCCACCAGTCTGCGAGCGTCATGGAGGCATCGGCCACAACGGCGCCGCTGTTGACGGAAGCCATGAGCGTATCACAAGCGCCCTGGGCCTTCGCCTTCGCGACTTTGGAGCAATAGCCGAACCGTCCGACTTTGTGAATGCGCTGCTCTGTGCCGTCCGGCTGTTGCTGGTAGATGAAATAGTCCGCGCACCATTGCTGCTTGCGGCCGGCGCCGATCCGGTGAACTTCTGGTCGCTGAAATCGTTGACGTGGCATGTGCCGTCCCTTCGACTTCAGATTGTACACCTTCATCGCGCACACTCCGCAACGAATTTCTTCAACGCTTCAGGAGAAAAACGTACCAGCTTCCCCAATTTCACTGATGGCAACGTTGGGCGGCGATTGCCGTTTGCGTGCGCCAGTACCCACGCGCGCGAAACCGCGAGCCGTTCCGCTGCCTCTTCGGCCGTCAATAATTTCTCTCCGTCGCTAGGACACATTTTCATCTCTTCACGCTTTGACTGCTGCCCGTTCTTAGAAAAGAAACGCCGGGCAGGAAACAAATCTGCCCGGCGCCTTCCAAGGAGACACACCACATGCAGCACAACATCAAAAGAAGGCAGGGCCGCGGCGAGACGGCCCTGCCAATCGCAGCCCTTCACGGCGGTACTGGTGGGGAAAGGGTCCACCAGCTCCAAGCCCGCAAGGAGAGGGCCACCGCCGCGATGGGGCTGCGAACTCGAAAAACTATAGATCGCGGAGTTCGCGCCGCGCCAATCCGCGGGCGAGCTGAAGACCAGTCTGACTCGGGTGGATGAGGGTGATGACCCAGTTCGGCCTGCCGGCGAAGGTCATGCTTCCGCGCGCATAGTCAGCCTTGACTTTGTCACGGATAGCCGTGGCACGCTCCGGCGGAAGGAGCTCCAATAGATCCGGGTACGCCAGCGAAACAATCTTCAAGAAGTCATCCTCGAAAACACTTTTCGGAGTGTAGCCTGGAGCCGAGGCAGCGGCGTAAAAGGTGCCCGGTGACATCGTCGTGAGCGCCAGGCCACCTGCCTTGGGTAGCTCACCGTCATCCTCGGGCCACATGGCGAAAGCTTCCCGCTCCAGGTCGCGAGCTGCCAACTCTGCCGCTTCATATTCAAGGCCCGCGATGATTCGACGGCGTACCAGCTCTCGCTGTTGCACCCGCTTTTGGGCTGCCGTCAGGAGCTTCCCCTGTCGCGCGTGAACGGGGATGCGCGCGGCTATGCTTGCCTCAGTGTGCGGAAACTTCGCCCGGCGCGCGTCGAGCGAAACTTTGTTTTGGCAGGCCTGGCGCCAACGGCGCATTGCCGAATCCTGTTCGGCCGCCGAGCAGTCATTCAAGCGATCGTCGGTGCGGCGCACCTCCTTCTCGGCCGCGGTCACTTCCGCGGCTGCCGCGGTGTCATCCGCGTCAAACTGCCTGAGTTCCGCGCTCTGCGCAGCGATTGCTTGACCCTCCGCTTCGTACTCGGCCGTCTGATGTTCGACCGCGGTCAGTCCTTCTGATGTTTTGAGTGTCATTTTTTTCCTCCTAGCGGAACAATTCGGCGGCGCCCGCGATCTTGGTGGCCGCGCCCGGCTGCTGGTACACCCTGAAAAATTCTGAAACCATATCGACCTTATCGCCGGCTTCGTTCGTCGAGGCCAACGCTTTGAGGTGTTGGACGTGCGAACGGAGTTCCTTACCCAACGCCTGATGCAAACCTGCGAGCTTTGCCGCGGAGTCCGCAAGGGCGCTTAGATGCTCTTTTCTGCTCATGGAATCCTCCTATTACTCAAAAAGCTTTGATACGTTTGGTGGCGCATACGCAGAGTAGCCCACCGTCGCACTTTTCCTCGCGCGCAGCACCTTGGCTGCCTTCAAGGGCACCTCTTCGCCGCACTCCGGGCACTCGATTTCGTCGTCGTCATCGTCGGCCGGCACTTCAATCTCGGCGCCGCAGTACGGGCATTCGATCTCATAGCTGCCGTCATCGTCGTCGCCATCGTCTTTCTTGGCTTTTGCTTTTTTCAGCGCTTCGGCAACGCCGCGGGCGATACCGTCCTGAATTAGTCTTTTGAATTCCAACGCTTTCATTGGGACGCCACCTTTCGCGCCACGGGCGCCCCACTAGTTGCCTGTGCACGCAGCCAGGTGGCCAGGCCTTCTGCCGAATACAAAATCGAGCCGCCGCGCCGGCCGGCGCCCTCAAGCTTCATGAACGGTGGCCCTTTGCCGGCCCGGCGCCATTTCTTGATGACATCGGGTCGCTTGCGGAGAATCGCGGAAACTTCCCTTTCAGTGAGGAATCCGAACATAAACTTTTTTGCCTTTCTTTCGAGCGCACCGACGCAGCCCGGATTACATTAGAGATTTTGAATTGTCAGAGGTGTGGATCTGGCTTAGAAGTTCCGGTCAGTCTGTGAACTGCCGCAACACGGTAACCTGAACCTGTGTGACGCGTTCAAGTCCGGGACGCACCCGCGGGACCCGATTCGTTGGCTTCGGGCAAAGCCTAGCTACCCGTCTCACTCGGAGTTCTCCCCGCCTTACTACGATTCCGGGGTAGTTTTGAGCCCGCTCCGCCAGGCTACCTAAGATGGCTCTCCCGCCTCGTATGGGTCCGGGACTGGGTTTGCCCCCAGCAAGGCGTAGCCACCTGTTAGGCTTGCAGGACCTCTCTGCTGTCCTATCATCCCAATAGTGCTCCAAAGTACACGGGAAGTCAATGCTTTCTGGCGACCTACGTGCTCAGTTTAAGTCAAGTCACTGAAAACAATCATACTATAGGCAAAAATAATCCTTGACAACGGCCCCAAAAGTCACCTAGTCCTCTTTCCGGCACTCGCAGGGTTGCGCTGGAATTGCCTGCGATGGCGCCAGGAAACCCCCGAATCGCTGAAAATTTCGCGTTCCTGTGACCGTGGCTGCATCGCTGCGGGCCGGGTGATGGTTCTAACCCCGGAAAATCTCGAGAATTTACTTGTTGACTTGTTCGCTCATGTGCTCGTATACTCGGCTCATGGCAAAAAGAGTGCAAGTATCCGAAAGGGCCCTCATCCAACGGATCAACCGCCGGCTTAAACGAAGCGGCGAGCAACTGCGGGCCGCCCGGAGCG
>Ga0187876_1000871_pt1 | contig 28514 bp, 27 predicted proteins | sample June2016WEW_17_4_FD_133000 | JGI IMG/M metagenome (GOLD analysis project Ga0187876, IMG submission 133000) | Peatland microbial communities from SPRUCE experiment site at the Marcell Experimental Forest, Minnesota, USA - June2016WEW_17_40 | ecosystem: Environmental > Terrestrial > Soil >...
ATAGTCCTGCTGGGCCCGCCGGGAGCCGGAAAAGGCACGCAGGCGCGGCAGATTCAGGAGCTTTACGGGCTGCCCCAGATCTCCACCGGAGACCTGTTCCGCGCGGCCATGGGCAGCGACAGCCCGCTCGGGCGCTCCGTGAAGGGATATATCGAGTCGGGCCGGCTGGTGCCGGACGAGGTGACCTCCGCCGTCGTGGCGGAACGGATCGCCCAGCCGGACTGCCGGAAAGGGTTCATGCTGGACGGGTTTCCGCGCACCCTGCCGCAGGCCCAGGCGCTCGACGCCCTGTTGGCCGAGCGCAGCCTGCCGCTCGATGCGGTGCTTTATTTCGACGTCTCGGACGCGGTGGCCATCGAGCGCCTCTCCGGGCGCCGGACGTGCAGCCGGTGCAACGCCAATTATCACGAGCGGCACATGCCGCCGAAGCAGGCCGGGCGCTGCGACCGGTGCGGAAGCGCATTGACGCAGCGGCCGGACGATCAGCCGGAGACGATCCGCAAGCGGCTGCAAGTGTACGCGCAGCAGACGCGCGCGCTGGTGGAGGAGTACGACCGGCGCGGGCTCTTGCACCGGATCGCCTCGGACGAGGCGCCGGAAAAAGTGACGGCCTCCGTGTCCGCCGCGCTGGCCAAGGTTCAGGCGGGGAGGTCTTTGGCGTGATCAACCGCAGGTCGCCTCGCGAAATCGAGTGCATGCGGCAGGCGGGTGCGATTGTGGCGGAAGTCCTCGAACGGTGCCGCACCCTGGCCGTGCCGGGGATCACAACCGAGGAATTGGACCAGAAGGCGGACGCGCTGATCCGCGAGCGGAACGCGATTCCGCTCTTCAAAGGATACCGAGGGTATCCGAAGAGCATCTGCGCTTCGGTCAACGAAGAGGTGGTGCACGGGATTCCCGGTCCCCGCAAGCTGGCGGCGGGCGACATCCTGAGCGTGGATGTCGGCGTGCGCCTGGGAGCATATTGCGCCGACGCGGCGATCACCGCGCCGGTCGGTGAAGTGACCGCAGAGGCGATGCGCCTCATGCAGGTTTGCCGCGAGGCGCTCGATCGCGGCATTCGGACGCTGAAGCCGGGCATGAAGCTCTCGACGCTGTCGGAAGCGATACAGAAGTACGTCGAATCGCAGAACTGCTCGGTGGTGCGCGATTACACCGGGCACGGCATCGGCCGCGAAATGCACGAAGAGCCGCAAGTGCCGAACTTCGTGACCAAGGCCGTGCGCGACCGCGTCCTGCCGGAAGGCGCGGTGGTGGCCATCGAGCCGATGGTGAACGCCGGCGGGTTCGAGGTGCGCAGGCTGGAGAACGGCTGGACGGTCGTCACGGCCGACCACTCGCTCTCGGCGCACTTCGAGCATACTGTCGCAATCACGGAAAGCGGCGGCGACGTGCTGACGCTGGCGCCCGTACGGAACGGATAAAATGCCCAAGGAAGAGCCGATTCGCGTGGAGGCAACGGTCAAAGAGGCCCTGCCCAACGCCGTGTTCAAGGTCGTCCTGGAGAACGGCCATCAGGTGATGGCGCACGTTTCCGGACGGATGCGCATGAACTGGATCCGGATTCTGCCGGGCGACAAGGTCACCGTGGAGATTTCGCCCTACGACCTTTCGAAGGGGCGGATCGTTTATCGCAGCTAAGGGATCAGTCGCGTCCCGCTTCGAGCGGGAGAGGAGGCGGTCGTGAAAGTTCGCGCATCGGTCAAGAGAATTTGCGAGAGCTGCAAAGTCGTCCGGCGCCGCCGGGTTGTCAGGGTCATTTGCAAGAACCCGCGCCACAAGCAGCGCCAGGGTTAGGAGAAAGCGAAGATGCCCAGGATCACAGGCGTAGACATTCCGGCGGACAAGAAAATCTGCATCGCGCTGAGGTATATCTACGGCATCGGCCCGAAGAACGCGCTGGATATCCTTCAGACGGTCGGCATCAAGCCGGAGACGCGCGCCAAGGAGCTCAACGACGACGAGTTGAGCCGGCTGGCGACCTGCATCGAGGACCACTATGTCATCGAGGGCCAGTTGCGCCGCCAGGAACAGCAGAACATCGCGCGCCTTCGCGACATCCGGTGCTATCGAGGGATCCGGCATCGTCTCGGCCTGCCGGTCCGCGGCCAGCGCACCCGGACCAACGCCCGCACGCGCAAGGGACCAAGGAAGACCGTCGCCGTGAAGAAGGGCGTCAAGGAAACGCACACCTAATCGCGAGGCAGGTTCAGAAGGAGACGGCCGGTGGCCAAGAGTCGAAAACGCAAAGTGCGCCGCAGCGTCACGAAGGCGATCGCCCACGTCAAGGCGACGTTCAACAACACGATTATCACGATCACCGATCCGGCCGGCGAGGTGCTCTGCTGGGACAGCGCCGGGACGATCGGTTTCAAGGGCTCGCGCAAGAGCACGCCGTTCGCCGCGCAGCGGGCGGCCGAGACCGTGGCCGAGAAGGCCCGCAAGCTCGGCGTGCGCGAGGTCGAAGTCAAGGTGAAAGGGCCCGGGTCCGGCCGCGAGTCGGCCATCACGGCCCTGCAGGCCGCGGGCATCGCGGTCCGCAGCATTGAAGACGTGACGCCTCTGCCGCACGACGGTTGCCGTCCGCGGAAGAAGCGCCGCGTGTAACGGTCGCAGATCGCCCAGTACGGAGCGCGGACCGGAGAAATCCGGACTCCGCATTCTCAAAGAGGAGAGAGGATGGCCAAAGGTCAGACAATCGCCATGAAGTGCGAGGCGTGCCGGCGGGAAGGCACGAAGCTTTTCCTGAAAGGCACTCGGTGCGAAAGCCCCAAGTGCGCTTTCCATCGGCGCGACTACCCGCCCGGGCAGCACCCGTTCCGCCGCGGGAAGATCTCCGAGTACGGCGTGCGCGTGCGCGAAAAGCAGCGCTGCAAGCGCACCTTCGGCATGCGCGAGCGCCCGTTCCGCAGGCTGTTCGCCCTCGCGGAGCGCCAGGCCGGCAACACCGGGGAGAACCTCTTCCGCCTGCTCGAACGCCGGCTGGACAACGTGCTCTTCCGCATGGGCATGGCGCTTTCGCGCCGGCACGCGCGGCAGGCCATCGCCCACGGGCTGATCTTCGTCAACGGCCATAAACTGGACCGGGCCAGCTACCTGGTGGAGATGAACGACACCATCGCGCCGCGCCCCAAAGAAAAAGTCGTCAGCCTGTTCAAGGCCATCAAGGAGTCAACGAAAGGCCGAGCCGTTCCGTCCTGGCTCGACGTGCAGCCCGAGCCGCTGGAAGGCAAAGTGACCGCCCTGCCGAAGGCTGATGAACTCGCGGAGGGCTTTGAGCCACAGCTGATCGTGGAAATCTGCGCGCGGTGAGCGGCCGCGCGCCTGGGCTGTGCGCCCATTCTATCGGGAGGGCTTCAAATGCGAATTCGCTGGAGAAATTTCGAGCTTCCAACCAAGGTCGTCTGCGATGAGGCCACCAAGACGGACCGTTACGCGCGGTTCTTCATCGAGCCGTTCGAGCGCGGCTTCGGCACCACCATCGGCAACAGTCTGCGCCGCGTCCTGCTCTCTTCGCTCGAAGGAGCGGCCATCAGCTCCGTCAAGTTCGAGAACGTCCTCCACGAGTTCAGCGCCGTGGACGGCATGCTCGAGGACGTCGCCGACGTCATCCTCAACCTGAAGCAGCTTCGCATCCGGATGCAGGGCGACAAGCCGACCGTCCTGCGCATCGACGTCAAAAAGAAGGGCGACGTCACCGGCGCCGACGTGACCTGCGACGCCGACGTGGACATCGTCAACAAGGACCTGCACCTGGCCACGCTCACCAAGGTCGTGCACTTCCAGTGCGAGATGACGACGGAGAAGGGCCGCGGCTATCGGACCGCCGAGGAGAACGAGAAGGAAGGCCTTGAGATCGGGCGGATCCCGATTGATTCGATGTTTTCGCCCGTGATCCGCGTGCGCCCGAAGACCGAGGACACGCGCGTCGGCCAGCGGACCAACTACGACCGGCTCGTCCTCGAGATCTGGACCGACGGCACCCTGACGCCGGAATTTGCGCTCGTCGAGGCGGCCAAGATCCTCCGCAAGCACCTCAACCCGTTCGTGCAGCAGTTCGAGCTCGGCGCCGAACTGCAGGAGCCGGAAGCCGCCGGCAGCCTGGCGCCGATCCGGCCGGTGCTCTCCGAGGACCTCAGCGCGCGGCTCTCGCTGCCGATCAGCGAGCTCGAACTCAGCGTCCGTTCGTCGCACTGCCTGGAAAGCGAAGAGATCCGCACCGTCGCCGACCTGGTCGGGTATGACGAGGAGCGGCTCCTCCTGGTGCGGAATTTCGGCAAGACCTCGCTCGAAGAGGTCAAGCGCAAACTCGGCGAACTCGGCCTCACCCTCGGGATGAAGGTCGAAGGCGCCCCGCGCGAAGCTCCGAAGAAAGAGGAAACCTGATGCGACACCGCAGGCGTGGACGCCATCTCAAACGCACCTCGGCCCATCGCGTGGCCATGCGCAGGAACCTGGTCAACAACCTGTTCCTGCTCGGGCGCATCCGCACCACGCCCGCCAAGGCCAAGGAAGTCCGCAGCATGGCCGAGAAGCTGATCACGATCGCCGCGAAGGGCGGCCTGGCCAACTTCCGCAGCGCGCTGGCGACCCTCGACGACAAGTACGTCGTCCGCCAGCTCTTCACCAAGATCGGCCCTCGCTTCAAGGACCGCCCGGGCGGCTACACGCGGATTCTGCACCTGTCCGCAAGCGAGAATCGCCTCGGCGACAATGCGCCGCAGGTGATCATGGAACTGCTGCCGTCGTCCGAGCCGGCCGCTCCCGAAGCGGCCGAGCCGAAAGCCGCCGCGGAGAAGAAGAAGTAACCGCTCGCAGGCCTTTTACGTTTTGAGGAGCCCGCAGGATGCCGATTCGCCAATTCGCCCGCGTGCCGGAAACCGTCTCCGTCCCCGACCTCGTGGAAGTCCAGACGCGTTCCTACCGGCGCTTCCTCCAGGAAACGCCCTCGCCGAAGAGCCGGAAGAACGTCGGCCTCGAGGCGCTCTTCCGCGAGATGTTCCCCATCAAGAGCTACGACGGCACGCTCTCGCTGGAGTACATCTGCTACGACCTCGGCCGCGCGCGGTACTCCGAGGAAGACTGCCGGCGCCTGCGCCTGACCTACGGCCGGCCGCTTCGCGCGCGCCTGCGCCTGAACAAGCCCAACGGCGCCATCCAGGAAGACGTCTACCTCGGCGACGTCCCGATCATGATCGGCGGCGAGTTCATCGTCAACGGCGCGCAGCGCGTCATCGTCGCGCAGCTTCACCGCTCGCCCGGCGTGGACTTCCAGGAAGACACCCGCACCACCGAGAAGCGGCTGCACTCCTGCCGCATCATCCCCGAGCGCGGAAGCTGGATCGAGATTGACGTCAGCCGCAAAGACGTGCTCTACATCCGCGTGGACCAGAGCGGCCGCTTCCCGATCACCTGCTTCATCCGCGCGCTGTCGCCGGACTTCTCCACCAACGCGGACATCATCCGGCAGTTCTACGAGACAGAGTTCGAGGAAATCCCCGCGCGCGGCGGCGCCAAGTTGCGCCACCGCTACTCCGCCGAGGAGATCGTGGACGCGGGCACCGGCGAGGTCGTCGTCTCCGCCGGCCAGATGATCACCGACGACATCGTCCCGCGCATCCTCTCCCTCGAGCGCAAGCGCATCCGCGTCATCGCGAAGATGGACGACGCGCTTATCCTCAACACTCTCAACGAAGAGACCTCGCGCACGCACGAGGAGGCGCTGCTGCACATCTACGGACGCCTCCGTCCGGGCAACCCGCCGAGCATCGAGCGCGCCAAGGAGCTCTTCCACGAGCGCTTCCTCGACCCGGACCGCTATCGCCTCGGACCGGTCGGGCGGTTCCGGCTCAACCGCAAGTTCAACCAGAACGTCCCGATGGACCAGATGATGCTGCACGCGAACGACATCATCAACGCCGTTCGCTACACCGTCGGCCTGCGCCGCAACGAAGGCCACGTGGACGATATTGACCACCTGGGCAACCGCCGCCTGCGCACGATTGACGAACTCGCCGGCGATGAGCTGCGCAAGGGATTCCTGAAGCTGCGCCGCACCGTCCAGGAACGCATGGGCACCAGCGAACCGGCCGAGCTGACCCCGCGCTCGCTCGTCAACTCGAAGACCATCTCCGCCGCCATCGAGTTCTTCTTCGGCCGCAGCGAACTCTCACAGGTCGTCGAGCAGACCAACCCGCTCCACCAGCTCACCCACGAGCGCAAGCTCAGCGCCCTCGGCCCGGGCGGCCTCAACCGCAAGCGCGCCGGCTTCGAGGTGCGCGACGTCCACATCAGCCACTACGGCCGCATCTGCCCGATCGAGACGCCCGAAGGCGCGAACATCGGCCTGATCACCTCGCTGGGCATTTACGCCGGCGTGGACGATTACGGCTTCATCGTCACGCCCTATCGCCGCGTCAAGAACGGCGTCGTCACCGACGAACTCGTGCAGCTCCGCGCCGACGAGGAGATTGACCGCTGGATGGGCCCGGCCGACCTGCGCCTCAACAGCGCCGGCAAGATCGTGGACACCAAGGCCATCGCCCGCCGCAACGGCGACTTCCTGGAAGCCGACCCGAAAACCATGGAGTACGCCGACGTCGCCCCCAACCAGATCGTCGGCGTCTCCGCCAGCCTCATCCCGTTCCTCGAACACAACGACGCCAACCGCGCCCTGATGGGCTCGAACATGCAGAAGCAGGCCGTGCCGCTCCTGCGCACCGAGCTGGCGCTGGTCATCACCGGCATGGAGAAGGAAGTCGTCCGCGGCTCCAGCATGGTGGTGCGCGCCGAGGAGAACGGCGTCGTCGAAGAGGTGGATGCCACCCACATCACCATCGGCGAGCGCACCTTCCGCATGCGCAAGTTCAACGCCCTGAACGAAAAGACCTGCCTCAACCAGCGGCCGATCGTGCGCCCCGGCCAGAAGGTCAAGAAGGGCGAGATCATCGCCGACGGCGCTGGCACCGCCCAGGGCGAACTGGCCCTCGGCAAGAACGCCCTCGTCGCCTTCATGCCCTGGGACGGCTACAACTTCGAGGACGCCATCCTGATGAGCGAGCGCCTCGTCGAGGCCGACCGCTTCACCTCGATCCACATCCAGGAATTCGAGATCGAATGCCGCGAGACCAAGCTGGGCAAAGAGGAGTTCACCCGCGATATTCCCAACGTGCCCCAGCGCGCGCTGGCCAACCTCGATGAGGACGGCATCGTCCGCGTCGGCACCCACGTGCGGCCCGGCGACATCCTCGTCGGCAAGGTCTCGCCGAAGTCCAAGACCGAGCTGACCCCGGAAGAGAAGCTCCTCATCGCCATCTTCGGCCAGGCCAGCGAAGACGTGAAGAACGAATCGCTCGAAGTCCCCGCCGGCGTCGAGGGCATCATCATCCACGCGGAGAAGTTCAGCCGCAAAGGCGTGGCTTCCAAATCCCAGCAGGAGGCGGCGGCCTCGCGGAAGAAGCAGGTGGACCGCATTGAGCGCCAGATGAGCGCCATGTTCCGCGACCTGATGACCGAGATCGCCAAGGTCGGCGACGGCAAAATCAAGCACGCGGACACCGGGCAGGACCTGGGCCTCCGCGCGCACGCCACGATCCGCGAAGTCCTTCAGTTCGAGGAACAGTTCGACCCGTCGGAGGTCGCCTATCCGAACGCCGGCACGAAAGAGCGCCTGCTCAAGATGGCCGCCGACGTGAAGGACAAGATCGAGCGCCTCAAGGACGAGCGGGACCTGTACGGCGTGGACCCGTCGCAGGCGGACGATCTGCTGCCCAGCGGCGTGCTCGCCATGGTCAAGATCTACATCGCGACGAAACGCGTGCTCTCCGTCGGCGACAAGATGGCCGGCCGCCATGGGAACAAAGGCGTCATCGCCCGAATCATGCCGGTCGAGGACATGCCGTACCTGGAGGACGGCACGCCCGTCGAGGTCGTCCTCAATCCGCTCGGAGTGCCTTCTCGAATGAACGTCGGGCAGATTCTGGAAACGCACCTCGGCTGGGCCGCCAAGCTCCTCGGCTTCCGCGCCGAGACCCCCGTGTTCAACGGCGCCTCCGAGGAGGAAATCCGCAAGACCCTCATCGAGGCCGGCCTGCCCGAAGACGGCAAGGCCGCGCTCTACGACGGCCGGACCGGCGAGCAGTTCGAGCAGAAAGTCACCGTCGGCTACCTCTACATGATGAAGCTCGACCACCTCGTGGACGACAAGGTCCACGCGCGCGCCACGGGCCCGTACTCGCTCGTCACGCAGCAGCCGCTCGGCGGCAAGGCGCGGTCCGGCGGCCAGCGGTTCGGCGAGATGGAAGTCTGGGCCATGGAAGCGTACGGCGCCGCCTACACCCTGCAGGAACTCCTCACGGTCAAGAGCGACGACATCGAGGGCCGGGCCAAGATTTACGAGTCCATGGTCAAGGGCACCAACGTGCTCGAGGCCTCAACGCCGGTCTCGTTCGAGGTGCTGATGAACGAAATCCGCGGGCTCGGCCTCAAGCTCGAAATGCAGCGGCAGAAGCAGCTTCGTTAAGCGGTCGCGTGTGTCTTAGACCACCAAGACACCAAGGCGCCAGGAAAGGAAACCTCATCCTCCGTTCTTGGCGCCTTGGCGTCTTGGTGTCGAATTCTAAATGACGAGCGGCTGTCGGACCATGAAACGCGCGCGCGGCAGTCGGCCGAAATCGTGCGGCTATGTGGGCAAAGGAGGGCTGAAGCTGGAATTCGCCCTCCGGCACTTCGGCCTTTCGGTTTCCGGCCTGGTCTGCGCCGACCTCGGCTGCCACCGCGGCGGCTTCACCGACTGCCTGCTGCAGCAGGGCGCTCTGCGCGTCCATGCCGTGGACACCGGCTACGGCATCCTCGACTGGAAACTCCGCAGCGATGCGCGCGTCGTCGTCCACGAACGCACCAATCTCCTCTACTGGAAATCTCCGGAGCCGCTGGACCTGGCGGTCATTGACGCCGGCTGGACTCCGCAGCGGCTGAGCGTCCCGGCGGCGCTGCGTTCGCTCAAGCCCGGCGGCGCGGTCCTCTCGCTCGTCAAACCCCAGTACGAAGTCGAGCGGTTGGAGCTTCAGCGCGGCGTCCTCGCGGCCGCCGGGCTCGGCCTGGCGATGGAGCGCGTCCGCGCGGCGCTGGAAGGAGTCGCGCGGATCCTGGGCGAAGTCCAATCCCCGATTCCCGGCAGCGGCGGCAACACCGAGTTCTGGCTGAACCTCCGTGGGATGCAGGCGGCCTGACCGCGACCATTCCCCTTTGCGGGCGATAGATCGGAAGCCTTCGACATGCGCACCGGCACGGCAAGTCTTCCGTTGCACGGCGGCGATGCGCCGCAGTGGCTCTTCCGGCGAATGACGCAGCTCGCGCGGGAGATCGTGCTGCTGATCGCCTCCGACTCCGGGCCGGACGAACTCCTGCGCCGGCTCTCCGACCCGTTCTGGTTCCAGGCGTTCGGCTGCGTCCTCGGCTTCGACTGGCACTCCAGCGGCGTGACCACCACCACGTGTGGCGCGCTCAAGGAAGGGATGCGGCCGCTGGAGCGCGAGCTGGGCATCTTCGTCTGCGGCGGCAAGGGACGCGTCTCGCGGAACACCCCGAGCGAGATCGAGCGCGCCTGCGAGACCACCGGGCGCTCCGCCGGCTCGCTGGTCTATGCCAGCCGGATGTCCGCCAAGGTGGACAGCGCCGCCGTGCAGGACGGATACCAGATCTATCACCACTGCTTCATCTTCACCCGCAGCGGCCTGTGGTGCGTCGTTCAGCAGGGGATGAATGAAGTCAACCGGACCGCGCGGCGGTACCATTGGCTCTCCTCGGGCGTGGAGGACTTCGTCTGCGAGCCGCACGCAGCGGTGTGCTGCGACACGCGCGTCGCGGCGCTGAACCTCGTCGCGCGGGAGAGCGACCGCTGCCGCGCCGCGATCGCCTCGATCGCCGCGGCGAAGCCGGAGGAAGCGCGCCTGGAGATCGAGCGCGCGTTTCACCTGGCGCTGCCCGCGCGCCATCCGCTTTCCATCGCCGATATTAATCCCGCCCGGCTTCAAAAAGTGCTGCTCGCCACGTATGAAAGCGGGGCGCAGGACTTCGCCGCCGTGCTCGCGACGCCGGGCCTGGGCGCGAAGAGCCTGCGCGCGTTGAGCCTGATCTCGGAACTCATCTACGGCGCCGCGCCGAGCTTCCGCGATCCGGCGCGGTTCTCCTATGCGCACGGCGGAAAAGACGGCCACCCTTATCCGGTGGACTGCGAGACTTACGGCCAGTCCATCGAAGTGCTCCGCCGGGCGGTTTCCGCCGCAAAGATGGGCGAGTACGATCGCACCCGCGCGCTGCGCCGGCTGGCGGCGTTCGACCTCGAAAAGCCTCGGCCCAGGGGCGTCACGCAGCCGAGCCCCTCGTTTTTGCTTGACAGGCCGGAGAATTCCGCCTAAACTATCACACAATTGGTTTCACGGGGTTTACGGAGGATACTCATGGCCCGCGCGCCACAACGTTCCAGAGGCGGTCCCGGCTTTACCGGCATGATCGGCTTTCTTGTGCTCAGCGTAATCCTCGCAGGCGTGTGCGTCTTCCTGGCCATGGGATACCTCAAGCGAGGAGCATCCCTGAACAAGCTTCAGAGCGCGATCAAGAACGACCTGCAAGTGCCGCTGAACGCTAAAGGCCTTGCCGTCAGCGCCCTGCCGGTCGCCAGCGCATCGGACGCCGCGTACGATGACGCCTTCTTCAACAAGGTTCAGAAGAGCGCGTTGGACGGACTCAACTACGCCGCGCTGGCCGAGAAGGCAGGCTACGCCGGCGAGAACCCCATCAACGACATCACATCCGAACTCCAGAAGTCCCAGCTTCAGCCGGAACCGGAGAACCTCCGCGAGTACGTCACTAAGCTCAACCAGGACCTGGGCGCCGCGAAGCGGCAGTTGAGTGAGAGGGACCAGGCCCTACAACTGGCCACCGCGCAGATGAAGGACGCTCAGAACCTTCAGGCCCAGGAGAGCACGGACCTGAAGGCGACCGTGGACAAGGCCGCCAAAGATTTGCAGGACGCCAGGGCTGCCTACGACAAGGACGTGGCCACGATCAAGGACTTGCTGGCGAGAGCGGACGAGGAGGCGAAGAAAGCCTGGGCCGAGAATCACGCCCAGGCCGATCTCCACAAGAAAGAGGCTGCCGACCTGCAGGCGAAGATCCAGAAGCTGGAACAGAGCGTCCGCGAAATGAATGAGGAACTGACGCGCAAGATGCCGAAAGCCGTCGCCGTCACCGAGGGATTGGTCCTGCAGGCCGACGCGCTTGAAGGCGTGGCCATCATCAATCTGGGGAAGAACGAGCAGATTCAGAACGGCGAAAAGTTCACCGTCGTCCGCGTCGGCAGGGGCGGCGAGCGCAAGCCGAAGGGCGAATTGCAGGTCGTTCGCGTGGATGACCTCGTATCGCGCACCGAGATCCTCAACTCGGACCCGGATGACCCGGTCATGCGCGACGATATCGTCCTGCGCGAGAAGAAGACCGAGTAGCGCGACCGGCCGGGCGTCGAGCGGTCCAGCGAGCGCGTCGAGCGCTTACGCCGGCGCGCCTTTGCCCGGCGGACATTTCCCCGAAACGTCCTTCCGTCCGGATTCCCGGCGCAAACCCTCCACGACGCACAGGATCCCCATCGCCGCGAAAATCAGCAGGAAGGGCATCAGCGGCTCGCGATAGCGGAGCATGGCCAGGAAGACCGTGTGGATCGCCGTCGTGTACAGAATGAGCCCGTCCACGAGCAGCAGGTCCATCGGCTCCGCCTCGCGGCGGCGGTGCGCGCGCCACAGCCCGAACAGGATGAAGGGAAAAAGCGGGATGTACGCCAGCGCGTAGACCAGCACCTGCGTTCGCCCGACGTAGTCCGGATTCGGGTAAAATTTCCAAAGCGCTGCGAAGCGCCGCGCCATCAGGCGCAGCGCGACGCCCGGATGGCTCAGCAGGTACTCGCCCGCGATGTGCATCAGCCTGCGGCTGGCCTCCACCTCGCCGATCGAAGTCTCGCCGGGCTTCAGCATGAAGGACCAGTCTTTGGGGATGTAGAACCCGCTCGGGTCGTCGAGCGAGCGCTCATTGTTGGCCGCGTAGAAACCGTGTCCGGCATCCGTGGTCGTCGGAACGAATTCGCGGAAGACGATGGCGTTCCGGACGATCCACGGCGCCAGCGTGGCCAGCGCCACGGCGCAGAAAAGCGCCGCGCCGGACCACCCGCGCCCGAGCCTTCTGCGCGCCCACCACATCCAGATCGCCAGCAGCGGCAGAAACCCGATCAACATCGAACGGCTCAGCGCCGCCAGCCCGGCGGCCAGGCCCGCCAGCGCCGCCCATCGGAGCCGCCCCGTGTGACGGAAGAGGAACGCCGCATACATGCAACCCGCCGAGAAGAAGATGAACAGCGGCTCCGTCATCAGGTGGACGCTGTGCCAGACGAGCGGCGGATAGAAGGCGCAGAGGATTCCCGCCAGGGCGGCGACGATGCGTTTCCCGGTCAGCTCGATTCCCGCCAGGTACGCGATCGCGCACGTCGCGGCGCCCAGGAACGCGAAGGCGATGCGGATCGGCGCATACGCGCCGTGAGTCAGGCGGAAGACGCACCCCCAGGCGAACGGGAAGAGCGGCGGCCGGAACGCATAGACGCGCGGCAGGTTCACCGCGTCGCTGTACGGGTTCGGCATCCAGAACCCGCGCCCGCCGGAGAAATTCCTCGCGTACTCCCAGTAGGATTGGTCCCAGGACACCGTATCGTTGGGCGGCAGGGAAAGCGCCAGCGCCAGCCGTATTCCCAGCGCCAGGACGAAGATGACCGCCACGTCCCGGGCGAATTCGCGGCGCTCATGGATCACGGATGCCCGCCTCCGCCAGCGCCTCGCGATACATGGCCTGCGTCTCCTTGACCATGCGGTCGAGGCCGAAGCGTTGCTCCACCTTCTGCCGGCCGGCTTCGCCGTACTTGCGCCGCAGCGCGGGATCGCGCAGGAGCCGCTCGATCGCCTGGGCCAGGACCACAGGATTGGACGGAGGCACCAGCACGCCCGTCCAGCCGTGCGTCACCGCCTCCGGAGTACCGTCCACCTTGGTGGCGACCACCGCGCGGCGCGCGGCCATCGCCTCGAGCACCACGTTCGGCAGGCCCTCCCAGAGCGACGAGAGCACGAAGAGATCGAACCGCGTCATCAGGGCGGGCACGTCGGAGCGCGCTCCCAGGAAGCGGACGCGTTCCTCCATCTCCATCTCGGCCGCCTTGCGTTGCAGCTTGCGCTCCAACGGGCCTTCGCCGACGATCCAGAGCTTCACCTGTTGCAGGTCGGCCGGCAGGCGCGCGAAGGCCTCGAGCAGGTCTGCCATGCCTTTCTGCCGCTCCAGCCTTCCGACGGCCCCGATGACCAGGCATCCTTCGGGGTCCGGGAGCGCCGCCGACGGGCCTTTGGCTGCGGCGGCGTCGAACTCGGCCAGGTCCAGGCCGTTGCGGATGACGCGGATCTTCTCCTTCGGCAGCCCGATTTCCTCCACAAGGAAGTCCCGCACCGCCTCGGCGTTCGTGACCGTCAGCGTCGTCCGCTTGGCCAGGATGCGGTCGGCCGTGAGCCGGGCCATGCCTTTCCACGCATCCTTCGCGCGCTCGGAGGCGATCAGCACGGGCACGCCGGCGGCCAGGCTGGCCACCCGGCCGAGAGTGTTGGCCGTGGGCAGCCAGGTGTGGACGATATGGGGCTGGAATTCGCGGATCACGCGCATGGCGCGCCAGATGACGCGCAAGTCCCAACGCCCGCGCTTGTTCAGCAGGTGGATGGACACGCCGGCCCGCCGCAGGTCGGCGGCGAAGGGGCCGCCGCGCGTCAGGCAGCAGATGGCGGGCTCGAATTCCGAACGGTCGAGGTTGCGGCAAAGGTCAACCAGTTGTTTCTCCGCACCGGCGCGGTCCAGCGTCGCGATGACGTGCAGCACTCGAATCAAGCGCCGTCCTCCCACAGTGCAGAGCTTCTCCTGCGCGCATGTTAGGCCCTGTGCCGGACTCTGTCAATCCTGCTCGGGCCGTGTGCGGCGGCCTGCATATTGGCCTCGGCACTGCCCTTGAAATGGCCAGCCGTCTCTGATATAGTGTCTCATTCGGGCTGGCGCCGGTCCGGCTCTCTCTGCGTTTCCCGGATACTGTTCCCGCAGCCCGCACCAGCGCAGCGGTTTTGTCGTGTTTTCGCGCCTCATTTTGAGGAAGGTCGGCCGTGCCGCCCAGGGATGACTTGAAGATTTTCGCCTGCAACGGGAACCCGGACCTCGCTAAAAAAGTATGCGAGTGCCTCGGCGAGCCCTTGGGCGACGCCTCCGTCATGCGGTTCCCGGACGGCGAAATCAACGTCAAGATCAACGAAGACGTCCGCGGGCGCGATATCTTCATTGTACAGCCGACCTGTCCGCCTGTAAATGAGAACCTCATGGAGTTGCTCATCATGGTGGACGCGGCGCGCCGGTCGTCCGCGCGCCGGATCACCGCCGTGATGCCCTATTACGGCTACGCGCGGAAAGATCGCAAAGACGAAGGCCGCGTGCCGATCACGGCCAAGCTCGTCGCCAACATGCTCGTCGAGGCCGGAGTGGACCGCGTGCTGGCGCTGGACCTGCACGCGACCCAAATCCAGGGATTCTTCGACATCCCGGTGGACCACCTGTTCTCCGCGCCGGTGCTCTCGGGATACTTCAGGGAGCTGGGCCTTCCGGACCTGGTGGTCGCAACGCCGGACGTCGGCGGCATCCGCATGGCCCGGGCTTTTGCCTCCTGGCTGGATGCCGGCCTCGCCGTCGTGGACAAGCGGCGCATCTCTCCCGAGGAATCCTCGGCCGGCATGGTCATCGGCGACGTGAAGGGCAAGAACGTCCTCCTCGTGGACGACATGATCACGACCGGCGGATCGCTGACCAATGCCGCGCAGGCGCTGCGGGAGTACGGCGCGCGCGAGATCTACGGCGCGGCGGCCCACGCCATCCTGTGCGGCGCCGCAGTCGAAAAGCTCAAGGGGTCCGTATTGAAGGAAGTCGTGGTGACCGACTCCGTCCCCGCGGGCGAGAAGATCAAGCAGGTCGGCGGCCGGCTCAAGGCGCTCACCGTGAGCAAGCTTCTGGCCGAGGCCGTCCACCGCATCCACGTCAACGAGTCCGTCAGTTCGCTGTTCATGAACCAGAGCCATTGAGGTCCACCGCATGAAGATCGAAGAACTCAAAGCCGATCCGCGCACGACGAAAGGCTCGGCTTCTTCCCGCCAGTTGCGGGCGCAGGGCAAGGTGCCCGGCATCCTTTACGGCCACGGGCAGGAAGTGGTGATGCTTTCTTTGCCCGGCGACGCGCTGCGCCATGCCCTGGAGACCGGGCGCCGGCTGGTGACGCTCCGCCTGGGCGACCGGCAGGAGCGCGCGCTGGTGAAGGAAGTCCAGTTCGACACCTGGGGCCAGGCCATCCTCCACGTGGACTTCGGGCGCGTCGCGCTTGACGAGATCGTGACGGTCGAGGTCGAGGTCGTCTCCCACGGCACGCCGAAGGGCCAGCTCTCCGGCGGCGTGCTCGAACAGCCGCTGCGCCGCGTGAGCCTGGCCTGCAAGGCCGATGCGATCCCGGAGCAGATCCGCGTCGAAGTCGAGGGCATGGACCTCAACGACAAGATCCAGGTCAAGGACCTGCCCGTTCCGCCCGGCGCCAAGATCACCGAGGACCCCGACGCGATCGTCTTCATCGTCAAGGAAACGCGCGAGGAAGAAGTGGTCGCCGCCGCACCCGCCGCCGAGGCCGCCTCCACGGAGCCGGAGGTCATCGGGCGCGCCGCCAAGGAAGCCGCCGAGGCGGAGGAAGAGGAACAGCCCAAGGAGAAGGACAAGGAGAAGCAGAAGTCCTGACCGCTGCGCGGCGATGCGACCGCCTGCGGTGAGCCACGTCGAACCGGAGTTGACCGCAGATGAAAATCATCGTTGGCATCGGCAACCCCGGCAAAGAGTACGCCGAGACGCGGCATAACGCGGGGTTCATGGTGGTGGATCTCCTGGCCCGCGAGCACGGAATCGGCCCGTGGCGAAGCCGGTTCCACTCCCGGACCGCCGAAGGCAGCGTGCGCGGCGCCAAAGTGCTGCTGATGAAGCCGGAGACGTTCGTCAACGAGAGCGGGCGGGCCGTGCGCGCGGCGGTGGACTGGTGCCGCGTGGAAACGCCGGATGTGATGGTCGTATGCGACGATTTCAACCTCGCGCTCGGACGTCTGCGCGTGCGGCCCCAGGGGCGCAGCGCGGGCCATCACGGGCTCGATTCGATCCTGGCCGCGCTCGGCGCGGAGCCGCCCCGGCTGCGCATCGGGATCGGCGCGGAGCAGGGCGGGCGCGGACGCGATTTTGTGCTCTCCACGTTTTCGGCCGCGGAACGGCCGGTGCTGGACGAGGCGGTGCAGCGCGCGGTGCGCGCGCTTGAAGTGTGGCTGGAGTCGGGAATGGAACGCTGTCAAAACGAGTTCAATGCCAGCCCCGACGCGAATAAGGACCAGAGAGAGGAGGCGGATGCTTGAGCCTGTATGAAGGGATGTTCGTCATGGATAACCGGCAGGCGAACCGCGATTGGGACGGTTCGCTGGAGAAGCTCAAATCCATACTCAGCAAGCACGGGGCCGAACTCGTGCGCACGGAAAAATGGGGAGAGCGCAAGCTCGCCTACGAGATGCAGGGCCGCCGCCGCGGCACCTACATGCTCATGTACTTCAACGCCACCGGAACGGCGGTCAACGAGATCTACCGCGAGTGCGAACTCTCCGGCCTGATGCTGCGGGCGCTGATCATCAAGATCGAGAAGATGCCGTCCGAAGAGATGATGCGCAATCCGGAAGAGGTCACGCCGTCCAGCCGCTACCGGAGTTCGTCGTCGGAAGAACGCGAACGCGCTCCCGCGGCTCCGGCCGCTCCGGCGCAGCCCAAGGCGGCGCCCGCTGTGGCCCCGGCTGCGGCTGCGGCTCCGGCTCCGACGCCGGCGCCGGCCAAGGAGGAGTAAGTTCGTCGTGCGCCCGCAAGGGCATGCGTCGTAGCGCCTCACGGCGCCGCCGCAAGCGCTTTTCAGCCTCGGAGATCGTGCGATGGCGAATCTGAATAAAGTCTTCCTCATCGGCAACCTGACGCGCGATCCGGAGTTGCGCTACACTCCGCAAGGCACGGCGGTGGGCGAATTCGGCATCGCCATCAACCGCCAGTGGAAAGGGCCGAACGGCGAGAAGAAAGAGGAAGTCTGTTTCGTGGACTGCCAGGCCTGGGCGCGCGGCGCCGAGATCATCAGCGAGTACTGCAAGAAAGGCTCGTCGCTCTTCGTCGAGGGGCGGCTGAAGCTGGATAGCTGGGAAGGCAAGGACGGCCAGAAGCGATCGAGGATGCGCGTCGTCGTGGAAAACTTCCAGTTCCTCGGCGCGCCGACCGGACGCAGAGCGCCCGCCGAAGGCGCGCCCGGCGCGCCGGCAGGCCGGGAGCAGGGCTCGTCGCAGGCGCCGCGGGGACGGTCCCGCGCGCAGGAGCCGGAAGGTCCGCCGGCGGACGCGGGCGCGGACGAGCCGCCCGATTCCGCGCCCGAAGGCGGCCAGTTCAAGGTGAATGACGAGATTCCTTTTTGACCCGAGGTGAGTCATGCAGAAGAAGTCCCCGAAATTCCGCGACCGCACGAAGTGCCGTTTCTGCCGCCTGGGCATGGGCACGATTGACTACAAGGACGTTCAGACCCTCACCAAGCTGACCACGAACCGGGGCCGGCTGTTCTCCCGGAAGCGGTCGGGCAACTGCGCGCGGCACCAGCGGTCCGCGCGGGTGGCGATCAAGCGTTCGCGGTTCATCGGTTTGATGCCGTTCGTCGGCTGACGCCCGCCCGCCTCCCGCACGCAGGCGCGGCTTGAAACTGACAGGAGCGATAGCATGCAGGTTCTCTTGCGTAAAGATATCGAAGGGCTCGGACACATCGGCGAGGTGGTGGACGTGAAGTCCGGCTACGGCCGGAACTATCTCCTGCCGCGCCAGTTGGCGGTGGCGGTCACGCCCGGCAACATCCGGCGCGTCGAGAGCGAGAAGAAGAAGGCCGAGGAAGAGCGCAAGGTCCTCGACCAGGAGCTGGACGGCATGGCCGAAAAGCTCAAGCAGGTCTCCATCACCATTCCGGCCAAGGCGAACGAGGAAGGGCATCTGTTCGGCTCGGTCACGGCCGCGCAGATCGCCGGCCTGCTGCAGGCGGAAGGGTACCGGGTCGAAGAGAAGATGATCCAGTTGACCGAGCCCGTCAAGGAACTCGGTGTCGTGGAAATCCTCATTCAATTGAAGCCGGGGCTGGCGAGTTCTTGCAAAATCTGGGTCGTCGCGGAGTAGAGCGGCTTCCCACGGAGAGTGGCATGGCAAGAGCGCGCAGGCCGGACCTCGATCGGCGTTCCAGTCCCTCGCGCGCAACCGGCGGGGCGGACCTGCCGCAGAGCGCCGACGCGGAGATCTCCGTCCTCGGCTCGATGCTCATCAACAACGACACCGTGGACGTCGTCGTCCCGATCCTCACCGCCGACGATTTCGCCTCCGCCGCCCATCGAAAAATCTTCGAGGCCATCCTCGCCCTCCACGACCAGCAGCGCGCCGTGGACCTGATCACGCTGCCCGAAGAGCTCAAGCGCGGCGGCGCGCTCGAGATGGTCGGCGGCCTGGCCTACCTTTCCTCGCTCGCGGAGGCCGTGCCCGCGCCGGGCAACGTGGAACATTACGCCCAGATCGTCCGCGAGAAGTCCGTCCTCCGCAACCTGCTCATCGCCACGCGCGAGATCTCCGACTCCGCCGCCCGCAGCGATGCCCGCAGCCGCGAACTCCTCGACGAGGCGGAGGCGAAGATCTTCCACATCGCCGAGGCCGGCGCCCAGAGCAACGTCACTCCTTTCAAGGATGTCCTCAAGTCCGCCTTCGAGATGATTGACCGCGGCCGGGAAGGCATGGTCAGCGGACTCGGCACCGGGTTCGCCGACCTGGACGAATACACCAGCGGCCTGCAGAGCGGCGAACTCATCATCGTCGCGGGCCGGCCGAGCATGGGAAAGACCTCCTTCGCGCTGAACATCGTGCAGCACGTCGGCGTGGAGTTGCACCAGCCGGTCGTCATCTTCAGCCTGGAAATGTCCAAGGAGCAGTTGGCGCGGAACATGCTCTGCTCGCACGTCCGGCTCGACAGCCACCGCCTGCGGCGCGGGCGGCTGACGAGCGAGGAGCGCGAACAGTTGCCGATCCACGTCGGCGCCCTGATGGAGGCGCCGATTTTCATTGACGACAGCGCCGCGCTCAACTGCTTTGAAATCCGCGCGAAAGTCCGCCGGCTCAAGCGCCAGAAGGGGCTGCGCCTGGCGGTGATTGACTATCTCCAGCTCATGCAGGGGCCCGGCCAGATTGACAGCCGCGAGCAGCAGATCGCCGCCATCTCGCGGAGCCTCAAGGGACTCGCGCGCGAGATGCAGATCCCCGTCATCGCCGTCGCGCAGTTGAACCGGCAGGCCGAGCAGCGCGACGACCACCGGCCCCGGATGGCGGACCTGCGCGAGTCCGGCTCGCTCGAACAGGACGCCGACGTCGTGCTGCTTCTGCACCGGCCGTCTTACTACCTGGACAACCAGACGGAGGACACCTCGGCCGAGCTGATCATCGCCAAACAGCGGAACGGCCCGACCGGCAAGGTGAACCTGGCGTTCCTTCGCCAGTTCCTGCGATTCGAGAGCAGCACCGAGGGAGCCCGCGAATTCGGATGAGCCATCCATGGGCGTCGGCTTCTCTCGCCTGCCTCATTTCTCTCGCGCTGATCGCCCTGGATACAGCCGCGGTCGCCCAGACGGCTCCGGGTCAGTCTTGCGAGGGGCACGAGATCACCCGGCTGGACATTGATGCTCCTCCCGGAACCGACATGGGCCGCGTCCGCGACGCCATCCGCTTCCGCGAAGGGGACCTCTACAGCGAAGAAGCGGCGCGGGCCGCCGTCGCGGCCATCTACGCCCTGGGCGACTTCACGAAGGTCTCCGTCGAGCCTGCGCTCATCTCGGGCGGAGTGAGCGTGGTCTTCCATCTCAAGGTCCGCCCGCGCGTTCACGACGTCCGCTACGAAGGCGATCTCGGCGACTGCGAGAAGGCGCTGCCCGACCTCCTCCAGGCCAAGGTCGGCGCCGCCGCGAGCCCGTACGGCCTGAAGGCCGACCGCGAAGCCATCCGCAGCCACTTCATTGACGAGGGATACCTCTTCGCCGAGGTCCGGCAGGAGACGAAGGACGTCGAGGACGGGATTGACATCGTCTATCACATCGAAGCCGGTCCCAAGCTGACGGTGGAGGGCGTCCGGTTCGAGGGCAACGCGGGCGTTCCGGATGAGGATATCCTGCCCGTCATGATGGGCGTGAAGGCCGGCGGCATTCTCGAGCGGGGGAAATACGATCCGGCGCTGCTCCGGTCGGACCTGCTGGCCGTGCGCGAGTTGTTCCGCCGCAGGGGATACCTCGACGCGACGGTGGGGCACGAAGTCCTGTTCGACGAGAGCAAGGAAAGGGCCTACCTGGTCGTGCGCGTCCTCGAAGGGCCGCTGTACGGCATCGAGCGCATGACGATCCAGGGCACGCACATCCGCTCGACGGACGAGGTCCTCGCCGTGATGAAGTCGCACGAAGAGGGCCCCTATGCGCAGGAGCAGCTCGACAAGGACTTCGAGGCGATCCGCAGCCTCTACGGCCGGATCGGCTACATCAAGGCGGATGTCCAGATCGCCCGGTCGTTCTCCGAGAAAGAGCCCAAGGTCAGGCTGACGCTGACGGTGACCGAGGGCGAGCAATACTACGTCAACAAGGTGATCATCCGCGGCAACCTGATCACGCAGGACCACGTGATCCGCCGCTCGGTGACGGTCCTGCCCGGCGACCTGGCGAACAGCGACGAGCTGGAGGAAACCAAGCGGCGCCTTCAGAATACCGGATACTTCTCCGTCAAGAGCGGCGCCCCGGGCGCCGAGGCGGTGCGCGTCCGCTTCATAGACAGCACGCAGCCCGGCAAAACCGACGTCCTCGTCGAGGTCGTCGAGGGCAACATGGGCGACTTCTCGATCGGCGCCGGCTTCAGCTCCACGCAGGGCCTGATCGGCACGATCCGGTTGACCCATCGCAACTTCGATGCGACCAAGATTCCGACGAGCTGGGCGGAGATCATGCGCGGCGAAGCCTTCGCCGGCGACGGGCAGGAACTCACCATCTCGGTGAGTCCCGGGACGATCGTCAACGATTATCGTCTGAACTGGACGAACCCCTCGGTCTGGGACACGGACTACTCCGTGGGGTTCGACCTCTATCTGCACGACTTCATCTGGACGGACTTTTACACTGAACAGCACGCCGGCGGCAGCATCACCGTCGGCCGGCGGTTCTTCAAAGACCTGACGGTGAGCCTTACGCCGCGGTGGGAATGGGTGACGATCAAGGACCTCGACCCCACGGCTCCGGCGGACGCGGTCAAGGCGGATGAGGCAGGCCGGCAGGAGCGTCGCTCGCTGCAGCTCGGCGTCACTTACGACCGAAGGGACAGCCCGCTCCTGACTACGGGCGGCTACCGGCTGAGCGCGTCGGCCGAGATGGCCGGGACCGTGTTCGGCGGCGACGTGGACGTCCTGAAAGAGACCTTCGAGGCGCGCAAGTGGTTTACGATCTGCGAGTCGTCCGGCTGGGGCGAATACTTCATGAGGGGCAAGCAGATCCTCAGCGTGGGCGCCAGCGCAGGGATCGTCGGGAGCACCGGCTCGGACGGCGTGCCGATCTTCGAGCGGTACTTCATGGGCGGCCTCGGCTCGCTGCGCGGCTTCAGTTACCGGCGCGTCGGGCCCGTGGACGACGTGTTCCACAAGCAGATCGGCGGGGACTACATGATCCTGACGAACACGGAATACGAAGTGCCGATCGTCAGGGACTACTTCCGCTTCGTGGTGTTCGTGGAGACCGGCGACCTGGGTTCGACGGGCAGCGAGATGGGCAATATCCGCGCCGACGCGGGCGCCGGCGTCCGGCTGCGCCTGCCGGTCCCGGGGTTCGAGCGGATTCCGATCAGCCTGTATCTCGCGACGCCGCTGGTGAGCCGGGCGCACGACCAGACGGAAGTCTTCAGTTTTGAGATGGGCACGGGCTTTGGATTTTAAGGAGGCCGGCTATGCGATTCATTCTGATGGCGGTCCTGGCGGCGATCCTCGGAGCGCCCGGCGCGCCGGCGCAGGATGCGGCGAATGCTCCCGCGGCTGACGCCGCGGCTCCGGCGGCGCCCCACGCGCTGAAAATCGGATACGTGGACATCTCGCGAGTCTGGACCGAATATCGCCGCCGCGGCGACTTCGACAACGATTACAAGGCGCTGCGGCTCGACCTGGCGAACCAGGACCGCACCCGGACGGAGGAGATCGCGCGCTACAATACGCAGATCGAGAAGCTCGCGATGGGCACGCCGGAGCGGCTGGAACTCGAGGAGAAGGCGAAGGCGGCGGTCAAGGAAGGGGATGAGTTCCGGCGCAAAGCCACCGAGGATCTCAATAACAAATTCGTTTCCATGCTCAACGCGCTCTTCGACGAAGTGCTCCAGGTAGTCGGGGCGATCGCGAAGGAAGGCAACTACGACCTGATCATCAAGGACCAGACGCCGGACCCGACCGTCAACAACCGCACCGACGCCGTCCTTCAGCTCGGCCAGAGAGTTGTGTTATACGCGAAGCCTGAGTATGATCTTACCAGCGCGGTCATCCAGCGGCTGAATGACAAGTACGCGGCCGAGCAGAAGAAAAAAGAGACCGCGCCCAATTCCCCGAAACAGCCGGAAGCACCAGCCAAGGAGAAGTAGCCGGTGAGCGAATCGCAATGTACTCTGGCCCGGCCCGTGGAGATCCAGGGCATCGGGTTGTTCTTCGGTCAGCCTGTGCAACTGCGCTGCCGCCCCGCGCCGGCCGGCAGCGGGATTGTTTTCGTGCGCGCGGACCTGCCCGGCCAGCCGCAGATTCCCGCCGTGATCGCGAACGTGCCGGCCGGCCCGCAGCGATGGACCGCCCTCCGGAACGGTGAGGCCGAGGTGCGGATGGTCGAGCACCTCCTGTCCGCGCTCTTCGGCCTCGGCATTGACAACCTCGTCATTGAATCCACGGCCATGGAGATGCCCGTCGGAGACGGTTCGGCGAAGACCTTCACGGAACCGTTCCTGGCCGCCGGCGTCCGCCCACTCGACGCGCCGCGCCGCCGCGCGCAACTCCGGCGGCCCGTCGTCGTGACCGAGGGCGACATTTTCCTCGCCGCCGCGCCATCCTCCGGCGGCCTGAGCGCCACGTACATCCTCGACTACGGACAGCACTTCGTGCGCTGCCAGTCCCTGACGCTCGACGTCACGCGCGAGATGTTTCTCGACGGCATCGCCGGCGCGCGCACCTATGTCCTGCGCCCGGAAGTGGATGCCTTCATCAAGCTCGGCCTCGGCCGTGGAGCCACGCCGGAGAACACGATCGTCCTCGAAGAGGACGGCCGCCTCTCCGCTTCCGCGCGCTTCCCGGACGAATGCGCACGCCACAAAATCCTGGATATGCTCGGCGACCTTTCCCTTTGCGGGGGATTCCTCTCCGCCCGCGTGCTCGGCTACAAGTCCGGCCACGCTACGAACATCCGGCTGGCGAAGGCCATCGCCGAAGCCTGCGCCGAAGACGGCGCGTGAACTCCCCGTTCGGTCGCCCTTGAGAGGAGCGGTTGGAATGCCGAAGATTGATTCGACGGCCCGCGTGCACCCGAAAGCGGAACTGGCCGACGACGTCGTCGTCGGACCGTACGCGATTATCGGCGAGCATGTCCGCATCGGGCCCGGAACCATTGTCGAGAGCCACTGCGTCCTCGACGGCCACACCGAACTGGGAACCGCCAACCATCTTTACCCGTTCGCCTCCGTCGGGCTGCCGCCGCAGGACCTCACCTACCGAGGCGAGCCGACGCGCCTGCTCATCGGAGACCGCAACCACATCCGCGAGTTCGTGACCATCAACACCGGGACCGTGAAGGGCGGCGGGATCACGATCATCGGGAACGACAACTATCTGATGTCCTGCTGCCACGTCGCCCACGACTGCCAGTTGGGCGACCACATCCAACTGGCCAATTGCGCGTTGATCGCCGGTCACGTGAAAATCGAGGACGGCGTCATCCTCAGCGGCCACACCGCCGTGCACCACTTCGTCACGCTCGGCACCCTTTGCATGCTCGGCGGCCTGACCGGCGTGAATCACGACGTGCCGCCCTACATGATGATGCTGCTGGACCACCACACGCCGCGCGCCGTGAACATCATCGGCATGCAGCGCGCCGGCTTCTCGGGCCCGGAGATTGACTCCGTCCAGCGCGTGTGGCGCATGCTCTACCGCTCGGGGCTCTCCAAGGAGAGCGCGGCGAAGGAACTGGAAGCGGCGGGCCTGATGACGAAGCCCGCGCAGAACCTCCTGGAATTCATGCGCCGCTCCGAGACCGGCAAGCTCGCACGATATCTCGAGGTGACTCGGCAGGAGCGCGGAGGCGTCGCGTGAGCCGTCTCAAAGTGGGCGTCGTCGGCGTCGGGCATCTCGGCAAGGAACACGCCCGCGTCTACGCGGGGCTGGCGGATGCCGAGCTGGTCGGCGTCGTGGACAGCGACGCCGCCGCGGCGCGCGCCGTCGCGCGGAAATTCAAGACCGAATGGTCCGAGACGCCGGACTTCCTGCTCGACCGCGCGCAGGCCGTCAGCATCGTCGTCCCCACGCTCCATCATCACGCCGTCGCGCTGCCGTTCCTCCAGCGCGGCATCTCCGTCCTCGTCGAGAAGCCGATGACCTACCGCGTCGAGGACGCCCGCGACCTCGTCGCCGCCGCGGCGAAGAGCGGCGCCCGGCTCCAGGTCGGCCACATCGAGCGCTTCAACCCCGGCTACCAGGCGATCGCCGGCTACGGCCTCAAACCGGTCTTCATCGAATGCCACCGCCTCAGCCCGTTCCGCTTCCGCTCCGCCGACGTCGGCGTCGTCTTCGACCTGATGATCCACGACCTCGACATCATCCACTGCCTCGTCCAGTCGCCGCTCAAACACGTCGAGGCCGTCGGCGTGCCGGTCATCTCGCGCCATGAGGACATCGCCAACGCGCGCCTCACCTTCGAAAGCGGCTGCGTGGCCAACGTCACCGCCAGCCGCATCTCGCTCAAGAGCATGCGCCGCATCCGCTTCTTCGCGCCGGACTGCTACGTCTCGATTGACACCATGGAGAAGACCGCGACGGTCTACCGCAAAAAGCCGGGGTTCGAGGAAGCCGCCCAAAAGCTCCGCCACGCCTCCGACGCGCGGATCCTGCTCGAGATGGGCCGCCTGGCGTACGGCGACCTGGTGGACATCCAGACGCTCCGCCTCGGCGAGGAAGAGCCGCTCCGGGCGGAACTGGCGTCGTTCGTCCGCGCCGTCCGCGAGAACCGCGTCCCCGAGGTCCCCGGCGAGGACGGCGTCCGCGCCGTCGCCGTCGCCGAAGCCGTCGTCGCCGAGATTCGCAAGAACCTCGCGGCCCGCGGAATCACCCTTGAGGCGCCCGGTTGACCGCTTTGATTCACCACCAAGACACCAAGGCACCAAGAACGCCAACTAATAATGCAACCACGGAACACACGGAAGACACTGAAGCTGTTTAGGAAAGTCATTCCGTGTGCTCCGTGTATTCCGTGGTGGAAGTCGTTGTCTCTTTGTGCCTTGGTGGTAAATGATTAACATAATTAGCATGCGGCGATAAGGCGAACGAACGATGGTGTCTTACCCTCGCATATTCATCGCCGCCGGCGAGCATTCCGGCGACCGGTTCGGCGCATCGCTGGCGGAGGCGCTGCGGCGGCTCTCGCCGGACGTGCGCCTCACCGGCGTCGGCGGGCCGCGGATGGCGGATGCGGGCGTCCGGGTCGTCGCCGAGACCGTCGGCCATTCCGGCATGGGCCTCCTGAGCACCTTCGGCAACGCGCAGCGATGGGTCCGCGTTTTCCGCAACTGCATCCGCGAATTCAACCGCGAGCCGCCCGACATCCTCGTGCCCGTGGACAATCCCGGCTTCAACCTCAGGCTGGCCGGCCACGCGCGCGCGCGAAAAATCCCCGTCTGCTACTACGTCAGCCCGCAGGTCTGGGCGTGGATGCCGCACCGGATCCACCGCATCGCGCGCCTCGTCACGCGCATGATGACCATCCTGCCGTTCGAGAAAGCGCTCTACGACCCGCTCGGCGTGGACTGCCGGTACGTCGGCCATCCCGTCCTCGACTACATGGCGCCGTTAGTGATGGAATCCGCCGCGCGGGAAGAATACCTGGGTTCGCTGGGAGCGCGCGGAAGAACCGTCGTCGGCCTGCTCCCCGGCAGCCGCAGCCAGGAAATCCGCCACACCTTCCCCATCATCTGCGACGCCGCCGCGGCCCTGCGCCGCCGGTTCCCCGACATCGTCTTCCCGGTCGCCGCCACGTCCGAGGAACATCTTCGCGACCTGCAAAGCATCCTCGCCGCCAGGAAACTGGACGCCGCAGTCCGCCTGGGCGAGACCGCGCAGATCATGCAGGTCTCGAAGCTCTGCCTGGCCGTCAGCGGCACCGCCACCCTGGAGACCGCCTACTTCCGCACCCCGATGGTCGTCGTCTATCGCACGAACAAATGGGCGCGCCACATCGCCCCGCGCCTGCTCCGAGTCCCGAACTTCTGCCTGGTCAACATCCTCGCCGGCCGCGAAGCCGTCCCCGAATTCCTGAAGTTCGACAACGACGCGAGCCCCGTCGCCGAAGCCGCCGTCAACCTCCTCGACAACTCCGAAGCATGGACCCAATGCCGCAAAGCCCTGGACGAAGTCATCCGTTCCCTGGGCCCCGCCGGCACCTCCGACCGCGCCGCGAGGGCGGTGCTCGATTGCCTGGAGAACAGGCGTTATTGATCTTCGCGCAAGAAAGAAAGGTCTCTCTCAAAGACGCAAAGAGCGCCATGAACAAAATGATGAGTTTGTTTTTTAGTTCTTTGCGCTCTTTGCGTCTTTGCGAGAGCATTCCTTTCTTTATGCTAACATCAATCGGGCAAAGAGAATTATCCCTTGACAATGCCCCTGCGCGCGAATAGAGTCCGCTTGGGCAGCTTGGGCGGCGCGCATGAAGGTTGCGTGCGAGTGTTCTCCGACTCAGCCGGAAGGTTCGGGTGCAGGACAATTGGTGTATTATGATCCTCCGAACATCCCGAATATCGATTTTCCAAGGATCTCGTCTTTGTTAGATATGAGAAGACAGGTATGACACGATGCACCTATCATGGGGTGATGTATGCTCAGCTTAAAGCCGTGTCGTTGCGCTTGCAGCGCAAGCCGAAAGTGTTGAGGCTGCTGTGGAGCGTCATTTTCCCGCTGGCTGTGGGATCCTGCTATTTTGGAGCAGTGATTTCTACCATGGCTGTTGAGACCTTTCCGCTGCAGTTCGTAGCGCGGTTTAGAGGAGCCCCTAAGCCGATTGTTTATTGGGTGGTGACGCTAACCGACATAGCCGTCATCGCGGCTCTCTGTGCCATTCTGGCAACCGGGATTGTCCGCCTTATCAGAAAGCAGCGCGTCGAGATAGATTTAATGGCGATGTTTTTTGGCTCAGTTCTTGCACTATGCCTCGCGCTTATGATTTTGGCCGTGGGTGGTTGGCCCATGCCGGTTCACCGCTAAAGCGATGACAGTTTCTTTTTCCCGGCGGTGTTGTCAAATCTAACTCTCCGAAATAAGCGCACTGAAACCACTGCGAAGCGCACTGAAGCGCACTCAAACCACTCCCAAGCGCACTGAAACCGCTTGCAAGCGCACTCACTTTCCCCGCCCGCTCCGCGCCGCAAATCCGGTCTTATAATATTAACGGCAATAAAGACGGATTTTAACCGCCGATGGACGCCGATGAACGCAGATACGAACTGCCCTAACTTTCTTATCGGCGTTCATCACGCGCGCAGTACACTGCGCGCTCTCGGTTCATCGGCGGTTGCGAACGTTGTTGGTTTTTGTGAGACCGGTTTTATTGGAGGCGCGGGCTATGGCTACGCGGAAGCAGGCGGCGGCGAGTCGGGAGAACGGGTTGAAGGGCGGCGTGAAGACGGATCGCGGCAAGGCGATTTCGCGCTTGAACGCGCGCAAGCACGGGATTTTCGTCTCCGCGCTGACGGAGCAGGACGCGGAGGAGGTCTATGTCATCGAGGACGAACTGATCGCCTCGCTGCGGCCGGTGGGGCGCGTGGAGGAGATGCTGGTCGAGAAACTCGCGCTGACCTACTTGCGCATGCAGCGGTGCGCTCGGACTGAGGCGGAGTTGCACGCGCGCACCTGGGCAGAGCCCCGCGAGGAACTGGAGCGGCATCGTTGGGAGCAGTTGGAGATGGAACGTCTTTACGGAGGCAGGGGCGTAGCGTTCCGGGAGGACGTGTTCGAGCGCATGGTCAGCCTCATTGAGTTG
>Ga0187876_1000874_pt1 | contig 28484 bp, 14 predicted proteins | sample June2016WEW_17_4_FD_133000 | JGI IMG/M metagenome (GOLD analysis project Ga0187876, IMG submission 133000) | Peatland microbial communities from SPRUCE experiment site at the Marcell Experimental Forest, Minnesota, USA - June2016WEW_17_40 | ecosystem: Environmental > Terrestrial > Soil >...
GGCAAGCGTTTCATCGACGCCTACAACGGCAAGTCCGCCTGGCGTGAGGACGCCTCCGGCGCTCCCACCACAGTGGTCAGCCCAGGCTCCGCCGAAATGCAGGCCAAAGCGCAAATCGCCAACACGCGCCTGCTCGACCTGAAGAAGAACAAACTCGAGGCAGCCTTCGCTGGCCACGCCCTAGTCCGGGGCAAGGACACGCTGCACGTCGAGCTCACCACCGCTGCGGGCGTCAAACGAGACTTCTTCTTCGACCTGCAATCGCATCTGCTTGTGGAAGAATCCGGCAAGGTGGGCGGCGTCGCCGAGCAGATTTTCTACAGCGATTACCGCCCTGAAAGCGGCGTGCAAATCGCGCGCAAACTCGAACTGCGCCGCGGCCCCAATCCGCGTGACGTCTTCTCCGTCGAGATCACTCGCGCCGCAATCAATCAGCCTATCGGCGAGCGCGTCTTCGATCTGCCGCTCAGCGCGCAGGTCAAGCTCCCCGATCTCAAAGCGCTTTTCAAGGAACTCGACGCCAACCAAAAAACCATCGACAAAATCAAGGAAGACTACGCCGGCACCCGCGTCGAGGACGAAACCGAATACGACTCGAACGGCACAGCGAAAAAGCACAAGGTAACCGAATCAACTTTCTTCTATATCGGCGGCGAAGAAATCTCCACCGTCACCAAGCGCGACGGCAAGCCACTCGGTGACGCCGAGGCGAAGAAGGAAACCGAGAAGGCGCAAAAGCGCGTCGAGGAAATTCAGAAGCGCCAGGCCAGGAAAGCTGCGAAACAAGAAAAAGCTGAGGAAGAAGGCAAGCAGCAGAAGGACGATAACGACGTCGGCATCGAAAAATTTCTTCGCGCCTGCCAGTTCGTCAACCCGCGCCGCGAACGCTTCCGCGGCCAGGACTTGCTCGTCTTCGATTTCGAGGCCAATCCCGAATACAAGCCGCGCAATCTCGCCGAACGTATCGTTCAGAAGCTCGCGGGCTCAATTTGGGTCGACGAAAATGCTCACGACGTGGTCCGCCTCGATGCTTATTTCGTCGGCGACGCAAAAATCGCGGGCGGCGCGGTGGCCAGTGTGCAGAAAGGATCGAACTTTGTTTTCGAGCAGGAGTACGTCAACAACGAAGTCTGGCTGCCCACGCTGGTGGAAATACACGTCAGCGCGCGAGTCCTGCTAGTCAAGGGCCTCCGCGCCACGGACGTCACCCGCTACTCCGACTACAAGAAGTACCACGTAGCCGTCACCTCCGTAATCGGCCAGCCAAAACCCCAGTGACCGTTCGCATTTTCCGGGGCGCTGCTCGCTGCGCACGGCCTTTGTGGCGGCCGCCTTCAGGCGGGCCGATCAGTCTCGGTACGTCCGGCAGCGACATCGCCCTTCAGGGCAGCAACTTCGACATTTACGTAGCTCACCTCTTCCAGGGTGAGGCCTTTCGCCCACCCGCAGTAAACGGCGCGATCTTCGCCGCTTCCCCGTCACTTGGCCGTATTGCAACCCGTAGAAGTGCCCCTTGCATTCAAACTCGCGAGATACGGCTTAATGTAGACCTCGTACTGGCCCGTGTCGTTGCTCAGGTAAGCGACCCACTTCCCATCGGGTGAAATGGCCGGATCCACCTCGTTGAATGGGGTGCTGACCACCGGGAAAGGCTTCCGGTCGCCAAACATGGGGAGTGCCCAGACGTCATTCGCGTTGGCTTTCGATCCCATGAAGAATTGGTATGCGATCTAACGCCCGTCGGGCGAGACAGAATAGGGCTCAATTTCACTTCCAGGTGTTTCCGGTACCTTTTCATCAGCACCAGAGCCGTCCGCCGCCCGGCGGTAGATGGCGTACCCACCGCCCGTCAAGTTGATCGGAACTCTTTCCAATTTACCGCTGCGCGGATCGAGGATGCCCACGTCAAGAAACCAGGAGTCAGGCGGAGCAATGGAGAGCACAATCCGTCCGTCTTTGCCGACGGCGTTAGGGCTGATCCGGGAAGGGGCCACGGGTAGACTGCCTTGGATAGGAATCGGTTCTCCGGCACCGCCGGAGACAAGGACTCGCATCAGTGCTTCGTCGGGCGGAATGGAGCCACGCGCGATGCGATCCGCGAGCGTCGGCCCATCGACCAGCTCCATCACAAGGGCGGGGCGCTCTCCACCGTCCTCGAAGCCGTAGATCGCCGCAATGTTGGGGTGATTCAGCGAGGCCAGCATCTGGGCTTCCCGTTTGAACCGCGCCATGCGATCGATATCGCTGGCGAAGGCTTCCGGCAAGAATTTGAGCGCCACGTCGCCCCCAAGCTTGGTGTCGCGCGCGCGATACACCTCGCCCATCCCGCCTGCTCCGAGCCTCGATAGGATTTCGTACGGGCCGACCTTTGTGCCAGAAGCCCAGGTCATTTCAAATTCCAAATGGAAACCCGAGATTCAAAAATGGACCTGCTGCAGCTGAGTTTTTGTCGCTTACGGAAGCGGCGTTACCGCACGTTTTCGATCATGCCGATATTCTCTTCCAGAACCGGCTGCGTTTGGAAGGCTAGGTGGCGCCCATCGGGAGAAACATCGAACTGATTCCCGACGGACGACCGTTGGTAACTGGGATTATAGAGTATCGGAATGCTCGCCCCTATGCGGACGAGGCCCTCACCGTTCCAACTCACCTTCCACAGAGCCCCGTTCAAATCCGGTTTTCCCTCAAGTAGATAAATCTCATTGCCCGCGCCGGTGGAGTACCAGATGACCCAACCGCGAAAGACCTGGCGCGGCTGGCCTTTTAAGTCATACACCCAGACCCCGGCGTTGCGGTCGTTCTCTTTGCTCGGTTCCACCCCGTAAGCAACCGAATGTTGGTCCTGCGACCACCGCAACAGCCCACCGTTTTGATCGGGGAGCGTCCCCAGCGTCTGGGTCTTGCCATCCTGCGGATCGAGCGCTTCAATTTGCCCTTTGGGCCCTAGGAAGAGCATACGACCGTCGCGCCCGAGCTTGGGAATGTCGATCGAGGCCACCTCGGCAACAACTGGGGCGTGAGCAAATTCCGTGAGCGACTGCGGCGCGCCTCCTGTTATGGGTACACTGCGAACTTCCGATTTCCCCGCAATAAAAGACTGAGCCCTATAGACCAGATGTGTGCCGTCTGGGCTCCAATCCGGAAAGACATTGATGTGCGAGTCTTGCACTAACTGCACGGCGTTTGAGCCATCGGCGTCAGCAAGCCAGATGCTTTCGTTTTCCGTACCCTTGAGATTAGTGAAGTAGGCCAGATGCTTTCCATCGGGAGAATACGCGGGCCCGAATTGACTGCGGGCCGGATCGGTGGTGAGGAGTTTCACGCTTTGTTCGCCCGCTCTTGCCAGAAGATCCAATCGAGCGAGAACGATGTTCTGGCGGAGCGTCGAAAACACGATTCGTTTCCCGTCTGGAGAAACGTCAAGTTCTGCGTCGTCGCCCTCGCCGGCGGTAATCTTCTGATGCCCGCTGGCGTCGGCGCCGATCTTCCAGATGTTCAGAGTTCCGCTACGACTCGAAGCAAAATAGATCGAGCGGCTGTCCGGCGACCAGGCGGGAGAAAGTGCCAGTTGGCGATCGTGGGTCAACAGGCGCACTTTCCCCGAATCGACATCGACCAGCGCCAGTTCACCATAGGGACCGGGGGCCCTGTCGGCAAAAGCCAGTTGCCTCCCGTCAGGGGAAAACCGCGGCTCAGTTGCGCTCCGCCCCGGCTCGGTCGACACTAATTGCCGCCCGTTCTGGCCGGACACGCTGGAGATCCAAATTGTGCCCGTAGACCAGTTCTCGTAAGCGAGCGAGTGGCCGTCGGGCGACCAGGCCGGATCGGTGGCATTCGGGATCACCCGACGCGGCGTTCCGCCCAATGCCGGAACTACCCAGACGTCCCAAACGCCGGATTCATTGAGCCGCGCAAACGCGATCGTGCTGCCGTCCGGCGACCAGGAAGGATGTGATTTCAGGTTGGGGTCGCGGGTGATTTGAACCAGGCTGCCACCGCTGATCAGGCCCACATAAATGTTGTAATGACCGTCGCGGTTCGAAACAAAGGCCACCGAGCGACCGTCGGGCGAAAGCGACGGCTGCGTCTGCACGCCGGCGAAATTGGTTACGCGGCTGAAGTGCATCGCGGCAGGATGAGGGGCACGCGCCATGCGGTCCACCGCGAGGATTCCGGCTGCGAGAAATCCAAGCGCCGCCAGCGCCCAGGGCAGACCGCGGCGCCACGTCGCACCACCCCGCGCTTCGCGCTTCCCCTCCTCGCTGAGGAGGGGACCGAGGGGAGGTCTGCCGTCCGCCTCGCTGAGCGTTTCTTCAATGGCTATGCGAGCTTCGCCGATGGCTTGCAACCTCTGCTTGCGGTCCTTGGTGAGGCAGCGACGCAGTAACTTGACGATGGGCGGCGGCGTGGAGGCCGGCAGCGCGTTCCATTCGGGATCGAACTTCAGCACCGAGGCCAATACGTCCGCGGTGGTCTCGCCTGGGAAGGCCCGGCGGCCGGTTAGCATCTCAAACAGCACCGCCCCAAACGACCAGATGTCGGCGCGCTTGTCCACAGCGTGGCCCCGCGCCTGCTCAGGAGCCATGTAGGCCGCCGTACCCATGATCATCCCGGCCTGCGTTGCCGCCGCCGTCAGCGTGGGTGAGCTGGACGGATCGCCCGGAGCTACGGAGTCGTCAGCAGCCCTCGCCAAGCCGAAATCGAGCACTTTCACCATGCCATCGCGTGTCACCTTCACATTCGCGGGCTTGAGGTCGCGGTGGGTGATGCCCTTCTCGTGCGCAGCCTCGAGCGCTTCGGCGATCTGCCGTGCCACGGACAAGGCGTCTTCCAACGGCAGGGCTACCCGCTGAAGGCGGTCCGCCAAAGTGGGGCCTTCCACCAGTTCCATCGCCAGTGCCCGCACGCCGCCAGACTCCTCCAGGCCGTAAATGGCTGCGATGTTGGGGTGATTCAGCGAGGCCAGCACCTGGGCTTCGCGCTGGAATCGCGTCACGCGATCGGCGTCTCGGGCAAAGGCTTCGGGCAGAACTTTGAGCGCAACCTCACGGTTCAGGTTCGTATCGCGGGCGCGATACACCTCGCCCATGCCGCCCGCACCTAGCGGCGATAGGATTTCATACGGCCCGAGTTTGGTTCCGGCCTGCAGGGTCATGGTTTTCCACTCCCGGCGGGTGCAAGCACCTCGCCGGTGAAGTTCAACTCAACACCGTCCAATTGGGCACTCTCCGGACCAGCTCCGCAGGACTATCTCGTCGTGCCCGCCGTCGCGTTTAGCACCACCGTCAACGGTTCTACATGGTCGGGTCTGACGTAGCGGTTTACGAGAAAGCGTTTTCCATCCCTGGACACGTCGTAGGTGTAAAGGTCGGTATTCGAGATTGGCGCTCGTCCGTGAATCTGGAAAAGCGGTGAAGCCGACCCGGTGGAAAACGTTTCGCCGGCATTCACGGGCACGGCGGTCAGCACTCCTTTGGGGTCGAGGTAGAAAATCTCCTTCCCGTCGCTCCGCCATCGGGGCTCGGTGCCGCCGCCCGGCGAGACCTGCCACTTTCCCTGCCCGCCCGGAAAAGTGGTCACGTAAACTTGCCATTCACCCGACTCATTCGAGGCGAACGCCACCCATTTGCCGTCGGGCGAAATCATCCCATTGGTTCTGCTCGCCTGGCCGGCGAGAAAGGGATTCATTTTGCCGGACGCGACGTCCACCAGGACCAGGTTGGAGCCGCCGGTCGCCGGCTCGTAGGTGCAGAGGACAGCCTTGTCGTCGAGAGTCCAGGAGTTCGGCAGGATATCGTCTTGTGGCCGAGTGGTGTAAACCTCCCTGGCGGCCTCCAGTCCGCTCGCGTTCTTGATGTCAAGAATTCCGGCGTCGGCGCCGTTGTATCGATAGGCGATGGTTCGCCCGTCGTGCGACCAGATTGCGGTCGCCTCCTCGGCGGGATCGAAGGTAAATCGGGAGCCTGCGCTGTGGCTGAGGTCTTCGATCCAGATGTCGACGTTGGAGGTCTTGAGATCGGCGATGTCCACCACGACGCGATTCCCGTCGGGCGCAATCGAGGGATTCGCGATCACTCCCGGCGCGCCGATGCGTCCCAACTCCTTACCGCTTCGGTCGAACCACACCAAATCCGAGAGCACAACTGCCCCGGCGCCGGCGCTGTAGATCACGGTATCGTCGCCTCCGGCGCTGAAGGCGCTGTAACTAATCGAGGGTTCAAAGCTGATGTGGTCCGAAATCACTACGAGCTTGCCGGTAACTTTCCCGGCGCCGGGGCTGAACGGAACGCCGACCAGGCTCGTTCTCTCATCGCGATAAAAGAGGCGCCCGTTCGTGTAGGACGCATTGGCCTCCGTCGAAACAACCAGTTTCTTCTCCTTAGCCGCGAGCGAACTGAAATAGATCCCGTCCTTTGAGCTGTTCCCCGCTCCGAAGGACCCTGAATAAAAGAGGAAATGATTGCCGTCGGGAAGGAACTGGGGCCAGCGGTGCGAAGTCTCGCTGGAAAGATAGACCTTGTCGGTCAGCGGCGCCGCGCCACTGCCCTCGTCGTTGACGCGCCAAATCGGGCCGCCCGCGTCTGGCGTGTAGATGATCACGTCCCGGCTGCCCCAGGATCCTCCCCGGCCGCGCGATGCCGTGGCCAGCACTTGCGGCGCGCCACCCGCGACGGCGATCTTCTGCAGTTTCCCATTGGCGAAAAAACCGATGCTCGCGTCATCCGGCGACCAGAAGGGGTACGAAGCGCCTTCGGTTCCCTCCAGCCGGGTAGCGCCGGGCGAACCGAGCCGCTCAAAATAGAGCATGTTTTCGCCAGAGGCGTCATCGCGCTCGACTAAAGCCAGCATTCTCCCGTCGGCAGAAAGGGCCAGGTTCACCGCGTCACTCTCGAGAGGAATCGCGAATTGCATCCGCCCAGCCGGGGCAGGCCGCTCCATAACCAGATAAAGGGCGAATAAGCCGGCCGCCGCCACGGCTGCAATCGCTGCCCACGGAATCCATCGTCGCTGACGGTGCGCTTCGAGCGCTGGCAAATTGGGCGCAGTTCCCGATCCGGAAAGCGCACCCAGCGCGAAGGCCAGGTCCTTGGCCGATTGAAAACGAAGCTCCGGGCTCTTTTCAAGGCAATGGTCGGCGATCCGCTCGAGCGACGGCGGAACGTTCTTGCCGGATGTTGAGACCACCGGCGGCTCCTCCTTCAGAATCGCCGCCATGGTTTCCGCCGACGTATCCCGCTGGAAGGCGCGGCTTCCTGTGAGCATTTCGTAAAGAATGGCGCCGAACGAGAAAATGTCGGAGCGGGCGTCGGTGGGTTGGGCGCGGACCTGTTCGGGCGACATATAACCCACCGTACCCATGACCACGCCTGGAAGGGTTTGCAGTGTAGCGGTGCGCGCGCTGCCTGCCGCTCCGGCGTCTCCGTCGCTCCCGAGCAATTTGGCCAGCCCGAAGTCCAGAATCTTCACGCGGCCGTCGGCGGTTATGAAGATGTTCTCGGGTTTCAGATCGCGATGCACGATGCCCTTTTCGTGGGCTGCGGCCAGACCGTGCGCGATTTGGAGCGCGTACTCGGTGGCCTTGCGCGTTCCGAGCGATCCCGATTCGATCCGCTCGCGAAGCGTCTCACCTTCGAGGAGTTCCTGGACGACGTAGGGCGAGCCCTGGTGCGTCCCGAAGTCGTGGACCGTCACGATGTTCGGATGGTTGAGCTGACTCGCGGCGCGCGCTTCCTGTTCGAAGCGGCGCAAGCGATCAGGATCGGCCGAATACGAGGCGGGCAGGACTTTGACGGCCACGTCGCGTTCGAGACGCGTATCGCGGGCGCGGTACACCTCGCCCATCCCGCCCGCACCCAGCGGCAACAGGATTTCGTACGGCCCCATTTTTGTGCCACAAGCCAAAGTCATTTCAAATCCCTGATGGAAGAACGAACCCCAACTCCGCTCCCCCGCTTCGCTCTCCCCTGCGGCTACTCACGGCCGTCTCGCTTGGCGGGACGAAACCGAAGCGAGGCTTGGCCGCGGGATACTCACTCGCCCTGCGGCGTAAATTTCCAAATGTTGGCTTTCCAGTCGTCCGTCAGCCCGATGATTCTGCCGTCTGGAGTCCAGGTCATACGGTGGAAGTCGCTGACGTAATCGAGCGGAATGCGCGCCGACTTTCCGGTGGCCAGATCAAATACTCCAGGCGGCCAATACCAGGTGGGCGAGCCCATCGGTGCCACCAGCTTCCCATTCCAGATGCTGCCGGCGTCAATGTAATATCCCAAGTGGAAAGGGCCGGCGATTTCCTGCTCTGGCCCTCCGTTCAAGGGAACGCGGACCAGCCGGCTGTTGGGCGGCTCGCGAACCTCAACCACCAGGCTTTGAGTGGCGGCATCCACAGCGATTCCATCGCCGGTGCGAATCTTGCGAGGCTCGCCGCCCGCCAGCGGCACGGCCCAGATCATACCGCCCGCCAGGCAGTAAAGAGTTTTCGAATCCGGCGATGTGGCGAGACTTGTGACCTCTCCTTGGTCGAATGGCAGGCGGCGTATAATGCTCCCGTTCGAGAGCGCCGCCAGCGCAATCGTGTGCCGCGGCGGCCTTGCAACCATGAAAGCCAATTGGTCGGAGCCCACCGGCGTCATGGGTCCTGCCGTATCTTCCAAAGTGTTGATCAGCGGAGAAGGAACCTTTCCGGGCTCGACCAGGATCAGCCGGGTGCGGGAGGCAGTGCGTTCCGCCCACACTACGTGGCCATCCGGGAGCACCGTGAAGTACTCGCCCTCGTCATGCTCGCCCACAGCAGGGTTGGAGATGGCTGCAACCTTCTCCGCATGCCCTCCCTGCGCAGAAAAACGCACCAGTTCTGACCCGCGGTCGCTCTGATCGAGGTAGATGCTGCCGTCCGGACTCGTATCGAGCGCGAAGACTGGGTGGACCATCTCGAGCAGCGTTCGGGTCGGTCCGTGGCCATCCAGCGGCGCTGCCGCCACACGATAAATGTTCCCTCGCATGGTCGAGATAACCGCGTCCTTGCCGTCGCGAGTAGCCGCGACGGCCGAGTAGAAACCGCTGAATTCGCCAGGGTAGTCGTCCGGAAGCTGCCGCATCTTTCCCGTCGCCAGATCGACGACCCAAAGATGCGCGCCGGTATCCGCCTCCGGCCCGAGTTTGGTTCCAATCACCAGAGCCGCACGGCCACCCGGAATGGCTCGCACTTGATTAACGTCTGATAGACCGTGCACTGCCACGGGATAGGCTTGTGATTGGCCGGTCTCCGGCCAGTAGTGGAACACTTGGTAGCGGTTCTCGGGGTTGCGCCGGGTGATGAGAAGGCTTCCGTCCGGCAAGGCCTCCGGAAACTCCGCGTTCTCGACCACCAGCTGTTCGTCCCCGCCCAGCGCAGGCACAGAGTAGATTCCGTTGGGTTGGTCATACCAACGATCGTAGTAAATGCGGCTCCCATCGGGCGACCACGATACCCTCGTAACCAAGCCCCGTTCTCGGCTGTGGGTGAGCATGATGCGATTACCCGAGTCCGGCTGCATCACCCAAAGTTGCATCACGTCGTCGGGGTCAATGGCAATGAACGCCAGTAGGCGTCCATCCGGGGAAAGGCGTGGGAAGATTGAGATCGTGGGCCCTCCCAGCATCACGCCGCTCCAGGAAGGCTGTGGGCGTCCGCGCCATGCCTGGCTGATAATCAGCGCTACCAGAGCGGCAGCTAAAATCCCGGACAGCGCCCAGGGCAGAGCGCGGCGCCACGTCGCACCACCCCGCGCTTCGCGCTTCCCCTCCTCGCTGAGGAGGGGACCGAGGGGTGGCCTGCCGTCCGCTCCGCTGAGTGTTTCCTCAATGGTGATGCGGGCTTCGCCAATGTCGCGCAGCCGCTGTTTCGGCTCTTTGATAAGGCATCGGCGCAGCAGACTCTGAATGACGATAGGCGTCGTGGCGGGCAGCGCGTTCCACTCCGGTTCGGCGCGCACCACGGCCGCCAGCACGTCGGTCGAGGTCTCGCCCGAGAAAGCTTGCCGGCCCGTGAGCATCTCGTAGAGCACGCAGCCGAACGCCCAGATGTCCGCCCGGCGGTCAACCGGCTTTCCCTTCGCCTGCTCCGGGCTCATGTAGGCCGCCGTGCCCAGTATGATCCCCGCCTGCGTGGCCATCCCGCTGATCGTCGGCGAACTCGAGACGTCGCCCGCGGCATGCTCCCCTTCCAGCGCCTTGGCCAGACCGAAATCCAGAATCTTTACCATGCCTTCCGGCGTGATCTTCAGGTTGGCCGGCTTGAGATCGCGATGCACAATCCCGCGCTCGTGCGCGTATTCGAGCGCTTCGGCGATCTGGCGTGCGATAGGCAGCGCCTCGTCGAGCGATAGAGCCACGCCACCACCCCGCGCTTCACGCTTCCCCTCCTCATTGAGGAGGGGACCAAGGGGTGGTCGGCGGTCCTGGGGTTCCCCCGCGGCAAGGCGTTCCGCCAGCGTCCGGCCTTCCACCAGTTCCATCACCAGCGCTCTCGCGCCGTTCGATTCCTCCAGGCCGTAAATCGCCGCGATATTGGGGTGATTGAGCGAGGCGAGGACTTGCGCTTCGCGCTCGAAGCGGGCCATGCGCTCAGTATTGTGCGCCATGGGCGCAGGCAGGACCTTCAGCGCCACCTCGCGGTACAGCTTCGTATCCCGCGCGCGATATACCTCACCCATGCCTCCCGAGCCGAGCAGCGAGAGGATTTCGTAAACACCTAGCTTTGCACCTGAGCTTGGGACCATTAATCCCATTCATTATACACGACGCGAACCATGTGCCTTCGGACCAAGCAGTTGGGGCTCAGCGCGCGCCGTTTGCACCGGCTGGCTTCCCTCCTGTTTCGCCTCAGCTTCGGACCTTGGAATCTCCAGGCCGGCCTTGCGCAGACCTTCCATCAGACTATCGACAAGGTCGGGGAGGTACCACTTTGAAAGTTCCTCGCGGCCGCGGAGGGCGAAGTCGGGCATCAGCAGAAGGAGCTCTTGTACTCCTTTCCGTCCCGCCTCGACCTCGCCGAGCTGCCCGTGAGGAGCTGTCGTTGTCGCCTTCGTCAACCACGCGCCGGGCATATTCATCACGCCCGGCATGTTCATCTTGAGGGCGAAGGTTCGGGCTCCGGCGTAATCACCCTTGTGATACGCGTCCAGCAAAGGCAAAGCCCAATACCATGCCGGATGGTTGGGGTTCAGTTCCCGCGCTCGCTCTCCCAGGGCGCAGCCCCGCTCCCAGTCTCCCGCGAAGGCCACTAAAAGGCTCAAGTATCCGAGCGTCGCCCCGTCCATGGGGTTCAGTGCGATGGCCCTCTCCGCGGCGCTTCGAAAGGCGCCGAATTCCTTGCGGAAGAACAGAGCTTGGGCCAGAGCCAAATAGGCGGAGGGGTTGGAAGGTCCGGCATCCACCGCCCGCTGCGCAGCCTGGAGGGAACGCCCCATAGGATCCGGCCGTACGTTGAAGCCGAATCTGAACTCTTCTCCGTACATCATCGAAAGCATGACCCAGCCATCGGCATTTTCCGGTGCCTGTTGTACGGCCCGTTCCAGGCCAGCTCGCACCACGGCGTGCTCTTCCGCGTTGACACGCTCGTAGTACCCGAAGCTGCGGAGGACCGCTTCGTACGGGCTCAACTGTTCGGAGCCCTTGGCGCGCACCGCCTCGCTCATGCTATGGGGTAAGACGCCGTACCAATCGGCGACCGTGGAGACGATGCGTGGAACGAGGTCATCTTGCAATTCGAAAACTGTTTCCGGGTTGAAGGTGCGATCATAGGTGTCGGCCCAGAGATGAGCACCCGAGGTTGCGTCAACCAGTTGCACGGAAACTCGAACCTTGGCTCCCGCTTGGCGCAGACTGCCTTCCATCACGTAGCGGGCGCCCAACTCCTTGCCGATCGCGCGGACGTCCCCAGACTGGCTGGAATACTTGGCCGTCGAACCGCGCGCGATAACGCGCAGATAGGAAAAGCGCGACAAGCCGGTTACCACTTCTTCGGACACGCCTTCCGCCAAAGCCTTGAGGTCGGCGTTGCTGCTTGTATATTTGAAGGGCAGAACCGCGACCCAGAAGCCCTCGTCCGCGCGGACCTGGCCGGAGTCCATCCCAAGTTTCGGTCCGCTGATGGAATCTGAGGCGGGAGCGGGCGCCCGGCTCCCCTCACCTTTGGGATCGAGCACAGCCTCCCTCGCCGCAGATCCCGCTGGGCCGAAGTTGAGGCCGGCCTTCTGCAATCCCTGCAAAAGCTGTTCCACGGCATCTTTGTCCGCGAGCCACTTCTCGATGTCGTCACGGACATTATTAAGGTCGAGAAACGTCGGATTGTATTTGCGCAAAAGCTCGATGGCCGGGTGAGCCTCCTCACGGCGGCCCAGCATGCCGCAAGCGGCCGCGATCATCAGTTGCGCCCAATGGAACTCCGGCATGTTGATCTTCTTTGCGGTTTGCAACGCAGCTTCGTACTCGCCTTTGCGATACTGATGGTGAACGACGGTAAGGTGATACCAACCAGGATGATGGCGATTCAACTCCATCGTTCTTTGCGCCAGCGCCGCGCCCCGCTCCCATTCACCAGAGTAGGCAATCAGGATCGCCATGAGAGCCGAAGTGATGCCGTCCCGCGGATTGAGCGACATGGCCCGCTCCGCAGTCTCGCGAAACGCGCTGAAGTCGCGGCTGAAGAAGTACACTTCCGCAAGTTGCTTCCAGCCCATCTGGCAGGCCGGATCGATCTTCACGGCTCGCCAGGCCGCTTCCCGCGCCCGCTCCATCGGTTTCTCCCGCGGATTCCACCGATCGAGATATTCCCATAGGTACACAGCGGAAAGACAGGCCCAGGCAGTGGCGTGGTTGGGCTCGCGCTCGAGCGCCCGTTCCAGTCCGGCACGGAGCACGGCATGTTCCTGCGGATCGACTTGCTGCATGAAAGCGTAGTAGCGCAAGACCAGTTCAGACGCGCTCAGGTCTTCCACGTTCTTGTCCCGAGTGGGGGTGGCCATGGAGCGAACCAGAACTCCATAACCATCCGCGACCGTAGTCACAATGTGGTCGGTCAGGTCGTCCTGAATCTCGAAAGGGCTGGTGTTGCCTATTTCGCGGTCATATGCCTCAGCCCAAAGCTGCGTGCCGCTTGCAGCGTCCAACAGTTGCGCGCTGACGCGAACGGCACGGCCCCGCTTGCGAACGCTTCCCTCCAGCACATAACGCGCGCCCAATTCACAGCCCACCGTGCGGATGTCCGCCGCGCGGCCTCGAAAGGCCATGGCCGAGTTGTGGGCGATGACCCGAAGGTACGGGAAGCGCGAAAGCCCCGACGTGACGTCCTCGGTAAGGCCATCCGCCACGGCCTCGAGGTCCGCATCACCGCCTGGCGCCCTGAAGGGCAACACCGCAACCCAGAAGCCCTCGTCAGCGCGAGTAGCACCCGTGTCGGGCTTAGCAACGGCCTGGGAAGTGGAGGCCGCAGCCGCAGTCGGACTGGAGATGAGCCGCGCCAGATCGCGAAACTCGTTACCCACATCGCGCGCCGTCTGTACACGATAGCGGGGATCTTTCTCCAGGCAGCGCCGGATTACGCGCGCCAGGTCGGAAGGCAGGTCGGGGCGCTGTTCGGTAACCGGGACAGGAGTGTCGCGCAAGATGGATGAAATCAGCTCTGCGGAGGAAACTCCGTCGAACGGCCGCCGTCCCGTTGCCATCTCGTGCAGCACGACCCCCAGCGAAAAGATATCCGAACGGTGGTCGAGCGCGCGTCCCGAGACCTGTTCGGGTGACATGTAGGCGGGCGTTCCCATCACCACGCCCGCTTGCGTGCGGCCTGCCGAGGTGAGCGTCGCACCATCGGAGCTTTCGGCGCCGACGTCTTTCGCCAACCCGAAATCCAGCACCTTCACCCGGCCCTCATTCGTCACCATCACGTTGGCCGGTTTTAGGTCCCGGTGCAGAATCCCTTTCTCATGCGCCGCCGCCAGCGCCTCGGCCAGCGCGCCAGCAATCTCTACGATTCGATCCACCGGAAGGCCAGTCCCCGGAATCAGGCGATCGAGCGACGGCCCCTCAACCAATTCCATGGTGAGAAAGTGGATGCCCTCGGATTCTTCCACCGAGTAGAGCGTGACCACATTGGGATGGTTGAGTGCGGCGACGGCGCGCGCTTCGCGCTGGAAGCGGGCCAACCGCTCGGGATCGCTGGCTACGTTCGGCGGCAGGACCTTGAGCGCCACTTGGCGCCCCAGCTTGGTGTCCGTGGCACGATACACCTCACCCATTCCGCCAACTCCGAGTGCGGCGTTAATCCGATAGTGTGCGAGCGTTCGTCCGACCAGATCGAGCTCCCCTGTATTGGGCAGTTAGAAGCTCCTCGTCCCTGAAACTGGGTGGTTCTTAATTATACACGAAGCGATCCTCCTCAGAATGTTCCCGACGGGCAACCCCGTAAGTTGCACCCGCCAAGGCCAGCGCCTACGCACGGTACAGACCGGAGAACGGTAGTTGGCGATAACGCCCCTCCCTCCCGGAATCCGAACAGGCCCAAGGTGGGCGACCTCCTGTCTGCAACCATGGGATTTGCTGAACGGAGAGATCCGGGCCGCCACATGTGCGGGTTGGCCGTTTCTAGTCAATGTGTTCGGCGTAGCGAGCGGCTGAGCGGCGAATGCGCGCGGCAGCGGCACACCTCTTCACCGTCGTCTGTCATCGTGATGTATTCTCTAGACAAGCCGGTCCGGGGGGTGAACGATGACACGAAAGGTCTTGCTCGTCTGCGGTATCGTATCTTCGCTGCTCTATGTCGCCACTACCATCCTTGGAGCGATGCGATAGGAGGGTTACAGCTCCACCTCTCAATCCGTCAGTGAGCTGTTCGCTATCAACGCCCCGTCGAGACCACTCTTCGTGCCTCTTCTCTTCGCCTATGACGGCTTGGTGATCGCCTTCGGGTTAGGCGTCTGGGGATCATCTGGTCGCAAGCGCCCTCTGAGCGTCGTGGCAGGCCTGCTGGTCGGATACGGGGTCACCGGTTTAGTGGGGCCATTTGCCCCGATGCACCATCGAGGGGTCGGGGGAACGCTGACCGATACCATGCACGTCGTCGTCACAATGGTGCTTGTTCTCTTCATAGTGCTTATCATCGGGTTCGGGGCGGCTGCCTTCGGAAAGCGGTTCCGCCTCTTCTCGATCGGAACAATTCTGGCCCTGGTCGCGTTCGGCGCTTTGGCCGGTTTCGACGGCTCTCGGCTTGCCGCAAACCTGCCCACGCCGTGGCTCGGGGTTAAAGAGCGCATTAATATCGGCGGCTTCCTGCTATGGGTCGTGGTGCTGGCCATTACGCTCTTGCGCTTCCGAGATACCGCGGCCGTGACGGGTCGCCCGGGCCCGTTAGCCGCACGACTAAACCGATTTCGGTCACCCTGCTTCGTGAGCCGTTGCCGCTCGGGCTGCGACGCGCGCGATGCCCGAACACACGGGCATTTCGCGGCGTTGGGCTTCTCCGAACACGAGGCCGATCATGAGGCACAGGTGGTCCGAGAATCGGCTCCCGATGACCCGCCGCGCGGTTGTGCCTGCCACCCCCTTTCACGCAGGGGTCATGTAGCCGGAGTGCCTCGCCTGCGCCTTGTCTCGATGGTTGCGAGGGCGTCGAAGAGACTACCCGCCGCCTTCTTCAGCGGACCCAGGTGAGTGGGATAGTAGTATTCGGACTCGAACCAGCCCTTGTCCGTGAAGTACCTGTAGTCAAGATAGCTGTCGTCGAGCATCAGCTTCATGCTCGTTCGGGCCATCCTGAAGGCCATGAGATTGAGTAACCTCGGCACGGGATAGGCCGACTTCACCAGTCTTTCGTGAAAGCGCTTGCTCAGGCTCGCAAGGGCCCTGTCAATCTTCTGCTGTTCCTCCTCCGTAATCGGCTCGCAGGCCGCGACGCAAGTGCCCTTCACGGTGTTGAAGCCCAGGCCGTTGCCGACGAAATCGAGGTATTTCACTATCTTGGTACCGCCGAAGAGGCCTTGAGCGACGATGCCGGTAAAGGTTTTCCCGAAGAAGCGCGGACGATGGAAGACGAAGCCGAGGCGGTCGAGGAACACCTTCATCATCCCCGAGACCTGGAACGAGTAATTCGGGGTTGCCAAGACGACTCCATCGGACGCCATGAGCTTCTCGAAGAGCGCGTCCCGATCGTCCTTCAAAGGACAGTACTCCTCGCCTTTCTGGAAGCACAGCTTGCAGCCCCTACAGATCCCGAGTCGACATTGGCTGAGAGCGACGATTTCATATTCGACGTTACCGAGGGACTGTAGGTTCTTCAGGAATTGCAGGACCGCATTGTGAGTGAGCCGCTTGCGGGCACTACTTACGATTGCGGTGACTTTCTTTACCTTGCTTTTTTCCATGACCCCCATTGCAGTGTACCTCATGGGATCGACGGCGCCGTCCGAGGCGGCTGCGAACGCCAGCCGGTCCACGGTTGAGTGCATGAGTCTATAATCGTAGTCTTTACCTCGCTATCGCCCAGGAGTTCCTGGTCCGGCCGGATATCCTAACGGTCTTTGAGAAGGTGAGTTGCGAAGGAATGCCGTAGAGCCTCGGCGTCGGCTGAGCTGGGAACAGGCCCAAAGGCGACTGACGGTTTGTGCCGGAGGCACCCACGATGACACCTGACTCCCAAGGTTCCTGCCCCTCGGGAAAGCACGACGCGATTAAAACGCGGGTATGCAGTAATGTCAAGATCATCTTGGGAATTCGAACGGCAACCTATCTGGTAAGATACTCAGCGCCTCGCCACTTCCGCCGAGCGGTTTGCGCTCCTTGGGTGTTTGCGAGATAGCGCCCGGCACCCGAAATGCAGGGTGGATCCCGCGTAACGCCCTAGGTTAGAGCGAACTCGCTCAACTCGTGTGCAGCACCTCGGAGACTATTGTCCACAGCATGCGATTTCTTGACGGTTATGTCGAAACCACCCTTGTGACCGTGGGTCCGACGCCCGCGGGTCAAGAGCGCGGTTTCGCCGTTTAACCGGCCAAGTGTCGGCCGTGCTGGTCTCTTCGGCGGTTAGCGAAGAGTAGCCGACGACTCGTTACTCTTGGCCGCGATTCCTACACTCGATCTCGGAGGACACTGGTATAATCGAGGATAATCATGCAGCTCGCGCCAGGCACTAGACTTGGACCGTACGAGGTAGTTTCACCGCTCGGTTCGGGCGGTATGGGCGAAGTCTATCGCGGGCGTGACACACGCTTGGACCGTACCGTCGCCATCAAGGTATTGTCCACGGAGTTTACTGCCGACCCTGACTTACGGCGGCGCTTTGAGCGCGAGGCCCGAGCGATCTCTAGCCTCAATCATCCGCACATCTGCACTCTTTATGATATCGGCCGCCAGGATCGGATCGACTATTTGGTTTTGGAGTACCTCGAGGGGCGGACGCTGGCGGAACGCCTTGGCCGCGGATCTCTGCCCTTCGAACAAGTGCTGCGCTATGGAATCCAAATCGCCGACGCACTCGAGCAAGCCCACCACCAGGGCATCGTTCACCGCGATCTCAAGCCCGCTAACATCATGCTGACCGAGGCCGGCGTGAAGGTGCTCGATTTCGGTCTGGCGAAGGCCACGCTCTCGAAGCGGCCCTACGGGCCCATGCAGGATCGCCCAACCCTCCATAAAGGCCTCCCAACCGCGAGTAATCCCTTGACGGCGGAAGGGACCCTGGTGGGGACTTTTCCTTACATGTCGCCCGAGCAACTGGAAGGTCGAGATGCCGACGCGCGCTCAGATATCTTCGCCTTCGGTGCGGTCCTCTACGAAATGGCCGCAGGGCGAAGAGCCTTCGAGGGGACTGCCCCGATGAGCGTGATGGCCGCGATTCTGGAGCGAGAACCGCAACCGCTCAGGGCTGCCCAGCCACTGGTGCCACGGGCTTTGGAGCGACTAGTGCAGACGTGTCTGGCTAAAGACCCTGACCAGCGCTGGCAGACAGCACACGATGTGAAGCTTCAACTGGAGTGGCTTCTAGAGAGTGGCTCGGGGGCAGGCATTCCCGTGGTGGCGACTGTGCGTTCGAGAATGCGAGAATATCTCGCATGGGCAGTCGCGACCCTGCTCGTCGCCTTGCTTCTTGCCTTGGGCTATTACCGCCGCCCTGGGCCGCAGCCTGAACCGGTCCGTTCTTCTTTGCTACCCCCGCCCAACACGGCCTTCCTTCCGTACAATTTCGCCATTTCCCCGGACGGCAGCCGCCTGGCCTTTGTGGCCCTCGGGCCGGACGGCAAAACAGCTTTGTGGGTACGGGGGCTTTCCTCCTCGAGTGCCCAGCAACTGACAGGCACAGAGGGCGCGAGCTATCCTTTTTGGTCACCTGACAGCCTGCGTGTTGGTTTCTTCGCGGAGGGACGACTGAAGACCATCGATCTCGCTAATTCTGGAGTGCAAACCCTCTGTGCTGCCGCACCCGGCTTCGGTGGGACTTGGAACCAAGACGGCGTCATCATCTTTGCTCCCGGCATCACCGGCCCTCTTTACCGTGTCCCCGCCGCGGGCGGCACGCCCTCGGCGGTCACCAAACTTCCCCCCAGCAGCACTCAGTCTCAACACTGGCCTTCTTTCCTGCCCGATGGCAAGCATTTCCTCTATTTCGTGAATTGGAGCGGTCCCTCCAACCTCCAACTCAACGGCCTTTACACCGCCTCGCTCGACACCGGCGCCACCCATCAGATCTCCTCTGACATCATCGGCAACGTGCTTTTCGCCTCGGGGCATCTGGTTTATGTTCATGATCGCCGCGTCGTGGCCCAACCCTTCGATGCCGGCCGCCTCAAAACCACCGCACCGCCGCTGCCGCTCACTCAGCAGGAAGTGGACAAGTTCTTTGACTTCTGGCAGTCCGGCGTTTCTGTTTCACAGGACGGCAAGCTGGTTTTCCAGTCCGCCGCCGATGCCCCGTCGCGGCTTGTCTGGTACGACGCAACTGGCAAGGAGGACGGCCAGTTCCCCGAGATTGGTTACGAGGGAGCCCAGTTTTCTCCTGACGGCCGGTCGCTAGCAGTCTATTCGGATGACGAACACAACGGCCAGCGCTTTATCCGTGTCTATGACCTTGCACGCGGAGTTAGCACTCGCCTGACCGACGGTGGGAATGAGAGCCTTCCCGTATGGTCCCCCGATGGCAAAGTCATCGCCTTTCGCGACGCTTCCTTGAACATTGAAGAAGTTCCCGCCGATGCCTCGGCCCCCCCCCAGGGCCCTCGTGAGCGGCACCAACGTCATTCCTTGCGATTGGTCTCGGGACGGCCACTTGATTTACATGAGCCTAGAGGGAGGCGAGTTCCCGAGCCTGGACGTCTACTCTCCACTCGATCATAAATCCACACAGTTCGCGAAGTTCGGAGCTGAACCTCAATTCTCCCCAGACGGGAAATGGGTCGCCTACGTGCAAGCGCCGGAGCGCGAGATTGTTGTTCAGCCCTTTCCGGCTCCAGGGCCTCATGTCCAAGTCTCGAATATGCGCGGATCGACGCAGCCTCGTTGGAGCCGTGATGGCAGGAAGCTATTTTTCGTGCAGCCGGATCGAAAGCTCATGGTTGTAACCTTCGACCCTGCAACATCCTCGGCCAGCCCGCCCCAAGTCGTTGCTCAAACTCGCATCACCACCGCAATGTTCGGGTGGTTTCAGTACGCCGTCGCTGCCGACGGCCGCTTCCTGATTAACTCGTTCCCGTCCGCCGCATCCTCCCCACTCACGCTGATCACCGACTGGACCGCACGCTTGAAGCGGCCGTGAAAAGTAGACCCGACTAGTTTAAGCTTCTTGGATATCGTGCGAATCTCTGCAGGACTCCCCGTCTGGCTCGATCGGTCGCAAATCGCCGTGGGGGTAGTTGCGATCCCAACTGGGGGTTTCCCTGTGAGGTCAGCCTCCAGGGGATTATCAGCCAGCCAAGATCAACCTTGGGTAACGGCAACCCTGTCCCGCGGTACCATAGAATCAACCACTTACAAACCTTTAGAAGCGCAACCTGTTCCAATTTGTTCCATAACTCAAATCCAGGCCCGGCCCGAGTTTGTCTCAGCCGTACGTCAGTGGACGCCGCCGTTTGTGAGTTTGCTTCATTCCTGAAGGTTCATTTTCCCGACAGCATTTCGGCAGACCCAAGGGCATTCAAGAGGATTGTTCATCGCCTTGTTCGGCGGGAGCTAGCACGGAAACGTGCCCTCGCCAAATATACCGAGGCAGCCCGGCAACACACCCGAGGCGCACTTGACGCCGGCGGGAAGATCATCCACGTCACACCCAAGGAAAAGTGGCAGCAGTTCGCAGCGGAGATTTAGCGACCAAACCTATAAGTAAAGTTCACGCTCGCGTAGGACGGAATGCGCACTCCCACCACCTCGGCAATCGGGTTGTCGGGAACCGGCAACGGACCCATATAACTCGGCGCATAGTTCGTCGCAAAGTTTTCCGTGGTCTGCCCCGTATAACCGCTGGCGATCATCATATTGATGCCGACATTGATCCTTCCTTCCAGGAAGGGTCGCGCCAGTGCCAGCCGGAACTCCTTGTTTGGCACCCCGACACAGTAAGAGGTGAGGTTGTTGGGGTTGCTTTCATCGCATCCGTTTCCTACCACCTTTTTTCCGACATACTCAAATTCGCCCTTGGCTTGCAAATGGAGGGGTAATCGTTGGTACGTCCAGGAAAGATCGCCGATCAGCCGTGGGGTCTCTGGAATGATCTGACCGGTATCAACCTCGCGCGCATCAGCCTGCTCAAAGGTTGCCTGAAGCGCTCCGTAGCTGAAGCTCCGGCGCAGCGTCAGCGCCAGATAACGGATGCGGCCCGGCCCCAGGTCGAACTGCAATCCGGTGTCGGGATCGATCTTGCCATACTCGGCGGTTTGCGTCTCGTGTCCGAGGGTCAGTTTGAACTCCGTTTTGTGGACGGTCTTGCTGGCCACCAATTGGTAGGATTGTGCGGTCTCCACGGGGTCAACGGCTGCCGGAGCGCCGGTGGCGGTGTCTTGTCCCGTGGCCATTCCCGTGCGAGGATCTTCGGTGAAAAACGACTTGCCGTAGCTGAACGCCACCTCGGGCACGTACCAGGAATCCTGGGGGAAGAACGTGATCGTGGCTTTGGGCGAACTGAGCCCCACCCGCTTGCTCCAGGAATTCGCCGGAGTCACCAGGTCCTGGTTGTCGATGCTGATTTCGTCGCGTCGCCAGCCCAGGTAGTAGCGGAAGTATCGGCTCACAGCTCCCTCGCCGGCAACATAAGGAGTGACCGGTGCAATCGTCACATTGTCCCCGTCCACTTTGATGAAGGGTCCATAATAAGACGGATTAGCGGGGTTATAGAAGTTGTAATGATCCAGGTCGTCGCGCCGCGGGGCCTCGCGCTCGTTATCGGTTCCGGCCAGCAAGGTGAACAGCTTGGAGAAAGTCTTAACGTAAGCTGCGCTGGCGCCCGCCACCGTGCGGAACTCGCTCTGCCGGATCAATCCATCTCCGAAGTCAGAATAGAGAGAGAGATTATAAGTGCGGAAGAACCCGGAGAGGTATAGCTGCCCGTTGCCGCCAAGGTTCCATACATCGTTCAAGGCCATCAGCGCCGTGTGGGTCTGGTCCTTCTGTCGCGGGTCAACCGTATCCGGATACTTTTTCCAGCCGTCCGCAGCATCGATGCTATTAAATCCGCATATCGGCCTGAGCCCCGCCACGTAGGAAAAGCCGTAGTATCCGATCCCGACCAACGTCAAGGTGTGATCTCCGGCGTGGAAGACTTCGCCGCCATTGATCTTGAGCTGCTTGCGGTGCTCAAGCCGGTCGAGGAATCCGTTGCCGAATGAGCCCTCGAAAGCAATCCACGAAGTCGTGGAAGGGCTGAAGCCCGCCGCGCCCGTAATGTCCCGGTCGTCTCCCGTCAAGGTGACGAAGGGATCGAGGTGCGAGCGCAGCGCATAGGCGGTGGCGAGGTTCAAGGCGTGATTGCCCTCCCGCACGTTAAACGCGCCGCCATCCACTTCGACGCTCTCAATCACATCCGCAACGTATATGTTCGGGTCCGTATAGCCGTTGCCGTGCGCGTTGGCTGAAAGATTATTGGGCACCCGGTAGCTGCCCACTTGGATGAATTGCGCGATGGGCTCGCCGTGGTCGCCGGCGACGCCCGGTGCAAAGTACTGGGGCGCCTTGATGCCGCTCGAGGCCGTCTCAATCGGATAGCCGGGAATCGAAATCGGTGCGCCCGGACGTCCCGGATTGGCGTCCAGCAGATCTGCGCTGGCAAAAACCTTCACCGCGGGATCGGGCGATTGAACATCGACGTTCTTTACGTCGGCTGTCACCGTTACGGTTTCGACTCGCGCCGCGAGGTGAGCGAATTGAAGATCGACACGCAGTGCCTCGCCGTCACCAACGTGCACGGCCTGCTTGACTTCGTCGAAGCCAGCAGCCGAGGCGCGGATTTCGTAATCGCCCGGCGGCACCGTCGGGAAAACAAACCGCCCATCCTTATCACTTGCGGCCTCGACGGGAGGTGCGCCGGATAGGGTGGCGAGCCTTAACTTAGCCCCCGACACCACCGCGCCTTGCGGATCGGTCAAGCGGCCGACGATGCGGCCATCGGCTGCCCAGACACGGAGACCGAGGGCGAAAAACATCGGCGTGAGCGCCACCATTTTGTAGGTCATCAGCGATTCCAGGTGGTGTTACACTGTGGCAAAACGTGCTACTCGTTGCGGATGGTAGCACGACATTGGAAAGTGTGTCACGCACAAAGTTGTCCGGGAGGGAGTTTCTTTCCGTCGCGGGTGCCCCCGATGCGTCGAACGCCTGACCGGTCAGCGGTTATAATGATAGTGGGCAAAGACGCATCGAACCGAAGGACGATAAAAGGAACAGTCCTGTTGAAAGTGACACAGCGCGGCAAAGCTGCAACCCAACCCGTAGGGCCGAACGGCGTTCGGCCCCCGGGCGAGCGCTGCTCGCCCCGACTACAGGCGCCGGCGCTTAGGTAGATTCCATGAGAGCAGACCAGCGCAGCGAGTTAACAATAAAGCTCTTGGCTACCGTCCTTCTTTGTGTCCTGCCGGGCTTTGGTCAGGCAAACGTGGGTCAGTTACGCCTTCGAGTCACCGATCCAGCAGGGCTTGGAGTTGAGAGCACTGTCGAACTGATCAGTGAAGTGAATCAGTTCAGCGACTCGTATGCCACGAACGGCAAGGGAAGGTTGCAGGTGGACCGGCTGCCTTTCGGAGTGTATCAGATGCGTGTTCACCGCGAGGGATTCGCGACCTTTTCCGGCTCCTTGGAGATTCGCTCGGTGTTTCCGGTTACCTACCACGTCGGGCTGAGCGTAGCGGTCGCGACCACGTCGGTGGTCGTCATTGGCCAGCCCACACTGATCGATCCTTACCGAGTCGGCAACATTTATCGAATCGGCTCGCAGGCAATCGAGAATCGTCAGTCCTCAATACCAGGCCGTTCAGTCGTTGACCTGGTCGATACGCAACCCGGTTGGCTGTACGAAGGCAATGCCGTGCTGCATCCACGCGGCTCAGAGTACCAAGTGCAGTTTGTGGTGGATGGTGTTCCATTCACCGATAATCGCTCGCCGAGTTTCGGCCCTGATATTGAAGCCGACGCTGTTCAGTCCCTGAGCATCTATACTGCAAATTTCCCGGCTGAATATGGGCGCAAGATGGGGGGCGTGGTGGAGGTGGACACGGCTCGGGACAATCGCCAGGGATGGCATGGAAAGCTGGTCACCACGGGCGGAAGCGTCGAGACAGCCGATGGTTACGGCCAGGCACAATACGGGTGGGGAAAGAACCTGCTCAGCTTCACCGCCGATGGCGCAGCCACAAACTGGTATGAAAATCCGGTGGTTCCGCAAAACTACTCCAACACCGGTACAACCTCCGATTTTTCGGCGTACTATGAGCGCGACTTGACGGACCATGACAGGGTTGGGCTGATCATCCGCCACGAACAGACGGAGTTTGACGTGCCGAACGAAGAAGTCCAGCAGCAAGCGGGCCAGCGGCAAAATCGGAACAATAAGGAGAGCCTGGCGGTATTCTCTTTTCAGCACATTTTTTCCCCCGAAATTCTGGGCGATTTCCACGCCATGTTGCGGCAGGATTCCGATGGCTTCTGGTCCAACTCTCTCTCCACGCCCGTCGTGGCTTTTCAAAATCGTGGGTTTAAGGAAGGATACGCGAAAGCCGCGGCGGCCGTTCACCACGGCCGCCAGGAATGGAAGGCCGGAGTGGAGGCAGACTTTACACCGCTTCACGAAGCCTTAAGCGACACCATTACAGACCCTTCCCAGTTCGATCCCGGCACCCCTGCCCGCTTCAGCTTTTTCGGAAGGGGCCACGACTACGAGCAGGCTGCCTTTTGCCAAGACGATCTCCACCTGGGTAAATGGAGTGTCAGCGCCGGCCTGCGATGGGATCATTATCAGTTGTTGCTCAACCAGCAGGCCCTCAGTGCGCGGCTCGGACTGGCGCGATATTGGAAGAAAGCCAACACCGTCTTTCACATTTCGTATGACCGGATCTTTCAGACGCCGGCGTTCGAGAACATCCTTCTGTCGAGCTCGCCTGAGGTCATAAGCCTTAATCCCAACGTACTCCGGCTCCCCGTTCCACCCTCTCATGGCAACTACTACGAGGGCGGGTTCTCTTCCGCGTTGCGTAACAAATTCCGGCTTGAAGGGAATTATTACCGGCGCTATTTCGACAATTATGCAGACGACGACCTTCTGTTGAATAGCTCGGTCAGCTTCCCGGTCTCGTTTCGGAAGGCCGAGATTTACGGGGCCGAGACGAAGCTGGATTTGCCGAACTGGGGACGGCTCTCCGGTTATGTGAGCCACTCGTACCAGGTGGGGTCAGCATATCTTCCCGTCACCGGCGGACTTTTCCTGGGTGTACAGGATATCAATTCAGACACGCAGGGAGCCGGACGCTTTTGGGATTCACAGGATCAGCGCAACACACTGCGCACGCGCTATCGTTATCAATTGACCGGGCGCGCGTGGGTGGGCGCGGGGGCCGAGTACGGAAGCGGGCTGCCGGTTGAATTTGAAGGCACGATTCAAGAGGCGCTGGCTGAGTATGGTTCGGAGGTTGTGGATCGCGTCGATTTGGCGCATGGCCGCGTTCGGCCCAATTTTTCGCTCGATGCCTCCGCCGGCATAAGCTTGTATCACAGCGATCGGCTGGACATGCATTTGCAAGCGGACGTGCAGAACATCAATAATCGTCTAAACGTGATCGATTTTGCCGGCCTTTTCTCAGGAAATGCGATTGGGCCGCCTCGCAGTGCCTTCGTCAGGCTCCAAACAAACTTCTAAAACGGCCGCCGGTGCCAAGAGAAACGGCGTCAGGTGCCGTTTCCGCTTCCCCATGACGGCATATCACACTAGTCCCTCTTCTGAAAAGGGTGCCTGAGATCGTATCTCCTTCTTTCGACCGGGGTGAGAAGGATGGGCCCTTCGGATTTGCCGGACACGGACGAACCTGGTTTCCCGGGACTACGAGAAGTGTCTTCGCACGTTTTGTACCCAGTCCGCAAATAAGCCCAGCGCTAACGCCATTCGTTGGGTCGTGGCAGTTTTCAATTCCAGCATTGCTTCGTTGTGGTGCGGTGCGCTTGGCGAAGCCGGATTCGCCACGTTCATAGGGATCGCAGGTAAGGAGTCATCCACCTGCAGCCTCGTTTGTCCAACGGAACTCGCTAATTGGCCAATCGAGGACTGTAACTGTGATGACATCAACGCCAAGGCGTTGGCGAGGGTCGCGAAGCCGGCAATGGAAATCTGATGGTTTTTTCGCTGCTCATAGATGGTTGCGAATTCGAAGTTGCATTGAGCCTTGTAAACTATGGACCTCAGTCGCTCCGCCGTTCTTGCGCTGACGGCCAGGTTGGCAACGCCGTCACGGTCGATGGGAAACTGTGGGGGCTGCCCTTCATATTGTTTCGCCAGCGTGTCGTAGGTGGTGAGGCGGCTCGCGATTGACTGGACTCGCGTATCGAAACCGCCCAACTCCTGAACCGCCTGCTCGATGGAATCCCAGAACGGGGCGAAAGCTCCCTCGCGGAATCCGGCCTCAGCCTGATCCAAGGATTCCTCTGCAGCCATAAGATGTCCCGGCAGCAGTTCGAAGTCGTCGCGCGACTCTTTGCAGTTACGCCCCAGACTATCCGCGTAATCCTTCTGACGCTCCGCTGCTTGCCTTCGTTCCGCCTCACGCTTTTCAAGAGCGGCTCTTTCTGCCGCCGGCTTTCTCTTATAGGTGGCAGCCAGTTCTTGCAAAGTTCTTACAATCGCCACAAGAATGATCACCAGAAGGACTGCAAACAAGGCTTCCACGGATTCCTCCAGATCTGCGTCGTAAGAAATCCCGGGCTTTGGAGCGGCTGTGATACCAGCACGGCGCGGCAGAGCCGCCACAAAACCGAGCCGGGAAAACTCGCGCCAGACGGCGACACGATTGCCTGTCGTACTCTACCAGGACTCTGAGGCAGGGTGTCAATGGTACTTTTATTCTCCATGAGCCCAGTGGCTCGATCACGGCTGGCTGGCCCGAAAAAGGGCAGGTGAGGCAGTTAGAGACGAACCGAAGTCCGGAGAGTGCGGGACGATGCTCTGACCCGATCTGTTGTTTCATGCTTGGCGGGCTAACAACGGGCCACGCTTATCGCACGGCTTATTTCCACCGGTCCCCATGCTTCAGGACGTAATGCGCCAACACATAGCGCCAAGGAATAAGGGGGATAAAAATAACCACCATCAGGACCGCTTTGATATCTTCTGTCGTCGCGGCATTGATCTCGTGCGCGGACCATAGCGGCAGCGCAAAGGCGGCGAGATATATCGCCTTCCAGATCAGCTCGAACAGCAATACCGGCAACATTTGCACGGGGTATCGAAGTCCCAATGCGGCGGTCGCGCCGAGGCCGGCAAGCAAAGCGCACTGGACCCCATGCGTCGCCGCGAACTCATGGGTGTGGTGGATGACGGCGGGCCAGATAGTCACGCCGAGCCCAGCGGCCATCACAAAATACGCGGCCCGCAGCGTGTACAGGCGAAACAGCGAGACCTCGAGTAGGGTGGTTCGTGATGTCACCTTAGCGGATGGAGCGGACGGCCCAATAACCGAGTTCATAGTGGCGTCTCCTCCTAACGCAGAGCAGCAGGACGCTGGTGTTGCGTTACCGAATAAAGTGAAACAGCCGATGGTCTGTCACCCTGAGCGCAGCGAAGGGTCGCTGCAGTTGTTTTCTCCGTGAAACTGCGGAGATGCTTCGCTTCGCTCAGCATGACAGCTTACTACTCTTGCTTTAACATCGCCTCAATGGTCACGATGTCAACTAGCCCGGAACAGCCATAGATTGCCGGTAGAATCTGATCCGCCGGGTAAATGCGCCGCAATTGCGCAACTCGCTCCGTTCCCGCCCGGTAAGCCGGAAGGTACATTCGGCCCAGCAACGGGTGTTGACCCCAGGCGCCGGAGAGCTTGTCCGCGCGCTCTTCGGTGACCAGGAAATCCCTTCGAAGCTCGGCAGCCACTTTCTCGCGCTCCACTCCTTCTCCCCACGTGAGGTAAGAAGATTGATTCTTGGCATCGTCCTGGAGTAACGCCAGCAACACGCCGATCTGCAAATCCTCGTCGGGCAGTTGCTCGATTTCAGTTACGCCATGGGCGATGAGAATCGCATTGTTGGCGATTCCCTCGTACAGGGTGCCGGAGCGGGTGTTCATGGTCGGCACCGTGACTTCGAAGCCGGCCTTCCCGCGCACATAGAGATTCTGCAAGTAGGCAAACGTGGTAACGTGCCCGGGCACGACTTCATGACTCACCAGTTGCTCGAACTCCGGCACGGAGATCTTGAGCGATGCGTTAATCTCGTAGGTAGCTTCGTACCGCGGACTGCCATCCGCCGTCCGCGCTCGCCCAAGGTAGTTCATCGAGCCCGAAAACCAGGCGTCCTTGATGGGCAAGAATTCAATATTGGCCCGAGGCACAGGCGCGAGATCCGGCGGAAGATAAGGAAGCAAGTTGAGCGCGCTCAAACGGTCAAAGTGGGCGATCATGGCAGCGCTGAGGGCGCGGACAGAAGCCATCGGTACCATCCGATCCCGCCGCCACGCATCGACCGCCCCGAGCAGGCTGGCTGAACCAGCGGTCGCGTAACCCGCCCGGCCCAACAATTCCGCCACACGCTCCCGCTTGGCTCCGGGGTTCGAGGCTTCCGGCGGACGCCCAGTCGAGGCCTCAACACACCGGACGTAGGGAACCGGTTCGCCTTTCCCCAGCACTTCCATGGCAAGATCCCACATGGTCTCGAGACATAGCGCCAGGCCCAGCAGATACTGGCCGCGCAGGCCGCCCATCTTCCCTGCCTCATCCCGAACCCCCGCGATGGCTTGCGGGATGTCCACCTCGCCGAGATACTCCTCCACCGCCTGTCGATCCACC
>Ga0187876_1000878_pt1 | contig 28414 bp, 19 predicted proteins | sample June2016WEW_17_4_FD_133000 | JGI IMG/M metagenome (GOLD analysis project Ga0187876, IMG submission 133000) | Peatland microbial communities from SPRUCE experiment site at the Marcell Experimental Forest, Minnesota, USA - June2016WEW_17_40 | ecosystem: Environmental > Terrestrial > Soil >...
CCGGCATCACCCGCCGCGTTCCCGTGCTCACCACCATCAGATCGTAATACGCTTCGGGCGGCAACACCGAAAGGCGATACTCCTCCGGTTGCCGGTCGAACAGTTCCTCGCTGACGGCGGCGATGACTTTCACATTCAGCCCGGCTTCTTCCAGGCGCGGCAACAAGCTGACCAGATTGACGGTGGAACTCGAGCCCTGCACCAGCACGTAGCCGGACCGGGGCTTGCCCGGCGCGAAATCGCGAATGACGTACAAGCCTTTGGCCGCAGCTTTCAGATCGGTGTCGGCGAACTTGACGCGGTCGGCCACCTTGAAGTCGGGCCGCGCCACTTCAATGGAAATGATGCCCACTTTCGGATCGCGAGCGGCAATCTCCGCCGCGGCAAAATACCCCGGCGCCACGTCGTTGTAATCCCAGAAATTCAGGTGAATCGTTTGACCGCGCGGGAAGAGCTTCCAAACTTGCGTCGCAAAAATTCCAAAGTGGGTGCGCGCGTCAGCAGCGGTTTCCGGCCCGGAATGGGCGGCAAGAATATGCAGAACCCCCATGCGGAACCGGCTGTCCTGGTTCTGCTGGCTCCAGACGCGGGCCGGCGTGTACATGAGCGGCGTAAACGCACCGTAGGTGCCGCTCATCGCCCACACTCCGGCGAACTGGTTGGGATCGACGCTGGCACTCTGGCTCACGAGCCCGATGGCCGTGGAAACGTTGCCCGCTTCCTGAATCGCGGCTTTGATGCGTGTTCCCAGCGGATTGGTTTCCGGGTTGTAATGCCCCCACAAACTTCCGTGCTCCATGTTGATGGACTCGGAAAGGTCGGCGGCAATGGTGAAGAAGCGGTTCCCGGTGACGTAGTTCATCCACTTGATAAATTCGGAGATCGCCCGCCGTGTCCCCGCCATCTCGCCGGGCTTGCGGAAAAGCGTGATCGCCACTTGCTTTTCGGCGCCGGAAACGCGATTGGTGACCGTCACCTTTTGCGGCTGGGTGGGAAGATTCGCCACACGGAGGCGTTCATCCAAGAAAGGATCGCGGTGAACATCAAAATGCAGCGGGAAGTCATTCTTGACGGTGTCGCCAATCGCGACCAGCCGGTCCGCGAGCCAGTCCCCCAGCCCGTCGCGGTCGAGCAGCGACATCACGACATCGATGTTGGTCTTGAACTGGATCAGCCGCTCGCGGGGATCGGCCACCGGCCCCTGACGAATGCCCTCGAAGGTCACGCCATACTGTTTCTCGAACGTGCTCGCCAGCCCCACAAAGTAGTCCGAGTTCATCTTCAGCGCGTAGGGGTGGCTGGGATAACTGACGAGTTGATCGCCGTACCCTGGAATCTTGCCGTCAACTGCGCCCGGCCAGTACCCCTTCGTCGTAAGGCCAACGACGATGATCGGGCGACGGTCCTGATCGTCCCAATCCTCCATGGTTTTGAGCGCCGAAAGAACCTGGCTGTAGTCGTTGCCATTCGGCAGCGTCAAGACATTCCAACCGTAGGAAGTCCATTGGTCCACAAGCCGGTAGGCATCAAACTTGCGATCGATCACACCCCCGAGAAGCACGTCGTCAATGCCCGCGTTGTTGTCCGACAGCAGGACGCGTAGACGCTTGCCCACCTGGAGCGCCAGGGCCTGAGTCTTGAGTTCCTGCGCGTGCCCTTCGGTCAGGGCGAATTCGCCTTCCAGCGCAATCACCTTCAGAGAACTCGGGGCGCCGACAATATTCCAGAACGCCGCTTTGCCGGCCGAGGAGGCAATACCAATTCCTGACGGGCCGCCGTTGACGTCGTTGGTCACGTCCACGCTTTCCGCATGGCCGGCGAGGGCTTTGATGCCGCGCAACTTTGCTTGAGCAAACAATGGATGGTCAGCCAAACCCTGATCCTTGAGGAGGTTCTTCAGGGCGTCGGCGCCGCGGCGGAAACCCAGGGCGTCGATCGGCAGGATGGCCACCTTCGGGTCCACGTGGTAGCGCGGATCGCCCGTAGCCCTAGACTTTCGTTCCAACGCTTGACCCATGATCATCCACAGCGCATAGCCTGTAGGGATATTGTGCCCGCCCGCCAGCATGAATTTGTCGCAATAGGGATGCTTCGGGCGGCGGTAGTCGTAGCGCAGTCCGCCCAGCTCCGGCCCCGCCAGATGCGCCGCCACGTTGTAGGGCGTGTACGCCAATGGCCCGCCAAAATGCCCAGTCTGGGAATAGTTCCCAATCAGCACCATGGTCATACACGTCATGTACCCGACGTCTTCCAGCCCCCCGGGCCGGTCGATTTGCACGTCCAACTGCTCAACCGACGTCGGCAACGAATGCGCGTGTAGCGTCAATTTCGAACCCTCCTGCATTGTGGATGTCAAACCCTTTTGCATATTAGACCAACTGCCTCGGTCCGTAAACTCAAACGCGATCTGATACTTATCTCACTGCCCGATAGAACTGCCCGTAGCGCGACCTGCGGCTCAAGGACTGCGCCACAAGGCTCCGGTCTTCTTCAACCCGCGGGATGGCAAACCGTTCGGTGGCATAAGGAGGATGACGTTCTGCCTGCCCCTTCGGCTCGGCCTAGCCTCTTGAGCGCTGATGAAGTGGCCGGAGGCAAAAAGTGGCCCGCGTTTCCGCGCGGCGCCCCAGAGGCCACTTTCCATCTCGGCGCCCTGCCCTAAGTTCCTGCGTTTTCAACAACATCGTGGAAAGTCTCGCGTAAGATATTTGTTTTCATAAACATCGTGGCAAGCCGAAAAGCAGACATTTTTTCTATATGTGTTTTCAATAACATCGCGAAACTAGGTTTTATTTTTCAATTCCCTTTTTTCGCGCGCCAGAAACCGCCCCGACGAGTTAATGCTTTAAAAGCAACAAGATAGGATTTTGAAACAATCTCGCGGATTTTGTCGAAGCGTTTTCGTTTCATACACATCGTGGCAAGCAGGGAGGATTTTCCGGCCTTCGCGCGCCCGTTCGGACGCTTCCCCGCATCTTCCATACTAGGCTAAAGCTAGATATGTTGTCAACTAAATTCCGACGGAATTTGCTCCGAATGGGGAAAGGTTTTACAATTCCCGCCGGTGATTTCCTACCGGTAGGAAACGGCCCCGCGAGCTTGTCAGCGAGGGTGACAAAACGACCGGATCGCCAGCGCCGCCTCGCACCGGGGTGGTATGGCCGTTATACGGCCTAGTGGCGTCTATGACGGAAAGGCGACTTTTCATTCCGAATCCTCAACAGCGCCGGAACTACCTGCGCAGCCACAACTTGCAGTGAGAAGAGCGAATAGATTCCTCTGCGACCACATTAGAGTATTTTCCGTGTGCGCGACGATACACCCGGAGACGGTCCAACGGGAGACGAAGCGGTGGCTAGCAAGTCCAGGTGGGCCATTTGTACGGGTAGAATGCTACATGCGAACAGGCTACCAAAGAGGGCAAACGTAAGCCCGCTCCGACCGGGCAACCCGGCCAAACCTGACCGATACGAAAGATTGCTTTGAGCGGGGGTCAGGTGTATATTGACCTTCGGCTAGAAGATCATGACCCAAAACTCCGGAGAAACTCCGGTCGATATGCCCGCAAAGAATTGTGCGGCGTCCTACTGGAATGTCCTCGCTGGCTGCTACGGGGCGCTGCGACCGCCCTTGGTGCCGTCCCCCGAGGAAATTGGTTTTATGGAAGAAACCACGGCGGCATGGGCGGCCAGCCATCCCGGCATTCCAGTGCAGGCGCTGCTCCTCGGGGTCACGCCACTGATCGCGAGGATGCGCTGGCCCAAATCCTCTGTGTTGGTCGCTGTTGATGGCTCGTTCGCGATGGTGCGTCGTGTCTGGCCTGGGAATGTTGCCGGGGTGCGGGGGGCCGTCCAAGGCGATTGGCTGGCATTGCCGCTGAGGGAGCATTCATGCCACGTCGTGATCGGGGACGGGTCTATAAACTGTTTGGGTTTGATATATCCGGAGGGATTTCGAAGGCTGGCAGAGGCTGTCTTTCGCGCGCTGGACGGCGACGGGATCTTCCTTTTGCGGTGCTATCTCCAGCCTGATGTCCAGGAGCGTCCCGAGGATGTTTTCGAGGCCACGTTCCACGCTCCCATTCCCACCTTCAACGAATTCAAATTCCGCCTGCTGATGGCGGTGCAGCAAAGCGCACGGGAAGGCCTGGTTGTGAACGAGGTGTACCGGTACTGGGCAAGCTTAAACGTTGATGCCACAGAGCTCGCTTCGCGCACGGGCTGGGATCAATCCGCCATCGAGATGATGGAACTGTATCGAGGCGCGCAGACGGTTTATACCTTCACGACGCGGAGCGAGCTCCTATCGGTGTTATGCGAGTTCTTCGACGTCGCTTCTATCTCGACTTCACCATCTTACCTTGGGAGGCGCTGCCCGATCCTAGTACTGCGGCCCCGACGCGGTCCGCGTAACTCCCACGGAGTTCCCCAGTGAGTCCCGCCCATTCGAGAGAGTTCTGCCCCCTCACTTGGCTGCAAGTAAGCATGGTTTTGGCGTCCCGGCGAGCGCCGCGCTCCGGCGTTTATATAATTCAGGATATCTGCAAGTCGGCTGAGGAATTGGATTCCGGGCTCTTGCAACGGACCTGGCGCCAAGTGGCGCAACGGCACGCGGCGCTGCGGGCGAGCGTCGAGACGGCGGCCAACGGGGATCCTCATCTCAAGATCCATGAGGATCCGGATTTCCACTGGCAGGAGCTGGATTGGACCCAAATCGCCGGCCATCAGGCAGAAGAGAAACTCGCTGCCTTTCTGCGCGAGGACCGGGAACGCGGATTCGCGTTTTCCGAAGGCATCCCCATGCGCTTCACCCTGCTGCGGATGCCGGAAAACTGCCAGACGCTTGTCTGGACCTGTCATCATGCGCTGCTCGACGGATGGTCTCTTCTTGTCGTTTGGCGGGAGTGGTTTGAGTTGTACGACGCGCGGCGGCGGGGAGACGAAGCCCTGCTCCCGGATTCCGGAGATTTTCGCGACCATCTCAAAGGGATTGAGCAGCAGGATACGGTGGCCGCAGAACGGTTTTGGCGGGAACAGTTGGCGGGGCTGTCGCAAACCACCGATTACGTCGTCGATCGCCTCCGGCTGGATTCCGAGGTGCCGCGTGAGGACTTCGCCAAGGAAAGTCGAACGCTCCCTGAGGATGCTACCCACGAGGTACGGAGTTTTGCGCGACGTCACGATGTCTCGGTGAACAACTTGATTCAGGCCGCGTGGACGCTGTTGTTGGGCCGCTACAGTGGCCGTCCGGATGTCGTTTTTGGGGTGACGCGAACCGGCCGGCGAAAAGAACAGCCGGGCGAGGCGGACGGCGTCGGATTCTTCATCAACACGCTGCCGTTCCGGGTTTCGGTCGAATCCACTGCGCACCTGCTGCCGTGGTTGAGGCAACTTCGAGGCCAGTGGCTCGCGCTTCGCGAGTTCGAGCACACTTCCCTCGACAAGATCCGGCAATGGGGTGGCGCGAGCCTGCCGCTTTTTGACAGCGTGTTGGTCTACGATCATGAGCCGCCGGGTGAAACCTTGAGGAAGCTGGGAGGCCCCTGGTTGCATCGCACGTTCCACCGCCTGCAGCGCACCGATTCGCCGCTCACGGTCGTCGCTTATGGCGCGCCGCGGCTCACCCTGGAAATCGTCTACGACGCGCGTCTATTCAGTCAAAGAACTGTCTCCGGCATGACGGAGCATCTCGAGACGCTCCTGCTGAGTTTCCTTTCGCAGAAGGATGGCCCCCTCGCCAAGCTGAAAATGCTGCCGGAGCGGGAGCAGAATTGGCATCTCCGGGAATTAAACCAGACTGACGCGCGATTTGATCGAGACCAATGCGTGCATCGACTTTTTGAGCAACAGGTGCAGCGGACCCCTGGAAATACAGCCCTGGAACATCCAGAAGGAACAGTTTCCTTTCAGGAACTGAACCGGCGCGCCAACCGTCTGGCGTGGTTGCTGCGCGAATACCGCGCTGGGCCCGAGGACGTGATTGCCCTGCACATGCCTCGTGGCCCCGAGGTGGTGATCGCCGTCCTGGCGGTGTTGAAGGCGGGCGCGGCGTTCATGCCCCTGGACCCGGCACTTCCGCCTGAGCGCCGGGCGGTGATGTTGGAGGATGCCCGCCCAAAGTTTGTTCTCTGTTCCGAGGCAGGCGTTCCGGAGCTGGCCAGGTGCGGTGGTCAGGCGTTGCGCTTGGAAACACTCGAACACGGAATTGCCCGGCAGTCCACGGAGAACCTTCCAGACATCGCCGTGCCGGCCAACGCCGCGTACGTCATGTTCACATCAGGCTCCACAGGCAGGCCTAAAGCGGCCGTCGTCACCCATCGCTCCCTGGTGAACTACACCCAAGCGGTCGCCGGGGTATTCGGAACCTCGCCCGCCGACCGCCGGCTGCAGTTTGCCTCTCTGGGTTCGGATGTCTTCGTGTCGGAGGTGTTCACGTTTCTTTGCTCGGGCGCGGCACTGGTTTTCGGCCTGAACCGGGAAAACACGTCACTCCGGGAATTCCTTCGATTCCTGGTAGAGCGCCGCATTACCGTGACTGGCCTGCCATCCTCCTGGTGGAAGGAGTGGGTTTCAGCCCTCTCTACCGAAGGATTCGAACTGCCGCAATCTCTGCGCGCGGTGGCCATCGGAATGGAACGTGTGGATCCGGCGACCTTCCGGACCTGGACGCAGCTTGTCGGCCACCGAATACGCTCCTTCAATGCTTACGGGCCGACGGAAACCTGTCCCATGGTCACGATTTATGAGGCGGGCTCGTCAGCCTGGGAGGGTGCTTCGAACGTGCCGATTGGCAAACCCATCGCCAACGCCCAAGCCTACGTTTTCGATAGCGATGGGAATGTGCCTCCAGTGGGGGTTCCCGGCGAACTTTACATCGGTGGCGATGCGGTGGGGCGCGGTTACCTCAACCATCCCGAGTTGACCGCTCAGAAGTTCCTTCCCGATCCATTTCGCCAAGATCCCACCGCCCGGCTTTACCGAACCGGGGATTTGGTTTATCGCGTTCCCGATGGCAACCTCATCTTTCTCGGGCGAGTGGACCGGCAAGTCAAAATCCGCGGCTTCCGGATCGAGCCGGAAGAGATCGAAGCAACGCTCCAGCGATGCCCGGGCGTTGGTGAGTGCGCCGTCACCACGGATAGCCGGGAGCGTTTGGTGGCTTACATAACGTGGCCCGGTCCGGAGGCGCCTTTCGCAGACGCGCTTCGTTTGCACTTGTCCAGGAGCTTGCCCGCGCACATGATTCCAGGGGAGTTCCTCGTGCTAGACGACATGCCGCACACGTTCAGCGGCAAGATCGATTTTCAGGCGCTGCCGCGACTCGAAGCCACAAGGCTGAGTCCGACGTCGAGATTCCAACCACCGTCAACCCCCACGGAGAAGCGGGTCGCGGCGCTTTGGCAGGAAGCGCTCGGCATATCGTGCATGGGCGTAACCGACGACTTTTTTCATTCCGGCGGCGACAGTCTGAGCGCGACGGTTTTGATCACCCTCATCGAGCGGGAATTCGATAGGGAGATTTCCCTTGCCAGTCTGGTTCAGGCGTCCACGATCGCGCGCTTGGCCGCGATGCTGGAGTCAGACGAGCGCTCCCAGGGGAACGCGTCGCGCCACGACGTAATCCCGCTTCGATCCGAGGGATCGCTTCTGCCCCTCCTCGTCATCGCCCCGGAGGCCGATAATGCAATCCGTTTCCTCCACGTTTGCAGGCACTTGGGTAATGACCAGCCTTTCTTCGTTCTCAGAAACCCGGCCGGCGATTCGGGGCGGTTGCCAACGGTCGAGGCGCGGGCGACAGAAGTCTGCCAGACGATTCGCGCCGCACGGCTGAACGGTCCATACCTTCTCGGCGGATACTGTCTTGGGGGAATAGTGGCGTTTGAAGCGGCTCATCAACTGCTGGCCCGCGGCGAGGACGTGCGCATGGTAGTGCTCTTCGATACCCCCGCACCTGGATATCCCAAACTCCTCCAATCACTCCGAGCGGGCGTCGGGTATTTCCGCCATATTGCCCAGGATTCTGGCCGTGGAAGAGAGCGGGCTTTCCGCATCAACCTTCCCACGCTTCTTTCCGATGCGAGAACCGTTGGCCGTTTTCTCCGGGACAGGGGCCTTGCCCACATCGACAGAACGGCCCTGCGTGCCGGATGGACGCCGCGGGTTCCAGGGGGCAACATCGGGAGTAGGGCGGCGCGCTTCGCCGAGATTTACGTTCCGAAACCGCTCCATGTCCCCGTTGCACAATTCTTGCCTTTCCCCCCGCGAGTCAGACCAACTATTCAAGAACAAAGGCGGCTGGGCTGGCGTGATCTATGTCGAGCCGAATTCCATCTTCGTCCTGTGAGCGGGGATCACTGGACGATGTGGCGCGAACCGCACGCTGCCGAGATGGCGGCAATGCTGAAAGAACTGTTCCGACCGCTGAACATCCCGCGTAGCGCTGAGGTCGTCGTATGATATTTGGATTACCAACCGCACAACACTAAGCAACGAGCACCCACGAAGTGTTCGCGAAGGGGCGAACGCGTTTCGTTTAATCAAGTTGATGTATAACGGCACATTCGGAAAGTGCTTGCCCATTGAGACGCAGTGGGTCCGGCCGCATTTCCAATTTTGGCCTCTCGACCGCAGGGTTGACCCAGGGTAGCAGGCGGCAAATATTGTTTTTGTAGAGGGCGAAAGCAGCCTCCGCGTCTTCGACAGCCTGCGGGCGGTGGAGGATCGTTTGGTTGAAGTGCTGGCGACTCTTGAAAATGACGCGCAACGAGTGGCCCAAGTCGCCGGATTCGATTGGATCGTTAGTATCCCAACGAATGCTGCTTAGTATAAGGTATTCTGTCCTCATCATCTCGGGAGGAGCATGTAGGTAGTCGGCAACCAATTGCACATGAGTAATTTAGCCCCAGACCGGGCATCTTCGCTGGCGCGTGCCAAATCGCCAGACTGGGCTGGAGATCACTGCATGGGCACGCTTCGATCAGGGACCTCGACTCCCGTGCTTGAAGGCTCTTGGGGTGGATCATTTTTGCCAGGCATCCCTGGGTCAATTCTCGTTAGCGCCTAAATCTGCGCCTGACCGGAGGAAATTAGGGGCGAGCATGCCTCTGCGAAGGTTGCCGAAACAAAGTCCCGGCGGAATCGGCCGCCCGCATGGCTTCCACTACCAACTCCGGCGTCACCGTGATTGGCTCGTTGTGTATAGTCTCGCCCAGGGCTGTGGCTCGCTTTGCCACCATTTCGAGCAGTTCCGGGCTGGGGTTGCCGATGCCGATCTCGGCGAAGGTGATGGGAAGTCCCACGCTGGTCGAGAATTCCAGGACTTCATTGACAACGGACGGCGGCTGCGACTCAAGCATGAGTTGACCGATGACCCCGAAGGCAACTTTTTCACCGTGCATGTAGCCATGGGTACCAGGGGCGGTGGTGAGGCCGTTATGGATGGCGTGGGCAGCGGCAAGCCCGGAAGATTCAAAACCCAGACCGGAGAGCAGGGTGTTCGCTTCCACCAAGCGTTCCAGCGGTTCGCTGGGCCTCTGTTGTTTAAGTGCTTCGATGGCCGCGACGCCGTCTTCCAGGAGCGTCTTGTAGCAAAGCTCGGCCAGGGCGAGCGCGGTTCGCGTGGAGGCTCCGCCGCGCATGTTCTTCCTGCCTCCCTGGACGCAGACCTTGGCCTCAAACCAGGTCGCCAGAGCATCACCCATGCCGGCGACCAATGGACGCACGGGACTTTTGGCGATGACCGCAGTATCAACCAGCACGAGGTCCGGATTGCGTCGGTAAACGCGCAATTCTTCCACGATCCCATCTTCCGTGTAGATGACGGAAAGGGCACTGCACGGAGCATCGCTGGAAGCAATGGTGGGACAGTTGACCACGGGAAACGAGAGATCTGAGGCGATGGCACGGGCAGTGTCCAAAACCTTGCCACCTCCAGCTCCAATCACCACCCGTGCTTTCATGGCTTTCGCCGCCTGACCTCCACGACGGATTTCCGCCGGAGTACACTCACCGGTGAACGGGAAGACCTCGTAGGTCATCCCCACCGCCGCGAAGGTCTTTGCCCAAGTCTCCGCCAGCAGGCGAATGGCGTTGCGCCCGGCAACAATAAGGGCGGGTCCATCAAGCCCGAGATTGCGGATCTCGGCGCCGAGTTGCTCTGTGGCGTGGGGGCCCTGCGTGTAGCGGGCGGGAGAGCAGAATACCTTAACCGGGATTTCCATTTTGGCCTCCAAACGCTGAGCGTAACACCATCGCCCGGATTGCGAGCAAGTTATTGGCAACGCACCGCCGGAAGCCGTACCACAGTACCTATGAGAAGCGGGCGGTGCCCCTTCCTGGCCGCAAGGCTATGCCGGGTTGCAAGTCACCCTAATCTTCACTGACACGTCCACTCGTCCGCTCGAAGCTACATTATGGAAATGGGTTCCGCCATTGCTCCGGTCTGGATCTCTCATTGCAAATCCATGCCTGCCAGGGTGAAGTGTCTCCGGACGTTCTGTCCTGCCAGCAATCCTTTCAGTACCCGTACCGATCAACTCAATCTTCGGTAGTGGCTCAGTTTCCTGAGTGGGCGGTTGCAGCCAAGGGGATTGCCGAGTACGCCGTCCTTTACCCAGAACTTCGGATTGCACCTGGGGAAACGTTCGCGAACATAAGGCAACAAGGCGGGATCTACTTCCTCGAACCTCATTTGGACCCGTGAGGGTTAAATCTCCGGTTAGCCGACGTCCAAGTGAATCGGGATCACAACACCCTTCGCGTTAATCGGGGGTAAGCGTCCAGAACACGTTGTCCTTCGACCATACTCCGTAAGAGGCCCAATCTGATCCATATAACATGTTCCGCGGTCCCTATGTCTTCTATTCATTTCAAGTCAGTTCTTAATCTTGGCGAGGAACAACGTAGCGATGTTGGTGCAGACACCCGGATGACTCGCACACCGCGGTACGAGCCATTTGCGTCATCCACTCTTCGGTGGGATACCGGGTGATGCCCGCCAGGCTTACGCGCCCCGTCTCCAACGAGTTGAAGAACAGGAAGTAATAGGTGGCCAGACCTCGCCAGGCAAGCAGTTCGAGTGCTTTCCCTAACTGATGATGCATTCGGGAGAACAGGCTCTAAAACGGGGGTTCCTCTGCGCACCTCAGGCGAGCCTTACAAACCGAGGTAGGGCCGGGGATCGGGAAAGTCCTGCTGCAACTCGGTACTCGCATCCGGGTGCCCGTAACCGTCGAGTTCCTGGAAGCGCTCCAGCAGAATTTCGTGGAACAGCCCCGCGCGGATGGCCTGGACGTGCAGGTGGGGATGCCAGTTGCCGTTTTCTGGCGGCCCCCCCACCTCGGCGAAAACCGTGCCAGTCTCCAGGGCCTGACCGGGTTCTACTCCCACGTTCTGCAAGTGGGCATACACGAACACCGGCCCGTCCGAGGCCAGGAAGACGCGCGTTCCCCAACCGCCGTCGCGGTCCGGGTCGTGGTCCACCAGGATGACTTTGGCCGGAAAATCCATGGCGACGCGGGTACCTTGCGGCACCGTGCAATCCACGCCCAGGTGCAGAAAGTTGCCCGTTGCTTCCAGATAGCTCCCGCGCCAGAGGCGGCTGCGGTTCTCCAGGTAGCCACCGTATGACCACACCACGCCGTAGCGGCGATGAACCTCATCCATCATGCGCTCGCAGACGGGGGGATCGAGAAACGGGTTGCCCGCGGCGGAGAACAGCTCGCGATGCTCGCCGCTCCACCGGACGGCCTCGGCCTCCAGACTCACGTGGCAGTATTTGCCACCCTGCAATTCGGGAAACATCAGATCGTGCTCACCGGATCGTGCGCCTGAATGTAGGCCAGGATCTCCTTGGCAGCTTCCGTATACGCCGCAATCTTGCTGTAGTCGAGATCGACGTTATTGAGATATTGCAGGATGAGAGAGTCACCCACGCGGGCGCATGGCAGGATTCCGGCGAAGAAAAAGCCCAGCTTTTCGAATTCCTGGGTCAGCAGGAAGGTGGCCGGGTCTTCCAGGTTCAGAAACAGGTTGATGGCGGCCACCTGCTGCAGGCAAAAGCCGCGCAACAGTTTGCGCACCTCGCGGACCACGCCATCGCCGTATCGGGCCACGAAGATCTCCGCACAACCTTCTGCCGCGTTGACGCTGCTCAGGATTTCCGGTGTCCCCGCGGGTGGCGCCCCGAGCGACGGCGTGCCGAAGCCATGTTCAACGCCCAGGTTGCGATAGAGTTTGGCCACCATGTCGCGGTGGTGGGCCGGCGCATACAGCGTCAGACGGCGGGGCGTTTCCATGTACTTGAAAGCCAGCACTACGCTGATGCGCTGTGATGCGTCGCCGGCGATGCCTTTGAATTTCCAGCTTACCGGACTGGTGGCCAGCAGGATGCCACAGTCGTTGAAGCCTCCCTTGACCAGCGCCTTCTGCGTAAAGACGTGGTTCGCCACCGCGTAAGCGTATATCCCGGCCAACTCGCGTGGCTTCGGTGTGGCGAGGAGGAAATCTTGCAGCCGGCCGAGGGCGCCCTGCCCGCGGTACTCCACATTCACGAAGACGAAGGTAAGTTCGGCGATGCGGTCTTCCGGGTACTGGTAGAGGAGGGCGCCGTGGCCCATGAAAACGTTGTCTTCGGTGACCGCCACGGCGGAGATAAGTTCGCCGCTCCGGTTCAACTCCACCAGGCGGGCGGGATAATAAATGTGGTCGTCGAAGAAGCTGTAGCCATGGGATTTGTAGGCGCACCGGGAAACCTCAATGGCTTCCTCCTCGCGCATCAGCCGCACGCCGTACTTGATCTTCTGTGTGATGGCGGCGGGTTCGGCCGTGGGAAGCGCCTCGGGAGCGCTGGTTTCTCCGGCAGGCGCGGGCAGATACTTGATCAGGTGCGTTTCCTTGCCCAGAGGGCCGAGGTTGTGGAAGGAGCAATCATCCATGATGGTCTTCATCAGGAACACGCCCATGCCGGCGGACTCACCGGGCCGATACTCGGGGATATGGCTCGGATCGAAGGGCATGCCCATTTCATGAATGATGATGCGGATGCCGCCCGGAAGGTGTTCGCAGGTGATGTCGAAGGCCTGACTTTCCTCAGCGTCATAGCCGTGCTGCATAACGTTGGTGACGGCCTCTTCCACCGCCAGTTCGATCTGGCTCAGACTGGCGCCCTGGAAGCCGTAGTGGGCGGCAGCTTCCCGCACGAACGACTGGGCCAGTTGCAGGTACGGCATTTGGTTGGGCAAGGTCAGTTTCAGTGTGTCGGAGTGCGGCGCATGAGGAGCGGCGTCAGCGAGGCTCAAGGGCTGCCTCCGTGGACTCATAGACCGGAAACAGCGCGCAGAAACCAGCCATTTCCATTGTGCTTTTGACCGTGTCGCGCAGACCGCTAAACCCCAACACACCGCCGCCCGCATGGATCTTCTTTCCAGCCAGAAGGATAGCCCGCAGCCCGGCGCTGCTGATGTACTCCACGCCCTCAAAATCCAACACCATTCGCCGGCTTTCGGAGTTGATGCTCTTCAGGCACGTTTTCTCGAATTCCGGCGAGGTAATGGCATCCAGGCGCCCGGCGACGCACAGGACTACGGCGTCGCCGGCATGGGTCGCTGTAATCGTCATAGTGCTCCTTCCTGATACAGGACTTGCGTAACCGATTATTCAGAATTTTATTTTTCGCAACTTAGGCAGCACGGATTCTACACCCGTTGGCCTCCGTTGAAAGCGTTTTCTTCACGCTGCCTTTCCCGAGCGAGTTGGGGCCCAGGAAGGGGCCAGATCTGCCTCCTCCGGGTTCGGAAAAACTCGGAAGTGCCTCTTTTCAAGCCGATTCCTCATACACCTCTCCGTCATCCCTCCTTCCTTGACCTCTTGGCTTATGTAACACCCTACTTGTAGAAGTGTGGTCGGTCAACGAACTGCGGCCGGGGAGGCCAGATCAGCTGCAAAGGCGGTTCGGACTGAAAAACGCCCTTCCATGACACTGGGGAGAATCAAGATCGCCCTGGTCACGTGGATGTGTAGTCGCCTTATCGTCCTATGGTGCAGGGGTTCATCTTCGCCAAGACGGAACAAGGCAAGACCAACGGCCTTGCTTGCATTGCGGCCTTTGCGGCTTCGCGGCTTTGGGTGAGATCTTTTGTTCGCAATGTGTCCGCCGGTCCGGTCGGAGCGTAATTCGGACAGGGCGGGTTCGCGGACCGCCCTGCGGGTTGACTATCGGTAGAGCCCGAAGTGCATTCGGTAAATGGGCACGGACATGTATGCCAAAAGGCCGTTCACGCAGTAGAGAATCCAGAAGCGCTGGGGAAGGTCGCGCCAGCGGAAGATAATTAGAAGGGTGGCAACAATCTCCCACGGGACGCTGAGCAGCCCTGCCAGGTCAGCCATCCAAGCCAACAGATCCAGCCGGCCGAAATAACCGGAGATTTCCGATAAAGCGATGGGTATGACGTAAGCTGGCGGCAGAATCATCCCCACCGCCGTGAGGTATTTCGCCGCTCTCGCCAGGATTTGGTCTCTCGTGGGCATCGTCAAGGGAACGGATGCTGCGGTTTAGTTGTACGGGCCGAATTCGGCGACGGCGTCGAACATGGCGAAGACGTTCTCGACGGGCGTTTCCTCGAGGATATAATCATGGCTGGCCCCGGCCACATATCCGCCCCCGGTTTTCATGATATCGAGAACCCTGCGCGTTTCTTCCCGAACGGACTCCGGTGTTCCCTTGATCAGCACGTGGTGAGAATCAATCGCCCCGTTGAACAGGATTTTGTCGCCAAAGGAGCGCTTCAGCGTGGCCAAGTCCATCCCCTCGCAGGAAGGCTGGACGGCGTGCAGGCCATCCAGCCCCGCCTCGATCATTTGCGGAATCAGCGGGGCGTATCCACCGCAACAGTGCATCATCACTTTCAGACCGTAGGCGCGCCCCAATCGGGCCAAGCGCTCGAGGTGGGGAAGCATGAAACGCCGGAAGAAATTGACAGTCATCACCGGGCCACGCTGGGTGCCGAAATCGTTCCCGATAAAAAAGATGTCGAGGGCTCGCGCCGCGGCATCGAAGATGCGCTGGCTTACGTGCGCGTAGAAATCCACGAGGTGCTGCAAGACGGTGTCCACCAACTCCGGCTCATCGTACATTTTAAGAAAGAGAACGTCCATACCCAGCAGGTCCACGGCATCGTGGAAGAAGGGCGACCAATCTCCTCCCAAGATGGCATATTTCCCTTCGTACTGTTCCGCGTGCTGTCGAATGGGGGAGACGTCCATCCAAGCTGGGTCCGGCCAGGGATAAGCGTGGACTTCCGCGATCGTCGCCTTCGCCAGAGAATGACTCATGGGCTGGCCGTACCTATACCCCGCGCGCTCGATGCCAAAGATCGTGCGAGAGCTCGCGCCTGGCGAGAGGGTAAATTCCGGCCCGGCATAAACCGCGAAAACCCTGCGAAAATCATCCCCCAGCCGCACGCGCAGCCCCTCGTCATCCAATCCTGCGGCCCGCTTCGCCTTTTCCCAGAACTCCGGCGATGACCCGCACCATGCCGGAACGCGGTCGGGCGGGTGGTGCTCAAAGGCGGTCATCACCCTTTTTCTGGAGGTCATGGCGCAGGAACACCTTGCCATAGAGTAGCGCTCACCTTCAGGTTAGCACGAGGGGGAATTAAGAACTGCCGACCTGAAGGTCGGCGCTACGACCTGCGAAGCTTTGATTCTATAAAGTCGTCGGCCCCTTAGAGCCGGTAGACTTGCGTTGAGTCCTGACCAGGGACTGCCGGGAAAGGAGCCGACGACTTTATAGAATCAAAGCTTCGCACGCACTATTTCACGCCGCCAAGCGTTTGGCGGTGGCGCGCTTGGCGTGGAGCTTCAGTACGCGCTCCGCGATGTGCTCGGCGCTCAGGCCGAACCACTGCATCAACTCCCAGGGCTTGCCGGAGAGGCCAAAGCAATCGGGAACGCCCACCCGATCGAGCAGAAGCGGCGACTGGAAATTCTGACGGTTTTCGAGAATCGCTCCCGCCACGATGTTGCCGAAGCCTCCCACCTGATGTTCTTCCGCGGTCACCACGAGCCCGGTTTCTTCCGCCGCGCGCACAAGCGCCGCCACGTCCAGAGGCTTTACGGTGTGCACGTTCAAAATGCGCGTTTCGATCCCCTGCTCTTCCTTCAGCAGCCACGCGGCGCGCATCGCTTCCGGCACCATGGGCCCACAAGCCACAATGGAAACATCTTCACCTTCGCTTAGATAGTCCGTGGAAAGCACGGTTTGAAACGCCTCGACGAAGCGCGGCTTGGCGCCTCGATAGCGGATGACGTTGGCCACTCCGAATTTGAACGGCGTTTCGCGCGTGGTCACGACGGGTGTGGCCTCGCGCGCGTAGCGGATGTAGACCGGCCCCTGCAAATCGATCAGGCTGTAAAGCGTGGCCCGCTCCGTCTCCACCGAGTCGCACGGCGCAACCACGTGCATATTGGGAAGGATGGCCATCAAGGCAATCTCTTCCAGCGCCTGGTGCGTGGCGCCGTCTGCTCCCACGGAAATGCCTCCGTGCGCGCCGGCAATTTTGACGTTCAAGTTGGAGTAACAGATGGTGGTGCGAATCTGGTCCCAGCATCTCCCGGAAGCGAACACGCCGTAAGTTCCGGCGACCGGGATCAGACCCTCTTTCGCCAGGCCGGCGGCCACTTCCATCATGTTCTGCTCGGCAATTCCCACGCTGAAGACTCGATTCTTGCGCTCGGGGTGCTTGGCCTCGAAATCCGTGATTTTGATCGAGCCGGAGATGTCGGCGTGCACGGTCACCACACGCTCGTCGGCGCCGGCCGCTTCCAGGCCTCGCCCAAAGCCCATGCGCGTGGGGTCCATGTCAACTTTCATCGCATCGCCCGAATTCCACCAATAATCGCGCTGGAACCGCGGCAGCTTGGCTCGCGCTCGGGTGGAGGCTGTTAGAGCGTGCGCCTGGGCCTTCGCCAGCATCGCCGCCTGCCGCTCGGGGGGCATCGCTGGGGTCGAGAGATCGACCATCGCTTTGTCAAACTTGGCGCGGTCGGGGGCGATGCCGTGCCAGCCTGCCTGATTTTCCATGAAGGAAACACCCTTCCCCTTTATCGTGTGGGCAAGGAGTACCGTGGGGCGCAGGGGGGTGGAGGCAGCGCGCTCAAAGGCCGACAAAATGTCGCTTAGGTCGTGCCCGTTGACTTTCAGTACGTTCCAGCCGAAGGCCGCGTACTTCTCGGCGAGGGGGTCGATGTCCATCACGTCGCGCACCCAGCCGTCAATCTGCAAATCGTTTTTGTCGATGATTCCGCACAGGTTATCCAGCTTGTAGTGCCCCGCGGCCATGGCGGATTCCCAAATGCTTCCCTCCTGCTGCTCGCCGTCGCCCATAATGCAATAGACGCGGTAGGGCCGCCCCGCCAGCTTGCCAGCGAGCGCGTTGCCCACCGCCACTCCCAATCCCTGGCCCAGGGAGCCGCTGGAGACCTCGACGCCGGGCAATTTCAGACAATTTGGGTGGCCCTCGAACCTCGCGCCGAACTGGCGGAGCAGCACGGTGTCGTCCAAGGGGAAATATCCCGCCTTCCCCAAAGCCACATAGAGCGCCGGAGCCTTGTGCCCCGCCGACCAGAAGACGCGGTCGCGGTCGGGCCAGGCGGGGTCCTGGGGATCGTGGTTAAGCACACGCAAATAAAGCGCCGCGGCGATATCCATGATGGAGAGCGTGCCCCCCGGATGGCCCGACTCGGCGGCAAAAATGTCGATAATGTCGACCGCGCGCAGCTCCGCAGCGGCTTGTTTCAGCTCCTCAAGGCCCAGCCGTGGGCCGCGCTGCTCAATCGTAGAAGCCATATCCCTGCCTCCCCAAACAAGTGTCGGGCATTATGTCGCATCGGTGCGAGGATTGACGCGGTCGCAGCCCTCGCCCCAAAGCCGGCCGCCGGCCATTCTGGTGTTGACCCCACGATTTCGGGCATAGAGTCAATCCGCTTATTTTCAACAAAATAGGTTCGCCGATCGATGCCATGCGATGGTGTCCCACCTTCGCACACCAGTGTCCCGCCGTGTGCGACCTTGTCGGCCCGCGTCCCACTTTGCACGCACCAAGCCACCCTCGGGCATGTTTGAAAACTAATTCCAGAAAGCTGCCCCAAGAGTTCAGCGATCGCCTTGACTCCCTCCCGCGTCCGGTGCTAATTTCACAACCGCTTCAGGAACTGGCAGCCCAACTCGCGAGAGCTGAGGAGAAAGGTACCGACCGTGGGACCCGAATTGGAGACATACAGAGGCAACAGGATCACGATCGGTGTAATGATCTTTCTGGGATTGAATGCGGCTTTTCTCGTCGCCGCTGCTTTCGGCGGCCCTCCCGACAACGGCTTTCGACTCTTCACGGTTATCCTCCTGGCCATACCGACCCTGCTGTTCTTCTGGGTCAAATCCGTCCGGATTTCCCTTCACGATGATGGCCTTACTTATCGGTCGATATTCGGCGAGAAGGAAATGCGCTGGGACGCGCTCGAGCGTTTCGAATACGGGGCGATCAAGCAGCGAGTGAACTTCATTCCCGTCGGAACTTACTACCATTTTAAACTAGTTGACGCCGACGGCAGAAAGCTGCGGTTCGGGAACCGTGTGGGGCATTGCGCCAAACTCGGTTCGAAGATCATCGACCTGTCCTACCCCGCGCTCTTCCGCAAGGTTGTGGAACGGTTCAACGCCGATCAGGAAGTGGGTTTTGGCGCGATCCGCGTGAGCCGGAACGGCGGCATCAAAGTGAAGAAGTTTTTCGGCGGCTTCAAGGAAATCCCTTGGAACCAGGTCTCCAGTTACAACATACAGAATGGGTACTTCTATGTCTGGCCGATCGGCGTCAAACGGACGCGCGGGCCGCGCATCCGCGAGGTTCCCAACGCCTTTGTCCTGCTGGGGCTTATGAATGCCGTCTTGAAGCCCAATGCTTAATCTTGCCTCCCGATTTAATGAACTTCTCTCCCCCACACCACGTATGAGGATGCAGGGGGAGGGTCACGCATGAAAATTCAACGTGTAGATCGAAATAGCAGCCAGGGTGCAGGATGCAGGTTGCTCCAAGCAGTCCAAGTCGCCGCCATAGGCTTGCTCCTGGTGACGGCTTTGCCCCTTTCGGCGCAGGAAAAGCAAGACTCCGTCACGATCGGAACGGGAAAGGGTGACAGCATCGGATTTGTCGCGAGCAAAGGTGCGGATGCAAAGGATGTTGGTTTGCCCTTGTACCCTGGGGCGCGGTCGCATAAGGAAAAGTCCGAAGACAGTCCGGCATTGCAGCTCGGCTTGTGGGGTCACGCCTGGGGTTTCAAGCTGGCCGTGCTGAAGTTGGAGTCGAATGATCCCCCCGATAAGATCACGACCTTCTACCGCAAAGCGCTGGCCACCTACGGCAAAGTCTTGAATTGCGCCGACTCGACGAAGGCAGCGGAGGGTCAGGATAAGGCGGCCTCAAAGAATGCGCTGGATTGCCAGGACGACCACCCCGAGAGTGGAGAAACCCTTCTAAAGGCTGGCGCAAAAGAGAAACAACACATTGTTAGTGTCAAGCCGGAGGGGAGCCTGAGCGTCTTCCAACTCGTCTATGTCGAGACGCCACCGTCCGACGACAAGAAGTAGCCGTCGCGGCCTGAGGGTCGCGAACCCTAACAAGATCGCACCACTGAGGCACAGAGGTCACTGAAAGAAGTACTTCTGCTTGTGCAGATAGAGATGCCGGATCATGAGTTTGTTGACCCGCTATTCTTATCTGCGTCTCTTCTCCGTGACCTCTGTGCCTCTGCTATGAAAATAGGCGGAAGTCCTTTAGAATCAGTACCGGTTTATTGGATCAAAACCGCCCATTTTCATCGTCAGTGGCGAGCCGCAGGCTCATGGCAATCTGTGGTGAAAGCCTTCCTGTATTGCGGCTCAGCCGCGCCAGGCCCCCCGTGGTGATTCTTTTCTGTTTTCCACTAGTCAGACTAGGAGAGCCGTGGTATACTCCTAGACAGACTAGGAGCCGAACATCATGGGCAAACCCGCCGAAATACTCCCCGGCACGCTCGACATGCTGATCCTCAAAGCGGTATCGCTCGAACCGCTCCATGGATACGGCGTGCTGCTACGCATCCGGCAGATCTCGGGAGACGCGCTGGAGATTCCGCAAGGATCCTTATATCCGGCGCTCTACCGCTTGGAACATCAGGGACTCCTCGCGGCCGAATGGGGTCAAAGTGAGAACAACCGGCGAGCAAAATACTACACGCTGACTGGCGCAGGGCGGCGGCGCCTGCGTGAGGAGACCGCAGGCTGGAACCGGCTTGTTTCTGCCATTGCCGCAGCCTTGAACACGACATCGGAGGAGGTGTGACATGTTGGCCCGCATACGTTCTCTGCTCCGCGCGCTGGTGTCCCGACGTGATTTCGAAGCCGGCATGACGGAGGAACTACGCTTTCATATCGAGCAATACACTGACGAACTCGTGCGCTCCGGAATCCCCCCGGAGGAAGCGCGGCGACGGGCGCGCATGGATTTCGGCCGGGTCGACACTGTCAAGGGCGACTGCCGCGAGGCGCGCGGCCTCATGCTTTTCGATGAACTTAGCAGGGAGTTCCGCTATGCCGCCCGTTTGCTGCGAAAGACGCCGGGATTTACGACGACCGCACTTCTGACCGTCGCGCTTTGCCTGGGCGCCAATTTGACGATCTTCGCGGTGATCGACTCGATCCTCCTCCGTCCGCTGCCGTTTCCCGATGCCCAGCGGCTTGTGACTTTGTACAATACCTACCCGAAGGCAGGCGTCGAGCGCGATGGCTCCTCGCTGACCAATTACTACGAACGCCGCGGCCGCACTCCCGCTTTCAGCTCTCTCTCGATCTACCGCTTTGGCACCGCCATCGTCGGAGAACCCGGCTCAACCGAGCGGGAGCAGACCACCCATGTGTCTCCGGATTTTTTCACCACTCTGGGGGTCGGCCCATTCATGGGACGCGGGTTCACGGAGCAGGAAACCACTTATCAAACGAACGCTGTCGCTATCCTCACCTACGACTATTGGCGCCAACATTTCAATGCCGACCCTCACGTGATAGGTCGGCAGATTCGTGTGGACGATCTTCCGAAAACCGTGATCGGCGTCTTACCTCCGGGCTTTCACTTACTCTCTTCCCAAGCTCAACTGTACTTCCCGCTGGCTTCGCGGCCTGAAGATCGCGCTCCCAGGCGCCGGCACGCCGGGGGGAATGTCATCCAAATGATCGCCCGGCTCAAACCGGGCGCCACACTCGATCGAGCCCAGTCGCAAATCGATGCACAGAATGCCAGCCTGGAGACAGACGACCCCCAGGCTAAAATGATTGCAGACGCCGGATTTCGCACTATCGTGACTCCCCTCCATGCCGACCACGTCGCCGCGGTTCGTCCTACGCTGCTGCTCCTGCAAGCCGGCGTGTTGGTGCTTCTGCTGATTGGCACGGTCAATCTCGCCAACCTGCTTTTGATCCGCGCGAACGGCCGGGCCAAGGAGATTGCGGTTCGGCAAGCGCTGGGAGCAAGCCGGACGCATCTGGTACGTGAGGTGCTAGTCGAGACCACGCAGATCACGCTCTTCGGCGGACTCATCGGCCTCGCAGTTGCAGCCGGGGGGATCCGCCTGCTAACTGTGCTGGGCGCCGACCGTTTACCCCTGGGAGCGCAGATTGCCTTTGATGCGCGCCTGGCGCTGGCCGCCCTGCTGGCAGCCATCGCCATGGGCATCGCGCTCGCCATGCCCATCATCTGGCTCCATTTTCGAGGTTCGGGGAACGCCCTTCGATCTGAAACCCGCAGCGCCACCACGGGCCGCGCGGCGCAAACCCTCAAGCAGGGCTTCGTTGTCGCCCAGATTGCCTTGGCGTTTGTGCTGTTGGCCGGCGCTGGACTACTCGGACTCAGTTTAAAGCGTGCAATGGCCATTTACCCTGGTTTCGAGGCTGATCACGTCCTTACCGGCCAGGTCTCCATGATCGGAAAGAAGTATCCCGCCGCCTCGGCCGGTCTGGCATTTACCGATAGGTTGGTGGACGAACTCGACCGCCAACCGGGAGTGTTGTCCGCAGGCGTGGTAAACAATGTGCCTTTCAGTGGCAGAAGCGGCAAGAGCGCCGCTACCGTGAAAGGGTACGTCCGTAGGCCCGGCGAACCCCTGCTCGGCCACTATTCGTATGGCGTCGGCGGTGACTATTTCCGCGCCATGGGCTTTCATTTGCGGGCGGGACGATTCCTCAAGGCAGCAGACTCCCGCCGTCCGGAGCGAGTCTGCGTGGTCGACGAGGATTTCGCGCGTCACTACTGGCCACATACCAGCCCTTTGGGCCATCAACTCTTCCAGGGTTCCGAACCGGGTCCTGATACGGAGGCATTCACGGTCGTCGGCGTGGTAGACAGCATAAAACAAGCCGGCCTGACCGACGAGACCGCGCAAGGCGCGGTCTATTATCCGTATATTTATCGACCGGAGAGCGATATCTTCGTGGTCACTCGCACCAGCATCCCGCTGGAATCCCTTCGCTTGACGCTTCAAAGGGTCGTTCGGCAAGTTGATCCCGAGCTTTCGGCAAACGATATCCAATCGATGGGCGATCGCATCGCCGACAGTCTTGTCTCCCGCCGCTCACCGGCGCTCCTGGCGGGGTTATTCTGCGGAATCGCGCTGCTGCTTACCGGAATTGGCACTTATGGCGTGTTGAGCTACGCGGTGGCGCAACGGGGCCGCGAGATCGGCGTTCGCATGGCGCTCGGAGCGCAGCCGAGCCAGATTCGTACCCAATTCCTCACTCTCGCCCTGCGTCTGTTTATTGGCGGCACGGCACTCGGCAGCGTGGGCGACTGGCTGACCGGGAAGGCTATGCAGAGCGTTCTGTTCCACGTCCCCGCTCTGAGCATTTTCGCGCTCGGTTGTGCCGCTGGCATCATGGCGCTGATATCTCTCGTTGCCTGTCTGTTGCCTGCGAACCGCGCTGCCCGCATCTCTCCGATGCAGGCTCTTGCGGAGCAGTAGAAAATCCGTCTGCCATGAAACTCGGCGGATAAGGACGAAGCGGGGTAGCCATCAGAGGTAAGCAGAGTTTGCTTTCCTCTGCGGTACTTTCAGATCGAAAACTCAACCGGTTCATTGCCGGGCAATGAAAAAGGACCGCGGAGGAATTCGCCTCGGAGGCGAATACCTCCGCGCTACGACGCTGAGTCTGCAACATGCGATAGAATGAGGGGGCACTATTCAACCAAGACCCGCACGGTTGGTGAGTGGGGAGCATTCATGTCAAAAAGGGTTTGGCTTCTTCTGAGCGCGATGACACTTGGGGCGATGGGATGGGCGCCCGGGCAGGTAGCGCATCAACACCACCCTCCGGAGTCGACGAGCGCGTACATCCAGGCTTTGGAGGATCCTAGCCGAAACGAGTGGCAGAAGCCGGAAGATGTGGTGCGGCACCTGGGTCTTAAGCCGGGGGAAACGGTCGCTGACATCGGCGCAGGCTCCGGATATTTCACGGTGCGTTTGGCGCGCGCCGTGGGACCTGGCGGAAAGGTCTACGCGGTGGATATTGACCACGGGATGCTGAATTATATTGAACAGCGCGCGAGGGAGGAACGCCTCGCGAATATTCAAACCGTCCTCGCCGACCCTCACGACCCTAAACTACCGGGCTCTTCAGTAGACCTGATTTTCATTTGCGATACCCTCCACCACATCTCGGGCCGGGAGAAGTATTACCCGCTTCTGGCAAGGAGCTTAAAGCCTGGGGGAAGGTTCGTCGACGTCGATTTTCAAAAGAGGCAGCTGCCCATCGCCCCCCCGGTGGAAATGAAAATTGCCAAGTTTGCCATGATCGATGAGGCAAAGTCCGCTGGGTTTCATTTGGTGAAGCAGTTCGAGTTCCTGCCCTATCAGTATTTCCTGGTCTTTCAGCACTGATAGCGCCCGGCAAGACTGTCCTGATACGGTCAGCGGCGCAAAGCAATCGGAGGCCCCTTCCCCACAAGGATCATGCATAGAACGTCGACCTTCACCTGAGCGCTTGGAATACATGCACTTGAACCCGGTTAAGAAGGAGCTGGTAAAGCGGCGGGAGGACTGGCGTTGGTCGAGCTGCAACAATTGTGCGTTGGATAAGGCAACGGAAGCGGCGTGCCCCAACCCGATTGGTTACGTGCGATTGCCATAGGGATATCGCGCATGAGAATGGACCACCGTCAGGAAAGCGCGGTCCGTGCCTACCAGCAGGCATGGGCGTCCAGCCCATGCGTTATCGGCGTAGCGCCTGTTCGGTAGGTCCGCGGTTCTTCCGCTAAATTGGGAGTTTTTCTAGAATGGCAGGTAAAAGCCGCGGACCTTGAAAAACAGGTCCGCGCTACGGTACCTGCTACTCCGTTCCCTCATTCTGCTCTCAGGGCAACCGTAGGATCCGCCTTGGTGGCCCTCCGCGCCGGGAGGTAACACGCGAGCAGGGCTACGATGATGACGATCATGGATACCATCGTGAAGGTCAGGGGATCAGCGGCGCTAACCTCGTAGATCAGACTTCGCAGGACGCGCGCGAGTACCAGGGCCGCGACGACGCCCAACGCCACGCCGGCGAGCGCGAGCTTGATACCCTGCAAGATGACGAGCCGTTGCACGCCCCAAGGCGTGGCGCCCAATGCCATGCGTAATCCAAACTCGTGGGTGCGTTGGTTCACGGAGTACGAGATCACCCCATAGGTTCCAATGGCCGCTAACACCATGGCTAGTGCAGCGAACAGGCCCACCAGAAAGAAGGCAAATCGAGGCGCGGAAATGCTGGCATCGGTAATCTGATCCATCAACCGGACGTCGCCCAATGCCAGGGAAGGATCCAGCCGGCTGACTTCGCGCCGCACGGCCGCCAGTACTTGCCGTGGGTCAGAGTCGGCGCGAACCACAATCGATAAGTTCGAGTTGGACCGCTGAAGATACGCCATCCAAAAAGCTGACTCCGCGCCGCTGCTATTGGGTTTGTCTTTCACGTCACCCACGACGCCCACGATCCGCAGCCAGTCACCCTCCTTCGGCGTATCGCTAAAGGTGATTCGTTGCCCCACCGCATTCTCATGCGGCCAGTAGCGCCCGGCCATGGCCTGGTTGACGATTAACGCCAGCGGCGCATCCTTGTTATCGGCTTCGGTAAAGAAGCGCCCGTGGACGAGCGGAATACCCAGGGCGCGGAAGTAGTCGGGCGTCGCATAGTGATATCGTGCATGGAACCCTTGATTCGGAGGGGGCTTCTTTCCCTCGATGTCGAATCCGGTATTCTCGTCGTAGCCAGTCCAAGGCAAGTCGCTGCCCGCGCCGGCTCTCCGTACACCCGGGATGTTGCTGAGGTTGGTCACCAGTTGGTCACAAAAGCGCGAAACTGCCTCGCCGGTCTTGTAATCTGCTTCCGGCAGCGGAATACTGGCGGTGAGAACGTGCTCCGGACGGAAGCCCGGGTCCATCCGCAGCAGGTTTGCCAGGCTGCGGAGCATCAGACCGGCTCCGATCAAAAGCACGCAAGCAAGGCTCGCCTCAGCGACCACCAGAACACTACGGAGCCGGGTATGGCGGCCGCTGCCCGTGGAGCTTCGACCGCCCTCGCGCAATCCCTGTTGCAGATCTGTGCGCGAAACCTGCAACGCGGGCACGAAACCGAAAAGGAATCCGGCGGCGATGGCCACCAGCAGGGTGAACGCCAGGACTTGAGCATTGACGTGGATTGCGTCCACGCGCGGAAAGTCCGCTGGTAACAGAGAAATCAGCGCTCTCACGCCGCCCATGGCCACCGCAACTCCCAGGCTGCCTCCCAGAAGTGAAATCAGAAGACTTTCCGTCAGCATCTGGCGAATCAATCTTGACCTCGGTGCGCCCAGGGCAGATCGAACCGCGAGTTCCCGCTGGCGCGCCGCGGCCCTGGCCAGGAGCAAATTGGCCGCATTCACACAGGCAATCAGCAAAACCACACCGACCGCTCCCAACAAAACCAGCAGCAAGCGTTCGCTGGAACCTGCGATTTCCTGGTACAAAGGAATCAACATGATCTGCCAGTCCGAGCCTTGATCGCCATGTTCGCGTTTAACCTGGGCTAGCAGACCATTCATCTCCGCTTGCGCACGCTCCGGCTTCACCCCCGCTTTGAGCCGCCCAATGCCCTCCATGTAGTGCGACCCACGATCATTCGGATTTCCTTCAAAGGTGAACGGCCACCAAGCGTCGACCGTGTCGCCATAGCCGAGTGGATGAAAGTCATTCCCCGGGTGCTCGGCGCCAGGCGGCATTACGCCCACCACCGTGAACGGCTGCGAATCCAGCGTAATGTTCTTTCCGATGATGTCTGGAGTTGCGGTGAACTGCGTGCGCCACATCCTGTCACCCAAGATCACGAGCCGCCCGTTTCCCGGTATCTCGTCATGCTCGTCGAATTCACGCCCTCGCTCCGGACCGAGACCGAGCACCCGAAAGTACCCGGCAGTGACCCGAAACGCGTTAAGCTTTGCCGGCTGCCCTGAGCCTGAAAGCTGGAGGTCGGCGCGCGTGAAGGCGGCGAGTGCATCGAAGGAGCGGCTGCGCGCCCGAAAGTCGCGAAAATCAAATGGGTTGAGGGGAAACTTGGGAAAGGTGCGGCCGGTGAAGAATACCCGGACTATGCGATTCTGCTCGGGGTATGGGAGCGGCTTCAACAGAACGCCGTCTATGACGCTGAAAATCGCGCTATTGGCGCCAATGCTCAAGGCCAGCGTCAGCAAAATCACTGCCGCAAACCCGGGGCTTTTACGGAGAGCCCTGAGGGCATAACGGAGATCCTGGCCAAGGTTTTCGATGTAATCCGTGCGGCGCATATCGCGGCATTCCTCCTTGATCTGTTCCACCCCGCCCAGCCGGCGCAAAGCCGCGAAACGCGCTTCGGCCGGCGCCATGCCCGCGGCAAGATTCTCCTCGATTTGCTGCTCGAGGGGAAACCCCAGTTCCCTGTTCAGTTCTTGCTCCACCCGGCCCCGCCGCAATAGGGAGCGTAGCCGCATGCGAATCAGGTTCCACCAGCGCTCAGCTTTCACTTAAAGGCTCTCCTAAACCATCCGGATCACGAGTCCCACGGCATTCGAGAGGCGGTCCCACTGAGCAAGTTCCTTCTCAAGTTGGGCGCGGCCGGCTTTCGTGAGGTTGTAGAACTTCGCTTCGCGGCCGGTTTCGGTCAAGCGCCACTCGGCGCGGATCCAGCCCTGCTGCTCCAGTCGATGTAGGGCAGGATACAATGCGCCCTGCGTGATCTGAAGCGCGTCGTTGCTAACCTGCTCGATCCGCTTGGCGATGGCCCACCCGTGCTTCGGTTCGAGTGAAATCGTCTTGAGAATCAGCAGGTCCAGCGTTCCCTGAAGCAAATCGGAGGGTTTACCCATAGTCGGTTCCAACACCTAATTCATCTACAATGGACACCTAAACTATTTACAACACCTCGGACTCAAAATCAAGATGAAAGAGGCCGAGCGGGGGGTAGCGCCCTAATTTGAACGTCACGCCGCCATCTTGGCCGCTTCTGTGCCGGCTGGAAGCCGGCGCCTGGAGTTTCCACATTTTCTACGGGGCAAACCAAGCTGGGGCATTACCGGTTTCTCCCGCGGCGGACCGAGGAGGCGACCTTCCCTATCCTCTAGCGCGTTCTTTTTGTCTGGCCGACCCTCCGTGCAGGGCGGGTCGAACTTGGGCTCGGAATGACCCGCGCCGCCCTTCCCTCGGAGTTTAACTTTGCGAGGCTTGTAATCTAGCCTCCTGAGCTCGAAGTTCCCCTTCCCTGGACCCCTAACAGCGTTTCCTTTCAATAACATTTTGGCCTCGCGACGCCAAGTGGCTTATTTTTCATATACATTCTGGCCTAGGGGTGAATTTGCGCCAAGTCAAAATAGTATCCCCTTTGTTCTCAGATACATTCTGGGATAAGCCTGCATTTTTTATCCCCCGTTTTTTCTGTGCCGGCAAGGACCATGGCAATTAAGGACTTGGTTTTCAATGACTTGAAATTTTCAGTGAATGTCGCATCTCCCCATAACCTACTGTGTTTTCATATACATTCTGGCCTCCAAGGCCATCGGCGGAAGGGCGGATGGAGGCATTTGCCACCACAGACATCGGCATCTCCCGGCCCCCGCCAAGCTCCTGCCGGGAGTCGTAGCGCGTTGAGCGGCCGGCGGGCAGGAATCCTCAACCCTTAGTATACAGGTGGGCAATATCTTTGTCAAGAGTATAATAGCTACACTCTTAGCCTAATGATAAAGACACCCTGTCCGAAGGGGAGGTTCCCGCAGCGGGGAGCCCGGGGTCGCGGAGGCCGCCTCGGCGGTCACGGAGGATCGGAGCGGCGAGTTGACCTCGCCAGGGAGCGGCGGGAG
>Ga0187876_1000881_pt1 | contig 28359 bp, 30 predicted proteins | sample June2016WEW_17_4_FD_133000 | JGI IMG/M metagenome (GOLD analysis project Ga0187876, IMG submission 133000) | Peatland microbial communities from SPRUCE experiment site at the Marcell Experimental Forest, Minnesota, USA - June2016WEW_17_40 | ecosystem: Environmental > Terrestrial > Soil >...
CGGCCCAACCCGGACAGCGCCGCCGGCACCGGCGCCGCGCTCTTGGCAGGACTAACTGGCAGCCAGCCGTTCGGGTTCGCCGGGCAGTACCTGGATGCGGGGGCTGGGACGTACGACATGCGGTCGCGGGAGTACGACCCAGGGCAGGGGCTGTTCCAGAGCGTGGACCCGCTGATTGCTCAGACCGGTGACTCGTATGGCTACGCGGACGACAATCCGATTAACGCCGCCGATCCCACCGGTCAGGCAGCAAACGGTGCCACGGACGGCTACTATGCGGTCTGGCCGGCCACACCCGATGGCGAGCATGAAGTCCGCAACGCGATCATCTACGACTACGTACAGGACGACCCGGCCCAACTCACGTTCCGCCGCGCCACTTCGGACGGCGTAACTGCGGACCTTGTTAGCTTCAGCGCCTATTCCAGCGTTACAGGCGCCACCGTCGGTGAGGTGTACGACGTGGTGCCCGACTATCTCGCACAGCCTGGGGACCCTGAGCGCTTCGATCTCGGCGGCAGCTACGGTCCGCCAGAGTGGTGCGGTGCGGTAGCCGCGAACGACTACTTCCTGAACTGCGCCTACGCAGGCCCCCTGGGCGACCTAGCTCAACTGACATCGAGCGCCAGCAACTTGCAGTTCATGGATAACGGTAACGGCGTCTACTATGGCCTGCACGGCACCTGCAGCCTCCACCCGCCGACGCTGGTCTTGGGACGCAGCTACCCGGAGTCGTTCACGAACGCTCTCGATTGGTCTGTACGCGGACCAGCATGGAATACCGCGCTGGCCAAGGAGACTGACCGCACGATTGACGGGACCAGCGTGCATATCTTCTCGCGGTTGCTGGCGCCGGGGCTCATCGGCTACTCGGTGTGTGCGAAGGCCGAGAACAACGACGACTTCGCCGGTCTCGGCGCCGCATGCACCGAGCCCAGCCGCAATGTGCCGTCACAAGGGGCCGGCTGCGCGTTCAGCGGGCTGGCTACCGGGCTGTGCGTGATCGATGTTTTCTTGGGCGGTGCCCTTTCTGCGTACGCAAGTTGTCCCTCCTCCGGCGACCAAGGGGACCAGTGCCACGAGGCCGCGGCCGGCAGCGCCTTCTTCGGCATCGTGACCAACGTGGCCGGTGCGGGGGAGCTGGCGCCCGAGCTGGACGAGTTCGACGCCGTGAGCTTGCCCCGCGGCATTACCAGCATGGATCAGTTGCGCAGCGCGTTGACGGCCGCGGACTCCGGCACCAGTCAGGCTTGGGTGGCCGTGGTCAAGGATGGCGAGCTGCACGTGGTGACGGCCGAGGACGCTCGGATGCTCGAATCGAGCATCCTAGGCTGCCCCAGGTGCTTCCCGGCCGATACGTTGGTGGCTACACCCAAGGGCGAACGGCCCATTGCAAGCCTGCACGATGGGGATCTCGTGCTCTCGGAGGATCCGGCCAGCGGCAAGGTCGAAGCCGAGCCCGTCGAGGCGGTCATCGCGCGGCCGGTCAGTCCGTTGCTGGAGCTCGACCTGAGCGACGGCAGCACCATCAAGGTGCAAGCGGACCATCCGTTCTGGGTAGATGGGGGCTCGGGTCTTTCGGGGCAGGGCTGGCTGGAGGCAGGTAACCTCAGAGTGGGCGACAAGCTGCGCACGGCCAGCGGCAAGGACGTGACGGTTGTCGCCATCCTCTGGGGTGTGGGCGATGCCGCAGTCTACACCCTGACGGTGGCGAACGACCACACGTTCTTCGTGGGGTCCGCAGAAGTGCTGGTGCACAACACCACTGAGGATGCCTCTGCCCTCGCCTGCGCCATGTACTACGCCGGTAGGGAGAGGCCGGAGGAGGGCGGACCGTGGTCGCCCCACCACATCGTGCCAGTGGGCGAGTTCAGTGCCAGAGATGCCGATGCCCAGGAAGCACTTCAGGAGAGCAAGGAAATCCTGCAACGTGCAGGCATCGACACCAACGACGCAGACAACGGTGTGTGGCTGGAGACAAGCTTCCACTGGGGCGTGCACACCAACCAATACCTGGAGAACGTGAGGGACCTGCTGCAGACCGCCGTCAATCCCACGAGTGGGCAGGTGGATGCGACAAAGGTCAAGTCCATCCTCGCGAAGATTGGCAGGCAGCTACAGGCGCACGACCCCGCCACCTTCTAGCTGTCAAGCAGCGGATGCGTCACCAAACGGTGCGCACCAGAGAGGCGATAGTTAGGAGATCTGCCATGCGCGTATACCGAGTCAAGACCGACAGCAACAACTTCAACAGGCTGTATCCAATCGAGAGGGGCGACAAGGCGGCACTCAGATCCGATGGCTCATCAAGGGCACAGGTATGGTTTCCGCCCACCGTGGTCCTTGCTGGGAAGGCGTCGGTGCCGCTAGGGGACTTCGTGTCCCCAGAGCGATGCTCGCTCATCACGAGCCCACGCGCGACTGCGGCACTTCTGCAGGTGCTGGAAATGGCTGGCGAACTGCTCCCGCTGCCGTTTGAGGGCGCCGAGTACACGTTCACCAATGTCACCAACGTGGTTGACTGCTACGACGAGCCCAACTCCGAACCCGTCTTCAATGTGTATGCTATCGATCCGGAGCCGTTGCGCAAGACCAGGTCGTCGTTGTTCAAGGTGCTGCAGACATCACACATCGAGATCCTCTCCGTCACAGGGTTGTTTGCCCCGGAAGATGATTTCATGACCATTGTGGAGCAGCAGGCACTTGCTGGGCTACGGCCAATCCTGCTCTGGTCGGACGAGCCGGACATACAGCCGTGGCGGATAATGCACGGGCCTGGGCGTAAGTCTGGCTGAGCGATGGATTGAAGCTGTCGTGCTACAAAACCTGGGGCAATGGTGGACGTCGATTCGGCGGTGGCTAATCTGCGCACCTACGCTCTAGAGCGGTTTTCGGCTATCGTCCTTGAGTGGTGGCAATCCGGACCTTGCCGCTGAGCAGGCGATTCTTCGGCGCTTCGGCATCGATCCTGATTCTTATGAGAATGGAGTTTGGTTGCCCGGACAGTTCTTCGAGGACCCACTTCCGGAGGCATTCCACCAGCCGTTGCATACAAAGATCTACTTCCGGAACCTACACATCCTCCTGGGCGGTGCAAAGACCAGGCAGGAGGCAGTGGAGACACTCCGATCAATCGGCGATCGTTTGGCTCGAAACGACACGACGCTGTACTAGGATCTCAGAGACAGCAGTGAAATACTGATACTCGGCTCTCAAAGTGCTATGGCGCGGGTACGCTGCCCCAAAATGAAACTGGAGGCAATTGCGAGCGTGGACGCTCTTTTTGCAGATCTGCGCAGGTACACGACCACCCGGTTTTCCGCTTTGGTCCTCGGTTGGCATTCCACTGAGATATATGCTCTCTCACTTCACCCCTCGCTATTCGAGGACCTTATGGCCGCGAACTTGTTCCTTTCGTATAACACGACTGACGCCGTCGAGACGAGAGTCTCACCCAAGATGGCGCGGTCAGAAGCCATGTGGAATTTGGCTGCGTGGCAGACCGAAGAGATGGCAAGCATTGACGCTGTCCGCAGGGCTGGCCACTGGCGTGACGATCGTGAGGGCAAGCTGATCCTGGCATCTTGGCTTCGCGATGTTGAACACGAAAGCGCTGCCTATGAGACCGTTCCCAGAGTGCTAACGGCACTGAGCATTGATGTCGGCATGGAGCTCCACCGGAGCGGGCTGCTCCTGAAGGCGTTCGGAAAGGATATACCAGTCATAGTCCACGACGACGACTATGGTGAGTCAATGGTTGCCAACACGAAGCTGGCAAACCCATCCGTAGACCTCACGGACTTTCTCGCGTGGATGGGCGAGAACGGCATTCCCACGTGAGTGTCCAGGGAACTCCTGGCCTAGAGTTTGTCGCAGGCGTGAGCGGCAATGGAGCAGGCATGTCCAGGCTGTGTAGCACACCCGTTCTCCGTGCTTGACCGTCGCACCGGCATGATGGTATGCGTCGCTGGGCGGGGGCAGACTTGAGGTGGCCAAATGGCGCGAGCAGTGTTTCTACTGGCAGCCCCAATCCTCGTCGTGGAGGAGCAGTGGCCGCCATTGCTGGGCAATCGCGCCGGAACCGGGAGTAAGCGGACGCTGGATGGCGAAACAAGAAAGGCGTGTTGACACTGACCTCTCATGGGTGGGCGCAATACCGTGCCAACAAGCGTGAAATAGTTACCAATAACAAGCGCGAAAACAGATCCAGTGTTGGAGTGGTGTAGGCTCCAATCCAGGGCCTGCAGGGTGAAGCGGTTCTTGGATTGGAGGAAAGAATCGTGCTCCGGCTGGAGGAGTGGCTGGACATTCACGCGTTGGCCAAACAAGGACCTTCGGCAGCAGTGAGCGCCAACCGGCAGCCTGCCACAGCTGCCGGCGCATGATGCCGCAGCAGCATAGCGAACAAGCTGTGAGCGCCAGCATGAGAAACGTGTTTCGCGGCAGTACTGAAGCTCTCTACCGCAAACCCGGAGTTATGCAGAGGGCTTCCTTGACCATGCCAAAGTCCATGCTATGCTATCATTGCAGTAGAACAGCTGTACCATCACGTGCGCGAGCGGCATCACCGCTTTGTCTTCACCCCGCCGCGCCCGGCTGCGGCAACCCTAGCGGCGTCACCTGTCAGCCCGCAACCAACCTATCTGCGCTCAAGACGCCGCGTCACTGTGCAATTCAATGACGTTACCGCGCCAGTCTCGATTCGCTGGGTCAAGCCGGACTTACGACCGCGATGGCGATGCCCTTGCGCTCTGCCATCCACCAAATGGAATTGCAATTCAAAGCCAGGAGATTTCACCATTCGAACCCGCGCGCTGCACATTGCGCCACCCACGCATGCAATTCAAACCCAATAGACGCTCAAATGCCGCACGTCCAGCGTTTACACCGTGATCTTGCCGACCAAACCCAGAGATGTCTCAGGCAGCTCGTGTGCCTGCGCCAAACGAACCCACGCCGGGCACGAAGCGCGGCACGTAATTTCGCGAAACGAAGCCAGGCGTGTCAGGCCGTCGCGCTCGTGCAGGCAGAATTGCGAAACGAAGTCCCGATTGGCAATCGCCGGCAGCCTCATGCAGCAGCAGTGCGCGACGCCGCGTCCATTGGGCTGACCGGCATGCCTTGCAACCTCGACGCGATATGCTTCGTCAAGCTGCTGACAGCGTATCGAAGGTGCAACGACCCGCCCTCCGGCCGCCCGCGCGCCGCCGCTGCCACTCGGTTGCAGCATGGAGGAGCGCAGGACCCGCAGCATCGCGTCCGCGACCGCAGTCGCCCGCGCGCTGCCATGACATCGCAGGCTCAGCCCTATACGCCGGCCTACTCCGGTTCGAGCATCCGGTGCAGCTCGGCCTCCGACTCGATGCTGGTGAGCCCGATCAGCCGGTCGCCGCGCAGCAGGTGCGTCTGATCGTTGGGGAACGATCGCACACCGTCGCGAATGTGCAGCGAGAGAATCGTGTCGGGCGGCAGCGAGAGGTCGCCGACCCGCTTGCCCACCCAGGGGCAGTCGTCGCTCATATAGAGGTCGACGATTTGCATGCCGACATTGCGCAGCGTGAGCAGATTCACGAACGGTGTCGTGGGGATCTCTTGCTCGATCAGGCTGATGATGAATTGCGTGGCGCTCACGGTGACGTCTATCCCCAGCCTGATGAAGATCTCTTCGTTGCGCGGATTGTTGATGCGGGCTATCGTCCGCGTGACGTTGAAGTGCCGCTTGGCAACCTGGCACACGATGAGGTTGTCCTCGTCCTCACCGGTGACGGCGCACACGACGTCGGCACGCCCAACCCCGGCCGCTTCCAGCGTTGCTGCCTCCGCACCATCGCCGCGCAGCACCACGCCTTGGCCGAAATCGTCGGCAATGTGGGCCGCGCGCCTGGCGTCGCGCTCAATCAGCAGTACCTCGTGCCGTTCCTCCAGCAGGGCCTTGGTCAGGTAGTACCCAACCTTGCCCCCGCCAATCACCACAATGTACATCGAATCATTCCCTCAGACGCCTATCAGGGCCTCGATTTGGGCGACGCCGACCCGTGTTGGGCACACCGTCTCGAGCCCTGCCGCCCGAAACGTATCTTGTCGTTCAGGATCGTAGATGCGGGTAATCACCCGCTCCACGTGAAAGACCTCGCGCGCTATCTCGCTTGCCATGATGTTCGTGTTGTCGTAATTCGACAGTGCGCACAGGGCATCGGCCTTCTCGATCCCCGCTTGTACGAGCACGTCGTAGTCGATGCCGTTGCCCAATACCACGCCGCCGTTGAACTTCGCCGGCAATCGCTCGAACGCTTCGATACTCTGATCTATGATGCTAACCTGATGGCCGTCCGCATCGAGCATGCCGGCAAGCCGGGCGCCAACACGGCCACAACCGAGAATCACCACGCGCATTTCCCTATCTCCCTGTGGTTGTCCCGTGCGATCATACCGTTTAGTCGTGGGTTATCGCCAGTGTACGGGCAGAGATAGATCCGACACCGCGATCATCACGCTCACCCGCCTGCGCCGCCTCGATCGACTGCTGCGCCACCGTGCAATTGAATATCTGGCCCGTGTTGTCCGGATCACGCCACGCCCGTTCGTCCGCCCAAGCGGTAGACTATCAGCCATGCGCACGTCAGACTTCGACTACCTCCTCCCTCCCGATCTGATCGCTCAGACTCCGATCGAGCCTCGCGATGCCTCCAGGCTCCTCGTGGTCGATCGCCAGTCCGGCGAACTCGCACACCGCCAATTCCGGGACCTCCCTGAATACCTGCGATCCGGCGACGTACTGGTGCTCAACGATAGCCGGGTGCTGCCCGCGCGGCTCCGTGGCACCAGACTGCGCGGAGGCGGATTCGCGGAGCTGCTGCTCTTGCGCGATCTTGGCGCCGACCGTTGGCTGTGCCTGTCACGTCCCGCGAAGCGGCTCCGCTTGGGCGATGCGCTGTCGATTGGCGCGAATACGCTCCAGGCAACCGTGTGCGAACTTGCACCCGAAGGCCAACGCGTGGTGCAATTCGCCACCAATGGGCGACCGCTCCTAGAGGTTCTGGCCGGGCTTGGCGAGATGCCACTGCCGCCCTACATCCATGAACGGCTTCGCGATCCGGAGCGGTACCAAACCGTCTACGCCCGCGACCCGGGCTCTGCCGCGGCACCTACCGCCGGCCTGCACTTCACGCGCGATCTCATGGACGCTGTCGACCGCACAGGAGCCCACTTGGCTTTTGTCACGCTGCATGTTGGACTCGGCACATTTCGGCCGGTGCAGACCGATGATATTTCTCAGCATCGCATGCATGCCGAGTTCGGCATCTTGCCGGCCGAAACCGTAGCGCTTGTCGGCGAAGCGCGAAGCCGGGGCAGCCGTGTGGTGGTGGTCGGCACCACGGCCCTGCGGGTACTGGAGTCGGCGGCAATTCAGGCACCCGGCGCTGCCTGGTCGGGGTGGACGGACCTGTTCATCACACCCGGTTTCGAGTTCCGCGTCGCCGACGCGCTGGTGACGAACTTCCACCTGCCCCGCTCGACGCTCCTCATGCTGGTAAGCGCCTTTGCCGGCAAGGAGCTCGTCGAAAGGGCCTATGCCGCGGCCATTGACCAGAGATACCGGTTCTTCAGCTTTGGCGATGCGATGCTGATTTTGTAGCCCCTATGACTGTATGATCCCTAACTGATAGGGCGAGCGATGAGGCCAAACTGGAGCCGAGGTGGAATCTTCGGACTGTGGGGACTGACCTCCGTGTCTGTCCTCCGGCGCCTGTAGAACCCACCGTGGCAGTGGTGCAGGCGGCGCGGACTGTCGCCGCGCATGTTTTCGCCCGACTAGCACTCGAGGAGATTAGCCGCCGTGGCCGCACACACTAGCATTCGAACGGTGTTCATGGGTACCCCGGACTTCGCCGTTACGGTGTTCCAGGGTCTCTTGGGCATTCGGGAGGCCGCCGGTCGGCCACTGGAGGTTGTCGGCGTCTTTACACAGCCCGATCGTCCCGCTGGCAGAGGCCAGAAGCTGGCACTTCCAGCGGTGAAGCGCGCTGCCCAGGAGGTGGGCGTCCCGGTGTTCCAGCCCGAGCGGCTGAGGCGCCCAGACGCCTTGGCCAGCCTCGAGGCCCTGGCGCCGGACCTCATCGTGGTGGCCGCATACGCCCAGATCCTTTCCCAGCGTGTGCTCGATTTGCCACCGTACGGCTGCCTCAACGTGCACGCCTCGCTGCTGCCGCGGTATCGTGGCGCTGCACCCATCCAGGCGGCTATTCGCGATGGCGCTGCTGAGTCCGGCATTACGATCATGCTGATGGACGCGGGCCTGGATACCGGCCCGATCCTCTCTAAGGTTGCGGTGCAACTTGATCCGGCCGAGACGGCAGGGTCGCTTGCCGCAAAGCTGTCGGAGGCCGGTGCGCGCCTGTTGGCTGACACCGTTCCCCGGTGGATTGCCGGCGAGCTTCAGCCGATGCCGCAGGATGATGCGTGGGCCACGCTGACGCGGCCCATGCGCAAGGAGGATGAGCGCATCGACTGGTCACAGCCGGCCGTGACCATTGAGCGGCAGATCAGGGCGCTGCAGCCATCGCCCGGCGCATTCACACTGCTGGGCCAGGACGCTCTGAAGGTGCTCGTGGCATCCGTGCTACCTCGGCCGCACGAGGGCGCGCCGCCCGGTACTCTCCTGCCATCTAGTGAGGGTCCTACGGTGGCCACGGGCCAAGGTCTCTTGTTGCTGCGCACCGTCCAGCCTGCTGGTAAGCGTCCTATGCCTGCGGTGGACTGGCTCCGCGGCGCCAGGCTGTCCGAGGGCACCGTACTTGGCAATGGATAGTGCAGAACGCTCGAATCCCGCTCGCGACGCGATTGCTTGGTTCCCGTCACCGGACAACCTTAATTCCAGCCGCCTCGGTACCTTTATGCGGTGCCACGGGATCGCGTCATATCAGGAGCTGCTACGGCGTGCACTGGACCCGGAATGGTTCTGGCGAGCCGTCGTCGATGACCTGGCTCTGGAGTGGTACCGGCCGTACACTGCGGTCCTGGACCTCTCGCGTGGCAAGCCATGGGCGACGTGGTTCACCGGCGGGCTGTTCAACTGGGTCCACAATGGGCTCGACAGGTACGCGCACTCGTCCCAGGGCGACAAGATGGCGCTTATATGGGAAGGCGATGGCGGCCAGGTGAGGCGTTTCACCTATCTGGATCTTTGGCGCCAGACCAACAGGCTTGCCAATGCTCTTCGTGCACTCGGCGTGCATAAGGGCGACCGCGTGGGTATCTACCTGCCCATGATTCCCGAATCAGCCATTGCAGTGCTGGCCTGCGGCAAAGTTGGTGCCATCTTCACGCCCATCTTCTCCGGCTATGGGGCCGGCGCGGTCGCGTCGCGACTGCAGGACTGCGAGGCACGATTCCTGATAACCGCGGACGGTTTCTTCCGTCGTGGCAGCGAAGTGCCAATGAAGCAGGTCGCGGACGCGGCAGTCGCGCAGTCCCACAGCGTGGAGCGGGTGGTCGTCTGCCGCCACTCCGGCGGCACCGTGGACATGGTTGGCGGACGCGACGTGTGGCTGCACGAGCTGGTGGAGGGGCAATCCGAGGAGTGCGACACGGAGCGCACAGCTGCCGAGGACCCATACATGATTATCTACACGTCGGGCACGACCGGCCGGCCCAAGGGCGCCGTGCATGTGCACTGTGGCTTCCCCATCAAGGGGGCGCAAGATCTAGCGCACTGCTTCGACGTGCGCGAATCCGACACGGTATTCTGGCATACCGACCTTGGCTGGATGATGGGCCCTTGGGTGATTAGCGGCACCCTCATGCTTGGCGCGACGCTGGTCATGTACGAAGGTACGCCCGACTACCCCGGTCCAGACCGACTGTGGTCGATGGTGCAGCGCCATGGCATCACCGTGCTCGGCTTGTCACCGGCGGTGATTCGTGCGCTGAAACCTCACGGTGTCGACGCAGTACGCAGTCACGATCTTGCGTCCCTGCGCGTCCTTGGCTCAACCGGGGAAGTGTGGGATCCCGAATCGTGGCAGTGGTTCTTCGCCAACGCCGGAGGCGGCAGATGCCCTATTATCAACTACTCCGGTGGCACCGAAGTGTCCGGCGGCATCCTCGGCTGCACGCCACTCACCCCGCTCAAGCCCTGTAGCTTCAGTGGGCCTGTGCCGGGCATGGCAGCCGACGTCGTGGACGAGTCCGGCAACTCTGTTCGCGGCGCTGTCGGCGAACTGGTGGTGCGAAATGTTTGGCCGGGCATGACACGAGGATTCTGGCGCGATCCCGATCGCTATGTGGCCACCTACTGGTCGCGTTTGCCGGACACCTGGGTGCACGGCGACTGGGCCGAAATCGATGCTGACGGCTTCTGGTTCATTCGGGGCCGCTCCGACGACACGATTAAGGTGGCTGGCAAGCGGCTCGGTCCGGCCGAAGTGGAAGCCGCGGCCTTGGCCCATCCGAGCGTGGTGATGGCGGCAGCCGTCGGTGTGCCCCACGCTATGAAGGGCGAAGCCGTAGCGCTGTTCGTCGTGCTGCGTGACAGGGCCGATGAGACAGACGACGTGCGCGCAGCGATAACCGGCCTGGTCGCCGTCGAGCTGGGCAAGGCGCTGCGGCCTGACGCGGTGCTCTTCGTGAGCGAGCTGCCCCATACCAGGAACGCAAAGTTGCTCCGAAGGCTCATCCGCTCGCGGTACATTGGGGACGCGAACCTGGGCGACCTCTCGTCGCTCGAGAACCCTTCTTCACTCGACGCCATTGCGCAGGCTCATTGAGATTCATGAATCGTACCCTGGTACACTTTGATGCATGGTCTGCTGCCCGAGCCGGCAGGGAGAGACTGGTGAGCAGCCCGTGCGTGGACGGCGGCAGCGAGGAGGTTTTTCCATGGCAGATGACATGAACGATCGGCCCGACGAAGGTGGGAATGTGCCGGGTGATGGGCATAGCTCTGGCCACGAGGGGGCAACGCGCGAGACGTTCGACCGCGTGGTGGAGAAGGTCCAGGAGTTGGCGCCCGTGGTAGGGGCCAAGCTGCATGATGGTGCGGTCGTCGTGGCGAAGAAGGTCCAGGAAATGGCTCCCGTGGTCGGCGAGAAGGTAGTTCACGGTGCCAGGTCCGTGGCGCACGCGGTGCAGGAAGCAACGCCCGTGGTGGCCAAGGAAGTTACCGAAGGCGTTCACAAGGCAGGCGAGGTCTTTGAGGACCTCAAGCAGCAGTGGGCGGGTCGGGCGCAAGGCTCCAAGGATAGCGCGGGCGGCGATGAGCATACACCGGATCACGACGGATCATCTGGGCAGTCCGACGAGCCCGCATAGCTGTCCTGGTCGTCACGCCAGCCACACCGCACGAGGAACCGTAGGGACCCGCGGCTCTGTCGCTGTCCTTCGCACCGCTATTCGCCGCGTGAAGGGCACTGACCCTGGCGACTGACTGCTAGCGGTGTCCTAATCGTATGAGGATGATGCTGACCTCGTAGAGGAGAATCAGCAGCACGGCCACGATGGTGGGCGTCACCGGATCGGCGCCGGGCGTGATGATCATGCCCGCAAATAGGGCAATAAAGATCGAAACCTTGCGATGGCGTCGGAGCAGCGCCGAAGACACAATCCCTACGCGTGAAAGCAATACCAACACGACCGGCAACTCGAACACCGACCCGAAGACGAGGAGCAGAATGGCGAACTGGCCCAAGTAGCCGGCTGAGTCCGATATGTAGAGAAAGTGCGGGCCGCCAAGCCCAACCATGAAGCCGAAATACCGCGGGAACAGCAGGTAGCCCACACCCGCGCCTAGGAGGAAGAGCACCAGTCCAAGCCCCACGAAGGGAACCACGTAGCGGCGTGTTTCGATTTCAAATGCCGGTGCGACATACATCCAGAACTCGTACAGCCACACCGGTACGCTGATAATGGCGGCTGGGATGAGGGCCAGCTTGATTCTGAGGAAGAGCGCGCCCGTGATCGTGTTGAACGTCAGGTCACCTGGGAAGGCAAGGTTGTGTACGCTCTTGAGCGGGCCGATAATGAGGTCAAATATCGGGCCGTAAAAGAACAGTCCCACGACGGCAGCGACGGTAGTAACGATGATGCACACGAACAGGCGCTTGCGCAGCTCTTCAAGGTGCTCAATCACCGTCATGTTTTTCGGATCTGGATCGTTCAGAGCCAGAAAGTTGCGGCTTGCTGCCATACCGTTACCTCTACTCGCGCCCGGCGATGCCTTCGATCCTCATACACATATGGGTGTGAGCCGAAGCCGACTCACACCCACAATTCACTTGCTTGCGGTCTCATGCAACGGAGACGTCAGTCTCGCGGGTGATCCGTTGCCACGGGTCCGGGCGCTTCCGGCGGCGCATATTGCTGCTGCGGCGGCGCATATTGCTGCTGCGGCGGCGCATATTGCTGCTGAGGCGGCGCATACTGCTGCTGAAGCGGCGCATACTGCTGCTGAGGCGGCGCATACTGCTGCTGATCAGGCTGCGGCTGCTGGATCGTGCGCGGAGGCTGCGGCTGCTGAATTTGCGGTGGAGTGTTGATCTGGTCATGCAGGCCGTTCGTCGCATCCTTGAATTCGCGGATACCACGGCCAAAAGCCGAGCCGATCTCCGGCAGCTTACCAGGCCCAAACACCAGCAGCACTATAATCAACAGAACAATGATTTCTGGCCCATGACCGATGCCAAACATAGTATGGTTCCCTTTCTTGGACTGCCATCCTCACGCCATGATACCCTCCCACAGGGCTGTTGTCCATTGCGCAAATGGGAGGGTCAATGCTCACGATGATACTACGTGTCGCGCTGCCCAGTGGTTCACATGGCCGGACCTGACGAATCCCTCGACCCGCGCGTGAGCGAGCTGCGCCGCCGCACGGCCGCGGTGCTGGACGATCATGAAGCGCACGCGGCCGTCGCTCAGCATAAGCGCGGGAAACGCACCGCGCGCGAGCGTATTGCAATGCTGGTCGATGAGGGCAGCTTTGCCGAATCCGACATGCTGGCCGTGCACCGTACCGACGCCTTCGGTTTAGGTAAGCGCCGAATCCCCGGCGACGGTGTGATCACCGGGTTTGGCAGAATAGAGGGCCGGCGGGTCGCCGTCTTCTCGCAGGACTTCACGGTGTTTGGTGGCTCGCTGGGCGAAGTGATGGCCGAAAAGATCGTGAAGCTAATGGACATGGCCGTCAGGCTGGGTGTGCCCATCATCGGCATCAATGACTCGGGCGGGGCCAGAATCCAGGAGGGTGTCGTGAGCCTAGCCGGCTACGCGGACATCTTCTACCGCAATGTACGCGCCTCCGGCGTAGTACCACAGATTTCCGTGATTGCAGGCCCGTGCGCCGGGGGCGCCGTGTACTCCCCGGCAATTACCGACTTCATCTTCATGGTGCGCGGTATCGGCAAGATGTACATCACAGGCCCAGACGTTATTCGCACGATCACCGGGGAGGAAGTGACGCACGAGGAGCTTGGCGGCGCCGATACGCACAGCGTGCTGAGCGGCGTGGCTCACTTTGCTGCCGACGATGAGCAGGCGGCATTCGATAATGTGCGCTGGTTGCTCGAGTATCTCCCATCGAACAATCTCGAAGAGCCGCCCACCAAGGCCACGGGCGACGATGCCAACCGTGCGGATCCCCGGCTCGATACAGTCGTTCCCGAGTCGACCACGAAGCCGTATGACATGCACGATGTTCTGATGTGCGTGCTAGACCAGGGTGACTTCCTGGAGGTACAACCGGCCCACGCGACGAATATCATCGTAGGCTTTGGCCGGCTTGGCGGCCGATCCATAGGCGTAGTGGCTAACCAGCCACGAGAGCTGGCGGGCACGCTCGATATCAATTCGTCCACAAAGGGGGCGCGCTTCGTGCGGTTTTGCGACGCGTTCAACATTCCGCTGCTGACGTTCGTCGACGTACCGGGGTTCTTACCCGGCACCAGCCAGGAGTTCAACGGCATCATCCGACATGGTGCCAAGCTCTTGTATGCGTATGCCGAGGCAACCGTGCCAAAGATCACGGTAATTACGAGAAAGGCCTACGGTGGCGCCTACGACGTCATGTGCTCAAAGCACCTTGGCGCGGATTTCAACTACGCCTGGCCGTCCGCCGAAATAGCGGTGATGGGTCCGTCAGCTGCGGTGTCGGTCATCTTTCGGAAGGAGCTGGCTGCAGCCGACGATCCCACGGTGCGCGCCGCCGAGCTGACATCCGACTATCTCGAGCGGTTCGCCAACCCGTACTTTGCTGCTGAACGCGGCTATGTGGATGCAGTTATCGAGCCACGCCAGACTCGCCCGACGCTGATTCGTGCGTTTGCCCTGGCCGCTACGAAGCGAGACTCGCGTCCCGCCCGCAAGCACGGCAACATTCCACTCTAGTGATCCTGCCGGGCCTGCGATTACCCGTTCAGGTAGTGTAGGCCACTGGCCCAAATGGGGCTCACACATACTGCCACAATCCGAAGAGAATGGGGAGGTCAGATAGCACGACCTAGCCATTCCGGAGGTGTCACATGTGTACTCTCGCTCCAGTTACAGGCGCCACTGCAGGCTTTGTTGGGCGGGAGCAGCTCATACTCCGGTCGGCCGCTCTGGTGCGTCGTGCCGTTGGCCACTACACCGTGTACCGGCCGCCGATGCTTGACTCCGAAGATATCTATGGGTACGGCACCATTGGCCTGATAGACGCCGTCGATCGCTTCGACCAGACGCGCGGCGTGAGGTTCGAGACCTATGCCGTGACTCGTATCCGCGGCTACCTCGTGGACCAGCTGCGGGCTATGGATTGGCTTCCGCGCTCGGCACGGGCAAACGTGAAGCTAGTGCATTCTACCGCGGCTCAGATGGAGGAGAATCTCGGTCGCAAGCCGGAGACGGCCGAGCTAGTCGAGGGAACTGGTCTCGGTGCAGCCGCGTGCGACCGTGCGCTTGCCGATGCAGCGTGCCGCGTCGTATCGCTGGAAAGCGTGGTTTCCGAGGGCGAGGATGGGAGCCTTTGCCTTGGCCGCCATCTCGAAGATAGTAGTGTGCCCAACCCTGCGGCCGCCGCGGAAGAACGAGAGCTGAAGCGCGGGATAGCCGGGGCCCTCGCGGCGCTGCCAACCCGCGAGGCGCAAGTGCTGCGCCTCCGGTACGTGGACGAGTGGACGCATCGAAAGATTGCTACGCATCTCGGAATCTCCGAGTCGCGCGTATCTCAGCTTCACAGCCAGGGCCTTGCGCGCATGCGGCGGGCGCTCGTGGCGGACTTTGGTGACCTAACCAACGTCCAGCTGAGCGCCTGAGCGGGCTAACCGAACAGAAGCGGCTGTGCGCTGCCCGGCTCGCGCTTTGGCGGTGCGACCCCCAAGTGGTGGTACGCATGCTCGGTGGCCACGCGGCCTCGCGGGGTGCGTTGGATGAAGCCCAGCTGCAGTAGAAACGGCTCGTACACGTCTTCAATGGTGTCAGGTTCTTCGTTCGTCGCCGCGGCCAATGTGGCGATGCCGACTGGGCCGCCGCCAAACTTGTGCACGATGGTCTCCAGCAGGTGCCTGTCAGTGGCGTCCAGCCCCAGCTTATCCACTTCCAGCATGCCGAGTGCCTGGTGCGCCACATCCACGGTTACTACGCCCCCTGCCCGCATTTGGGCGAAGTCTCGCACCCGCTTGAGCAGGCGGTTTGCTACGCGCGGAGTGCCCCGGCTGCGGCGCGAGATCTCCACCGCGCCGGCATCATCGATTGTGACCTTGAGTATCACGGCCGACCGCTTGACGATTTCCACCAGGGCCTGTTGATCGTAGAACTCCAGGTGGCAGTGCACGCCAAATCGGTCGCGCAACGGGCTGCTGATTAGGCCAAGCCGGGTGGTGGCACCAACCAGCGTGAACCGCTTGAGGGCGAGGCGCATGGTGCGGGCGCTCGGACCCTTGCCGATGATAAAGTCGACGGCGAAGTCCTCCATAGCCGGATAGAGCGTCTCCTCGATGACCCGATTCAGCCGGTGAATCTCGTCCACAAATAGGATGTCGCCTTCGTCGAGGTTCGTCAGGATAGAGACGATGTCGCCCGGGCGCTCAAACGCGGGACCGGAGGTGATACGCTTCTTGACGCCCATCTCATTCGCCATGACGCCCGCGAGCGTGGTCTTGCCTAGTCCCGGCGGCCCGTACAGCAGAATGTGGTCGAGCGGCTCCTTGCGTCCGCGCGCTGCTTCGATGAGCAGCTTCAGATTCGCCTTGACCTTGTCCTGCCCTATGTACTCACCCAGGCGCGTGGGGCGCAGGCTCAGCTCCGCCGCGGCTTCATCTGGCTGCTGATACGGCGTAAGCAGTCTTTCTTCAGCGTGCTCCATGGGCGTCATCACGCCGTTGGCCTTGCCCGCATGAGGTATCTGACACCCACGTAAATGATGGCGGCCACTACCGCACCGATCAGCACGAAGGGGATCAGCGTGCTTACTATCCAATCGAGCAGCATCTTGAGTGCCACGACTGCCACGACTGCCGTGATACCGCCGACGATGATGCGATTCTGCAGCGTATTCGGCAGCACGCCCGCGAGGATCTCATGCACCGCCGGCCTCGTCTGTGTCACCGGAGGCATTGCGCGGGTACGGGCCGGCAATTGCTGCTGCCGCGTTGGGTCGTGGACCTTGGTGGTTGGCAGCATCGATTGCTGCGGCAGCGATGCGCCGCACTCATGACAGTAGCGCTGATCGGGTTTCTGAATTTGGGCACCGCACGTTTGACATTGCATGATCCGCTCCGACGCCGGCCTTTGCGCGGCTAGCCTTACTCCTGCCGGAATCCCTGTGCAAGCAAATCGTAGCAACTCTCCAGGGACTGTGGCATCACCCGAGTGTCGCCGATCACCGACATGAAGTTAGTATCTCCGACCCATCGGGGCACAACGTGAACGTGAACGTGGTCGGCAACTCCCGCGCCCGCCGGATAGCCCTGGTTGATGCCGATGTTGAAGCCGGTAGGCGACAAACTCTCGCGCAGCACGCCCACAACTCGCTGCGTCATGTACCCGACCTCGGCCATCGCCTCTGCCGGGAGATCCGCGATGCTGGCCACGTGCTCGTATGGCACGACCATCAGATGCCCGTTGTTATACGGGTAGATATTCAGCATGACGAAACACAGTGCGCCGCGATAGAGAATAAAGTTCTCACGATCGCGATGCTCACCAGGTTTGATGCAGAAGATGCAACCATCCGGCTTTGGCCCGGTGATGTAGCCAATGCGCCAGGGCGCCCATAGCGTATCCATGCTGAGGTAATCATACCATGGGTGAACGGCCATCCGTTAGGCTATTATGCCATTGCGCCACCCATGTGTTCCTGCTAGCATGGGTGCAGTCCAGAGAGAAATGGTGAATAGCGATATGGTAACTGCGACCGAAGTCGAGACGATTCCCTTGCTGATCGTCGACGATCATCCTGTTGTGCGGCACGGCCTGCAAGCCATCCTGCAGACCGATTCGTCCCTGCAGGTTGTGGGCGAAGCCGAGGATGGCTACGATGCTCTGGAAAAGGTGGCACAGCTCCATCCGCGTGTAGTGCTTATGGATGTGCACATGCCGCGCATGGACGGTCTGGCCGCCACCAGGAAAATCAAGGAGCGTTTTCCTAGAGTCGCCGTGATCATTCTGACGCTGTACAACAACGAGCAATACGTGGTCGAGGCCGTCAAGGCGGGTGCGGCCGGCTACCTGCTCAAGACATCGACACGTGACGAAATCAGCCACACGATTCACGAAGTGCACGCGGGCGGCATGCTCATCCGCAGCTCTACGCTGCACAAGGCGCTCGCGGGCACCGTGGAATCTGCTGCCGGCGCCGGCTATACCGGCCGCGTGTGGGAGGACGGGGGCGAAGTCGAGCGACTCAGCCCGCGTGAGCTGGATGTGCTGCGCTTGGTAGTCGAGGGTATGACCAACAAGGACATTGGCGCCACCCTATACATCACGGAGGACACCGCCAAGAAGCACGTGCAGAATATCATTGCGAAGATGCAGGTGTCCGATCGTACGCAGGCCGCGGTCAAGGCCCTGCGACTGGGGATGGTGCATTAGGGCGTAGGGTGCCCCAGAGTCCGTCGGCATAGGGCTCTCCCAGGATGCACGCACACAGTGCATTGCGCAGATCATGGTCCCCGGGACCGCGTGCATCTTGCGTGCTACTGTCTGCCCGCACTGCGCCGGAACGATGGGCTTCGTCGCCCCCCGTCGTGCCACGCGGATCGGGATCCTGCCGTGTGTACACCTGCAGGTAGTTCCCCGTCAGGCCGTGCCACAGGCCGTCATCCGCATCTTCCCACAGCACCTCCTGCACGCTTCCGCTGAAACGACTGTGGAACCGCGCCTTGCCTTCCTGGGCCAGCGCCCGTACGCGTTCGCTACGCGAGGCCTTGAGGCTCTCCGGTACCTGGTTGGGCATGCGCGCGGCAGGCGTCCCAGGCCGTGCTGAATAGCGAAACACGTGCATACCCGCGAAGCCAACTTCCTCGAGGTAGGCGATGGTCTCGGCGCACTCGCGTTCGGTCTCCCCTGGAAAACCAACCAGCACATCGGTGGTAACGGCAAGATCGGGTATCGCGGCACGCGCCCCTTCTACCAAAGCGGCAAACGACTTCGTGTCGTACTGCCGTCGCATGGCCTGCAGCACTGAGTCGCTTCCACTCTGGAGCGGAATGTGCAGGTGCGGGCACAAGCGACTATCCTGCCACAGCGCAAACCACTCCGGCAGTAGGTCTTGTGCCTCGATGCTGCTCAGGCGAATGCGCAGCCGTCGAGTATTCGCGAGGATAGCCTCAATAAGTTTGGCGAGCGATGGTGTATCAGGCATGTCGCGGCCATAGCTGCCGAGCAGAATACCGGTCAACACTACTTCGCGGTAACCGTGATCTTCAAGGGCACGGGCAGCATTGACGGCATCGATGAGCGGCACACTGCGCGGTCCGCCGCGAGCGCGGGGGATGATGCAGAAGGTACAGCCGGCGTTACAACCGTCCTGCACCTTGAGCGTGGCTCTGGTGCGCTGCTGATCCGCGCCGACTGCCACCGGCAGTAGCGCCACCGGCATCCCGGCCCGCCCGGCGGCTAACGTTCGCTGAGTAGGTCGCATGGCGACCCCCGTGCAGCTCCTGCGGAAGGCGATCTCCTCCTCGACGCGTTCGACCAGCCGTTCCTTCTCGCGGTTGTGCACTACGAGCAAGTTGCCCGGCAGCAAGTTGCCAAGCTCGCGATTGGCGACAGACACGTAGCAGCCCGTAGCCGCGACGAGCGCCAGCGGATTGGCGCGCCCCGCCCGGCGGATCTCTTGCCGTGACTTCCTATCCGCGATCGTGGTGACGGTACAGGTATTCACGACGTAAATGTCTGCCGCATCGTCGAACGGCACGATAGTGTAGCCCCGCGTAAGGAATTGTGACATGAAGCTCTCGGCCTCGCTGGAATTGACCTTGCAGCCGAGTGTGGAGAATGCAACTCGGAGCCCAGCGAACGGGGAGTCGGAGAGTTCAGCGTGGATCATTGCTCAACCAAACGACCTCAAATGGCGGTCCCACCATGCGAGACTCGGCCGGGGATGTAATACGGCTATAGTACAGCCAGGAGAAGTCGTGTGAGTACTTTGAGGGATGCTGTGTAGAATGAGTTGTGTACTATACAGAGTCGGCACACCACATGAGGTACTGTGAGACCTACTGAAGCGAGCACAGGTATGCTTGCGACGGCCTTATCCGTAGTGACACGAGGGGTGCCGGACATTACGATCGATTGGGCCCGTGTTGCCCGCTTCTACGACGCATACGCGAGCGCCACGTTCGATCTTCCCTTCTATCTGGAAGAAGCACGGCACTCGCCAGGCGAGGTACTCGACCTGATGGCTGGTACCGGACGGGTGACAATACCCTTGCTCCAAGCGGGTGTGAGCGTCACCTGCGTCGACAACTCGCCTGCGATGCTGGAAAGACTCCACCAGAAGCTCGACCGGCTGGGCCTCTCTGCTGACGTACACGACATGAGCGTCTGCGACCTGAGCCTACCGCGGCAGTTCTCCCTGATTCTGCTTCCCTCGCACTCCTTTTCTGAAATCTTGAGCGTACCGGATCAGACCCGCGCGCTCGAGCGCATCCAGGCGCATCTCGATGACTCTGGTCGCTTCATCTGCACCCTGCACAATCCCGCAGCGCGGCTGAAGACCGTGGATGGGCAGCTCCGCCTGTTGGGTTCGTATGCCTTTGACGAATATGGGAGCCGGCTGGTAGTCTGGAGCATCGCCTCACGCGATTCCGGGTCCCCCCTCGTGCACGGCTTTCAATTCTATGAGGAGTATGACGCGCGTGGCACCATGCGCGAGAAGAGCATCTTGCCGCTCCACTTCTCCCTGATTGGGCGTGGCGAGTTCGAGGCCATGGCGGAGTCGGTGGGATTTAAGGTGGTCACTCTGTACGGCGACTATGCGCGCGCACCATTCGATGAGGAGGCAAGCCCTTATATGATCTGGGTGCTCGGTAGGCGCTAACGACGGGCGCTCTTGCCGTGCGACGACTGGCACCACTGCGTCGACACTCTACGCGTCACCGCCTCGCGCTGTCTCACAGCACATGGCCCTGTCGATACATTGTGAGATACTGATACGCCACGATTGTCGGGCCGTCCTTGATGATCCCGCTGCATATCAGCTCCCCGATTTCCTCAATCGAACACGTCTCATAGTCAAAGAACTCACCTGGCTCGGGCTTTGCCTCACCAAACGTTAGGTGCGTAGCCAAATACACAAAGGCCGGCTGGTCGGTACATCCGACCGCAACATGGTAGTTACCCAGTTCAACCAGACATCCTGCCGTGATGCCCATCTCTTCCTTCAACTCGGCCACCGCTGTAGCATGCGGGTCCAGTCCTTCTGAATATCCCATCGGGAACTCCAGGGTAACCTGTTCGATGGGATACCGGTACTGCCTGACCATATATGCACCTTGTTCCCGTCAAATGGGATGATGATGCTGAACGCGTCCTGCCGTCGCACATAGTAGGTGGCGAGCTTTCCGTCAGGCTGCTGCACCTTATCTTCCCAGAGTTCGAGGAATCTATTCTTGATCAGAAGATTCCGAGATAGCGTCTTCCAATTCGTTGAAACAGTGCTCAATTCACGATGCCTTTCGCCCGATGTAGAGAACATGATCCGACATCCCCAGTCCATCTGGAGATCGGCCGGTTTGCTCGACAATGTCGAGCCACGCGTTGGCGCTATCCGAACCGATCGTCGTCAATTGGGACTGCCACACACCGGTGAACGACTCAATGCCGGCGAACTCGATCTCCGCGAACATATTGGCAAAGAGCGCGCGGAATTCCGCACTGGTGCTCAGGTGGCCATAGCCAAGCGGAGGAGCATGCTCCGGGTCGAGGTTCCCGTCCCGCAGGAACCCCAGGAGGAAGGCTCGCTGCTCGGCCGAATAGTCTTGTTGTGCCCTGAACGCATCGCGTAAGAACGCGAGGCGGTTGATGCCGGCCGCGAACCGCAGGCCGCCCGGCTTCAGGATCCGGGCGGCTTCGGCTACTGCGCGTTGCCGGTCCGCCAAATCGCAAAGATGGTACAGCGGACCCAGGAACAGCGCGGCGTCACAGCTCGAGTTCGGCAAATGGTGCAGCGCAGTCGCAGACTCTCGATGCACGGCGAGAACACGTTCGCTTAGGCCCACTGCTCTTAGCCTGCCCGCCGCGACATCCAGGAGGCCCTGCGAAACGTCAATAAGGTAGAGCGAGCAACCCCGCCTCGCCAGGCATTCTGAGTAGAGTCCGCCGCCAACCCCAACCTCCGCCACCGTGGCGCCCGGCTCGACGTAGCGCTCCAGATACCGCACGGTAATCGCGTGTTCAACCGGCGACTGCTCGGATAGTCGTTCCGTCTCCGCGTCGAGGACCTCGTGGTCGTAGTGCCGGCCCACGGACTGCTCCAACGCGCTCAAACCATCCATGGCACGCCTCCTGGTACGCCCTGTCCCAACTCGTCTACCTGGCCAATCCGCTCGTACGGATTCCCAACATTGTACAGTTCGCAATGTACATTCCGGCTGACCCTCTCTGGTACCATTCCGCCGAGTAGCGGGGGGCGCCTGCGTGCTCCTGCCACGCATCGGTTGCAGGCGTTCAGCTTAATGGCAGTTCCAGGTGAAGGGCTACCCGCGGTGGAGAATGCACGATTCTGGCGGTGCCTCGACACGCTCGTCGAGACCTGTGAACTCATAATCGACCGGCCATGCGGCTCGACTCACCCACGTTACCCGGCCGTGACGTATCCGCTGGACTACGGATACCTTGCTGGCACTACAGCGGCAGACGGCGGCGGCATCGACGTGTGGGTTGGCACCTTGCCGGTGAAGATGCTCAGTGCAGTCATGCTCACCATCGATCTGCTCAAACGTGACGGCGAGATGAAGGTCCTCCTCGGGTGCACCCACGAGGAGATGGCCCTCTTGCTTCGCTTTCACAACGACGGGTCTCAGATGGCAATGCTGGTGGAACGGTAACGAAACACCTGGTCGGGTTGCAGGAAGGGCAGATTCAGCAGTTCCTCCACTGGCGTGGTGGCCAGGGCCTTGTTCTGCTCGACGGTCAGCGGAGGAAGGCGATGCCCGGACTGCGACGCGATGACGACGCCGGGCCCGCCGCGGGCGATGACGTTGCCGAACTCTTCCAGCACGAGCGCCGTGCCATACAGATCGACTTTGAGGATCGTCGCAGGAGATGCCTGCGTGGGCGAGACCCCGGCAGCGTGGATCAGTCCGGTGACGTCGCCCAGACCGGTCGCCTGGTCGACGAGCGCGCGCACCGCGGCACGCGACGAGACATCGATCGTCGCGGTGCTCGCCTCGTATCCCGCGTTCCTGAGCACCTCCGCCGCTGCATCGGCGTTGTCCTGGCGCAGGTCGGCCAGCAGGACGTGCTTCCCGACACCCACCCGCCGTGCGATGGCTTGACCGATCTGACCGGCTCCGATGACGACAATGACGTATGACATGGTGACTCCTCTCCTAGGTGATGCGCATCCGACGATGCGCGGAATCAGTTCGTGTGTTGGCCTGCGATGCGTGCTTGTGTCTCCGTCGGACTCCATGAGCGAATCCTCGGGTGGTGGCCGGCTCTACCAGGGCACGCACGGTGTATCCCTGCCCGATCACCTCCTCGACGACGAGGCGCCCGGTACTCCCGGTCGCGACGACGATTCTGGTCGTCGCGGGGACGTTCATGTCGCCGACGTATCCTTGTCGCTGGGTGATGCCGCCGGGGGGGCAATCTCGTCGATTGCTCGCAGGCCGTTGAGCGTGCGAGGATAGCCGATAAAGGGTAGTAACTGGGTCAGCACATCGATCAGCCGGGCGCGGCCATTGCCCACATGGAGGTTCGCGCTGACATGGCCCCTAACCTGCGCGTCGCAGCCGCCATGCGCCACGAGCATGCTCAAGGTGAGCAGTTCGCGCGTAGGGATGTCGATGCCTGTGCGGGTGAGGTAGTCGCCGAAGCAGTTCGCGGATAAGAAGCGCTGGATATGTTGCTGATCGGTGGGCGCCGACGCGTAGAGTTGCTCGACGCGGTCGTTGCCGACAACATGCTTCTGGACTGCCAGCCCTTTCTCCGCGCGGTTCGCGGGCGTGGTCGTGGATTGGCCCGGCAGGGGCAGTGCAACACCTCGCTCGGTGAGCACCTCGTTCGTGGCGTGGACGAAGTCGAGGACTTTCGCCATGCCAACGTAGGGGACCGCCTGATAGACGATCTCCTTGATCTCGAAGGGCGTGACGCCAACGGCGAGCGCCGCGCCCAGCATGACCCGATACTCGCCCAGGGCATGGCAGGCGATCAGCGACGCAAGCTGCACCATGAGCCGGGTCCTGGCGTCGAGATTGCCGTGGCTCAGCACCTCGTCGAAGGCGAAGTTGTCGAAGCACTCGATCAGCTCGGGGTCCGTGACCTGGAGGGTCGAGACGTGACCGTGGAAGAGCTCGTCATGGGTCGCACGTGCTCGTTCAGTGATGGTCATCGCATGTTCTCGCAGTCTTTGGTTCTCCTCGCTCGCCCGATTCCTCTGGATCCGATGGTGGCGAGCATGTCTGGGTGCATGGCGTTGCCCCTTGTCCGACGGTGTGGTGTGCCCGCACGCTACCGGTCGATGAAGGCGTTGGCTGCTGGGGTGTAGCGGGACCCAGCAACTTGTTCTGGCGCAAGCGCTGCGTCGAGCGCGCGCATATGGGCCGCGCCGAGCGTCAGCAACGCGGCAGCCACGTTCTCCTCCAAGTACTTGACGTGCTTGGTGCCGGGAATCGGCACGATGTCCGGCCCCTTGTGCAGCAGCCAGGCCAGCGCGACTTGCCCCGGCTTGGCGCCGAGCGATTGTGCGACCTCCCGCACCGCCTCGGCGGCCCGCATATTGGCGTCGAAGTTCTCGCCTTGGTAGCGGGGGTCGCTCGTACGCCTGAAGTCGCCCTCGGGGAGCTCCTCTGCCCGCTTGGCCGTGCCGGTGAGGAAGCCGCGGCCGAGCGGGGAGAAGGGCACGAGGCCGATGCCCAGCTCACGCAGCGTCGGGATGATCTCGGCCTCCAGGTTCCGTTCCCAGAGCGAGTACTCACTCTGGAGCGCCGAGACTGGATGGATGGCGTGGGCGCGCCGAATGTTGGCGACACCCGCCTCGGAGAGGCCGAAGAAGCGTACCTTGCCCTCCTTGACAAGGTCGGCTACCGTGCCTGCTACCTCCTCCATCGGCACCGTTGGGTCCACGCGATGCTGGTAAAGCAGGTCTATGTGGTCGGTCTGCAGGCGTTGCAGCGAGCCCTCGACTGCCTCGCGGATATGTGTAGGCCGGCTGTCGAGACCCGACTTCCGAGATCCATCGAGGCACCAGCCGAACTTCGTGGCAAGGACAACCTCATCGCGCCGTCCTTTGAGCGCGCGACCAACTAACTCTTCATTGGCGAAGGGGCCGTAGACCTCGGCAGTGTCGAGGAAGGTACAACCCAGCGCGATGGCACGGTAAATAGTGGCAATAGACTCGCGCTCGTCGCGCTCCTCGGGCGCGCCGTATGACGCGCTCATGCTCATGCAGCCAAGACCAATGGCCGAGACCTCCAGGGTGCCCAGCATACGCTTCTGCATTGGCTTTCTCCTTACCTCCTGAACGACAAACGTGGTGTTACGGGCGCAGCAGCACCTTAATGGCGCGGCGCTCATCCATGGCGCGGTAGCCCTCGGCCACCTGGGCGAGTGGTAACGTCAGATCGAAGACCTGGCCGGGGTCGATCTGGCGGTTCCAGACGCGCTCCATGAGGTCGGGCAAGTAGTGCCGGACAGGCGCTGGGCCTCCGCGCACGCCCACATTCCGCCAGAACGAATCTTGCATAGAAAACTCCACGTCGTGTGGGACCCCGACCCAGCCCACCATGCCTCCCGGCCGGGTGGCCCGCAAGGCTTGCAGCTGCGCTTCACCGGTACCCACGCACTCCAGGACCGCATCGGCGCCCACGCCCTCAGTCATCTCGCGAATGCGGGCGATGCCCGCGTCACCCCGCTCGTCCACGATGTCCGTGGCCCCGAACGCGCGGGCCAACTGCTGGCGGGACGCGTGCCGGCTCATGGCGATCACGCGCGCGGCACCCAGCGTGGACGCGGCCAGCACGCCGCACAGCCCCACCGCGCCGTCGCCGACGACCGCCACGGTCATGCCCGGGCGGACGGCCGCCGAGACCGCGGCGTGCCAGCCGGTGGCCATCACGTCGGAAAGCGCGAGCAAGCTCGGGAACAGGTTCTCCGGCGGCTGCTCGGGCGTCGCTACCAACGTGCCGTCGGCCAACGGGATCCGGATCATTTCTGCCTGGCAGCCGTCATAGCCACACGCTTGCACACAGGCAGACTGGACTCCGTAGCGGCAATTGGGGCACGTACCGTCCGAGGCCAGAAAGCCGCCGACTACGAACTGGCCGGGTGTGACGGACGTGACGGCGCCGCCAACCTGCTCCACAATGCCACAGTACTCGTGGCCGAAGGGCGTGGGATGCGGGACCGGGTCGATGCCCCGGTAGCGCCAGAGATCAGACCCGCAGATGCAGGTGGCCACGGTACGGATAATGGCATCTGTCGGTTCGATGATCGCCGGGTCGGGGCGCTCCTCACAGCGCACATCCCCGGCGCCATAAATGACGGCTCCTCGCATGAGATTTCTCCTCGCTTTGGTGATACCCTCAGTCTACGCATGGTGCCGGCACAGGGCATGGACATTGGTCCACGGTTCTTGTACTATCCTCCAGAGTTGCGAGACAACGGACGGGAGGGACGCCAGGTGGTCGGGATGGATGGCTTGGACAAGCGGGCAGAACTTCGCTCCAGGGCGAACCAGGACGAATTGGTCCAGCGCCTCGCGCACGCCAACCCAGGGGACGGGATTGTCGAGGCTCTCCCCGGGCTGCACTTGAACCGCGTATCCCGCCCAATAGAGCGCATCGACGGCGTGTCGATGCCCGCGTTCTGCGTCATCGCTCAGGGGAGCAAGCAGATCTACGTCGGAGAGCGGTGTTACGGCTACGACCCGGCGCACTACCTGCTCACGACGGTCGAGCTTCCGATCACCTCCTGCATCATCCAGGCCTCCCACGATCAGCCGTATCTGAGCCTGCGTGTGGATCTGGACCCCGCCGTGGTGGGCTCCGTGATGGTCGAGGCCGGGCTGCCGGCGCCACGCGGTCAGGCCGACGCCAAGGCGATCGTCGTGAGCGGCCTCGACGCGGATCTGCTCGATGCGACCCTGCGGTTGGTGCGCCTCATCGACACACCCGTCGAAGCGCGGGTACTCGCGCCACTCATCAAGCGCGAAATCATTCTTCGCCTGCTCCTCGGCGAGCAAGGCCACCGTCTGCGGCACTTGCCGCTCCTGGGCGGCCACTCGCACCGGATCGCCCTGGCCGTGGAGCGGCTGCGGAAGGACTTCGACCGGCCGTTGCGCATCGACGATCTCGCGCGGGAACTCGGGATGAGCCCATCGGGTTTTCACGACCATTTCAAGGCCATCACCGACATGAGTCCGCTGCAGTTCCAGAAAGAGCTGCGGCTGCGTGAGGCGCGGCGGCTGATGCTCGGTGAACACTTGGGCGTGACCAGCGCCGGGTTCCGCGTCGGCTACTCCGATGCTGCGTACTTCAGTCGCGACTACAAGAAGCACTTCGGAGTTGCACCAGGCCGGGACGTCGAGAGGCTACGGGCCGACCTCGGACGCGTGCCCGAGGACGCGCGCGTGTAGATTGTCCATCAGTCGCAGACCCAGCCGTCGGCGCGAGGATGCTGCGTTGGCGCAGTAGGTTCCCATTCTGCTTTGATGTTCCAAGATGCTGGCAGCATGACACGGATCTGTTCAAGCGCCTGATCGTGGAGCTCCCGCATCGACGGCCGCGCCGAACCCCCTGAATTTCCAGATAATGCCAAATTCCTCATGATGTGGAATATTGCATACTCTGGAATTTGCGTAAGGGCCATGGGGGACGCATCCGTCGCACGACGGAACAAGGCAGTGGTTGGTCCGCCTTGAGTGCTCGCTTGACACGTTTCGCCTCGGTGCGGAGACCCAGCCCTTTGAACCCCACCCCGCGCTGCTCGTAGCCGCGGGCGATCAGCAGATTGAATGCCTCGCCGATCACCGCAGCACCCCTATCGCTCTGCAAGATGAGGTGGCCAAAGGCAATCCTGCATTAGCCTACTCAAAACTGACCTTGCTCAAAAGCTCGACGAGCGTCATCTTGTTCACTGTAGCCATCGCGTGGTCCTCCTACTTGGTTGTCTCCTTCGTCTCAGCGGGAAGTACCCACTACCTGCCCGGCACGCAACCCATGGACTCAAGTCTGGCCGCGTAGTGCAAAGGCCGCCATGAGGAACTCGCAGGGCTAACCCACTGGATTGCGGTGGCGAAAGGCCGCCGGTAATCCGGATTGCGGAGCCTCGTGACCGCTACTCCGTGTTACGCTCACGGCTATGGAGATGCTGGCCAATCTGCCGATTATGCCCTTTGCCTCGCCGAGCGCATGGGAAGACTGGCTCGCCGGGCACCATGCGCAGGCGCCGGGGGTATGGCTCAAGCTGGCCAAGAAAGTCTCCGGGACGGCGTCGGTCACCTATGCCGAAGCGCTCGACGTGGCGCTGTGCTATGGATGGATCGACGGCCAGAAGAAGCCGTACGATGCGCTCTTCTGGCTGCAGAAGTTCACGCCACGGCGTTCCAAGAGCGGATGGTCCAAACTCAATACCGAGAAGGTGGCACAGCTCATCGGCGCCGGCAGGATGCAGCCTAGCGGTCTACGGGAAGTGGAAGCGGCCAAGGCCGATGGCCGTTGGGAC
>Ga0187876_1000893_pt1 | contig 28156 bp, 24 predicted proteins | sample June2016WEW_17_4_FD_133000 | JGI IMG/M metagenome (GOLD analysis project Ga0187876, IMG submission 133000) | Peatland microbial communities from SPRUCE experiment site at the Marcell Experimental Forest, Minnesota, USA - June2016WEW_17_40 | ecosystem: Environmental > Terrestrial > Soil >...
GATAGGGGTAGGGAGAAGCGATTGAATTCGGTTCCCCCTCCCTCCGAACCGGACAGGCGGTTCTCCCGCATCCGGCTCTCCAGTTGGTGGTCTTACCTGCGAGAGGACTGACCGGCGGTGGCATGAGCTGTAACCAAGGAGAACAACCCGCGCTCCGCAAAGTAGGCGTTGGGCCAGCGCTGATGATCCGCTCCGCGTCCCGGTCCCTGTCCTCCCCGCCAACGGCGCAGGATGCTCCGCAGTCGCATGCGCACCCAGCCGTCCAGCGTGGCGAACGTGGTCTTATGGCTGTGTTGGAAATATCCAAACCAGCCCACCAGCGTACGATTCAGATCAACGATGGTGGCGGCCAGGCTTTGCCCGTGCGTGCGCCGGGTCTGGGCTCGAATCGTGTCTCGTAATTTCCGCTCACTCTTCCGGCGCGGCCACTTACGGCCTTGCTCGAAATGGTAACCGAGAAAATCGAAGCCCCCCGGTTGGGTGGCGTTCACGATCCGGGTCTTTTCCGGATGCAGCGTCAGTCCGGCTTGCACCGTCCATTGCTGCACCTCGGCCAGCGCTTGTTGAGCTTCCCCTTCCGTCCCACACAACACCACGAAGTCGTCCGCGTACCGCACCATCTCGATGCCCTTTCCCGCCATTTCGTGGTCGAGCGCATCCAGATAGATGTTGGACAGCAGCGGGCTCACCACCGCGCCCTGGGGCGTTCCCGCTTCCGGCGTCCAGAGGTTCATCTCCTCCAGCACCCCTTGTGTCAGGAACGCTTCCAGCAGCCTCAGGATTCGCCCGTCGGAGACTTTCGCTTTCACCCGCGCGAGCAGTTCCACTCGCGGGATGGTGTCGAAGTAGCTCTTCAGGTCCGCGTCCACCACCCAACTGCATCCTTGCTTCAGCAGAGTGTCGACGCGGCGCGGCGCATCCTTGCAGCCCCGTCCCGGTCGGAACCCGTAGCTTTGCGCCGCGAAGTCCCGCTCGAAAATCGGCTCCAGCACTGCGCGGAGCGCCGTCTGCACCACCCGGTCGCGCACCGTGGGAATCCCCAGCGGGCGTTGTTCCTTGCTGCCCAGCTTTCCGATCCAGTGCCGCCGCACCGCTTGCGGACGATAACTGCCCTCCGCCAGCGCGCGCGACACCTTTTCCAGGTTCGCTTCCAGGTGTTGCTCGAACTCTTCCACCGTCACGTGATCCACGCCCGCCGCTCCTTTGTTCGCCTTTACTCGCGCAAAGGCTTGCCGCAGGTTGGGCAGTGCGTAGACCTTGTCGATCAGACTGTGCCACTTGCCTCCCATCACTCCCTGTTCGAGAGCCGTCAGCATCCGTTCCGTCCAGACCGTGGCTTCTACCCAAGCCCATCGCGCTCGGATATCTCCGGCGGGCTTAGCCCCACTTGCGGGCACTGCTTCCGGTGGTTGCCTCGTTCCCTCCGTCACGTCTCCACCTTCCTGCGTCCCTTCGCTCCAGGCCCGTTACAGGCCCTTCTTCGCTCTTATGGACGCTCTGACTCCTGCCCGCCCGGCTCTTCGGCCTTCTCCCGGCATGAACACCGTCTTGGCGACGAGCAGGTCTCCCTGATTCACGCACCCGGCCTTCCGGCCATTCCGTCTCCAATCACCTGTGGACGCTCCGCCTCGTCAGAGCACGTTACCCCTCGACCGGTCGAACCGAGATGGCTTCCCCACGGGACAGCTCCCAACGGGAACTCGGGGCTTCGCCCTTCACTCGCAGGCTCGCCCCATCGCACCGGCCGAATCGAGTTCCTCAGCGTACGGACGGGCCGCTCACCTCCTGCTGCTCCCCACCCCGTGTCACCACGACGCAGTTGCAGTCGGTTACAAGTTACGTGGACTTGGAGAGGACTTTCACCCCTCCAACCAGGTGCGCTCTCAGGCGCACGAGTGCGGCGACTCGTCGCCGCTTTTGCTCGCCGCGACTCGTCGCGGCGAATCACCTACCGGTGACGAGTCAGAGGTAGAAAGAGCGGGAGCGAGCTCCCGCACTCCGAAACTTGCCATCATGCACTCGCACAAGTTGTTTGCGTTGGCGGGCGGAGGAAATCGTCAGGACGACCGCATAACGGCCGTGCCTAACCCCTAAACCCTAATCCCTTACGCCCGCAGCTTGCCCAACCGCCGCAGGGCTTCGTCAAGGGTGGAGTCGGTCTTGCAGTAGGTGAATCGCACCTGCTGTGCTCCGGAAGCAGGATCACGATAGAAGCTGCTGCCGGGGACAACGCTCACGCCGATTTCCCGCACCAGGTATCGCGCGAATTCCACGTCATTGGGAAAGCCGAAAGCCGAGATGTCCGCCATGATGTAATAAGCGCCGTGCGGCCGGAAGCAACGGAACCCTGCCTCGTCCAGCCCCGCCAACATGCGGTCGCGCCGCGCGCGATAGACCTCGCAGAGCTTCTGGTAATACGTCTCCGGAAGGCGCAAGGCGGTCGCACCGGCTTGCTGCAAAGGCGCGGCGGCTCCCCACGGTAAGGAAGTCGTGCATTTTGCGTATGGCGTTCGTGACCTCCGGGGGCGCAATCGCGTAACCCACCCGCCAACCCGTGACGCTGTAGGTTTTTGACATTGCGTTGATGGTGATCGTCCGCTCGCGCATGCCAGGAAGAGTTGCCAATGAGATGTGCCGGAAGCCGTCATAAACCAGAAACTGATAAATCTCATCGGTAATGGCATAGGCGTTCGTTCGGCGGCACTGCTCGGCAACCAATTCGAGTTCGTCAGCGGTAAAAACCTTCCCGGTAGGATTGTTGGGGGTATTCAAAATCACCGCGCGCGTGCGGTCGGTGAACGCGGCGGCGAGTTCTGCGGGGTCGATGGTCCAATCCGGTGGATGAAGCCGCACGTGGCGGGTTGCCGCTCCGCAAATGATGGCATCCGGACCATAGTTCTCGTAGAAGGGCTCGAAGACCACCACCTCGTCGCCCGGGTCGATGATGGCCAGCAGGGAGGCAATCATGGTCTCCGTGGCGCCGCAGCAAACCGTCATCTCCCGCTCGGGATCGATCTCCAGGCCGGTATCGCGGCAAAAGCGCTCGGCGACGGCGCGGCGGAACTCCGGCGCGCCCCAGGTAATTTCATACTGGTTATTATCTGCGCGGACGGCATTCACTGCGGCTTCCTTCACTTCTTCCGGAGCGGGAAAATTCGGGAACCCCTGGGCGAGATTCACCGCGTTGTGCTCAAAAGCCAGGCGCGTCATTTCGCGAATTACCGACTCGGTAAACCTCCCGGCCTTCTGGGAAACGGGGGACCGGCGGCCCGGGCCGGGGGTAAATCCTATGACGTTCTCAGTCATGCCATCACCTCTGAAGCGTAGCGCGGACCTGTTTTGTAGGTCCGCGGCTCTTCCATGCCCACGGGAACATGTCGCGCATCCACAAACGACGGCTCTTCTATACCCACAGGAAAAAGCCGCGGACCTACAAAACAGGTCCGCGCTACGATCCCTACCGTTCCCGCGGATCGCTGCCTGCTGCGCTTGGCGGAGTGGAAGATTGCCCTTGAGCGCACGTGGCAAAGCGGGGATTGCCGGTCAAAAGCTGGCGGTAGATCGCCTCATCGCGCAACACCTGCTCCACGTAGGTCCGCGTGGCCGGGATGGGAATGCTCTCCAGGAACGTCTCCGAATCGGGGAAGGAATATTTCGTGACCCAATCTTTGACGCGAAAATCCCCCGCATGGTAAGCCGCCATGGCGAGTTCCGGGCGGTTGTCAAAGTCTTTCATCAGCCCGGCAAGAAAGGCGCACCCCACGCGGACATTGTAATTGGGATCGTAAAGCCGCTGCCCGACGACGCGCGTTCGCGAAGTGCGGCGGATTAGGGCAGCAGTTTTTGGCAAAACCTGCATCAAGCCACGGGCATTGGAAACTGACAACGCACCCGGAGTAAAAGCCGATTCCTGCCGGATCAGCCCCATCACCAGATAAGGATCAAGGTGGTTCAGGCGGGCCTGAGTTTCGATGAGCTTTCGGTATGCCTGGGGATAGAGGAAATCCCAGGTTTCCTCCGGCAGGTCAGAGAATTCCATCTGCGCGTAGGCCGGCGCGGCTCTCAGAGCGTCGAACAACGCTCCCCCCACATTGTTCCGCGCGGCGTATACCTCGGCCAGCAGCAGGTGCAGTTCGGCCGGCGAATGGTCACCGGCGAGGGCGGCCTTCAGAAAATCCTCCTCCAGATTCTTTAAACTCAAGGCCCGAAGTATCAGGGCCGGCCGGGAGGCGTCGGCCGGAGCGGTCGAGAGGCACGCGAGTCCTGGCGGAACCACCGGCGACGCCAGCACGGGAATCAGCGCGGCGGCCAGGGGAGCGGCGGCGGAATCATTCGGTCCGGTCAGGGTCGCCGGCTTCGTACGCAATGCCGCGAGGCGCGCGCCAGCCAGCGGCGCGTAATAGGTGTGTACGTAGCGCCTGGTCTCAAGCGCGTAAAGCGCTCGCGCCTCAGCGATGGCGCCTTGATCCTCCTGGTTCCGCCCCAGCCAATAGAGCGCCGCCGGAGCGCGCGGAGAATCCGGAAACTGCATGAGGTAGTCATGGATTTCATCGGAGGTTTTGGGATCACGCAAAAGGTAATCACACCATGCAAGGCGCCAACCATCCTCGCGCCAGTGATCATTTTGCGGAAACAGCTCACCGAGGCGACGATAGGCGCCCGCTGCCTCCTGCCAATTGAGCTGCCGGTAATAAAAGATTCCCGCTGCCGAAAGCGCGTCGGCATAAGCGGGAGAATTCGCGTACGATGCATCAAGCTGCGCGAGGTCCTGAGTAACCGCCTGCGCATCCGATTCCTGCGCGTGTTCCTGAACGAGCAGGGCCAGCCGCTGGGCTTCCTGGTCGGGGGAGTCAAAGTGGGTGGACAACACCCGCAAGGCATCAGCGCTCCGGTGCAGGTGCAGGAGGCAGCGCGCCTGCCCCAACTGCCATCGGGGAACCATGGGGCTGTTGGGCACCTCTCCTATCAACCGGCCATACTCTTTCAGGGCGTCGTCATAGCGCCCAGCCTTGAAGATCGCTTCCACGCGCACCGTTTGAATTTCGTCATTGGGCGGAGCATAAGCTTGACCCAATTGGGCGCGCAGGGTCTGAAGCGCGTCGGAGGCGGTTTTGGCCTCGGCGAAGAGCGGGAACTTATAATCCACATCCTGGAATGCGGCCACAGCTTCCATCGGCTGATGGTTCCGCATGCGGGCCTGCCCGAGAAGCAGGGAGAGCGCCGGGTGTTCACGGATTTCCGGTTCGGCCGCGAGTGTGCCGATGGCCTGCTCCACCTGCTGGGCGTCCAGCAAGGTGTTGGCACTCAAGGCGAGCGCTTTAAAGCGCAGGTGGCTTTGGGGAAAGCGCGCGGTGAAGTTCTGAAGTATTTCGGCGGCCTCCTGCCGGCGGCTGGACTGGCCGAGAGCCGAGGCTTGATAATAGACCGCGTAATCAGCCAGGGAGAATCCACTCTTCCCTGCCTGCGCCAAATCCTGAGCAGCCTCGGAATAGTGCTGGCTTTCATATTCCTGATATCCGGCCAGGAAGTAGGCCCACCCGGCCCACTCAGGGTCCTTCTGGGATTGCGCGTAGGTGCGCAACCGCGGCCAAGTCTCCGCATGAGCACCGCTGGCCGCAAGGTTTCGAAGACCCGCGGGGAGCAAATCTGTTGCGCGAGCCGACCCCAGCATCGCCGCCACGCCTGCCCACAGGCAGAGCGTTGGAACTAATGATTTGCGAAGGAAGTTCACGCGGGAGGTCCTGGATATTCCGGTCCCAGAACCGAAGAGTCATCCGCCGCCAGGTTTTTCACCAGTTCTTCATGAAAGTAATCGAATTGCTTGCTCAAGGTCTTGCCGAAGCGCTTTTCGAAGGTCTGGCGGCTGCGGTCGATATCGGTCTTAAGCCGCTTATATAAATCCCGGTTCTTGCGCCCATCGGCCACTTTGGCTTTGTTGTAAAGCTCGATTTCCGACACCAGGAGTTTGGCAAATCGTTTCGCGTCCTTGTGCAACTTCTGCTCGGATTCGCTAAGCTCTGAGATGTCCAAAACGGCCGGGGCCTGTGGCGGTGCGCTGTCCGCCGCGATGACCACGGGCTCAGGTGGCGGGGGAGGAACTTCCTCGACGCGCGGCTCAGTTACAGGATGAGCAGGTTCACTTTCCGCCGCTACGGCAACCGGCTCAGGCGGTTCTACGGCCACTTCCACAGGTGGTGCGGAAGGTTCCGGCTCAGGCGCGGGTGGCGCCGCCTCCAGCACGTGAGGTTCGTCGACTATGGTGTGCACCTCACCAACCATCTCCCCCACGACAGGCTCTACGACGACTGGCGCCCCCACCGCTGATTCCCCGGCAGGTGATTCCACCGACATCAGGCTCTGAGCGTGAGGTTCTGCCAGTTTCTCGACGGAAGCTTCCGCAGACGCGGGCTCCTCAGCGGGAGGTCCCGCATTGGGAGGCTCTTCGACCAGAGATTCCGCGGGCGCTGGTGCCGCGGCGAGAGGTTCCGCATGGGCAGGTTCCTCGACGTGAGATTCCGCGGGCGCCGGTTCCACGACAGGAGGTTCTGTGGGCGCCTGCGCGGCAATCTCCACCGGCGCTTCTACCACGGACGCCTCGTGCTCTGTGGGCTCCTCCACTTGTGTGCCGGGCTCGTCGCTGGAAAAGCCGCCACTCAGCGCAATCAGTCGATCGATTTGCGCACCGGCAAATTCCGCGAGAATCATCAAGGCATTGACCGGGAGCGGATCGCCTTTTTCGCCGGGATCCGCATAGAAGATGGCCGCAACCGTTCCGGCGGAACGGATCGGGACGAGGAGGACAGGCGCATGAGGTGCGGGTTTGAGCTTGTCCAGCACGTTACGGTTCTTCTTCAGCGTATCGGCGCTGGCCTCTACGTGTCCGGCGGTTTCGCAGACTTTGCGGAAGGGGTTGTCCTGATTGAGCGGAACGATCAGGGCGCGCAGGACCTTTTCCGAAAGCGCGGGCCCGAAGCCATGAGCCGAGGCGCCCCAGGCCGCTTTGCCCCGCACGTCGAAAATCGCGGCGCGCACGCCCCACTGTGAGGCCTCCTCCGTAAGGATCGCAAACACCTGCTCGGGAATTGTGCAGGTCATCAGGGCACGGACGGCCCCCAAAACATTTTCCAGCGCCGTCTGCGCCGAAACCTGCGCCTCGGCGGCGGCGGCAGCCAGCGCGGCGGCGGCGCCCGCCGCGGCCACGTGCGTCATCGCATCCCATTGGCGGTTAGCTTCCTGCTCGGTTCGTTCGTGAAGCTGCTGCAATTCCGTCAATTCCAGATTGAGTTTCTGGATATGCTCGGCCTGCGCGCGAAGCTCCAGCGCCAAACGCCGGCGAGCATCCCGAATTGATTCCTCAAACGTAAAAGGTTGATTTTCAGCCAAGGGAGACACCTCAGGAGGATGAGCCACTTGTTCATTATGAATCAAGCCACGGCGCAGGCGCAACGGCGAAGTGCGGGAGAGGGGATACGGGATTCGGGATGCGGGGTTCGGGATTTGGGGTTCGGGATTCGGGCGGCATTATTGGGCTATGGCGCAAGCACGAAGAGGGAGCGCGGGCATCTTGCCCGCTATGGCACGGGCGTGCTGCCCGTGAGCGGACATGGCCACGATGCCATGGCACGAAAGGCGGGCGGGACGCCCGCGCTACAAGTCGTAGCGCCGGGCTTTAGCCCGGCACATGCCGTCCTAAAGGACGGCGCCACAAAAGGCGCGTGCTGAATTACGGTTCAGCACTACAGACCCGCCAGCAAGTTGGCTCACGCGGTGGGTTCGGCCGACCTTTGAGGTGCGAGCGTGAGCCGCTCGCGCCGCCGCGGCTTGAGTTTGAGTTCCAGCGCTTGGGCGAGCAGGTGAAGGATGGGGGCTCGGTTCTCAAATAGGACGCGCGTCCAATCCCGCCGCTTCATCTGGGGGAAATAAATTCCTCGAAACGCCAAACGGCTGAGCAGATAAATGAGGCGGTCGGGAAGTGACTTGGACCCCAACCACTCCATAGAAGAGGCGATGGTCTCAGGACTGTAGGCCGACGTCCAGGCCTGCCGAATCTCCGCCTCCGCTTCCTTAACGGTAATCCCCAAAGGTTTGAAGGCCATGGTAAATGGCTTGAACTCCAGCCAGTGTTTTGGCCGCGTGAGCCGTCCGGCCTTTGCCAATCCATCGTAGAGCGGAGTCGCCGGGTAGGGCGTCAGCAAACCGAATACCGGAAGCCCGGGCGGCCAGGAGCGAATGGCCTCGAGAGTGCGCTGGGCAACACCCGTGCGGTCGCTATCCATCCCAAAGATGAACGAGGTGATGGCGTAAAGATTGTGGCGGGCGAGTCGCTCCAAAACCGCCTGATATTCGTCCGGCTTGTTGAATCCTTTGCTGACACTCTTGAGGTTCTCCGGGTCAATCGACTCAAGGCCCATGAAGATCCACTTGCCGCCGCTTTGGGCAATCAACGAAACCAATTCCTCATCGCGCAGCAGGTTCATGCTGATTTGCGCCGTCCAGGGCACCTGAGCGCCGCGCGCGATGATCTCGCGCAACAGGGACTTGGTGCGCCGGGGATTGATAGCGAAGTTGTCGTCGATAAAGAAGACCGCGATCTTCCCTTTTTGACGCTTCTCCAGCGCTTTCAGCATCAGCAGTTCATTGACCACGCTTTCGTTCGACCGGAAGCGGATGGAGTCGCCGAAAAAGCCCGTAACAGTGCAGAACTCGCACCCATAGGGACAGCCGCGGCCGGACTCAATCGGAATCATGTGAAAGCTCTGCCAGGTCATGCCGACGAGCGACAGCATGCGGCGCGCCATCTTGGGAAAATGCCGGATCAGGTTGAACTGGTCAAGGTCCATGCGGTCCCATGGGATCACCGGGTAGTCATCGAGTGAAGGCTTCACCTCTTTGCCGTCGGGATTCAGCGGGGCGTAGATTTCTTTCAGTGTGCCGCGCTCGGCATCGGCAACGATGGCCGACCAGGTCTGGTCGGCTTCTCCCAACGCGATGGCGTCGGCGTGGCGAGGTTCGCCGTCGCGTCCCAGCGGTTCGTCGGGCACCTCGGTGACATGCGGGCCGCCCATCACCACCGGAACGCCCGCCGCCCGCACGGCGTCGGCCATCATGTAAGCCTTGCGGATCATGCGCGTCATGGCGCCAATCCCCACCAGGCCGATGTGATTCTCCCGGACGTACTCGACGAGTTCCTCCTTGGTCAATCGCCGCGCGTTGCCGTCAATGAGAAACACCTTGTGGCCGGGCGGGGTGAGCGACTTCAGCAGGAACATCCAAAGGTGCGGCATGAAATTGTTGGTGATTTCATTGTCCGGGTTGTAGAGAAGAATATTCATTTGCTTCTCGCCTCAATGGACTGAGTTATGGGGTGGGCCCGATGTCAGGAACCACTTGAGTATGCGCGTTGTGCGCACAACAATCAACCTGGCAATTTTGGCACTTGAAACCTTGTTTCGGAAAACGGTGATTTACCGCAATCCTGCCCCACGGCAGGCTAAAGCCCGCGGGCATGGAAATCTGGTCAATATTGCTCACATTTCAGAATATGTGAATCGGGCTTCGCAGCTTCCGCGGATCATATTGTCGAATATGTAAATGGGGCAATGCAGCTTCCGCCGAAAGCCCTTCAGGGCCGTTACCCGGCAAAGTGCCCGGCGTGACGATACCTCCGTCGATTAGTAAATCCATGGCGACTTGACATCAGCAATCGGCGAATAGGTCCTCTCTGACGCCGGGGGGGTGGAGGTACGGCGACATTCTTCCCGGCGACAGGAAAGGAGGCCGTTGCCGATGCCAAAATCGCGGAAGAAGAGAGAATCGTGCACGCGAGGACAGGCGATGCTTTTCGCTATATCTGACCGCAGAGCATGGTCACCGGCCGGGGTTTAGGGTGTGATAGACTTCGGGCTACTCCGATTGAGGAGGGCAGGTGTGGAATACGCTCCCGTTTCCCGCAGACAATTCCTGCACAGCATCGCGGCAGGTTCGGCGGGCGCGGCGTTGGCGTTCGCGCGGCCAATTCTTGCCTCTCTGCCGCAGGAAACTTCTGCGCGTGAAAAGCTCCGCCTATTTCGTTACCGGGACGTCAAGTTAACGGGTGGGCCTCTGAAGGCGCAATTCGACAGCATCCATGCCTATTATCTGACCGTAGACGAAGATGGGTTGCTGAAGGAGCTTCGGCTCCGTGCCGGACTCCCGGCGCCGGGGGACTACCTGGGCGGCTGGTACGACCGCGACGGTTTCGCCCCAGGCCACTGCTTCGGCCAGCTCATTTCCGCATTGGCAAGATTTGCCGACGCCACCGCCGATGAGGCGACGCGCGCCAAGACGCAAAGATTGGTAGAGGGCTTCGCGGCGACGGTTGCTCCCGACGGCTACTGCTACCCGAGCCAGAAAGCATCAACCAACTTCCCCGCTTACAATTACGACAAGTACGTCGTGGGTCTTCTGGACGCCTACCAGTTTGCGGGAGTGTCGTCCGCTCTTGCCACGCTCGGCCGCGCCACTCAGGGCGCTATCCGCTACATGCCCCCCGCACGCCCTCGACAGAAACCTCGATCCCCACCCTCAGGCCCCGGATGATGAGTCCTACACGCTGGCGGAAAACCTGTTCTACGCCTACGAGGTGACGGGCGAGAACACCTACCTGGATATGGCCAGGAAGTATCTGCTGAATTCGACCTTCATTTCTTTTATTACTCGGACTACCACCCCACGACGCAGAAAGGTTATTTCCCGGAAAAATGGCCCTGCTGCGCGGGAACGCTGCCCCAAGTGGTCGCCGATTATCTGATCAGCATCTACCTCCGGAGCGACGCGGGGATTTACGTCAACCTCTTCGTGCCCTCCGAAGTGCGGTGGGAAATCGAGGGCAAGCCCGTCCGATTGGTCCAATCCACCAGCTATCCGGAAACTGAATCCACCGAGTTCAGGGTCGAAGTTCCTTCCCCCACCGAGTTCACGGTCAACGTGCGGATGCCGGGCTGGCTCGAATCGCCCGCGTCCATCAAGGTGAATGGAAACGACGCCGCGGTTCCCACCGAGCGCGGCGCCTTTGCGGCCATTCACCGCGTGTGGCGTAACCACGACACCCTTGAGGTTGATCTGCCGTTTTCCATTCGCGTGCTACCCGTCGACAACCATCATCCGAACACCGTGGCGCTGATGCGGGGTCCGCTATTCTTGGTGGGGCTCGGTCCACAAGTGAAGCTGGACCGGAACGCGCTGCGCTCGCCGCAGGCCCTGAGAGCGGTTCCCCACGCCAGACAGACGTATGAACTGGCGGCCTCGCCCCCAACGCTCCGCTTTGTGCCTTTCTACTGCGTCGATTCCCAGAACTACACTTCCTATCACGAGCTGGCGTAGTAGGGGCACGCCGGGAGTTTCCACATTATCTTCTTGTGCTCAGTACCCAGACGAATGAACCGCCACCACGATGAGCAGAATTACCGCAGCAACCGCCGCGCAACATGGATTGTGGCTTCCTCTCTGCCGTTATCGGTCCACGCGACGCAGAACGACCGGGATGCTCGAGGGCACTTCCCACGTGGCATCAGTCGAAGGATCGGATCCATCGGGCGCAGGCCCGATCTCGGGTCGTCCCGGCTCCTCCTTCGGAGGCTTGGGCGTTTCCCATGGGATATTAAGAGAGCGCTGCAATTCAATCCGATCGCCTTTGATCGTGCCCGTGAAGTTGCTGTCTCCGGACTTGAAGGCCACGCGATCACCGTTTACTGTGCCTTCCACGATCGGAATGGGCACATCGTCGCCACCGAAGAATCCGGCGATCCCTTCGACAATTCCAGTGAGTTTGCCGCCATCCTGCCGCAGTGAGAACACGGCGTTAGTACCCGCGATCATCGAAATGAAATCGTCCGACGTACCCGGCGAGACTTGCACGGGTCTCCACAGACCCGTTACTCCTGGGCCAGAGGGCACCTCACGTTCCCAGGCCGCAACCTGCGGACGGAGTGTTACCGCCTTGGCAGGGATGGCGACTGAGGCGGAGGAGAGACCAGTGGAAGTCGCCTCGACAGTGATGTTGCCCGCCGTTTTTGAAGACTGCACGAGCGCCATACAGAAACCGGAGAACGCCCTGCGTGACGTGCCCTTGTCGGAGGCGTGATCCGTCGGGTCGCCATTGCCGACGCCGATCAGCTTGCCTGAACCCGAGACTCGGAATGTCACCTCGTTGTCGGTGATGGGCACAGTGCGTCCCTGCGAATCTTGCACCTCGACCGCAAGCATGACAACGTCCTCGCCGTCGGCGGAGACTGTCTCGCGATCCGCTCGCATAACCAGTTTCGACGCGGAGCCGGTGGTATCGCGCTTGGTGGTCATCACCTGCTTGCCGTCTTTCCATCCACGGGCCTCGAGAGAACCGGGCGCGTATTTCACGACCCAAGCGGCATGCGAGTCCTTCTTTAGGTCCTTCGCGCCGAGGGTCTTACCGTTCAGGAACAGCTCCACGCGATCGAGGTTCGAGTACGCCCAGACCGCGATCTCCTTGCCTTCCATCCCCGGCCAATTCCAGTGGGGAAACAGATGGAGCACGGGCTTTTGGGTCCACCACGACTGGTAGTAGTAAAAGGAATCCTTCGGGAAGCCGCACGTGTCGATGATCCCGTATTGCGAACTGATGTTCGGCCACTGATTAGGCGAGGGTTCGCCACGATAATCGAAACCTGTCCAGACGAATCCACCCGAGAGCCAGGGCCGGGCGTTGCAGAAGCGCCACCAGCCCTCAGCCGAGGCTCGCCCGGTGGTGGTGTAGGGATCGTACGAACTCACAAAGCCTTTGGTGCGGTCGGTGATGTAAATGCCGCGCGTCCCGACGGCGCTGACTGTTTCCGTGCCCATGACCGGTTTCTCAGGGTGAGTTTTGTGGAACTCCTCAGCCTCGGGGTCCATGTAGTTGTAGCCGGCAACGTCGCCCACTGCCAGACCGCCCGTGCCGATGGCGCCGGCAGGAGCTATGGAAACTGGCCGTGACCCGTCGTGACGAGCCGCGACCGCCTTCATCGCGCTCAGGATGAGCGTGCCCCTGGCCGTGTTCGCTTGGCCTTCCTCGTTTCCCATGGAATACATAAAAACGCTGGGGTGATTGCGATCGCGCCGCACGAGGTTCTCAAACTGGCTGAGGCCTTCCGTGTTCGAAGACATCATGCGCGTTTCGTCGAAAACCAGCATGCCCAACTGGTCGCACGCGTCGAGCAGCTCGGGAGTCGGCGGATTGTGCGACGTGCGAATCGAGTTGCAGCCCATCTCCTGCAGCTTGCGGACGCGGTAGACCTGCACGGCATCAGGGAGGGCGACGCCTATACCGGCATGATCCTGGTGATTGCAGGTGCCCTTCAGCTTGACGGCCTTGCCATTCAGCAGGAAGCCCCTCTCGGCCTCAAATTTCACGGTTCGAATCCCGAACAGAGTTTCATAGCGATCCACAACTTGCCCGTCAGCTTGAATCTCGGTGACAAGCGTGTAGAGGTCTCTCTCTTCCAGCGACCACAAGCGGGGCCGCTGCACGACGATCTCCTGTCGATAGCTCAGGTCGGCGCCCGGGGCAATCGAGGCGACAGCCGCAGCGTTCTTGCCAACCACCTGGCCCGAGGGATCGAGAATTGTTGACACGACTCGCGCTTCACGTGTCGCCGTTCTTTCTTCGTTACTCACTTCCGTCAGTATGGAGAGCGAGGCTTCGCCGGAACGAATCTGCGACGTAACCAGCGTGCCCCATTGCTTCACATGCAGCGGATTCGTCTTCACCAGCCATACGTGCCGGTAAATTCCCGCGCCTTCATAAAACCAGCCGTCGCTCTCGGTGGCATCGACTCGCACCAGGAGAACGTTTCGCTGGCCGAAATAGGCGAAGTCCGAAACGTCAAAGCTGAAAGGATCGTAACCACCGCTGTGCCGCCCGATGTAAAAGCCGTTCAGCACGACCATGGTCTCGCGGTATGCGCCGTCGAACTCGATGGTGATGCGCTTGCCGGCATCTTCGGCGGGAATTTCGAAAACGCGGCGGTACCAACCGACGCTAGTGGCCGGGTATTTACGGCCTAGCGGGTAAAAACCCTTGTTCAACAGGTCAGGATCGTTCTGAAAAGGCAACTCAACGGCCCAATCATGGGGCAGATCGAGCCTCCGCCAGTCGCCATCGTCGAATGCAATGCCGCCAGCGGGCATGAAGTTTCCGGTCTTCTGAAAGTTCCCCCACGTCGCGCCGCCGAATTCGAAGTCTTTGCTCTGATCGTCTGCATGTCCGAAGTGAAAGCGCCACCCGAAATCGAGCAGCAAGCGCTCTCGACCGGCACCCGAGGTTGGCGACGCAAACGTGTTGTTGGGAGCGAGAGCAACGGAGTCTCTCTTCGCCACATTCATTGCGCCATGGGAAGGGCCGATTCCTTTGGCAGCAGCGACCGCAGGTGCGAGTAGGCTGGCTTTAAGTACATCGCGGCGGGTTGGCATGTCTCCTCCGGGGTGAGGATTTCGATCTTCGAAGGCACATCTTGATGGGAGATCGAAACGACGGAATTATTTCTGAATCCAGAAAGCTGTAATTCTCAACCATGGTCTTCGTATAGTTGCTCCAAATGCTTCAGACACCTTGGCCGCCTTCTCAGGGTTGGGTGAGCAATCTCCCCAATTCGGTCTTCAAGCCGCACCAGAGCCCGCTACTATACTCCTCCTGGAAGTGGGGAGCGACACTTCGTGCAGCCGTGACCGCGATTTGTTCAGATTTCCAGCTCCTGCCGCGGCCGTGGTCCGCGCTGCAATCTTTGAGGGTCTGGCCCGGGGGTGGCCCCTTCGAGATTTCCGTCTTTCGCTCTACATTTTCGAAGGCGCCAACTAACCTGGCACGCTGCGGATCTCCCCCCAGCGGGCCGACGGGGCGGCTTACCCGATCCTCTAGCGCATTCTTGTCGTCTGGCCGACCCTCCGCGCAGGGCAGGTCCAACTCGGGCTTAGGATTGCCAGCGCCGCCATCTTGACGGCTCCGGTGCCGGCTGGAAGCCAGCGCTACATCCGAAACCAGGACGCTGAAAAACCGGGAAACGTAGTGTCTGCCCTCCGACATCTTACTCCTTTCATTTCAATAACATCACGGGTTAAGAACGATAAGTGTCTTATTTTTCATGAACATCACGGGTTCGGAGCAAAGTCGATTTTTTTGACGTTTGTTTTCATCAACATCACGGGTTATCCCTACGTTTTTCATATGCTTTCTTTCATCATCGTAGCCTCTCGACGATTCTCGCAAGTCCTTTTATTTTCAATGGCTTGATTTTTGTATGGACCATTGGGATTTCGTTGTTTCGTCGCTAAACGGCTTCTTTTCATAAATATCACGGGTTCAGTGGGGCAATGACCTGCTGACTTGGTCGCGGGTTTGGCGCCTCATCTTCAGCAGCAGGTTGGTAATCCGCCAGATTTGGCGAAAGCTGGGCTCTTCCAGCCTCTGCATCAGTGCTGCGTCGGGGTGGGAGAGGGCGATTTCCTTCCACCTTCTCCCGAGTCGGGCTGGGCACTGGGGGCTGGGCGCTGAGTTACCGAGCCTTCATGGGTAGCCGGCCGCCTGTATCAAAACCCGCTCTGCGGTGCGCTTTTTTACCCACACGACAATACTCCGGCAGATATGGAGCACGATGGCGACCAGAGGCTAGGCGAATAGGGACAAATTTTCCGACGGGAGGAAATTTCTGTTGATTTAATCTCGTAGGGGCACTCCGCGTGGGTGCCCAGAGGGGTGAGAGAAATGGTGTCAGGGGGACTATCGCTTTTCCCTCGATAGTAAAATGGTTTTGACACCATTTCCCCCGGTTTTCTTTTCGTCACGTTAGTGTTACCCTCGGAAATTGGAGATAGCATCTCGGCATGGCTCAGATCAGAATTCCAATTCCCGTAGAGCGTGTCCGCGCTTTCTGTCGAAAGTGGAGAATCGCTGACCTCTCGGTCTTCGGTTCGGCGCTTCGGGATGACTTCCGCCCCGACAGCGACGTCGATTTGTTGGTAACGTTCGCTCCCGATGCGCAATGGAGCCTTTATGATTGGGTAGACATGATTGCCGAGCTGCGAGAGATATTTGGCCGCGAGGTCGACCTGCTCTCCAGCCAATCCCTGCGAAATCCCTTCCGTAGGCACGAAATCCTAGAGACCTGCGAGAGTTTGTATCCAGCCTGAGGCGAAGGATGCCGCGTATTTGTGGGACATGCTGGATGCGGCCCGGACTATCCAGAACTTTGTTCTGTCGCGCTCATTCGAGGATTACAACAGAATGCTTCGCGGGGCCGTGGAAAGGCATATCGAGATCATCGGTGAGGCCGCGAATAAGTTGTCGCGAGGCTTTCGCGCCGCTCACCCGGAAATCCCCTGGCAGCGAATCATCGCGCAACGCAATGTTCTGGCGCATGAGTACGCCGAGGTTGACGACTCGCTGGTATGGAGAGTGGCCACCTCACGCATTTCCTAGCTCATCAGCCAGATCGAGCCCATTGTCCCGCCCCTGCCCTGAGGGCCACTCCTGTTCCAGCAGAAAGCAGAGGCGGTGTACTTTTGCCTCCGCCGCCCGTCATCTGGCCCCGTGTACCGAGAGGCTTTGCCATGGCCATCAAACGCGGGTGCTCTCGCTGGGTGGCGCATACATTGGTTCTTATGTATGCGTCCCCTCTCCGGAAGTTCCCTGCACCGGGCCGAGGCGACGGCTCTGGTCGCATACATGCACACCAATGTATGCGCCATCCGTGAATTTATAGAGTAGTTGCGAGCAAATTATGTCTGCGCCACCCCGCGTGCTGTTAGCAAACCGATTAGTTATTTAATCGCCCTGATGCTGTTGTAGAAGCGCTTCTGGATTCTCCGCCATAAATTCGTCGTACAGCTTTAGCACTGCTTCGTGAATCGCTTGTGCATGAGGCAACTTACTGATTTCTTCCGGAACGGAGCGCGGGACTTGGACCAACCCACCCGCGGGGAATGGAACATGTCCGTTATTTTTCTCATAGACAGCCAATTGCACGCGGAGAACATAAATGAGAGATTTGACAGTAGGCCACGGCAACGAGATACCTGTATGCTGAATGATGGCATTCGGGCCCACTGAAGGGTCTACTCGTCCAAAGAGTAGCTTCAAATCCCATCCGGTCGGTTCCGTACCGACATGGTTTGCATATTTAAGAGCAAAATCCTCTTCTCGCTTCAAATCGAGGACCGGGGCCGACAGATCAATTTTTTTGGGGGGAAGTTTCTTGGAATTCATAAGGCTTCTCCGATATTTCAGTATGTGAAGTCACGCACTGGGTTGTAAGGTGCGGCCAACTGCAAATCGTATTTTGGGATCGGAATGGGCTCTAGTTCCTCTCGCTGCTTTTCATCTGCAATCGCCATCCATTTGCAATTAAAATCGCGGACATAGTTAAAGTACTGAGAGGTAGCCTGCGTATTATTAAAAGAAACAGCTAATCCCACTCTAGTTTGGATTATCGGTTCCAGTGAACCCACTCCACCCATTACCGCTGCCGCGTTCGCGGTCGCAAGACTATTTGTGAAAGCTTGGGCGCCCGTTCCAGCCACAACCATTTTGTTCTGAGGATGGATTCCAGATTCAAACGGGATCGTCAAATGGGTAGTTTTTTCTGGAGCATTGATGCTTATTTTTTCTCAATTCTTGCCCGTGCAGCCGCCAAGGGGAAACGATTTGAAGAAGCGAAATCGTCTTCCACACGATACTTTAAGTTGAGTGCCCTCAAGACCGAACGGAAGCTTGATAAGCGAGGATTCCCTTCCTCTGAAAGCATTCGGTAGAGATTTTCTCTGTTGACTTCCGCCTCCTCAGAAATGCGCGTCATTCCTCTCTGCACAGCTGCAACATCTCGCAAAGCAAGGAGGAATGCCTCGTCAGAGTCTTCAGCCGCAGCATTTAGGTAATTGATAGCATGGGCTCTATCCTTTAGGCGGTCCGCCAATCCTATCTCGTATTTCCTGGATCGTCTTGGCATTAGCTGTTGAATTCCTTCCAATAAGCCTTGGCGCGATTTATATCCTTCTGCTGCGTACGCTTCCTTCCCGCCCAGAGTATGAGAACATTATTTCCATCATCCACGCAATACACTCTGTAGCCGGGACCAAAACGAATTATCAATTCAATTATGCCGTCTCCAACGTCGTCCAACTCACCTAAAATTCCGCGGCGCAGTTTATTGATCCTAGCTTCTATTATCGCCTTCCCTTTTGAATCCTTTAGGTCACCCATCCATTGATCAAAGGGACTCGTATTGTTTGGAGCGACATAGGTTTCGACATTTCTGGGCGTACTTCCACGGCTTGTCGCAGTAGTGGCGCATGGTTTTGATGTAGCGTTTAAACTACACGAAAACCATAGCACCACCTAAATGAGATTTCAAGCACCATCCGTACTATTACTTCACGATCCACTCTGTAGCTTATAAGCTACGATACCAGGAAAGCGTCGTAGCGGCAAGAATTAAATTTCTATTTTATTCGTTTGTAAGTAGGGGGATGGGGACAGACCCCACCGTCCCGGTGCTTTTGAAAGTGCGGCTCGGGGTTGTGGCTGATGGCTGGAGGGACAGGACCTTTGGTATTCGAGCCCCGCCGGCTTTCGCGGACGCTCGCCATGGCCTCGCTGCGTCACAGGGTGCGGAACATTCACGAGCACCACCCGAGGTTGACGTGACCTGCCCGACTCCTGGCGAGAATACGCTCTGTCCCTCGCCCTGCCCTTTGCTGATCCGAATCTTCCCACTCGACGAGCACAGGTGATGTCATACGCCTGGCTTAGGGGGGCGTCAAGAGAAAAGGCAGCCACAGAGTTAAGATGCCTGAAGAATCTGTATACGGAGAGACCTATTGTCGCTCACGAAACCCGGAGAGGGAAGGGGGCGCGGTAGGGACGGTCATTACCCCCCCAGGGTTCCGGCGGCTTCCCCAGCCAGCGCCATAATCCATCAAAGGCGTTGGCAAGAGCTGGAATAGCACCGAGGCAGTGCAGAGCGCCAATCGGGCGGGTTTCAGAAGAGGTGGGGCGGTATCTTTTTCGCCTAGTGAGAGGGCCTGACAACCTTTCGCCCGGTCAGGGAAGTTCATCGCCGTGGCGGGGTGGCTCGTTGCCGGCGCGCCGCAAGAGCTTGCGCGCTTTGGCGAGGCTGGCGTGCGCTCCGCGTTCGCGGAAAAATTCCTCGGTTCGCAAGGCAGAAATTTTCTCCGCCACCGCCAGATTGATCAGTTGATTGAGGGAGACTCCCTCGCGCTCGGCGGTTTTGCGAGCCTCCATTTGTAAGGAGGAAGCTAGCCGAAGTGGAAAGCTGCTTTGTCTCACGCCATTATCCCCCAGGTCATTCATCGGGATGCGCCCGCACTCGCCGCAGCGCCTCGGAAGGCCGCAGAATCTTAAAAGCAAACTTCTTGGCGGCAGGCGCGAAATCCGCTTCGTTGAACGTCACCAATCCATCGGCTCGGCCGTTGACCGCGGTTTCCAATACCATATCGTCAGACGGATCGGACAAAAGTGGCCGCCACAGAAATCTGATCTGCACCGATTCCGAGATGCGAATCAGTGCATTGACCACTTCGATCACTTCCTGGACGCTCAGACCGTGCACATTTCTGTGCTCCTCGCGAATCAGCACGGCTTCGTATTCGAGAGCGAGCGGAACCGACAGGAGAAGCGTAAACCTGCGGGTTAATGCACCATCGACGAGCTGCCAGGAAGCTCCCCCACGGCTGCGCAGGGCGGCCACGAGAACACCGGTATCAAGCACCAATCGCAAATAGCATGATATCGCATACGATGTCACTGGTCAAGCAGATCGCGCGCCCACTGTTTTGGCGGTCTGAGTGCGAATGAACTCCCAGCGCCGGGGCCCGGAGCTGCCGAGCGCTTGCGTCCCGCGCTTTTGCCCTCACCCTGTGGCGCGGCGGCGTGCAGAAGCCCGCTGGCGGTCGCGGACGACGTGGCCGAAAGCCCTCAGGGCCGTGTTGACCGAATTGCGGACGGGAAAGATCGCGGTTACGTCGGGGTAAAGTACCACCATGGGGGAGAAGGGGTCGCGGTAGGGGAGAGAAGGGGCTCAGGAGCATGTGAAAAAATTGGTTTTACCGATTTCAGCATTACGCATTTCCATTAAGTTACACGGTTGATAAGGGGTCCAAATTCAATTTTTTCACATGTTCCAGGTACCCTTTTCTTTGCAACCGGGAAGAAGGAGGGTTGCGCGACGGGTAGAGTCCGGGCGTTAAGACGCTCAAACCCGGACGGAGAAAGGTTACCTGCCCCCTTCCCTCCCCAAGAGCGCGCAACGCCAGAATTCACCGCCAACATCCGATCACCGCTGCCGCGGGGCACGGCCCTAGGGAACGTAATCGGTGCCTCTCCAGTAATTCTGGGTGGGCACGTACTCGAAGCGATTGGGATTGGCTTTCACCAGCGCGTCCGCCTCGGAGTTCCACAGAGTGCCATGTCCGATCGTGCCGTTGCCGTACATGTTGTTATCCTGCACGACGGTCTGATCGAGGATGTAGTTGCTGAAGCCTTGGACTTGCCGCGACTGGATGTCCTCGCCGCGCCGCCAAGCCTCGTTTTGAGCGTCGTGTTCGGCGCCGGTCTGTTGCGCCCGCGCCAGGGTGGCGTTGGTCCTCTGCTGACTGTAGGCGATCTGTTGCTGGGTCATCGCCATCAGTGCCTGCGTGTGATCATTTAGCATCTTAATGAAGGGGGCTGCCTGAGCATCGACGCGCTGCTGATCCACCTGGTAATTAGCCATAATGGCATCACTGATGGCACGTTGCCGGTTCGTGGCGCCCGGGGGAAGCCAATAGTATGTAATCTTGTATTCGTATACGCCGTTTTGATAAGGCGGCGTCCCACACATCAACTCCCTAAACTCTTTCATACCTTTGTCGCCAAGATTGACCTGGCCAGTGGCGTCTACGCATTGTCCTTGTGTCCCCTCGACGGGCTTGATGCTATCAATCTTAGGGGGAGCCGAGCCCAGGCCAGCCGCAGTCTGCATCCGCTGATAAATGTCGGGGAAAGCCGTTTTCAAGTCCGGGTTGTAGGGACAGAAGATATGAATGGAGGGGAGGGGCTTGATGCCCATGCGCATTTGGCGCTGGTAGTCTGGAGCCCTGGGATCTTGCACCATAAGGTACATGTTAAGCGTAATGCCCTCCCCTTGAGGGCCCATAACGACGGCGCTTCCGCCTCCGCTCCGCGGACCCAAGTTCCACCCGTCGGGGAGGTTGACGGTGGCGGTGCCGTCGGGCAAGCTAACCGTGTGCATGGGGGGAAGCGTTACTCCGCCGCCCGCGCCTGGTTGCGCCGAGGCTTTTCCCGCCGGGGCTGGCGCAACTCCGCCCGGATGCCACACGCCGAACAACTGGCTCAGCAGGGGATTCATGGTCGAGCTAAAACGCGCCGCCGCATCGCTCACCATGGCCGCTTCCACCGCCTTGGGACCTGTCTGCGAAGCGATCAGCATGCCCGCCACGGGGGCATTGCCCCCGGCATGGTTGGTTACCGTAAAGAACACCGCGTCGGAATTGCTGCCCCGCACCCTGAAGACTCTTCCCACTTGCGGCTTTTCGCCATAACTGTTCTGCACGTTGCGCAGAATGCGGGCCATGGCCATGGCCGGGGCAGTGGCCCCGTCCACGGGGCCGTAGACAATCGTTCCGCCTTGCTTACCCTGAAGAGTCGTTAGCGCTGATGGGCCAGACGGAACAGACGAACATGTCACGACAAAGAACAGACTGAGAACTGCTGAGAGATAAAGCCGTTTATAGCTGCACATGGTCCTTTCCTCCTACGGTTTTTTCAGAACGTCCCACGAGCTCTCAGGAAGTGTCTGAGGTCCTCCTCTAATGAGATAGCGTAAAGGGATGAAATTCTGGCTCAGGATCGAAGAAGCGAGTTAATCGACTCCATCTCGCGCCTCTGCTTCTGCTTGCAACATCGTACTCCCGCTGCAGCATTTTGCTGACGCATGAAAGCAGTGCGGCGGTGAATTCACTTTGGAGGGGTAAGCCCGCGCAGGTTGAGAAGCCGGCACCCAGGATATAGGCGACTTCGACCTTTTTCATGTTCAGCACCCCGGCTGAGGGGAAAGCATGAAGTGCTGATACTAGCGGTGCCATTATCACCCCCGAGCCTCCGGGGAGTCAATAACAAGCGAAGCATGTGGGACGGCCCTCGGCCACAATCAGCCGGCTGCTTGGAATATGGTCGCCAGCCAGGATAGAACCTGAGTAACACCGTACTATTTCCAAATCCTCCTGGCCGTACTAATCATTAAACCGTGCCTGTGGCCTGCGCTTCAATTCTTGAGGGTCTGGTTCGGGGGCGGGCCTTGCAAGTGTACGGGGAACAGGTGCGCCATTCTCGTCGGTTCGAGAGAAATCCGCCCTCACGGTTGCATTGGCCGGCGATCAGGTTTATCTTTTGAGCTGGGCGCAAAATTCACACTATAAATTCTGACCCATACAAACTGCCGCGGCGGACTGTCCAACGCGTGGAAATGAGCCAGCGGCATGAAGCGAGGTGAATCGTGATGCTCACGCGACGCACAAGGATCGGGATGTGCAGCGCACTCGCAGCAGGCTTGATCGGGCTGACGACGGTCGCGCACGCAGCGGACGATACGGCGCGCTTCTACGGGACGTGGAAGACTACCTTTCCCTACAACGGCGAAACGGTCACCATGGTGTCCGTGCACGACGCCAGCGGATACCACAATTATGTGGTCCTTCCCACCGGCAACCAGCCCGCCGGCGACGGAGCGTTCTCCGCAGCAAACGGTAAATGGACCGCGACCGCCGACAAGCCCAACGATTCCGGAACGTACCGGTTCACCGACAACAATACCGTCGTCTGCACCAACGCGGCGGGGCAGGTGGTCACTTGGAGGCGAGACAGGTCGGCTCAGCCCACACCAACGCCTTCACCCGGGCCGCAGCCCAATCCACCTCCCCAGCACGGGACCAAGGCGGAGTTTGTCCCGGATCCCTCCGCTTCTCCCGCCGTCAATGCAGCTTTTAAGGCCTTAACGGAAAAGGACTATAACACTGCCTGGCGCGGTTTGATGGCGGAGGCGCAGAAGGGTGATGCGAACGCCGAAGCCGGAATCGGGATGATGCTATTTAACCACCAGAATCCGCCTGGAACCGGCTACTACGCGCAATGTGAAAAATGGCTTACTTCATCGGCGAATCAGGGCAATGTTCACGGCATGTATTTCCTTGCCATGTTTTACAATGAGGTCGGCAAGAACCTTTCCGCGGGAATCAACCCCGGGGTGAATGATTACGTCGCACCTGCGCAGCGGGCGGAAGCGGAGAAGAAGTTCGCCCTGTCACGCCAGTGGTTCCAGCGCGCCGCGGACAAGGGCGACGGCCCCGCCATGGCCAACCTGGCCATTCTGGTCGACGCGGGAATTGGTGGGCCGCGCGATCCCGCTTACGCCGCCCAGCTTCGCGCCCAAGCCGCCAAAATCGTTGACCCCAGTTACAAGAAACGGGCGATCGACAATCACACCTATCAAGCCATGACCATGGCCTGGCAAGCCGGGCACTACGCTGATGCCCTCCAGACCGCCCAAGAGGAGGCTACCAAAGGTGACGCCTCCGCCCAGGCCCTTCTGGGGAAGGCATACTACGAAGGCGTGGGCAAGCCGCGAAACTATACCACGGCCCTTTATTGGACCAACCTGGCCGCGGCCCAAAAGAACCCCGACGCTCTTTTTATCCTTGGCCTGATGTATGAGCACGGCCGCGGCGTGAAGCCAGATATGGATAAGGCTGTAGGACTGTTCGACGAGGCGGCGGCGCTGGGCAACCGCAACGCGGAGATGGAGGCAAAGGGGATGCGGATGCAGGGGGAAGCGGATGCGCAACAGGCAAGGTATGCGGCGGCTTGCCGAAGGGCCGGCGGAGTTACTGACGGCCCCGTTTGCTCACGCGGCGGCATGTCGATTGATCCTTATTAGGACCCGTTCGCGCTACTGCGCGGGTCCGAGCCAGGATGCGCCGTTCATGGCCTAATCATGCAGAACGATATTGAGGAGTGAGCTGTGGACCAGTAAACCGCCGTTGTACTTGATCAACCCGAGCTTGCGGAATTTGTTCATGAAGTGGCTGACCCGCGACCGAGTGGTTCCGACCATTCCCGCCAGTATTTCCTGGCTGATTTTTGGAATGACCAGTTCCTGCGTATCCTCCTTGCCAAAATGCGCGAGCATAAGCAGAATCCGCGCCAGCCGTTTTTCGCTCGAATTGAACAATTGATCGACCAGGTCCTCTTCAAAGCGAATATTGCGGGAGAGCAGGTAGGTGCTGAAGAGCTCCGAGAATTTTGGATCGGCGTGGAGCAGCCGGATCATCCCCTTTTTTTGGAAACGCAGGACGGTGGTGTCTTCGACCGCCGTGGCTGTCGACATGCGTAAGGGCTGCCCGGCCAGGCAGCCTTCACCGAAAAACATGTCTGCACCGACAAACCCCAGCACCGCTTCCTTGCCCTGCTTGGAAACCACGGTCAACTTCACGCGGCCCTTCTGAACGTAAAACACCGCATCCGCCGGATCTCCTTGCGAAAAGACCGCTTGCTTGCGCCCATAGGTCGCGACACTCCTGCCTTCTTCGACTCTCTCCAGAAGAGCCTTGGGGTTAAAGGTCGTAGTGCGACGAGTAGATTTGGGTGGCATCTCTGAACCATCTTATTCTTGCACAATTTCACCACGCCGTTCAAGGGGTTCCCGTTGATTTTTGCCCCGCGCGGTGACCAGTTTTATACAAGGCCTCCTGACGGAGAATGGATCGCTCCCTTGTGGGGCTGCATTAGCCGCGGCGGTGAATCCGTAATAGCTTTGCGGCGCATTTTGATCTAGGATTTCGGCCACGATGAGCCACCGTACGCGCATCATCATGCTTGGGGCGGTCACCATCGCGGCGGGAATCGCAATAGCGCTTTTCCCGCGCATGGCGCAGCCACTGGGTTACCACAATTTTGCCGATCAGCGCACCTTCCTGGGAGTTCCCAACTTTCTCAACGTGGTCTCCAATGTGCCCTTCCTGCTCGCCGGATTGTGGGGATTGATCGTGGTAATGGGCCTCCAGGAAACAACGGGGCGGCGTTTTGTTGCGCCGGTCGAGCGCTTGCCCTACCTGATTCTGGCCGTGGGAGTGGCGCTCACGTGCTTCGGCTCGGCCTACTACCATCTGGCTCCCGGCAACGCGCGGCTGGTGTGGGATCGCCTGCCCATGACACTGGGATTCATGTCGCTTCTTTCCGCCATGTTGATGGAGCGAGTGAATCTTCGCGCGGGGTTGGCGGCGCTGGGTCCCCTCTTGCTCTTGGGATTGGCAAGTGTGGTGCTGTGGTACGCGAGTGAATTGCACGGCGCGGGCGATTTGCGCCTCTACATCATGGTCCAGTTTTATACGCTGCTTCTCATTTTGCTCCTGCTGTGGCTTTTCCCCGCCCGCTACACGCGCGGCGCAGACCTGATGGTGGCCATGGGATTCTACGTCCTGGCGAAAATTCTCGAATCGCTCGACCGGCAGATTTTCAGCCTGGGACACAGCGTGAGCGGGCACACCCTGAAGCATCTGGCCGCCGCGGCCGGGGTGTACTCGATCTTTCGCATGTTGGCCCGCCGTCGGCCGGTGGTCCCGGTGAGTGGGTAATTTTGTCAGTAACGTCGACGCGGCCGGGCGGCGCCGTTCGTCTCCGAGGGGGGCGACAATAAGTCATGGGCCGGAGATGCCGCCCCGCCCTTGGGCTTCCTGACGGACCACATCCCACTCCTCCCCCCCCCCGCAAGTTTTCCTTCGCAAATCCCATTTTGAAAAAAATGCACGGCATCAGTCGAATGCCGATTGCAGGAACGACGCCATGTAGTAAGCATCGAGAAATTTGAAGGGCGCCTCGGCAGTAGTGTAATGGCCACAGGGCAGAACGCGCGCGCGATGCGCGAGGCCGCGGCGGGTGAATTCATCGAGGAGTTGGTGGGAATACACGGGCAAGAAAGTTAGGTCGTACGTCGCGTAGATGAGCAGCGATTGCTTGGGCCAGCGCGTGAACTTATCGACATAGGAAATGGGGCTGATGCCCATCCAGGCGCGGCGCAAGGTCTCCTGATCGATATCGCCCTCGATGCCTTGCCGCACGTGGCGCGTGGATTGGCCCGTCCAAACCACATCGCCGAAAGTCACGGAGAAATGGTTGAAGATGTTCACCCGCAAACGCGGATCGTGCGAACTGGTCAGGAAGGCGTAACACGAACCGAGGCTGGTTCCGACGATGCCAAACTCCGAGTAGCCCTGCGATTCCAGCCAATCCAGGCAAGCGCGCGCGTCGATGACGGCCTGTCGCCCGGCGTCGATAGTGCGCCCGATGTTGGCGGACACGGCGTAATCCGCCCGCTCGGTTTCCGCCGGCTTGCGATAGTCGTGGTAAGGCAAACTCATGCGCAGCGCCGAAATCCCCAGCATGTTAAAAATCCGGCAAAGGCCGTTGTGGCCTTCGGCGTCAGCATTCCACTGCGGCATCACAATGAGCGCGCGGCGTCGTCCGGAGGGAAACCAGCGCGCCCGCGCCAGATTGTTCACCGCGTGCGGCGTGCGCACCGGGGAGGTAAAGAGCAGGAAGCCGCTTTCCAAGCGGAAATCGGAGGGAGTGCGGTAAGAGTAGAATTCATCACTGTGCGAAACGATCTGCTGGTTCAGTTGGGCAAAGAACGCCGCAGGATTTGCTTGCGCCGATTCCCGTGTGCCGTTCACCGTGGGCCAATGCTCGGTCCAGTCAAGTCCCCACTCCAGGGGACGAACCACGCGGTTCTTGTCGCGGGCGTTGAGCCGGATTTCCCATTCGTAGATCCAATCTCGATAGCGGTCCCACATGCGTCTGCGGCCTCGACTCGGAGTTCTTTATTATACATAGGATGGCACGCGCGCTGGGATGTTGTGGGGGGCGAGGGGGATCAGTGGAAGCGGACAGGCCTCGAACTCGTTCCCCGAAGGGGAGGACTGGGCTGTTCTGCGCGAGAGTTCAGGAGCGGCTGGCAAACTCCACCAGCGGCGCCACGCCTCGTTCCAAGGGTGCGGAGTGGGCGAAAACCAGCGTCTTGATAGTGCTATCTCCGGCCAGGCGGCGCGCGAGTTCCGCCAGCGATTTCCGGTTCTGCTCCGCACTATTGCTGAAGGTCCACGGACCTTCCTTGAGGCGACCGTCCTTTGCTTGGTTGGCACTGTCACCCAGGAAGAGGTTCTCCCCGATGGCGTAAGCAGCGCTTCCTGGGGTGTGGCCTGGAATAGCGAAAACGCGGACTTGGTAGGGGCCCAAGGGGAAGACCTCGCCATCCTCCAGGGTCCGGGAGAGGTGAATGCCGGTAGGCTTCGGAGACACGAAACTCATGAGCGGAGCCCCGCCCATAGAACGGCCTTCCACCACATCAACTTCTGTGGCCAGCGCCATCACCTGAGCTTGGGAGAATTTTGCAATCCCCGCAATGTGATCGCGGTGACCGTGGGTCAGCAGAATCACCTTCACGTCGTCAGGGCCCAGGCCGTGGCGGGATAATTCCGCGAGGAGAGGCTTCGCCTCAACATTGTTGCCAGCATCGACCAGCGCCGCATTGTGGTCGCCGAGCGGCACAATTCCTGCGCTCACCATCCCGTCCTTGACCAGGTACATGCCGTTTATGTTCGCCCCCTCCGGCAAGCGCCGCAAGGTCATAAACGGGCCAATGACTACCGCCACCGCGGCAATCAAGATCACAAAGACTGCAAGGGGCACGATCATCCACATATCATCCCTCCTAAACTCAGGGTCTTCGTTTTCGCCTTGCGAGCAGCACGAGTATATCGCTTTGCATTCGATCGCGTCACAAAACGATGCCGGTGGGGCCGGCTGGCTGGGTTTTGCCGCGGGTATGGGAGTAACCCCTCACCCTGCCCCTTCGTCAACAACTCTTTCCCCAGTGGCGAGGGCTATTTGGGTGATGGGGGGCTAGTGCGAGGTCGTCGTTGCGCCCAAGAATCGCGATTGAGCGATGGTAGGGTGTTCCTGAGATGGTGGAAAGATCGTTTGCCGCGAGCCGTGGTTAATCCGGGTGAGGTCGCGACTCCATTGCGGTCAAGATTCAGGGGTCCA
>Ga0187876_1000896_pt1 | contig 28109 bp, 23 predicted proteins | sample June2016WEW_17_4_FD_133000 | JGI IMG/M metagenome (GOLD analysis project Ga0187876, IMG submission 133000) | Peatland microbial communities from SPRUCE experiment site at the Marcell Experimental Forest, Minnesota, USA - June2016WEW_17_40 | ecosystem: Environmental > Terrestrial > Soil >...
CGTCCGGTCGCTGAGCAGCGTCAACGAGTTCCTAGTGACGGCCAGGATGGTGCCGCTCCACAGCCCGTCGCTGCTTGGCTGATAAGTGATGCCGGACGTGGGCTTACCGGCTGGCGTGGGCAGGGGTGACGCCACCGCCATGGCGACATCTACGTGAATCTCCTGTACGACGCCATCAGTCGCCATGATGCTGGCAGCGTCACCGACTTGCAGTGCTGTGCGACCCGCAATCTTGTCGCCGGCGTACACTCTTGTGTCGGCGGCAAGCTGCAGCGTGATGGTCTTGCCTAGGCCTGAGGTCAGTGTGAGCGTATCCTTGCCCACGCCGGTGATCGTGCCGCCAAGGAGGCCAGTGGGCCTAGGCGTACCGCCGGCATGAGCGATGGCGGCCGTGCCTGTGATCGGCATCGTTCCGCTCAGCGTTGGCAGCGGCGTCGCCTGACTCGTAGCTGCGAGCGGTACCACGTTGGCAATCTCTGGGGCGGGCATCGCTTGCACTTCCTGGACCAGGCCGTGGCTGACCCAGATGCGAGCGGACTGGCCGGCTGCCAGGGCCTTGGCGGTAACGGAACGTCCGTTGAGCTGCACGACGGCGTTCGCACTGAGCTGGAATGTCTTCGTGGCTTGGCCCAGCATCAACGTCAGCGTGGTGCCGGAGGTGGCAACGATGGTGCCGCTCCACATCCCGTCGCTGCTCCAGTCACTCGTGGACGGACCGGCTTGCCCGGTGCTCTGTGCTGGTGGCAGCGAGCTTGCTCTTCCTGCCAGGGCGCCCGGCGGATTGGCCGGCGGCGGAATGCTTCCCACCCGTACGACGCTGTTTGGCGCACCGGCCTGCACCGCGCTTTGAGCGCTTGCCGCAGCCTGGGGCGCGGTCCAGCCCGTCTCGCGTTCCTGTTGCGACAAGAGTGGGACGGTTTGCTCGGATGGGTGAGCGAGCGGTCCGGGCACAAACGAGGTGGGCGGCACGTTGGACGGCGGAGCCGGAGCGCCTTCGATTGGCGCCACGCCGGCCGTTGCCGGTGTGGCTGTGTTTGTCGAACCCGCGTCACTGCCGTTCGCCTGCAGTGACGAACTGACCATGATGCAAGCCAACAGAAGCATGAGGCGCGCGAGCCGGGTGCCTCGGTTCCCAATAGCAGGGCGCGCGAGATGGCGAACGGCGGATGAAATCCTGAACACCAGACCGCTCATCAATGCTCTCCAAACATAAGCGCTGTATTGGTGCTGGCACACGTGGCCCAATACCACGGACAGTGGGCGCGATAGGCATGGTCTACCAGAGGGAGTTGCCGAGACACAGACAGTTGTGAAGGAAACGAGCTTAGGAATATACCGCAACGATTATATCGGGATATACTGCCGCAAGGCAATAGGCACGGCGCCCACATGCGTATACCCCTACACCGAAACCGCGGTGGAACCCACGGGCGTGAGGCGGATACGCGCCGAGCGCAGAGGTCTGTGACTACGACGGGCGGCCTGCGTGGTGGCTGCACTATAGCCGTTGAGTGGGTGCGGCGCTCTGGCGATGAACGCGGGACCGGCCACCCACGAGGGCGGGCGAGACGCCCGCGCCCCCAGGCACTACCTGGCAGTGTGAGCGGCCCGCGTTGCGGCGCCTTCGGCATCGGTGCGGCAGGGTTCACGACGCCATATCGGGGCGGGCGACACCCTCACGCCCCCTGACGAGGGCGGGCGAGACGCCCGCGCCCCCGGATTGGCCTAGCCGCGAATGCGGGCGATCAGCTCGCTGGTAGCGTGGCCCGGCAGGTACGGGACAAACCGGATGGCGGCGCCACAGGCGCGGGCAGCGGGTTCCTCGGGCAGCGGGGTGGCGCGGCCATCCGCGGCAAGCGCGTAGTCCCCGCCCTTGACGTAGACCGACGGCTGGATCGCTTCAATGAGCGCGTCAGCGGTCAGCTCTTCGAAGATGACGACACCGTCCACCGGTCGCAGAGCCAGGAGCACCGCGGCGCGATCCAATGCTGCTACGAGGGGGCGGTCCGGGCCTTTGAGCGCACGCACGCTCGCGTCGGCGTTTAGCCCCACCAGGAGGTAGTCGCCAAACGAGCGTGCGGTGGCGAGATACGCGACGTGACCCGCGTGAATCAGGTCGAATACGCCATTCGTAAGGACCAATCTGAGGCCCTGCGCCCGCATCTCGCGGCTCAGCTGGGCGGCCGAGGTGCGGTCGAGCAGGGCTCCGGAAGCAGCCAGGCAGGTCATGCCGGTACCAGCTTCTGGTAGAGGTACGACCCAAGCACCTTGAGGGCTGCGGTCGCCGGCACCGCCAGGAACAAGCCCAGCGCGCCCCCGAATGTAGTTCCCGCGGCTACCGCAAAGAGGATCAGCGCGGGATGCAGCTTCACCGCGTGGCCCACCACGTTGGGGATCACGGCATAGTCCTCGATCTGTCGCAGCGTGAAGAATGCTACAGCCACGATCACGGCGGACGAGGTGTGCGAGAGGTCGTATTGCGGCGGTGAAAACATCGCGATTACCGTCACCAGGGTAATGGCGCTGAACGGGCCGATGATCGGGAAGATCTCCAGGATGCCTACAATGGGCGCAAGCACCACGGCAAAGTGGACACCCATCACCGACAAGACGATGAAGCTGGCCACGGACATGATTACGATGAGCACCAGCTGGGCCCGCATGTACTGGCTGAGCACAAAGTTCACGCGATGGGCAACGTCGAGCACTTCGTCGCGGTGCTCGGCCGGGATGAGGCGCTTGAAGTAGGCGGCAATCTGCGGCGCGTCGAGGACGAGGTAGAAAGTGACAATCAGGAACAACAGGAACTGCACGATCAGCTCTATGCTGCCGACTACCGCGCTGAACGTGCCGCCGACGAGGTTGCTCAGAAATGAGTTCAGGCTGGAGGCAATGTCTCGCGCCACCATCTGGACGTCGATCGAGAAGCCTGCGACGCTGAGCGGCTTGCTTGACGCGCCCAAACCAAAGTACTGGTCTTCGAGGTTGCGGACGATCGAGGGCAGCGCGCTCGACAGCTGTGTGAGCTCCGCGTTGAGATTGGGTATGGCATACGACAGGGCCAGCACAATCGCGCCGACGCCGGTGAGGTAGACGCAGGCTACTGCCGCCGGGCGCGGCATGCTGGTGCGTCTGGATAGCGCCTTCACCAGCGGGTTGAGCACATAGGCGACCACGATCGCCCAGAGGAACGGGTCGAGGATCGACGCTATCCGGACAAGGAACAGGAACGCGAGAATACCGGCAACCGCCAGCACGCCGAGACGGGTGCGCGCCGAGAATGGAGCAGGCCGTGCCGCCGGGGGCAAACCGGCCGACTGCTCGGGATCGGGCGGCAGCGGCTGCTGCCCCACGCCAGCATCTGGTTGGGAGTCAGCGACTCGCAAAATAGCTGAGGGCGGCGCGGAGTCTATCTTCATCGCTACCTTCTTCAGCCACCTCACTGCTGTGGCGTACCGCCTCGCCTGCCTCAGAGGCGCTATAGCCTAGTCCCGAGAGCACCTGCAGGAGCTCCTGGTCGCGCGGCGAAATCGGGTTCACCTGTGTCGAGCGCGCCGGCACGAGCGCCAGCTTGCCTTTCAGTTCGAGCACGACTCGTTGCGCGGTCTTCCGGCCGACGCCGGGTACCCGTATGAGCCGATCGACGTCGGCCTGCTCGATCGCCTCGCGAAGCCCGGCGGGCGTGAACGTGGAAAGGAAACCGAGCGCCGATCGGGGCCCCACTCCGGTTACGCCCAGCAACTCCTCGAAAAGACTGCGTTCCTCTCTGGTGGCGAAACCATAAAGCGCCAGAACGTCCTCTCGCATGTGCAGATACGTATACAATTCGGCCGGTTCGCCAGGGCGAAGCCCGCGCACAGTTTCCGCCGTGACGCCGAGACGCACACTAACGCCACCCAAGCGTAGCACAGCCGAGTCCGACGTGCACGCCTCCACCAGGCCGCGAAGTGATTCGATCATTGGGCTGCATACTCCCGTGTCAGCGAGACGAGGCGCGCGCTGTGCAAATGGCAAATCGCGATAGCCAGGGCATCTGCCGCATCGTCTGGCTTTGGCACTGACTCCAGGTTGAGCAAGGCGCGAATCATAGCCTGCACCTGTTCTTTGGATGCGCGTCCGTAGCCGACCACGGCATCCTTCACCTGGAGCGGTGAGTACTCGTACACCGGCAGCCCGGCCTGGGCCGCGGCCAGCAACGCGACCCCGCGAGCGTGGCCCACCGCCAGTGCGGTCTGCACGTTGCGGTTAAAGAAGAGCGTTTCGACCGCCGCCGCGGACGGTTCGTACCGCACCATCAGGTCCGTGAGCCTGGTGTGGAGAACTTGAAGGCGTTCCGGCAGCGACTGCGCGGGGGTCGTCGAGATCACACCGAAATCGACGACCCGCAGCGAGCCGGCCACCTCATCGACCACACCGTACCCCATCCGCGCCGTACCCGGGTCGATACCGAACGCGCGCGTCACTCCAAGCGCCTACGAGCTCTCATAGGCCTCGATATCCTCGTCCGCGAAGTCGACGTTGCTGTAGACCCTTTGGACATCGTCGAGCTCTTCGAGCTTATCTATGAGGCGGAGCATCGTCGCAGCGTGCCTGCTGTCGAGCGTGATGGTCGTGCTGGGCACGAGCCCACGTTCGGCGTTCACGATGTCGGCCTTGCTCGCGTCGAGCGCCTTGCGTACAGCCTCGAGATTCTCCGGCTCGGTCAGCACCTCGAGGGTCTCGCCGTCCGACGAGACATCCACCGCACCGGCATCTATCGCGGCCAACTCGAGATCCTCCGCGTTCCCATCGCGAATGGCAACCGAGATGATGCCGCGATCTTGAAACTGCCACGACACCGAGCCAGTCTCGCCAAGGTTGCCGCCGCCTTTAGTCAAGACATTGCGCACTTCGCCAACGGTCCGATTACGATTGTCGGTCATCACCTGGACGAGCAGCGCAGCGCCTCCAGGGCCGTAGCCTTCATAGGTGATTTCGTCAAGGGCACCCGAATCGCCCCCACCAATACCGCGCTTGATGGCCCTCTCGACGTTATCAAGAGGCATGTTGCTCTCACGAGCGCGTTGCACGACCAGGCGGAGCCGGAAGTTAGCATCCACGTCGCCGCCACCCTCGCGTGCGGCAACAGCGATCTCACGCCCCAGACGGGTAAACAACTGCCCACGCTTTGCGTCGTTGGTGCCTTTTTGTCGCTTGATCTGCGACCACTTGGAATGTCCAGACATAATCCACCTCTCCACCGATGTAGCACGGCTAATTCTAGCATCCCAACAACCAATCGGAGAAGCACGCACCTCATCCTCTACTCTGGATCCTAGTTCGAGTATCGCTTACTGTACAATGGGCTATAGCTGGAGCGGGGATGCATGGGCGAACAGCAGACGATTCTGGTGGGGCTTGCCAACCCGCGCACGGCTGAGCACCTTGTTCGCGCCGGGATTGAGGTGGCCAGGGCGCAGTCCGCTCGCCTGGTGATAGTCAGCATTGTGATTGTGTCGCCCGGCGAGTCCCTGAGTAAGGGGGCCAGGGAGGCACGCGCGCAACGCCGGCTGTTGCGGCGCGCCAGCATCATCGCGTCGGCTGAGCTACAGCCGGCCGAAACACTCGTGCGCGCCGGGCACAGCGTCGATGAAGCGCTGATCGAGGTGGCCGCCGAGGTCAACGCCACCCTGCTGATTGTCGGTTGGGCACCTACCACGCGCTTCGGGGATGCCGCCGAGACGCCGATGTGGCGGCTCAGCCAGGACCTGCCGTGTGATGTGCTCTCGGTCAAGGCAGCGGGCCTGTCGGTACGTCCACAACGTATTCTGTTGCCGCTTCGCGGTGGGCTCCACGCGGATCTGGCCGCGGCACTCGGCGTGGCTCTGGCGAAGCTCTGGGGAGCGTCGGTGACGATGCTACGCGTCATACCGGCGTACGTGCCGCACGCGGATGCTCAGGCCGAGGACGCGGCGTTCCGCCAGTACTGGGAGGAGCTCTATCCCGGCGTTGCCCGGGCCAGATCGGTCGTCGCACCCTCGGTGGTGGGCTGCCTGGTGCGAGAGGCCAAGGACCATGATCTGATTGTGATGGGTGCGTCTGCGACCAGCCGCTCCTACCCGTACCCGTTTGGTCAGATAACCGAGGAAATAGCCGAGCGCGTCAGCTGCCCCATCTTCGTGGCGAAGACAGAGCACCCCATGGTGGTCGAGGACTTCTCCCACCCGCCGCTCTCCGGCGCGCGTGATCGCCATGAGGACGCGCCCGAAGATATCTCGATGCTGGTGGACAAGTGGTTTGCCGAAAACACCTACCACAGCAAGGAATTCGCGGTTATCTCCGATCTTGTCTCGCTCAAGCAGCAGCAAGGGCTCACGGTGAGCCTCGTATTACCCACACTGAACGAAGAGCAGACCATTGGGGAGATTATCGATTGCATGCGCGATAACCTGCAGGAGCGGTATCCGCTGATCGATGACATGATCGTGGTCGACAGCCGCTCGCAAGATCATACGGTGGCAATCGCCCGCTCGCGTGGCGTTCCAGTGTACGTGCACCAGGAGCTTCTGCCACAAGTTGGGAGCTATGCCGGCAAGGGCGAAGCCCTCTGGAAAAGCCTGTCGGTAGCAACGGGCGACATCGTCGCCTGGATCGATACAGATATCGCCAACATCCACCCAAAGTTCGTGTACGGGCTGCTCGGACCGCTCTTGCGCGAGCCCCGGCTGGGTTATGTCAAGGGCTTTTACCGGCGGCCGCTGCGTGAAGGAGGAACACTCCACGAAGCCAGCGGGGGCCGTGTCACCGAGCTCATGGCCAGGCCACTCATCAACTCGTTCTACCCGCTGCTGTCCGGCCTGATCCAACCACTGTCCGGCGAGTATGCCGGGCGCCGCGACCTCCTGACCAGCGTGCCATTTTCCACGGGCTACGGCGTGGAAATCGGTCTGCTAATCGATATCGTCGAGCGTTACGGATTGCAGGCCATCGCGCAGGTCGACCTCGAGCAACGCGTGCATCGCAACCAATCGCTGAGCGCCCTAAGCCGCATGTCGTTCACTATTCTACAAACCGTACTCAAGCGGCTGGAACGCCAACGGCATGTTGAGTTGGTGGCAGACACCAACCGTACGATGAAAGCCATCGTGCACACGCGCGAACACTTCCACCTGGACATTCGCCACATAGAGGACCATGAGCGCCCGCCCATGGCCGAGGTGCTATTGGCGCCGGTGTGACCCCACGGCCGCCCGCCCATTTCTGGGAGCGCGCGGCGAAGCAGGTCGTGCTGGGGCGCGCACATCTCGCGTGTCCGCACAGGACGAGAGCGAGCCGAGGACGCTGGCGCCCCCAGAACACGCACGGCGTTCCTGAGGGCGCGATCATCCTGTCCGCCCGGGTGAGCCGCGGGACCACGGCGAGCCGAGGACGTGCGCGCCCCCAGAATCCTGACGCGGCCAGGGTAACTTATTTCGAGAACGCGATTGAGGGCTGGCCGGAAGCCGCGACCTTGAATACGTCCCACATGCCGATGAGGTTATGCCCGGGGACGGCGCAGACGATGACGTAGGTGCCGGCTGGCTTCGCCACGAACGTGAACTTCACGGTTTTACCGGATGGAGTGCCGGAAACGGCATCCGGCGAGGTGGCTCCCGAAAAGGCAGGCTTGATGCTACCGCTAGTAGTCTTGTCCGCATAGGGTGCTATGACCGCGCTATGGGCCGACGCGGCCTGATTCGTGAATGTAACCGTCACCTTATAGCCGAGCGGCACTGTTACCGTCATCTTGCCATTGCCGTAGCCGTCGAAATTGAAGCCTGACAGGTTGCTGTTGTAGCCGGAGATGAGGAGCAGGGACGCGGTCTTCGCCTTTGCGTTGAACGTGAGCCACGTTGGAACCTTCGCCTGGGTAGGCGCCGCGTGCGTGTCTACCGCGAACGAACCTGCTAACGAGAGGGTGCAAACCACCACCCCGGCTGCAACGCCGCCCACAATGCCTTGAACCTTCATTCTCATCTTCACCTGTATTCTTGCCGCCGTGAACGCATTGGCGAGCAATTACTCCTTCACTTCGAGTGTAGTGACCGAAGACATAAGTGGCCGATCGCTTGCACCTGCGCACACATATTCTCATTGAGATCGTGCACCGTGGCTGTACCATGGCAACAGGGTGCGATATGAGAGGAACCCAAATGAAAGGCGACACAGTACTGCCCAACCACGAAGCCATCACGTTCGACGATCTCAGCATTGACCGACTTCGCGGGCGCGGCACCGAGAAATGGTCACATTACCCGGCCGGTGTACTGGCTGCGTGGGTGGCGGAGATGGATTATCCCCTTGCGCCAGAGATTCACGCGGCACTGGGTGACGCCGTTGAGCGTGGCTGTACCGGCTACTCTACCGAGGGAGCCGGAGTCGATCTGGCGGTCGCATGCGCGAGGTGGATTGCCGGCAGCTTCGGCCGCAAGGTCGAGCCGCGCCACATCCGCATTGTGCCCGACGTGCTGCGAGGCGTCGAGCTGGCAATCAGGACGTTTTCCCGACCCGGCAGCCCCGTCGTGCTGTTGACCCCGGCCTACCCGCCGTTCTTCGAAATCGCGCGCGTATGCAACGGGCAGGCCGTAGAAGTGCCCATGCTCTTGGCCAACGGTGAGTGGGGCATCGACCTTAATGCAGTGGAAGTGGCTCTGAAGGGCGGGGCAGGGACTGTTATTCTTTGCAATCCACACAACCCGATTGGCCATGCCTACACACGTGACGAGCTTGCCGCCCTTGCATCCCTTGTCGAGGTCCACGGTGCCCGTGTTGTCGCCGACGAAATCCATGCGCCCTTGGTCTATGCTCCAGGGCAGCACCTAACGTACGCCGCGGTATCGGACGCGGCTGCCGGCCACGCCACGACCATAGTGTCGGCCTCAAAGGGCTGGAATATCCCCGGCCTCAAGTGCGCTCAAGTGGTGCTCTCTAATGACGCCGATGTCGCCCTTTGGGACCGGCTGTCGTTTCTAGAGACGCATGGGGCAAGTACACTGGGGATCCTGGCAAATACCGTGGCGTATGAGCAAGGGCAAGCATGGCTGGGCGAGGTCATTAGCTACCTGGACGGCAATCGCCGAGTCCTCGCCGAGCTCTTGGCGGACTTGCTGCCCAAGGTGCGGTACACGATGCCGGAGGCAACCTACCTGGCATGGCTGGACTGTCGATCCCTCGACCTCGACAACCCGGCCGACTTCTTCCTGAAGCAGGCGAACGTTGCCGTGAACGACGGGGGGCGCTTCGGTGAGGCAGGCTGCGGCTGCGTGCGGCTCAACTTCGCCACGTCGCACGCCATCCTCACCGAAATCGTTCAGGCAATGGCCGAGGCGGTCAGCGCGGGAACTTAGAAAGCGCACATCCGCTGCTTTAATCAGCAGATGCGGGGCAGCTGCTCGCCTATCTGCATCGCCACGACACGCGTGCCACCGATGCCGGTGGAGGCGACGACCATGCCCGGGTGGCGATCGACAACCTCGCCAATAATCGCTGCCTGGGCTCCGAGCGGGTGCTCGCGCATGCGGGCGAGAATTGGCTCTGCTTGGGTGCGAGCGACGATGGCGACCAGCTTGCCTTCGTTGGCCACGTGCATCGGGTCCATGCCGAGCAGATCGCAGGCGGAGGCCACCGCCGGGGTGACTGGGATGCTGCGCTCGCGAAGGGAAATGCCGACGCCGGAGGCGGCAGCAATCTCGTTGAGGACGGCGGCAAGGCCACCACGCGTGGCGTCGCGGAGCACGTGAATCTCGGTGCTCACCCCGAGCATATCTGCCACGAGGCCGCTCAAAGGCGCGCAATCAGATTGAATCAGCGACTCGAACTCGAGGCCCTCGCGCACGCTCATGATCGCCATGCCATGATCCCCTATGGTACCGCTGACGATGACCACATCCCCAGGGCAAGCCAAGGCCGGGCCAATGTCGAGACCCTCGGGTACGAGCCCAATACCGCTGGTGTTGATGAATACGCCGTCCCCGTGACCCCTATCCACGACTTTGGTGTCACCGGTCACGATGGTCACCCCGGCACGTTCGGCGGCGGCGGCCATCCGCGCCACAATCGCACCCAGAGTAGCAACCGGCAGCCCCTCTTCGAGGATGAATGCTGCACTGAGGTAGAGCGGCGTGGCCCCGCTCATGGCAAGGTCGTTGACCGTGCCGTTAACCGCAAGCTCGCCGATGCTGCCGCCTGGAAAGAAGAGTGGCTGCACGACGAAGGAGTCCGTGGTGTAGGCGAGTCTACCGGCGAGGGCTGGGAGCACGGAGGAATCGCCCAGCCGCTGCAACACGTCGTTGCGAAACGCCGGCACGAACAGGCTCTCCACAAGCTCGGCTGTGAGCTTGCCGCCGCCACCGTGGCCCAGCACAATATTAGGATGGTCTCGGAGCGGGAGAGGGCAGGACCATCCCTCAAAGTCGGGAGTGGCGCTCATGCGCTGGATTTCTCCAATTCCATGAATCGGCCGTACTGGTAGTAGGCGGCGCACGCGCCCTCGCTCGACACCATGGTGGCGCCCAGCGGCTTGCGAGGCGTGCACTCCTTGCCGAATGCCGCGCATTGGTTCGGCTTGATCATGCCCTGCAGCACTTCGCCGCTCCGACAGATGCTCGACTCCTGGGTGGCGATGCTCGACACCCCGTAGCGCGCAGCGGCATCGAACTCACGGTAGGCGTCGTTGAGTTGCCAGCCACTCTGTGGGATTGAACCGATGCCACGCCAATTACGGTCCGTGACCTCAAATACCTGCTCCAGGATACGCTGCGCTGGGGCGTTCCCCTCCAGGGTCACGGCGCGAGCATAGGCGTTCTCGACCTCCGCGCGTCCTTCCTCCAGTTGCCACACCGCCCGGCGAATCCCTTCGAGCACGTCCAGCGGCTCGAACCCCGTGACGACGATGGGCACGTGGTGCTGATCCACAATTGGCAGGTACTGCCGGTATCCCATGACCGCGCAGACGTGCCCGGCCGCGAGAAATGCCTGCACGCGGTTGGTGGGCGAGCTCAAGATCGCCTCGATAGCAGGTGGGACCAGCACGTGCGAGACGAGCATTGAGAAGTTGCCCAGCCCCTCTTTGCGGGCCTGCACCACTGCCATGGCGTTGGCTGGGGCGGTCGTCTCAAAGCTAATGCCGAAGAACACGACGCCCCTGCCGGGATTCTCGCGCGCGATCCTGACCGCGTCGAGAGGCGAGTAGACGATGCGGACTTCGCCGCCCTCGCTCTTCACGGTGAGGAGATCTTTGCCGCTGCCGGGCACACGCAGCATGTCGCCGAAGGAGCAGAAGATTACGCCCGGCATGGCGGCGATGGCGAGGGCTTTGTCTATGGTCTCCAGCGGCGTGACGCAGACGGGGCAGCCAGGGCCGTGGATCAGCTCGATGCTGGGCGGCAACAGTTGGTCGATACCGTTGCGAATTATAGAATGGGTCTGCCCACCGCAGACCTCCATGAGCGCCCAGTCCTTGGTGGTAGTGCGAGCGATGTCGTCCAGCAGACGCCTGGCCAGCGCCTCGTCGCGGAACTCAGCCAGGTACTTCATTGCTGCTGCTCGAGTCCCAGGTTCTCCTCCAGGGCGCCCATCTGGCGGAAAAGCGCGAGTGATTCCTGCGCCGACTGTTCATCCAGGATGCTGATGCCGAAGCCCACGTGGACAATGGTGTACTCACCCACCTGGATCTCGGGCACATAAGCCAGGCAAATCTCCTTCATGATGCCGCCGAAGTCGGCACGCCCCATGAGCACGCCGTTCTCCTCGTACACTTCCTTCACCTGGCCCGGTATACCGAGGCACATCGTTTGGGTTGCCTTTGCTAGCTAGGGTAGTGGCGTTCAAACGACTCCATCGTAGCACGATTGGCAGCGCCTAGCTTGTCGCCTCTTGAGGTGCGATGTTTGAGGTGCAGAATGCGCACCGTGTCGCAGCGACGGGAACGTCGCTCAGACAGAATGGGCATTCGCGCGTGACAGGCGTCACCGGGGCCTGGGACCTGCGCGCCGCCATGAGATGGTTCACCGGCTTCACCACAAAGAGGAAGACGACGAACGCGATAATCACGAAGCTGACGACTGCATTCACGAAGTCGCCGACCAGGAACGTGCTGTTGTTGATGGTGAACGAGATAGTGCTAAAATCGGGCTTCCCAAAGATCGCGGCGATGATCGGGGTGATCAAATCCTTCACCAAACCGGTGACCACGGCGGTGAAGGCCGTGCCGATCACGATACCGACAGCCAGGTCTACCACGTTGCCACGCAGGATGAACGCCTTGAACTCGCTCGCGGTACTCGACACTGGTGACATTTCCACTTCCCTTCTACCCGTCTAACACGGCGGCTTCAGCGCGCAAGTGCTTGAATACTAGATAGCACACCATTAGTAGATCGTCGATACCTCAGGAAGCGCGCTCCAGCGCCGCCACCAAGGCCCGATCTTCTGGCGAAAGGCTCGGGAGACTTTCGCGCAATTCCAAAGCGGCATTCAATGCCGCGATCGTCCGTGCCTGCAACTTGGTCTTCTCGTCGGCTTCGCCGAGCCAGTTCGCTATTGCCGACCAGCGCCACAGCCTGTGTTTGCTGCAAAGGTGCGACACGGGAGCAGGAAAGCCACCGGGCCCACGCTTGCCGCCAATGAGCAGCCTGACACTCTCGCGCGAGCGTCCCAGGCGTGCAGCAATGTCAGCCGCTGTCACAAAATCATCCGGCTCAACACGTATGACACGGAGGCCTGGGATAGACTCAACCGCGGCAATACCTGAGGCGACGGCCTCGGCAAATGTCGGAGCCACGCGATCGAACTCGCCGTATGCAACTGCGTCGACCGCACCAAACGTCGCGTCATCGCACCCAGCTTCGAATAGCTCATCGATGTGGGAATCCACATCGCCAATGATTATGAGGGTGAAGCTATGCTCGTTCATGGGAATCCGTCCTGCCCTTCTCGCCTCGATGCGGACAGCGATCGACCGCGTGCCGTATCGCATGCGCGTGATTACCCGGATTCCTTGGAGTTGACCAAATGGAGATCGAGCACCCATGGCCACAACGAGCGATGCCCCAGCGATGGCCCGATGCAGTTTGCTCCACTAACCAACCGCACTGGTGAGCGTAGGCAAGTGCGCCTTCCACTTCCTTTATAGAATGCCGACCACCTATTCGCACGACTACACGATACCCACACTGTTGGCAGTTGTCAACACCCTGCGCAGAGCGACCTGTCTGATCGCTCGACTACCTAAAGCGCCGCTGAAACGTCGCGGTATGATGCCAGGGTTCAGCGCGCGGCAACGTGAGCTTTGCCGCCAATGATAGCCTGGCCAAGCGCCAGCCCCCCATCATTGGGCGGCACCACGCGATGCGTAAGCACCGTGAAGCCCTGCGAACGTAGCGCCTGCATGGCGAGCGCTAGAAAACGTACGTTTTGAAGAACACCCCCGGTCAGTGCAACCGTGTCCATGCCTCCCAATGAATCTGGCTGGCCTGGACCTTGTCGAAACCGCAGGCTCAGCGCGACGACGGCGGCGGCCACGGCAGCGTGGAAGCGCGCGGCGATCACGGCCGGAGGCGTGCCGTGGCGCAAATCCTCGACAATCGCGGCGATCATAGGCCCCGGGTCGATGAGCAGGCACTCGCCGCCTGCGCTGGGCTCGCGCAGGACGAACACGTACGCGTGAATTCGTTCGCTTGGCAGGGGCGGGTCTGAGCGGCGGTGAGTCAGTAGAGCGCGCAGATCGAGCGACCCGTCGGGTTCCGGCTGGGGCAGGAGGGCCTCCATCTCGATGGCGGCCTGGGCTTCGTAGGAGACCGAGTGCCGGAGGCCGATGAGCGAGGCCACCGCGTCGAAGAGGCGTCCCATGCTGCTGCAGGGCACGCAGCTAAGTCCGGTTTCTAGCTGGCGCCTGAGCACCTGCAGCTCCCACGGCGGGGCAGCCGCGACCGGAGGCAGATCCGCGTCCCAGGCGATGCCGGCTGCCCAAAGGTAGGCTAGGGCGCAGCGGTACGGATGCTTGATCGCACTGTCGCCGCCGGGCAGCGGCACGTAGCGCAGGTGAGCCAGCCGCCGGAAGCCGCCGTAGTCCGCCAGTATCACCTCGCCGCCCCATATTGCGCCATCGGTGCCGTAGCCCGTGCCGTCGAAGCTGAACCCAAGCACAGGTTGGCTGCCATCCAGGCCGTGTTCCGCCATTATCGCGGCGATATGCGCGTGGTGATGCTGAACCTCCACAAGCGGGATACCGCGCTCGGCCGCGGCCGTCGCCGCCCACCGGCGCGACACGTAGCCGGGATGAATGTCGCACACGATTCGCTCCGGCTCGACGCGGAATAGGGCCTGCAGGTGCCCGGTCACACGTTGAAATGCTTCCAGCGTCTCCAGATTCTCCATGTCCCCGATGTGCTGGCTGAGCACAGCGTGCTCGCCGGCCGTGATGCAGACCGTGCTCTTGAGCTCTCCACCGACGGCCAGCACAGGTGGGACCGCGAAGGGTAGCCGGACCGGGAATGGAGCGTAGCCGCGCGAACGACGAATCGGAAGGTCGGCGCCGACGAATACCCGTACCACACTGTCGTCGCAGGGCACGTGGATACCGCGATCGTGCAGCAGGAACCCGTCGACGAGTGGTCCCAAACGACGTATTGCCGTAGCGTTGTCAGTTTCGATCGGCTCTCCGCTCAGGTTCCCGGAGGTCATAACCAGAGGTGCGTCTCCGACGAGCAGGTAGTGCAGCGGCGTGTAGGGCAGCATGATGCCGACGCAGTCGTTACCCGGAGCCACCGCATTGGCGAGGCTGACTTGGGCCTGCGTGTGCAAGCGGTTGGCAGGGTCGCTCCCGAATGTACCCGGGTACGGAGACTTGCGAAGCAGCACGATGGGGCGCTGTGGGCTATCCAACGTCCGAGCCTCGTCCTCGGACACCATGGCGACCGTGCGCACCGCGTAGAGGTCGCGCACCATAATCGCGAAAGGCTTGTCCACGCGGCCTTTCCGACTGCGCAGCTCCTGCACGGCGGCTTCGTTCGTGGCATCGCACGCCAGGTGGAAGCCACCGAGACCTTTGACGGCGAGAATAGCGCCACCTTCGAGGGCGCGCCGCGCCGCGGCGAGCACGGCGTCCGACGTCGCGGTTACGACGGTACCGTCACGCCACTCGAGCCAAATGCGTGGCCCACACACTGGGCAGGCCACAGGCTGCGCGTGGTACCGCCGGTCGGTGGGGTCGGAGTACTCGCGGGCGCAGTTGGCGCACATCTGGAAGCTGGACATCGTGGTGCGCGGGCGATCGTAGGGGATGTCGCGGATGATCGTGAAGCGAGGTCCACAGTTGGTGCAATTGATGAAGGGATAGTGGTAGCGGCGGTCGGCAGGGTCGAACAACTCGCGCAAGCAGTCGGCGCAGGTGAAGAGGTCGGGCGAGACGAAGGTGCGCGCAGCGGCCTGATCTCGGCTCGCGACGATTACGAATGCCTCGTCGCCGCGAATGGGCAGCGCGTCTACAGCAACGTCGTCGATGTGGGCCAGCGGCGGTGCTTTAGCGACGAGTCCGTCCTGGAACTCGTCCAACGCTTCAGCTTGGCCTTCGATCTCGATGAACACGCCGCTACTGTCGTTGCCCACGAAGCCGTGCAGACCGAGTTGTTGGGCAAGGCTGTAGACGAACGGCCGGAAGCCGACACCCTGCACGATGCCGCGCACGGTGAGGCGGCGCCGCGATTGCGTCGCGACATCTGGTCGCGGCGTGTGGTGCCGGTTCATGGCGAACAGTATTGGAAGGGGGGGTCTTGCATGGTGGCAGGATAGCAGTTTGGCGGTGGTGCCACGATATACTCAAGCTGTATGGGCACGTCGTGGGGAGGGATTGCACATGGCTGTGATACCCACATTCGCGAACGAGAGAGAAATGGGCTCAGTGAGAACGCCGCTTGTGGTGACCAACGATCGCGACCAGGCGCGTGCCGAAGCCGGTGACATATCACCGGATCGGATTCGCTCGGAGACCCTCGAATCGGTAGTCGTGGACACGGGCGCGTCGACCTTGGCCCTACCGGCCGACGTCATAGCCCGGCTGGGCCTGCCGCTACGCCGGGAAGTGCCAATCGCCACTGCGACCGGTAAGAGCACGGCGCGGCTATTCCGCGGAGCCGCCATTTCGCTCCTTGGCCGAGAAGGCACGTTTGATTGCCTTGAGCTGCCGGAAGGGTCGGAAGCGCTGCTCGGCGTTATCCCCATGGAGACGCTGGGGATGGAGCCAGATCTGCAGCATCAGCGCCTCCGGCTATTGCCTGAAGAACCCGGCAATACCCACTTTCTGCTGTACGCCGTCTCGCTGTAGGTCATTCAGCAGGCCTACCGACGTCTAGTGGTTGCGTTACGACGCCAGTTCTGGACCAACACCAACTGCGCGCGCGTCAAACCGAGATTCGCCGCCAATGCGACACACCCACACACGCACTCGGCGGATCCACGCGGTGTCACAATGCAAGGTCTGTAGCAGCCTCAGTGTTGGGCCGGAGGCCGCACCCCCATCTCGTCTGTGATAGCGGCAACCACCGTAGGCACGGCCGCGTTGACCTCCGGCGACAGGCCTTCGCCCATGGTAAAGTCGGCGCCTTCGATGCCGAAGACCAGGAGGCGTCGGGGAAGCTGCCCAAGGGCGCGCGCAAGCTCGATCGCCTCGGCCAGGCCAAAGGCGTGGCTCGAGTAGCGAAACAGGCTAGACCGCACGGCGGTTGCAGCTACGTCGAGCCGGATGATCGTGCCCGGCTTCGCACCCGACGACGTGGCGTCCACGACGACAGCCGCGTCGGCATTCGCCCAGGCATCCATCAGGGACGTGCCTTCGCCGCTTAGCTCGAGCACCCGGTATTGGTCGTGCGTCGCGGGTTGCAGTTGACGCACGACAACCAGACCAACCGCGTCGTCATGGCGGTAGGCGTTGCCGACGCCGATCACGACTCTATTCAACCTTGTGCTCCGACAGGTGGCAGGCTTGTTTCCTGCCCATAAGACGGCGCGCGCCAAGACTCAGCGGCACTGCCGTCGATGATGATACGAGGGCGGGCAAGATGCCTGCGCCCCCAAGACCAGAGCCTCACCCTAGAAGAATACAGCGCCGCCGAGACTCGGCGGCGCTGTATCGAAAAATACACGAGGGCAAGCAAGATGCCTGCGCCCCAGGCTAGCGCCTCACACCCTTTCGAGATCGACGTGCAGGAAGTGGGTAGAGCAGGAGATGCACGGGTCGTAGTTGCGTACTGCCTGCTCGCACTGCCACGTTAGCTGATCGTCGGGCAGGTTAATCCTTGGGCCAATGAAGCGGACGAGGTCGGCCTCGATGGTCGACTGGTTTTGCGCCGTGGGCGGGCTGATGAGGGCGTCCAGAATGATGCCGTTCTCATCAATAGTGTAGCGATGGTAGAGCGTGCCACGTGGCGCCTCGGTGCAGGCATACCCGGTGCCGGCACGAGGCTCTACAGTCACCGCCGGGGCATCGGGCATCTCGTACTGTTCGATGAGGCGTAGTGCCTCCTCGCAGGCATACACCAGCTCGACGCCACGCACGATGATGCTCTTGAACGGGTTCGTGCAGGTAGGGCCTAACCCAGCCGAGGTGGCGGCCTCCTGCGCTGCCGGAGTCAGCTTGTCGTAGTTGAGGCTGTATCGGGCAAGTGGTCCCACATGGTAGGACCCGCGCTCGCGTATGCGAGAGTGTAGCGCGGTGCTATGCGCCACATGGTCCTCTACGATTACCCGGTCGTGCTCGCTCACGTCGATGTCCATGCCGCGATTCGACACCAAGCGCCCTTCGGTGATCGCGTACTCGTCGGGATGACGCAGCGCCACAAACTCATAGTCGTAGTCAAAATCAGGGAAGTTCAGGCCCGCCACGAGCTTGACAGTTTCCAGCGACGCCTCGTGTGCCCACTTGAGGCGCTCCACCACGGGCGCGAGGTCACGCCGCGTGGGCACCTTGTAGAAGCCGCCGACGCGCACGTTGATCGGGTGGATTTCCCTGCCACCAAGCAGGATCATGATCTCGTTGCCGATCTTCTTGAGCTGCAGTGCTCGCTGCACGGCTTCGGGATGATCTTTGGCCATGCTGATTGCGTCCTGGTACCCCAGGAAATCCGGCGCGTGCAGCAGGTACACGTGCAGGGCGTGGCTTTCGATGTATTCGCCCAAGTACAGCAAGCGGCGGAGCGCCCGCAGCTGGCCGCCTACGTGAACGCCGCAGATGCTCTCCATCGCCTGTACCGCGCACGTCTGATATGCGACTGGGCAGATACCGCAGATTCGGGCAGTTATGTCGGGCGCTTCCGTGTAGGCACGGCCTCGAAGCAGTGCTTCGAAGAACCGGGGTGGCTCGAAGAGGCGCAACTGCACCTCTTGCACCACGTTGTCTTTGATGCGAATATGGAGTGCGCCTTCACCCTCAACGCGCGCCAACGTATCGACTTGAATCGTCCTGGTGCTCATGCGCAGTACTCTCTTCCTTGAAGGGCGCGGCGTAGGCATTGAAAGTGCGGAACGCGCGCACGATTCCGTCGTCCTTTACACCCAATTTGCCCCACTGCTGAGCGAGTGAGGCGGTGTTGGCAGTCTCCTGGGGACCGAAGCAGGAATAGCAGCCGCGGTTATACGATGGGCAAAGCGCGCCGCAGCCGGCATGGGTGACAGGTCCAAGGCACGGCGTGCCGTGCGCTACCATCACGCACGGAGTACCGCGCAACTTGCACTCCATGCAGACGCTGTAGGCAGGGGTGTTGGGCCGTCTGCCATTGAGGAACGCGTTGATCACTTCGACGAGCTGATACTTATTGATCGGGCAGCCGTAGAGCTCGAAGTCAACGTGCACGTGATCTGAGATCGGCGTGGACGTACTCAAGGTATCAATGTATTCCGGCTTGGAATACACGATAGATATGAAGTCCTTGACATCCTTGAAGTTGCGCAGTGCCTGAATACCCCCGGCAGTGGCGCAGGCGCCGATGGACACCATGAAGCGCGAAGTCTTGCGAATAGCCTTGATACGTACCACGTCGTGCCGCGTAGTCACGGCGCCTTCTACCAGTGAGAGATCGTATGGGCCGCGCACCACCGCGCGCGACGCCTCGGGGAAGTTGGCAATGTGGAGATGGCCGGCCACGTCGAGTAGCTCGTCTTCGCAATCGAGAAGGCTCAATTGGCAGCCGTCACATGACGCGAACTTCCACACTGCAACCTTGGGCAACCGCTGTCGTGCCATGTCAAATCTCCCGTTTGGCCAACCACTGAGCAATTCGATCCAGGCGAAAGACGGGACCGTCCTTACACACGAAGACCGGGCCGTACTGGCAGTGACCGCAAAGTCCAATACCACACTGCATGTTCAGCTCGATCGACAGGTATATCTGTGACTCCTGCATGCCGAGCTTCTGCAGCTCCATGGCGGTATAGCGCATCATGATATCCGGTCCGCAGATCATCGCGATAGCGCTGGCCGCGTCGAACCGAGCCCTTGGAATGAGGGTCGTGACGACGCCGACACCGCCGCGCCAGGTCGGCCACGTTGTGGCCGCGTTATCAACGGTGACTGCCACGTCGATGTCGAGCCTGCCGCGCCATCGCTCCAATTCCTGCCGGTACAGCAGATCTTCTGGCGTGCGGCTGCCATAGAGCAAGGAGATTCTGTGATAGCGGTCGCGATGTGCCAGCAGATGGTACAAAGCAGGTCGAAGCGGCGCCAGGCCAATGCCGCCCGACACGATCACTACGTCGCGGTTCTCCGCTTCCGCCACCGGCCAGCTGGTGCCAAACGGCCCGCGCACACCTATCATGTCGCCCCGTTTGACGTCGGTCAGGGCCTTTGACACGGGTCCTACGGCGCGAATCGTTTGCACGAGCGGATCGGACTTGCCAGGGTCGCCGCTGATCGAGATGGGCACTTCTCCTACGCCGAAGGCGTACAGCATGGTGAACTGCCCCGGCGCATAGGCCATGCCCTTGCCATCCAGCGAGTGGAGCTCGATCGTAGTAGTGTCGGCGGTGTCCTTGGCGACCCTGGCGACCACATAGGTGCGCGGCACCATGGGCTCCTGCGCCGGCGACGACTTGGGTTCCATGGTCACGGTATTCATGGCTTCACCTCGGCTCGATGGGCTGCACCCGCGGGCGCTTGCTGAAGGGCGTGGACTTCCTGGGTAATGTCAATACCTACAGGGCACCAGGTGATGCAGCGGCCACATCCTACACACCCAGAGGTGCCGAATTGATCGACCCATGTGGCAAGCTTGTGCGTCATCCATTGGCGATAGCGCGACTTGACTGACCTGCGGACGCTTCCGCCGTGGATGTACGAATAGAATATCCCGAAGCACGACGACCAGACGCGATATCGCTCTGCCTCATCTCCCTGAAGATTCGTCGTATCTTCGATCGAGGTGCAAAAACACGTCGGGCAGACCATGGTGCAGTTGCCACACGTAAGGCAGCGGGAGGCCACGTCGTCCCACTCGGGATGATCGTGGTTCGCGTAGAGGAGGTCTTTGAGGCCCTCGGTCGGCACGGTCCGTCCCATGTCTTCGCCGGCACGTACGACGATGTCCGTGGCAGCTTGCTGCTCTTCCGCAGTGGCGCGGCGATGCGGGATGGCTTCCAGCACGTCGGCACCCTGTTCCGAGCCTGCCTCCACCACAAAATGGTGCTGGTCACCATCCAGCACCTCGGTAAGAGCAAGGTCGAAGCCGCTCTCGGCGCGAGGCCCAGTCTTCATGGAAGCGCAGAAGCACGTACCACCCGCCTGCCCGCAGTTGACCGCGACAATGAAGGTGCCCTCGCGCCTGCCCGTGAAGACCGCATCCTTGGCCGCGCCTTGAACCAGCACGCGATCGTGGATGGCTATGGCGTGCAGCTCGCACGAGCGCACACCGATGAAGGCCATTTTCGGCGTAGCTTGTTCCTCCTGCCGGAAGGTAATGCTGCCGTTTTCATGACGAGCATGCAGCAGCCGCACCTTAGGCGGGTAGAGGAACCGTTTCCAAGCCTGTGGGCCTACGGTAAAGCCAAAGATAGCCTCGTCCCCGCGCCGCTTCAGCCGATAGGTGCCGGCACCTTGCTCGTCGGTCCAGCCAACCGGCAGGTCACTTACGGATTGCAACTCCTCGTACACGATAACGCCGTCGCGCACCGTTGGCCCGATGAGAGCGTAGCCACGCGCGCGTAGCGCGTCGAACAACGTGGCAAGGTCGGAGTGTCCCACCACCACCGGGTAGTTGACACGTGGCGGGCGGTCCAATACGGACATCGTCATCTGCTCCCCTTCATGCTCATAGTCTGGACCTAGATCTTGGGCACATCGTATCATTGCACTTGCCGTTGCCAAGGGCCGTTCGGCCAGAAACGGCTGGCCAGAGGTCCCGTAGAGGCCCGCGAATCCAGAAGGACCGGAGGCAGGGTAGCGGGGTTTGCCGCCGTTTGGCACGTTGAGGCAGGATGTGCACGAAGTAGGGATGATACGCGCAGCACTCGCGACGGTACTGAGCGAGCTTGATAAGAGCGGGGGACAGCGAGTTGCTGGCGTGAGACTTGCGGTGAAAGCCTCGGGCCATGCGACCGAGGAAGCCATCAGGGACTTGTTCGCCGCGCTGGCCGGCGGCACACCGGCGAGTGGCGCTGTGGTCTCGATTGAATGGTTGCCGTCGGAGTTTCAGTGCGTGGCGTGCGCGAATAAGTTCGTCACGAGCGAGTCAGGCAGCGGCGTCACCTGCCCACGGTGCGGCGGCAGCGCCCTGGACCTCGATCATCAAGACACGTGCACAGTCACCAGCATCGACGTCGCGTTTGACGACGATCCTAGGTGACGAGACGGGTCATCGTGAGATCGTGTGCTTCGTCGATTTCACGCACGGCGCCACAATCTGGACACACCATCATGTGGCCTTGCAAGTCATCGGCAGAAATAAGCTGATGGTAGCCACAAGCGCACGTGAACGCGACGGGCACCGTTTCGATCACCACTTCCGCCCCTTCGAGCGGGGTGCCCACTGAGTAGGATGCGAAGGCCATGCGCAAGGCATCCTCAGAAAACGTGCTGTTGCGCCGAAACTCGATCTTCGACACGCGTGCCACGCCTTGCTCGCCGAGTTGCGCTGCAAGCTTGGTGACGAAATCCTCTACAATGCTGAATTCGTGCATAGCTACTGGAGTATACCTGGATTCCTCCGTCTACAGCGTGAAGCGCCCCACGAGCTCCTCCAAGCCCGTAGCCAGCCCAGCAAGCTCCTGTGCGCCTGCACTCATCTCCTGCACGCTGGCAGTCTGCTCCTCGCTGGAAGCGCTCACCTCCTCAGCACCCGCGGCCGTCTCCTCACTCACGGCGGCAATACTCTCGACCGAGCTTTGCACGTGCAGTGCTTCCTGCCGCATCTCGCCTGCAGCGAGCGCCGTATCCTGGGCGATCGTCACGACTCGCTCCGTGGCATAGTTCACCGCGGCCACGCTGGCCGACATTCGGTTCACTGAGGAGAAGATTGCGGCGGCTTGGACATTGGTAACCTCGACCACGCCCATGATGTTCTGCAGGGACGCCTCGGCCTCCCTGCCCAGCCCCGCACTGGCCTCCACGGCCTGGATGGCTGCCGCCATTGCCTGCACCGTGCCCTCAACCTGCTGCTGGATAGCCGCCACGCGCTGAGTAATTTCCTTGGTCTCGTTGCTGGACCGCTCAGCCAGCTTGCGCACCTCGGCCGCCACTACGGTGAAGCCCCGGCCATGCTCTCCGGCGCGCGCCGCCTCGATCGCCGCGTTCAGCGCCAGCAGGTTGGTCTGTGACGCTATCTCGTCGATGGTGTCTACTATCTGGCCAATCTCTCGGCTACGCGCCCCTAGCGCAGTAATTTCCTCGGCGCTCTTGTGCACTGCCGCTCGCACACTCTCGATGCTGCTAATCGTCTGAGCCACGGCAGCGCCACCGGCCTTGGCCGTGCTGGCCGCCATGTCGGCGGCGGCGCTCACCGCCTCAATGCTCTGGGTGGTGTCGTTCAACGCGCCTTGCAGGTCGCCAATAGCTGCGCTGGCCTGATCGACTGCCGCTCGTTGCGCCTCGGCACCGCCGGCTACCTGCTGTACCGCCGCATTGAGTGCCGCCATCTGCGTAATTGCGTCGGCGCTATCCTTGCTCTGCTCTCCGGTGCCCCGCGCAACCTCTTCTATTGCCCTGGCAACCTGAGTGCTGGCTTGCCCGATCTGCTGGCCGGCTTGCGCAAGCTGGTTAGAGCTGCGCTGCACCTGCTCCGAGGTATGCGCGACCTGTCCAATCGCCATACGGAGGTTGGCAGTCATGTCCATGAAGGCGTGACTGAGCACATCCGAGGCGCCCTTTGGCGTGATCTCACAGGTCAGATCTCCTGCTGCAATGGTCTCAGCCACCCGGGACATCTCGTGCTGGTAGCCCACCATGTCGCGGAATGACGTGCTCAGCTGCCCAACTTCATCACGGGTGGATGCCGGCAAGACATCTACTACAGCGATATCGCCCACGGCCAGCCGCTGCGCGGCACCGGTCAGCCGCCGAACCGGCCGCGTGATCGTGCGGGCCAGGAACCAGGTTACGAGGATCGCCAGTAAGCAGCTAACAATACCGACGAGCTCCAGGCTCGAGCGCATCTGCTGAATGGCGTCCTGAGCGTCCGAATTGGAGAAATCGGCATACTCCTTGTTGACCTGCACGAGCCGGTCGTAGGCCGAGCTCATGGCCGACAAGCTCGCATCCAGTGGCTGCACGCCCACCGCCTTCCCGGCTAGCAAGGCATCGCACAGGGGAGCATACGCGTCGTGCGCAGCGGTAAATGCCCTGAGATCGGCCAGTTCTTCTTGCTGAAGGCCCAGCTTCCCTGCATGCCTCAGGTCGGAGGTGAACTGCGGGCTCAGAGTCGTCACCCAGTTGGCCTCATAGTAGCTAATCACCGAAGTCGTCGCCGCGTCTTCCGTGCGAACTGTTGACTCCTCGGAGGAGCGGTAAGCCGCCTGGGTCTCGCGCTGCAGATCGTGTGTAGCCGCCGTCAGATTGGCGAGGTTGAGGTGACCTGCATCCAGGTCCATAATCGGGATGAGCATGAACCCATACAGGTTGTCGTACTGGTACTTGAGGCTATTCGAGCCGGTAAACCCCGTGATTCCCATCGCCGCCACGGACAGTGGAATCAGCAAGGTAATGAGCATCAGTTTCCAGAAGAGTCGCAGGTTACCGAACCAGGACATGATTGTTCTTCCTTATCGTGCTAGGCCTGGCCCCAAACATCCTAGCCAGGCGCGCCAGCAGCGGTAGTGGCCAGGTAATTGCTCCAGCAACCACGCGCGATGCCCGTGCAGCTTCGTTGCACGGTTCCCGCATCGCACAGGCTTAATAGTGAGCGCATGCAGCGGCTGCCGCTACCCACCCATTTGGGCCAACACGTGTTGTAAGTCTCAGCACGAGCTCATTGCCGCCATAATCTGGCCTTGCGGAAGCGCCGCTTGGGCGTTATGGTATTCGAGGCAGTGAGCCGCGCCCGGCGCCATGGCTCGGCCGGGGCTGGCGCCGATTTCCCTTTACGTACTACTGTGAGAATCCGTCGTCAATGGGACCGCTCCGTCTCGCGCTTCTTGGCCGGCCCGAAATCTGGGTCGGCGATCGGCAGGTAACCCTGCGCACCCGCAAGGCGCTGGCGCTTGTCGCGTACCTGGCAGCAGAAGGGCGGCCGCATCCAAGGGATCAACTTGCTGCACTGCTCTGGCCGGAGCTAAGCGCGGTGAGCGCGCGCAACAACGTGCGCCTCAGCCTGTTCTACGTGCGACAGGCTCTCGGGAGCACGATACTCACCACCACGGGCGACATGGTAGCTTGCTCGCGATCGGCACTAGGTGCGGCGGACATTCAACAGCTGGCGCTGATAGAACAGCGTTTTCCCTTGAAGGACAGCTCCGCGCCAACTTTGGCCGAGCTGGCACACGCGACCGAACTGTATCGCAGCCAGTTCCTCGACGGGCTGGAAGTGCCGGATGCTCCGGAGTTTGATGCGTGGCTCGCCGGCCAGCGCGCATACTGGCAGGGTGTGATCATTGCCCTGCTCGACTGCCTAGCCACACTGCACGTCAACGCGGGTGAGACCACTGCCGCGCGAGCCGCGTTGGAGCGCCTGGTCATCCTCGATCCCGGCACAGACGTGCACTGGCTACGGTTGCTCGCACTCGACGCCCAGCGAGGTGATGACCTAGGAGCTCGGCGCTCGGTAGTGACTCGCCATCGAGCACTCGAGGACCTCGGGCCGGTGCCGACCTCCGGTTTGCGAGCTGCAGCCGCGGAAATGGAAGAGGCTACTACGCTACGCCGTACCGTGGCCCTGAGTGCCGGAGGCGAATCGGGCGAGACATCGTCACGCGGGACAGCGCCGGTGCGCTGCGCGCCAGAGCTGGCCATCTTGCGCCGCTTCGTGGATTGTTGCCGAGGCGGACACCTCCAAGCGGTTGCCTTGTTGGGAGACGCAGGCAGTGGCAAGACAGGCTTGGCAAGCCAGTTCCTCGAATGGGTTCGAATGCAAGATGTCGATATTCTGACCGGACGGGCCTTCGCCACCGAGGGTACCTTCCCGTACGCCCCTCTGGTCGATGCCCTGCGCCCTCGCCTCGAACGTGAGAATGCGCCGGACGACCTCCTGGGCGATCTCTGGCTGGCGGAATTGGCGCGGTTGTTGCCCGAGCTACGGGAGCGCTACCCGGACCTGCCGCCACCCGTCTCCGACGCAAGCCTGGCGCACGGACACATGCTCGAGGCGATGACGCGGCTCGGCCTGGCCCTAGCCGCGCACCGCCCACTCGTGCTCTTCCTGGACGACTTTCAGTGGGCGGACGCTGCCACGAGAGACGTCGTGCAGTACGCCCTGCGTCACTGGGGAGACGCCAAGGCGCGGATACTGGTGCTACTCGCGGTACGCTCCGAGGATCTGACGATGGATCGCGACCTTGCACGATGGCTAAGCAGCCTGGAGCGCGAGTCGCCGGTCACCCGGCTGGAGCTGGCAATCGGGACTCTCGGACATGCCAGTCAGGCGTTCGCCGTTGCAGATGAGCTGCACGAGCCGCTCTCTGGCCATCGAGTGCGCCTGGATTGGAGCGACGCCCCCGAGAACGCCGAGTTCTTCGGTCGGGCCCAGGAGCTTGCGAGGCTGGAGCAGTGGCTCATGGGCGAACGTTGCCGACTCGTGGCGCTGATCGGAATCGGTGGCATAGGGAAATCCGCGCTGGCGGCCACACTCGGCCACCGCCTGGCGTCCCATTTCGATGCCGTCGTATGGCGCAGTTTGCGAAGTGCGCCGCCGCTCGACGAATGGCTGACCAGCGTGATTAGCGCGCTTGCGGCGGAGGCAGTGGAGCTGCCGGCCGATTCGGAGGAGCGACTGGCGTATCTTCTGCGCCTATTTCGAGAACGGCGCTGTTTGCTGATTCTGGACAACCTCGAGACGGTGCTAGAGCCGGGCGTGTCGGAAGGGCGCTACCGCAACGAGTATGCCGGCTATGGGCAGCTCCTGCAGCAAGTCGGAGGCACAGCGCACCAGAGCTGCGTTCTCGTGACAAGCCGCGAGCTGCCGGCCGAGCTGGCCCGCGGGGAGCAGGCCATTGGACCAGTCCGTGCATTCCGCCTGGAAGGGCTGGGGGTAGATGCTACCCGAGCGATGCTCCACGGACACCGGCTCGCCGGCGACCTGAGAGCGTGGAGTGCGCTGGTTTCGCACTTTGGCGGGAATGCGCTTGCGCTAAAGATGGCGAGCCAGACCATCGCCGACCTCTATGATGGCGATATTGCCGCGTTCCTTGGCGACGTACAGGAATCGCCGGGCACTGTCTTTGGCGGTGTCAAACGCCTTCTGGATGACCAGGTTGCGCGACTATCCACGCTCGAGCGCGACTTGCTCTACTGGCTCGCAATCGAGCGCGGGCCGGTGAGTCTCAGACAGTTGCTGGATGCTCTCGAGCCCCCCGCACCCCGCGGAGACGTGCTAGAGGCACTCGATGCACTCCGCCGCCGATCGCTCATGGAGCCTGGGTCGAAGGGCGGCACGTTCACCCTCCAGCCCGTGATTCTTGAGTATGCGTGCAACCTGTTGGTGGAGACATGCTCCGGCGAGATCGCGCGCCGCAGAGCGCAGACCTTGATGAGTCACGCCTTGGTCAAGGCGACTTCCGAGGACTACGTGCGACGAACTCAGGAGCGACTGATCGCCGCGCCCTTGTTGGCACGGCTGGCGGCGACGATCGGAAGTGCATCTGCCGTTGAGCAGCGGCTGACTGATCTTATGGCAAGTTGGCGCGATCCCGCGCGGAGCGAGCGTGGCTACGGTCCGGGCAATGTCGCGAACCTGCTTAGGCTATTGCGAGGCGACCTGCGCGGGATGGATCTCTCTTGCCTGGTTGTTCGGCAGGCTTACTTGCAAGAGGTCGGTGCCCAGGACGCTAGCCTCGCGGGAGCACGACTCATCGATTGCGCGCTCGCGGATGCCTTCTACTATCCTACCTCGGTGGCGCTCAGCGCAGATGGCACCTATCTAGCAGCAGGAACCTCGCAGGGCGAGGTGCGCGTCTGGTGTAGATCGAGCCGCGGCCCTACTTTGGCAATCCGAGGGCACACCGGCGGTGTCTTCGGGCTGGCTATAGCGGCCGACGCACGGCTTGTGGCCAGCGGCGGCCTCGACGGTAACGTGAGGATCTGGGACATGCTCACCGGCCGGCTTCGTGGCACGATCTCAGCTGGCGGTGTGCCAGTATGGAGCGTGTCGCTCAGTGATAATGGACTGCTGGTTGCAGCTGGAACCGCGGATGGAACGTTCAAGGTCTGGACTCTGGCGACCGGCCAAGTGGCGGCTGCGGTCGCAGGGCACGCTGGCCCCGTATGGGGCGTTGCGCTCGGCGCCGACGGGCAGCGGTTGGCCAGCGTAGGCGCCGATGGCCTGGCTAGGCTGTGGGACTTGCATGGCTCGTTGCCGATCGCGACCCTGCGGGGCCATGCGGGTGGGGTCAGGAGCGTGGCGCTGAGCACCGACTGCTGTTTGATAGCCACCGGCGGCTGCGACGGCACCTTGAAGCTTTGGGAG
>Ga0187876_1000903_pt1 | contig 27999 bp, 8 predicted proteins | sample June2016WEW_17_4_FD_133000 | JGI IMG/M metagenome (GOLD analysis project Ga0187876, IMG submission 133000) | Peatland microbial communities from SPRUCE experiment site at the Marcell Experimental Forest, Minnesota, USA - June2016WEW_17_40 | ecosystem: Environmental > Terrestrial > Soil > Wetlands...
CCAGGTACCATGAAAGCGACTCCGTCCTAGGTTGGCTTGCTGAAGCTCCCAAGGTACGGAGAAGCCGCGCCCGAGCACAATCGGGCGCGGCTGTTCATGTCTATCGCGTTATGACCAGGCCTCGACTAGTTGGGAAGGGGGCTTCTTCGATGATGCGCAAGTGGCACCGGTCACTGTTCGTTCGGCTGACGTGCGTTCTCGCTATCCTGGTCGGTTCGACCGGTGTCACGCGTCCGGTCACGGCCCCCTCCTACGCACGATTCTTGCCGGAGGTGTTGCGAACGGCTGCACCCGCCGCAGCTACTAGTGGATGCAATACCGGAGAGTGTCCACCCGTTGCCTCGACGGCTACCCAGCATGCTCCGGCGCTGGGGCAGACAAGCAGTTCTACAGGAATTACTGGCATTACCAACCCGTCGAAGATCTCGCCGCAAACGGTCTATGACTTTTCGGGGGATCAGCCGGACTCGAGCCCGAGCAGCTTCCCGGGAGGCACCCTCTCAGGGAGCGGGTCGGTCACCATTATCGGTAGCGGCTGGGCTACATGGAACCCACAGACTAACGGCGCGCATGTTCTAGCAGTTACCGGCGATGCCTACAGTGTATACTTTGCAAATGCTCAGCAGGGCGTGGCTGTGAAGGCTGAGCCCAATGTTCTGCAATACTTCAACGTGACTATTCAGGCGTTTGATCGGGGACACAGCCTGCTCGGCGCTTTCACACTCTCGATCGACGGCGATGCTGGTGCGGCATTCCTGGGGTTACTCTCGTCGACGACCAACATTGCGTCGGTTACGCTCTCGGCGGATCCCAGTGCTCAAGGCTTTGCCTTCACCGACCTAACGTACGGAACGGCTTACTTTGCGTCCGCGCTGTCCGTAGCGCCAACGTCCTTGCCGGCCGATGGCAGCAGTACCGCCACCTTGACGCTCTCGAATGCCCAGCCCGGTGACACGGTGCAGTTCGCTACCAGTCTGGCGTATGCGGCAATCTCACCCCAGAACGGCAAGGTCGACCCGAGCGGGAAATTCGTTGCCACGATCAGCTCCTCGAAGCCCGGCACCGCCGTGATCACCATCCAGGACTTGACGGCCGGCCAAGCCCTTGCGACGTCCGCCCAGGTGGTCTTCACCGGCGGTTCGCCTCCGCCATTTACTAATGGGGCAATTACCATCACGAGTGTCAACGCGCGCTACCCACTCGATGCTCGCTTCCTTCAGAAGGTGTCACTCTTGGACCCCATAACAGTCACTGTGGACTGGCATGGGAACACACCGGGGCATATCGACTTTATGCTCGACGGCGCGCACCACGTGGAGGCTGCGACGGATGCCGGCGCTAGCCACACATTTGACATGGGCAACGATCTCCAGTCGGGCACCAACAGCCTGCACATTGTGGCGTACGATTCGGCCGGTGATAGTTCGAATGCCTGGGATGTGAGTCCATTCAGCAGCAGCCAACCCTCGTGGCTTTCCTCCATATTCGGCGCTGGTAGTGCTGGTCTTGCTGGGAGCGGCAGTTACGAAGTGGGCGTGAACGTGCCGCCCGTACCCATGAATGTCGAGGCGCCCGGTTTGGGGCCTGGCGATGACGACGCGAAGCTTGGGCTTTCCGCGGCAGCTGGTGTAAAAATGCCGCTCGATTGTAATAGCCCAATGGAGGTGAGCCTGAGCGGCCAACTCACAACGCCGTCGGTACATTTTCTGGGTATAGACGGCAGCGTCGAGGGCAGTGCTACGGGATCTATTCAGGCGCAAACTGCCCAGTGCAGCGTGTCCGTCAGCACGCTTACAGGCAGCGTGGAACTCGGTCTCGAGATCACGCTCAAAAAGAACTTTCCCGTTGCCGAATTCTTGGTAGACTATGTCGCCCCAGGTGCCGGCGCAGTGCTCGATAGCGTCCCCGGCCCGCTCAAGAACTCCCTTGGCGACATCTACCTGGAGGGCTCGCTCGGCGGCTCGGTAACAGCAAACGCTACTATCAACCCCCAGGCACCATCGCTGGCGTGGACTAACCTTGACCTATCAGCCGATGCCGGCTTCAAGATGGGGTACAAATGGGACGGGCCAGGAGCCAGCCTTGACGCATATCTTGGAGTCACTGGTGAAATCACCTTCAAGACGCCCTTGGGTAAGCCGCTGACGGACCTGAGCCAACTCCACTTCGACTCGGTTTCGCTCACCGGCGAGGCTTCCGCGACTGTACAGGCGTTCTTTTGGAGCAACACGCTGAGCTTCCAGGTCAAGTGGACCTATACAGGTGCGACCGATGGAACGCCCTCCATCGCGGTCCGCCCGCTCGGAGCAGGCGCTGCCTCGACTCTGCGGCTGGCCCCGCACGTCGCGAGGAGCGGCTACGCGCAGTTCCTAGGCAGCGTACCACAGGCGCAGTCCTTCGCCCGGAGCAAGCTGGCGGCGCCGGCCGGAACTGAGCCGCTGACGACCAGCACGAGCATCCTCGAGACGAACGTTTACACGTACTCAGAGCCGTCCCTGGCAGTGGACCCGGCCACCGGAAAGGCGCTACTGGCGTGGACCTACGACGATCCCGCCCTGCCGGTGAACGAGTCCAAGGAGATCCAGTACAGCTTGTGGGACGGGTCGACCTGGAGTACGCCCGCGGTAATTGCTGCCGACACGCATCTGAACGGGGCGCCGCAGGTGGCCTGGACCAGCGACAGCCAGGCGGTGGCGGTTTGGCACCGAGTGAATATGGACGTCCCTGTCGACGGCACGTTCGATGCGACCGTGGGCAACGCCATGGAGATCGTCACCTCCGCCTTCGACACCTCTAGCAGTACCTGGAGTACGCCCGCGCTGCTCACCAACAATGCCTCGCTCGACGCCCTTCCGCAACTTGCGCGCGACCCAAGCGGCGACGTGCTGGCCGTCTGGCATGAGAACGATTACGGGCTGCTGGGCGGTGACGCAAGCCACCCCGACCGCATCATGAGCGCGCGCTATGCCAACGGCAGCTGGACGGCCCCGGCCGTCGCGGTCGACGACATTCCGGGGCTCACCGACCTCGGGGCCGGCTGCGGCAACGGCACGGCCACATTGGCCTACACCCAGCCGCTCACGGCCACCGGCGCGCTCACTCCTACCCTGCAGCTCTTGACCTCAACCTGGAACGGGAGTGCGTGGTCGGCGCCGGCGCAGGTGACGGACGACACGTTGGGCAACCGCACTCCCCAGGTCGTCTACACCAGTGGCGACCAGCCGGTCGTGGCCTGGATGGCCGGCACCACGCTGCGCCTCCGCAACCTGGCCACGGATACTCAGGCGGACCTGGCCTTGCCGCCCGAAGTCGGTACGGTCGACGAGTTCCAGGTGGTGCAGGATGGCGCGGGCAACATCTCCGCCGTGTTCACCGCGCAAGGGAGCCAGCGGGATCTGTACGTGGCGCGCTACGACAGCGCCCACGCTGCCTGGGGCGAGCCGTTAAACTTGACCAACAATCCGGCCCGCGAAGCCTATCCCACCGCCGGGCTGGACAACGCCGGTCGCCTGCTGGTCGCCTACGCCTCGACGGCGGTCACGCTTATCTCCACTACCGTGACCAGCAGCACCGGTGTACCGGTGACAGTCAGCGTGCCCACCCAGGGCGAGACCGACCTGGTGACGCTCGCGCACACCTTCGGCGCTAACCTGAGCCTCGCCGATGCCGACCTGGCACTCTCCGAAGCCGAACCTGCTGCGGGCGACACGATCGCCATCTCGGCCACCGTGCACAACACCGGCGACGTGCCGCTCGACGGCGTGGCCGTGGGCTTCTACGACGGCGACCCGGCCAGTGGCGGCACGCTGCTCGGCACGGTTCCCCTTTCCACCACGCTCGTCGCGGGCACCGCGGCCACCGTCGCCGTGCCCTACGTCGTGCCCACTACTGGAGGTCCACACACCATCTACGCCGTCGCCGATCCGAGCGACGCGATCGCCGAGGTGACTAAGGCAGACAACACGGGGAAGCTGACCGCGTTTGGACCCGACCTGGTGGTGAGCAGCGCGTCCGTGGACTATTGGGGCGGCTCCGAGGTAGGCCTGCAGGCGGTGATCGATAACCAGGGTGCCGACGCACCGGCCAGCACGCTGGCGTTCTACACGGGGAGCATCACCGGCACGGCACTGGTCACGGCTACCGTGCCGCCCTTGAGCGACGGGCTGAGCACCACCGTGACCGTGCCCTGGGATGACGGCGCGCTGCCGGCTGGAAGCACGACAGTGGTTGCCGCGGTCAATCAGAGCGACTTCCCCCAGCTGGATCAGAGCAACAACAGCCAGGCCTTCACCGTGCAGGTGGGGTCGGAGCTGCAGGTCAGTCCGTACTACCTGTCGGCTGCGTATGGTCTCGACGGCTCGCTTGGCATCACTGCGACGGTCTTCAATACCGGCAGCACGCCCTCCACGGCTGTGCCAATCGTGGTCTACGCCGACACGCCCTACAGCGGCAGCACGGAGGTGGCTCAGGGCACTCTGCCGGTGATCTCGGCTGGTGGCAGTGCCACCTATACCGCCCAGGTTGGCGTTCTGCCTGCCGGTCCCCACACGCTGTACGTGGCGGTCGATCCGGGGCAAACGGGGCAGGAGATCAGCGACGCCAACAACCTTGCCAGCGTGGTCACACCAGATGAGTTTACCCTCCCGATCGCTGCGGGCTGGAACCTGCTCACCCTCCCGCTGACACCGACCACCCCGCTCTCCGCCTCCGCCCTGCTCGCCGGCCTGCTGGCCCAGACCGGCGGCAGCTACGCGGAGATCGACGGCTTCACCAGCGGGCAATGGAGTCCTAGCTACTTCCAGGAGGTCAGGCCGACGCCGCTGACCGGCGGCGGCGACTACGCGCTGGCGCTGGGGCAGGGCTACGCCCTCTACAGCGACCAGAGCGGCACCATCACCATCACCGGCTTGCCGGCGGCGGCGCAGTCGGTGAGTCTGGCCCGGGGCTGGAACCTGGTGGGCTTCCCCGATGCCTATGGCAGCGCCAATCCGGCCATGGCCAGCGCGATTGTGAGCGGGCTGCTGGGGCAGACGGGGGGTAACTACGCGGAGCTGGACGGGTTCAGCGAAGGGGAGTGGGCGCCCAGCTACTTCGAGGAGGTCAGCCCCTCCGTGAGCAGCCCGAGCGACTACAGCGTGGCGTTGGGGCAGGGGTACGCACTGTATACGGACGTGGCTGGTACCCTGGCGGGGACGAGCTAGCCAGGGCGGGGGCTGCCCACGCGCCTATCACGTGCCCGCGCGGCACACCGCAGCCCGGTGCCGGCCAACCATCAGGTGCTGTGCACCCGCGCAGGGCCCGCCAGCCGCCGCGCTCCGTACGCTCTTGGGAGCGCGGATTAGCCTGGCGTTACGCCCTCCCGGCGCGATTGCCCATGAGCGATGGAGGTAGCAATTGCTCCCCCTAGCGTGCTCAGCAGTATCGTGCTATACTCGCTGCGACTCGCCATTTCGGATCGTCTTGACAGCCGTGCGCCTGGGGTGCCGGACTGGATGATCTGTGTGGAGATAGGGCGGGCACTGCCCCCCGAGCGACTACAGCGTGACGGCGGGGCAGGGGTACGCCCTGTACACAGACGCGGGTGCGCCGTCAATAGTGCTGAGGGGAGGGAGCTAAGCAACCAAGCTCAGCTGGACGGCGGGGTCATTCGGTGGTATGCTGTGGCCGGACAATTGGAAAAAACCAATTCCAGGCAACGGCGTTGGTGTCTAGTGGTCTCAGTGTTCTCGAGGAGGTCCGCGGTGCTGAAACGTCGACTCATGGTGGCCTTGACTCTGCTGGCTCTGATGCTGTCTAGCTTTCCCCTGCAGCGCGCATTGGCCCTTGGGTCGGCGGGCTCCGGCGTGCAGCCGGCGCTGGCCCGCCTGAGCCCGGGCTTCGGCAATCCGCACGTCAAGAATTCCACCACGAGCACGCATGCAGGCGCTCTCGGCGCGGTAGCGCAGGGTGATCCTGCGGTGTTGGGGAACGCTTCGGCTTCGGCGCCCGGCCACTCCACAGTGGGGAGCCAGGCCGCGAGTAGCTCTGCCGTTGCTCCCAGCACGAGCATCGTCCAGCCCGGCAGCTTGGCTCCGGCCGTTGCCCCCGGCCGTGCCTCCGGCGGGCTCAGCGTGGGCTCCGCGGCCACCCTGAGCTCTGCGCTCTCACCCCAGTCGGCGATCGTCCAACCCGGCAGCCTGCTGGGCGCCCTCAGCCCAACGCAGACGTTGCCCTTGGCAATCGCGCTCAAGCCACGCAACCAGGCTGCGCTCGACGGCTTCATCGGCGACATCTACGACCCGACCTCGCCCAACTACAAGCACTTCTTGACCCCCGCTGAGTTCACAAGCCGCTTCCTCGACCCCAGTGCCCGCGCGCAGGTCGACGATTTCCTGCTCAGTCAGGGCCTGCAGGTGCACGACAGCGGGCTGGGCACCGTGATCGATGCCAGCGGCACGGTGGCCCAGGTGCAGCAGGCCTTCCACGTGCATATCGGCAATTACCAAACCAGCGCCGGAACATTCTACGCCAGCAATCTGACACCGGCCCTGCCCACGGCGATCGCGGGCCTCGTCCAGGGCATAGCCGGACTAGACAACCTGCCGGCTGCTCAGCCCCAGATCATGCATCCCACCCCCAAGCCGTCGGGCAGTAGCGCGGCAATCGCCTCGAACGCCACTCCGCAGGGCTGTTCGGGCGCTACCGGCGTGGCGGGCGCGGACGGCGCCTACGTGCCGAATGAGTTTGCCAGCGCCTACGACTTCACTGGAGTGGGCAACCAGGGCCAGGGCCAGACCGTGGCGCTGTTCGAGGGGGACGATTACCTCTTCAGCAACATCCAAACCTTTGCCACTTGCTTCGGCATCAGCGTCAGCAACGGCTCGCCGGTTGCCGGCAGCGTGACGGTGCAGCGCAAGCCGGTCGACGGCGGCGTGGCCGGCCCGAGCGGGACTGACGGTCAGAGCGAGGTCGAGCTGGATATGGAAACTGTGCTCGGCCTGGCCCCAAAGCTCGCGGCCCTGCAGGTTTACGAGGCGCCTGGCACGCAGGTTGGTCTGGTGGACGAGTACCAGCAGATGGCTAACGACGACGGGGCGCGCATCATCAGTAGCTCGTGGGGCTGGTGCGAGCTTGACTACCCATCCACCATGCTGGAAGCCCAGAACGCCATCTTTGCCCAGTTCGCCGCCCAGGGCCAGTCGTTCGTGGAAGCCTCCGGCGACTCGGGCTCCTCCGGCTGCCTTCGCAGCGATGGATCCACTGAGCTGGCGGTGGATGGGGCGTCGGCCAGCCCATACACCACGAGCGTGGGCGGCACGTCACTGCAGCTCACGTCGGGCAACGCCATCAGCAGCGAGGGCGTGTGGAACGACTGGTCCGAACCTGATGGAGCCGGCGGCGGCGGCGTGAGCACCTACTTCGCCAAGCCATCCTACCAGACCGGGCTCGGCAGCTTCTCTTCGACCATGCGCGAGGTGCCGGATGTGAGCGCCGATGCCGATCCGGCGACCGGGTACGTCATCTACACCGCGGTATGCGACGACAGCTGCACCGACGAGTGGCTGGCTATTGGCGGCACGAGTGCTGCGACGCCGCTGTGGGCCGCGGGCCTGGCACTCGTCGACGAGTACCTCCAGAACCATGCGCAGCCATCGGTAGGCTTTGCCAATCCCGCCCTGTATACCATCCTCAATTCTGCCAGCTACGCCACGGCGCTGCACGACATCACTGCCGGGGACAACTGCTACGTATCGGCTATCTCGGGCCAGAGTTGCGGCAGCCCCGGCTCCGGCCTCTACGCGGCAGGCAGCGGCTACGACATGGCCTCGGGTATCGGCAGCCCCAACTTCGGCCTCCTGGCCAGCACACTGTCCGGCCTGCAGAGCGCCTGGCGCACGACGACCACCATCCTGGGCGTGTCCGCGACAGGATCCGTGGTTGCCGGGACGCAGGTCACTCTCACGGCAACCGTGAGTTCTGGAGCAACGGTGGTGACGGCGGGAACTGTCACTTTCACCGACCATGGCGAGCCTATTGCCAGCTGCAACGCAGCCTATACGCTGAGCGTAAACGGTCAGGCCAGTTGCACCACCACGCAGCTGTCGACCGGAGCTCGTTCGTTCATGGCCACGTACAGCGGCACGACGACCTACCTGGGAAGTGAGAGCGCCCCCGGCCTGCTCACCGTGACTGGCGCAGCCAATGCGATCGCCTGCACGGTGACAGGCAGCGCCGACGACGGCAGTGCCGGCACCCTGCGCCCGCTGCTGGCCCAGCTCGACCCTGCTTGCGGCTCGGTCACCTTTGACATCTCGGGCCAGCCGGCGCCATTTATCCAGTTGAGTGCAGAGCCGCTCTACGTAGGCTCCTCTGAGATCAGTGGCTACATGTCGCAGACTGTGGCGATCGACGGCGGAGGCTCAGTGACCATCGACGGGGACGGCCTTCCGGCCGACTTCTGGGTCTGGCCGGGAAGCAGCCTGACCCTGCGCGGCCTGACCTTGCAAGACGCAGGTACGGCTATCGACAATGCCGGCACGCTCGACGTGGAGAGCGCGGTGCTGACCGGGAACGGCAGCTACTATAGCTACGGCGGCGCGCTCTACAATCACGGCGACCTTGGTCCAGCGCAGGCCACGGTGGCCAATAGCACGCTCAGCTTCAACGCCGCATACGTGGGCGGAGCCATCGCAAACTACGGACTGGACGGCACCGCCGTTGTGAACCTGTCTGGCAGCACGGTAACCGGCAATGTCGCGCAGGAGGGTCTCGGCGGCGGCATCGCCAACCTCGGCTACTACGGTACAGCCATTGTCACCGTCAGCAACAGCACGGTGAGTGGCAACAGCGCTCCCGACGGTTACGGCGGAGGTATTGCCAACGGCGGCTTCTACAGCGCGGCCAAAATGACCGTCAGCAACAGCACACTGAGCGGCAACAGCGCTGGCGTAGGTGGCGCCGCTGATAACGACGGCGCATTTGGCTCTGCAGCGCTCACTATCGCCAACAGCACGCTGAGTGGCGATAACGCCGAATACGGCAACGGCCTCACCAATGAACCAGACGGCGGCACCGTGAGCCTGGCGCTGCGCAGCACCATACTCGCCGATTCGGCAGCTGGAGAGTGCTGGCTCGATTCCTCCTCACTACTGGATGATGGCCATAACCTGGCCTTGAGCCAGGCGAATAGCTGTAGCCTCAGCACGACTGGCTCCAACCAGTTTGGCCACCCTGGGCTGAGCGCCGGCGGGCCCTACGACAACGGTGGGCCGACGGCAACTATTGCCCTGGTCACGGGCAGCATCGCCATCGGCCACGGCGACTGCGCCGCGGACACGGGACCTGCAAGTCTCGCGCCGTATCCCGCAGTGGCCACCGACCAGCGAGGAGCCGGCTACCTGCGCGGTAGCCCTTGTGACATCGGCGCCTTCGAGCTCCAGATCTCGGACAGCACCGGCTGGGTGTGGCGGAACCCGAAGCCACAGGGAAACACGCTGGACGACGTCAGCTGCGTGAACAGTAATGACTGCATCGCCGTGGGGTGGGATGGCGTCATCCAGGCGACCACAGATGGGGGTAGCACCTGGAGCGTTCGGGCGTCCGGCACCGGCTGGAGCCTGAATGGAATCACCTGCCCGAGCACAAGCGCCTGTTTCGCGGTGGGTGACGCGGGCGCCATCGTGGTCTCCTCGGACGGCGGGAGCACCTGGAGTCCCCAGACGACCCCCACCACCGAGGCCCTGTACGGTATCAGCTGCCCAAGCACAAGCGTCTGTTTCGCGGTGGGTGACGGCGGCACCATCCTGGCTACCACGGACGGCGGGAGCACCTGGAGCCTTCAGGTGTCTAATACCATCGACATGCTGAGGAACATCAGCTGCCCGAGCAGCAGCACGTGCTTCCTCGTGGGCAACCAGCAATACTTAGCATTCGTGCTGGCTACCACAGACGGTGGCACCACGTGGAACTATCAGGGAGGCGTGAGCGGCCCAAGTCCCTACCTGACCGCTATCAGCTGCCCGAGCACAACTGTCTGCTACGCCGTGGGGGAAAACGGCCTCATGATTGGCACTACGACCGGGGGCACCGGGAGCAGCCCTTGGGGCTTCCTGCCTTCCAACACCGACAGCAGCCTGTGGGGTGTCACGTGCACGGGCGTCAGCACCTGCTTCGCCGTCGGGGACTACGGCACCATCATGTCCACCGCAAACGGCGGCGGCAGCCCCTGGGTTTCCGAGGCTTCCGGCACCGGCGACTACCTGATGGGCATCAGCTGTCCGAGCAGCACCGCCTGCGTCGCCGCCGGCTTTGGAGGCACTATCGTCGCCACGCGAAATTCGCCCGGCAACTGGTCCTTGTATGCACCCTCGGGCCCCGCGGGCTGGCTGGAAGCCATCACCTGCGTGAGCAGCAGCGCCTGCTACGCTGTGGGCGATGGTGGTGCCATCCTGGCCACCACAAATGGCGGCAGCACCTGGATCGCCCAGAACTCCGCCATCACCAATGACCTATACGGCATCAGCTGCCCGAGCAGCACTGCCTGCTTCGCGGTTGGCGCCAACTCAATCCTGACGACGACGAACGGTGGCAGCACCTGGAGTCCACCGTACACCGTCGCCGGCGACTACCTGTACGGCATCGGCTGCCTGAACAGTAGCAACTGCTTCGCAGTGGGCTGGGACAGCAACACGGGCAATGGCATCATCCTGACGACGACGACCGGTGGCAACACTTGGAGTCCGCCGTACACCGTCGCCGATGCCTCCCTGAATAGCATCAGCTGTCCCGGCAACGGCACCTGCTTCGTAGCGGGCTCTGCCGGCGGCAGCCCGGAAAATGGCATCATCCTGACGACGACGAACAGCGGCAACACCTGGAGTCCGCCCTACACCGTCGCCGGCGACTACCTGTACGGCGTCAGCTGCCCGACCAGTACCAACTGCTTCGCGGCGGGTGACGCGGGCACCGTCGTGGCCACAACGGATGGGGGTAGCCACTGGACGCACCAGGCGTCTCCTACCTGGGAGCCACTGATCGCTGTCAGCTGCACGAGCGCCAGCGTCTGCTTCGCGGTGGGCGAGGATGGGCTCTACTATACAAGCGGCCTGATCATGCGCACCACAGACGGCGGCAGCACCTGGCAGATCTGGGGCCCCACCGCTTGGGGGCTGGATGCCATCAGCTGCTCGAGCAGCAGCGCCTGCTTTGCGGCGGGCGGTGGCGGCACCATCCTGGCGGAGAATACTCCGGTGGTGAGCTCCGTCTACAGCGTGCAGCGCGGCTGGAACCTGCTCTCGCTGCCCCTGGCACCCACTACGCCGATCTCGGCCTCCACGCTGCTCGCCGGCTTGCTGACGCAGACGGGCGGCAGCTATGCCGAGATCGACGGCTTCACCAACGGCGCTTGGACGCCCAGCTACTTCCAGGAGGTCAGGCCGACGCCGCTGACCGGCGGCAGCGACTACGCGTTGGCGCTGGGACAGGGCTACGCCCTCTACAGCGACATGAGCGGCACCATCACCTTCAGCGGTGTGCCGGCGGCGGCGCAGACGGTGAGCCTGGCCCGGGGCTGGAACCTGGTGGGCTTCCCCGACGCCTATGGCAGCGCGAACCCGGCCCATGCCAGCGCCATCGTCAGCGGGCTGCTGGGCCAGACCGGCGGGAACTACTCCGAGCTGGACGGGTTTACTGGCGGCGCTTGGACGCCCAGCTACTTCCAGGAGGTCAGGCCGACGCCGCTCACCGGCGGCAGCGACTACACGCTGGCGCCGGGCCTGGGCTACGCCCTGTACACCGACGCGAGTGCCCCATCAATTGTGCTGAGGGGAGGGAATTGAGCCGGCAAACTCAGCTGGACGACGGCGCTAATCGGTGGTATGCTGACGCCGGCTAATTGGAAATGTGAACTCCAGGTAATGGCATTCGATCATAGTTGACTCAGTGTTCTCAAGGAGGTTCGTGGTGCTGAAACGTCGCCTTGTGGTAGCTCTGGCTCTGGTGGCTCTAACAGTGTGTAGCTTTCCTCTGCAGCGCGCGCTGGGCCTTGGGTCGGCCGGACCCAGTGTGCAGCCGGCGGTAGCCGGGCTGAGCGCAGGCGTCGGCAATCTGCAGGTTACAAACCTGAGTGGCACTGGCTTTAGTGTCATATTCACTACCAGCTCAGAGACGACGGCATCGGTAATCTATGACGCTAGCGGATTTAACGAGCCCGCGAACCTTACTACGACCGCCTATGATGTGCGCGGCCAAAGCACCAGCAGCACGGTGCACGAGATCGCCATCACAGGGCTGAGCTCAGGTACGACCTGCTTCTTTGAACCCGTGGTGGGCAGCACGCCCCAGACGCAGCCCTCCGGCCAGCCTTTCTCGCAGGCTCTACCCACTACCACCGGCACTGCGCCAACGGCGGACACGATCGTGGCGTCGGTGCAAACCGGTACGGGGACTGGACCAGATGCTAGCAGCGTCCTGATGGTCGGCTACTGGGGCAACCCGACAGGTGGCCAGAGTTGGGCCGTGAGCGCATTCAACAGCGCGCCAAGCGGCACTGCAGCGCCCTACTCGTTTGCGCCCAGCACTACGATCACAGCGGATGGGCAGGCGTACTTCTATCCCACAAGCGCGACCTCAGTCTTCACAGCGACGTTCCTTGGCGACGTTAGTGGACAGCTAGTGGGTAGCGGGCAGGCGAAAGGCACGCTCTCAGGTTCCACGGCGAGCCTCTCACCTTCACCTATCCAGCTGTCGTCCACCACCCTCGCGCCGTCACCAGTGAGCGCGATGCAGGTGACGAATCTCGCGGCCACGGCCTTCAGCGTGGTGTTTGCCAGCAGCGCACCGGCCACGGGGGATCTAATCTACGGCACCGGACCCCTGACTGCGACCGCACTCGACGACCGCGATACGACTTCTCCCGTCCTGCAGGCCACAGTGCACCAGGTCGACCTCTCAACCTTGAACATTTCCGCCACCGGTACACCGTATTTCTTCGAGCCGGTCGTGGGCGGCGTCGCCCTGACTCAACCGTCGGGCCAGCCTTTCGTGCAGTTAACCCTCCCGGATCAGGGTAATGCTTCGCCCCCCATGGGCATCAGCCTTTCCGGCGGGGTGCAGACCTCGACTGGCGGCGTGCCCCCTGACAAGACTGTGCTGTTGATAGGTTACTGGACAAACCCGGCGTACGGCACGGCTACAGCCACGCAGAGTTGGGCTGTAAGCCAGTTCAACCAGGGCCAGATCGGCGGCGCCTCGTCCTACGCATTCACCCCGGCCAGCCTGACGGTCTATTCGGACGCCTCAGGCTATTTTGTACCAACCAGCGTAAAGAAGAGTGGCGTCACCAAGGCCTATGCCAGCTTCTCTGCACTGTTCGTAGGCACCGATCAGAGCGCGTTGGTGACGGGGGGGCCGGCGAGCGGTAACCTCCCTGACACCAGTCCGCCGGTGAACCTCTTACCCAACCCGGTCCAGCTCTCCATGCCGCCATCGGTAGCGGCAACCGAAACCGCAGCCGCCCCTGTGACGGCGACGGCCGCGGCAGTGGCGACGCAGACAGCGGCGGCGGGGCAGACCGCTACCGCGGTGGCAGCACCTACGCAGACAGCCGCAGCAGCCCTAACGGCCACGGCCGGGGCGGTGGCCACGCAGACGGCGGCGGCGGCCCAGACCTCTACGGCGCAGGCAGCCGCTACCCAAACGGCCGCGGCAATCCTAACCGCAACGGCCGGGGCGGTGGCCACGCAGACGGCGGCGGCAGGTCAGACCTCTACGGCGAAGGCAGCCGCTACCCAAACGGCCGCGGCAATCCTAACCGCAACGGCCGGCGCGGTGGCCACGCAGACGGCCGCGGCAATCCTAACCGCAACGGCCGGCGCGGTGGCCACGCAGACGGCGGCGGCCGGTAAGACAGCCACGGCCGGGGCGGCGGCCACGCAGACGGCGGCAGCGGGTCAGACCGCTACCGCGGTGGCAGCACCTACGCAGACAGCCGCAGCAGCCCTAACGGCCACGGCCCGCGCGGCGGCCACGCAGACGGCGGCGGCGGCCCAGACCTCTACGGCGCAGGCAGCCGCTACCCAAACGGCTGCAGCAGCCCTAACGGCCACGGCCGGAGCGGTGGCCACGCAGACGGCCGCAGCAGTCAAGACCTCTACGGCGCAGGCTGCCGCTACCCAAACGGCTGCGGCGGGCCAGACCGCAACAGCGATCGCGGCGCCCACGCAGACGGCCGCGGCAATCCTAACCGCAACGGCCGCGGCGGCGGCGAGCCAGACGGCTGCCGTCGTGCAAACCGCGACTGCTATCGTTGCGGAGACTGGAACCGCGGTGGCTGCTAAGACATCAACTGCGGCAGCAGTGCTGACGCAGACAGCGGGCGCTATTGAGACTGAGACGGAGGGGCCGTTCGCGACCCAGACGGCTATTGCCGGGGCCACTGCAACGGCTGCCGCAGCAGTCCAGCAGACCGCTGCGGCTAAGGCCGCACAAACCGCTGCCGCTCAGGCCGCGGCAGCCGCCGCAGCCGCCGCAGCGGAAACCGCTGCCGCTGTGGCTGCGCAAACAGCTGCCGTGGCGGCCACTGCAACCCAAGCCGCTGCCGCGGCCGGTACGTCCACCGAGGCAGCTGCGCAGACAGAGGATGCTGCTGCTGCGACCGCAGCAACCGCCGGCGCATTGGCAACTCAGGCGGCTGGTGCTACGGAGACTGCCGTGGCGCAGGCCGCTGCCACTGCACAGTCCAACGCAGCTGGCACCGCGGCCGCACGCGCCGCGGCCACTGCGGCCGCAGGCGCCACGTTGACCGCCGCAGCAGCGGAGCAGGCCACCCAGGCGGCAGCGCTAGCTGCTACCAGCACCGCTGTCGTTCAGGCGACCCAGGTGGCGGAAGCGATGGCCACCGGCACGGCCGCGGCTAAGGCAACCGGCACGGCGGCGGCAAAGGCCGCCAGCACGGCCGCGGCCAAGGCAACCGGCACGGCCGCGGCCGTAAAGACTGCACTGGCTGTGATTACCGCAACGCCAGCGGTCTACGACACGGCGGTCGCCCGGTATACCGCGACGGCGGACACGCACGCTACCGCGACTGCTCAGGCGCGCGCCACCGGCACGGCGGCTGCGAAGGCTACCAGTACGGCAGCGGCCCATGCCGCCGGCACGGCCGCGGCCAAGGCTACCGCGACGGCTGCGGCCGTCACGACCGCGCTGGCGGTCATCACCGCGACGCCAGCGGTCTACGACACGGCGGTCGCCCAGTACACCGCGACGGCGGACACACACGCTACCGCGACGGCGGACGCGCATGCCACGGCAACAGCTCGGGAACACTCCACGGCAACAGCAAGGGCGCACGCCACCGGCACGGCTGCGGCTAAAGCCACCAAGACGGCGGTGGCCGTGGCCACGGCAACAGCAAAGGCGCATCACGGCTAGCGTTTAGGTCAGTGTGAGCCGGGAGGGGACACGTGCGTCAGGCCCAGCGCGTGTCCCCTCTGTGTAGCCGGTCGCCGCGTCCGTGCATGTCTCGGAAATGATCCAAAGTGGCGGCATCAAGGCCGACGTGGTGTGGGGGCAGTCAGATTTTACGAGCAACGCTCCGAACGCCGGTAGTCAGTTCGGCACGCTGGCCGAACCCTCCGACGCGACACTGAACCTTGGACAGATTGCCGATGGGCCGGTGCTCGTTTCCAGCGGTGGCACATCGGTCGACCCCGACGGTCAGCACGTTTGGGTGGCGGACACGTACAACAACCGCGTGCTGCGCTTCCCGCTCAACTCAAAGCATGCCGATTTGGTGATCGGGCAGGCAAGCTTTACATCGCGCGGCATTTCGTGCGCGGTGTCAAACCCGCAGCACGACTGCCTGGGTTCCCTGATGTACCCGCTGCTAGCGGCCGTCAATCCCAATGACGGCAAGCTGTATGTGCTGGAAGAGTACGCCGACCCGTTCCGGACACGCATCCTCGTCTACAACGGCCCCTTCACGAACGGCATGGTGGCGTCCGGCGTGATCGTTCCGCAGCAACCGCTCGTAGCGAGCAACAATCCCTCGAGGCCCGCGATGGTGGCTTTCCGCAACTGGACGGGCTTCGACTCCTTCCCGGGGACGTACCTGTTCCAGTCAACCGGGTTTGTCTTCAATCCCTTGTACAGTGCCGATCCGGCCGTGCAGGCGGCAAATCCTTTGGCCAAGGGCGTGCTGTGGGTCAACGAGCAGACGGCGAGCCGAACCATACTCATCGATGGCGCCGGCAACATCATTACCGCAATAGGAGTGCCTGATCTCAATACGATCGGCGGGTATGCCGCTACACCTAACCCGGGCTGCGGCGTCAATCCAGCCAACCCGTTCACCGTGTGGTGGCCGGGCGGCTCGATTGGTTTCGACAGCCAAAACAACATCTACCTGGCCGACGAGGAGTTCAGCCGCGTTGCCCGCTATGCGCTGCCCTATACGGTCAATCCAAGTACCGGCTGCCTTCCTGCTGCTAACGGAGGATTCTTCCCAGGCACAGCCGGATCGCCCCTGGATAACTTCAATGTGTCCGCCGGCGATCAGCAGCCCGGAAGCGAATTGGCACCGCTGCTGACAGGCGTGGACACCGCCCTTCCCTCGGTGGCGGCGTGGGCATGACGGTCTATGATGGACAGCTGATCGTGCTGAACCAGGACCGCACGCTCAAGGTCTGGAACAACTACAGCGCGGCCAGCAGCTACGGTCCTGATCCCGACTACATCATTGACCCCTATCAGGGCTCAGGTATCGGGCCGAATGACGTGGCCATGATGAGCAGCGCCGTGGATGCGCAAGGCCGCTTGTGGCTGTTTGACGACCAGCGCCAACTGCGCGTCTTTCAGCTCCCGTTCACGCAGAACAACCAGCCGCCAATAGCTGCCGATGTCCCCCTGTACTGGGTCAACGCTGGAGTCCAGTCGGCGATCAAGTTCCCCCAAGCCCAGTCCGCCGAGTCCCAAGCACAGTTGCTGGCGAATCCGGATGACATTGAGCAGGTCGGCGTTGGCGATCGGCTCAGTGTGGCCTTCGACAACGCCCATCACAAGATGTACGTCGTCGATGAGGCCAACGGCCGTATCCTGCGCGTATCAAACTATGACAATCCCAGCTACGGGCTGCAGGTCGATATGGTGCTAGGCCAGCCGAGCATGACCGCATCGGGCTGCGCAGACTCATGGGGAAACCAGGGACAGCCAACTGCCACTACCCTGTGCCGCCCATTGCAGGTGACGTTCGACCACCAGGGCAACATGTACATCGTGGATAACGACTACGAGTGTCACGGCAACATTCGCATCGACATCTACCGGCAGCAGACACTGGCTGCTGCTATGGGAATGTTTCCCAATCTCGCAGTGGACAAGGTGCTGATCGCCCCAAACGCCACGAGTCGAGGTGTGTGCCGCCAGGATCCTGCCGCCCTGGTCCAGCCGGGGTCGCCTATCTCCGTGGCCTTCACCAACATGGACCAGATGGTCGTGGCGAATGACGGCTACTACGGTGATAGCGCCGCTACGGGCTGGGGATACTTGCAGGATAGCGCCCTCCGCCCATTCCGACAGCTATGGTTCTACGAGAACCCGCTGCAGGAGACACTCCCCGACGGCTACATCGACCTGCCGCTTGGGTCTCCCGGCGAGCTGGCCATCGATCCCAGCGGAGACCTGCTCGTTCAGGACCACACGTGGAACCGCGTCTGGGGCATCAACCCGAGCCTCGACCCATCGTGGCTGTCGTGCACCGGCAACACCGGCTGTGTCTGGGGCAACTACGGCGCAAGCGGCACGCCGACCACTACGGCGACGGCTACTTCCACCGGCACGCCGTCCTCGACGGCCGCCGTCACCCCAACAGCAACGGCCAGCGCGACGCCCACGGCAACCGCCGGGGGAGGCGTCCCAGCCGTGGCCACGGGCGTTGCGGTAAGCGACCTCGGCCCCACCGGGTTCGCCCTAACCTTTACGACCTCCGCATCCACGGCAGCCACCCTGGCCTACGGCACAGGCGCCGGCGCACTCGGCTCCGTGGCCTATGACAACCGCGATGGGAGTGGACCCGCGGGCACTGCCAGCACGGTGCACCGCTTCACCTTGCGGCAGCTCACCGCCGGCACGACCTACTACTTCGAGCCGGTCATCGGGGGTGTGGCGCAGCCGGGCCCTGGGGGCGCGGCCTACAGCCAGACCGTGCCCAACCTGTCCGGCGCACCCTCCTTTGCTGCCCAGGTGTTAGGCAGCGTGCTGCTCCAGGATGGCACCTGGCCGCTCTCGGGTACGGCACTGCTCACCGGCTACTGGACCAACCTCAACGGCGCCCAGTCCGCCCCGCTCAGCGTGCTCAACTCGAGCGAGGTCGCCTCGGGCAGCTACAACTACCTCTTCGGCACCAGCATTCCGCTGACCCAGGACGGCAGCGCCTACTTCCCGCTGGACAGCAAGTCGGTGTTCCATGTGAGTGGGGCCGGCGACCAAAGCGGGCAGCTGGGCTGCGGCGGGCCGGTCAGCGCCGGGCTCAACAGCCCGTTCACGACGCTGCCCTCCTTCCGCCTCGGTCCGGTGGTGAGCGTGACCTACACCGTGCAGCGCGGCTGGAACCTGCTCTCACTGCCGCTCTCGCCCACCACGCCCATCTCAGCGTCCACGCTGCTGGCCGGCCTGCTGGCCCAAACGGGGGGCAGCTACGCCGAGATCGACGGCTTCACGAACGGCGCCTGGGCGCCCAGCTACTTCCAGGAGGTCAGGCCGACGCCGCTGACCGGCGGCAGCGACTACACCCTGGTGCTGGGACAGGGCTACGCCCTCTACAGCGACACGGCAGGGAGCATCGGCTTCAGCGGGCTGCCGGCCACGGCGCAGGCGGTGAGCCTCGCCTCGGGCTGGAATCTGGTGGGCTTCCCCGACGCCTATGGCAGCGCGAACCCGGCCCGTGCCAGCGCCATCCTGAGCGGGCTGCTGGCGCAGACCCACGGCAACTACGCCGAGCTGGACGGGTTCGGCGAAGGGCATTGGACGCCCAGCTGCTTCGAGGAAATCAGCCCCTCCGTGACCAGGCCGAACGACTACAGCGTCACGGCGGGGCAGGGGTACATGCTGTACACGGATGCGGCGGCCAGCCGGACGCTGTAGGGAAATCGCGGGACCTTTCCTCTAGACAAAGGCGACTAACCGTGGTACGCTGTGGTGGGCTGGTTGGAAATGGAAGGGCCTGATTCCCCGTGGTGCATAGGCGGCAGGATCATGCCCCCATGCCTGCAGCGCTGGAGAGGGCCGGCAACGCAGCGAGCGAGTTGAAGGAGTAACCCGTGGTCGTAGGGAAGCGCGTGCAGGCTATCGCATTGGCGACGACTCTGATGGTCGCTTCCCTGGCAGGAACGCTGGAGCGCGCGGTGCCGGCCAAGGCAGCGAGCGTGGCGTTCGTCAGTTTGTCCCCCTGTGCTCCTGCCTATAGCGCGACTAACAGCGTGAGTTGTACGATATGGGGCTACGGGTTTACAGACGGCACGGCGGTGACGATCGTTGCGAACGTGCCGAACTCGAGCAACAACGCCAATCACCCGGCAGGGTCCGCAGGAGCGGGCGTCCATGGCGACAACTTGGAATCGGCGACCGATGCTGCCGCGGAGGCCAACGAAGTCGTGGTTACTGCCAACGCCAGCGGCTCGGGCATCCTCGCGGCCACGACAATCGCCCTGCCGGCAGGCACCATGCCCGGCGCCTACGCCGTAAGCGTGTCCGACACCGCCGGCGATACGGTCGACTTCGCGGGTGGCTCGACCTTCACCATCACAGGGACCGCATCGTCGAACCTCTACGTGGTCGGCTCCGCCCGTGTGCAGCTTGGCGGCGTGGTGGTGCTGGGGGCGGCAGGCATTCCATCCAACGACGTGCTCTCCTTCGCACTGGCCGGCGCCATGGGTGCGGCCGCCGGTACTGGAAGCGTGGCGCCGCTGCAGGTCCTCGCGTGCGATGGCACTCCGACCTCGCCGCACCAGTCGTCCTGTACGGCGCCGTTTTTTGACGATGGGGCGACGGGCTCCGTGTTTGCCACGGTGCAGCTGTCTGCGGCTTCTGGCGCGGCCCTGTTGAGCACGCTCGTGGAAGACCAGATCTGGGCGATCCGCATGACCGATTCAACGACGGCCGGTCACGACGCCGTCGTGCCTATCACGGTGGACCACAGCCTGCCAACTCTCAGTGCGGCATCGCCCAATGTGGCGGCCGGCGGCATGGCGGAGTTCTCAGGCAGCGGCTTCGGCGCAAACTCTATCGTGTACTTCTACGCCGTCCAGATGGGCAGCGACTGCACGCTGGCTACTCCGGGACAGGGCGGCGTTCCCGCGGGATCGATCGCCGGTGAACCCGCCTATACCAGCAGTTGCTTTCTGGGCACAGCCGTGGCGTCGAATACCGGCACCTTCGGTTATGCCAGCTTGACCCTGCCGCAGTGGCTGGAGGCGGGCAACGCGGTCGTGCTGGCTGAGGACATCGGCCCAAGCGTGTCGGTGGAGGCCGGCAAGCGGCTCAACGAAGGCACGTTTGTGAACCTCGTGATCAGCTCTGACGTGGTGTCTACGGCCAACCTGACGCTTTCGCCGGCCATCGCAGCCATAGGCCAGACTGTGACCTACACCGTGAGCGGCGCCACGGCAGGCAATGTCCTGACACTGTACGTGGGAGACAACAGCAACTCCAACTCTTCCGGCTGCGCGGGTGCCGACCATGAAATAGTGGCGGCGGCAATCGCCAATTTTGTGGGCGGCGCGACAGGAACATTCACGGTACCCGCCGGCGCCTGCACCGAGGTTCCGATCAGCCACGGCGGGAGCGCGTTCAACGCCGCCTCCAGCGTGACCGTTACCACGAGCAATACGGGCGCGGTATCGGATCCCACGTCCAGCCTGAGCATTCCTGCCACCGCGATAGGCGGCGCTGTGTCGGGATCGACGGTCTCGATCACCGGCACAGGCTACATGAGCGGCGAGAGCGTGAGCATCGCCTTTGCCCCCACGGAAGGCGCCACGGGCACCACGGTGATCGCGGGTGTGCTCGGTGCTCAGGCGGACGGCTCGGTGAGCGGCACGGTGCCGCTCTCCAGCTCGCTGACGCCCGGTTCGTTCAGCGTGCAGGCCACCGGCATGTCCAGCGGCTTCGTGGCGCAGGGCACGGTGAGCCCATACATTACGCTGACTCCCGCGTGGCAGGCACCGGGCGGCACCGTCACCGTCTCGGGCTACGGGTTCGCCGGTGGGAGCGGTGTCACGCTCGCCGCCCCGGCGCTTGGCGTCGATCATGTCCTGACGGCAAATGCGTCTGGCAGTTTTGCCTATGTGTTCACCGTGCCACCCTCCACTGCCATAGGCAACTACACGATCCAGGCCACCGACGGGAACGCGCTCGCGGTCGCTACCCTGGCCGTGGCGACAAGTGCCGTGACCATTTCCCCCACCCTGGCAGCTATCGGCCAGACGGTAAGCTACACGGTGAGCGGCGCCATATCTGGTAATATCGTGACGCTGTACCTGGGCAACAACAGCAACTCCAACTCTTCCGGTTGCGCGACGGCGACCCAGTTCGCCCTGGCCGTAGGGCTCGCCAACAGCTCCGGCACCTCGACCGGCACGTTCATCGTGCCTTGGAACGCGTGCACGGAGGTGCCGACCGTCGAGAATGGGACCGCGCTCAACGCGGCATCCAGCGTGACAGTTACCGCACTCGGCACCGGCGCGACCGTCGCGCCCACGACGGCGTTGGCTATTCCGGCGACCGCCATCTCCGCGAACGTAGCTGGTACTACCGCCGCGATCGCGGGTAGCGGCTTCCAGAGCGGCGAGGCAGTGGATGTCTCGTTTGTGGCAAGTCAGGGCCTGACGAGCCCGGTGCTGGCGGGATCGATCACCGCGGCGGCGGACGGCACGCTGAGCGGGAGCGTCCCGGTGCCCGGCACACTGGCCCCGGGCACCTACTTCGTGCTTGGTGCGGGCCAGACGAGCGGCTTCACTGCGGACGGTGCCGTAGGCTTTCCGCTGCTCGGCGTCCTGAGCTGCTCGGCCGGCGTGACGGTGCTTCCTGGGCAGATCCTGTCGATCAGCGGCTCGGCGTTTGCCGCGAGCACCGGCGGTGTGCTCTCCATAAACACCGCTCCGGCGGCGGTGGGGCCTGAGGCGTTCGCTGTCGATGCCTCGGGCGCCATCAGCACCACCGTGACGATACCCACGGGCTCTACGGCCGGCGAGTACACGCTGACCGTGTCGGCGCAGCTAGCGGGCGTCGCCGGCACGCAGATTCGTACCTGCCCAATCAACGTGATCACGCCGGCACGGGTAGTTGCATCCAGCGCGACGAGCGGCTATCTCGGCGCGACGACGCTCATTACCGGCACCGGTTTTGCGCCCGGCGAACCCGTCGACATCGCGCTCCAGTTCCGCAACGGCATGACCGTGCCCGGCTTCCCCGTGAGGGTCACCGCCAGCAGCACCGGCACGATCTCCACCACGCTCACGGTGAGCTCGCCGCTCGTGACGCTGGTACCCGGCACTTACAACATCGTGGTCAGCGGCGAGCAGACCGGCGATCCTCAGTCGATGCCCTTCACGGTGCTGGCTGCATGGGCGGTGCAGGCCGTGACGGTGACTGACCTGAGCGGCGGTGGGTTTGCGGTGACTTTCACTACGTCCGGGCCTACCACTGCCTGGCTGGCCTACGGCAGCAGCGCGGGGACGCTGAGCAGCGTGGCCTACGACGACCGGGACGGGGGCGGGCCGGCGCTGACCGCCAGCAGCGTGCACCGCATCACCCTGAGCGGGCTGATCGCGGGGCAGACCTACTACTTCGAGCCGGTGGTGGGGGGAAGTGTGCAGGCTGGGCCGGGCGGCCAACCCTACAGCCAGGCGGTGCCGGTGCTGGCGGGGCAGCTCCCCACGCCAGCGCAGGTGATTGGCACCGTCGTGCTGAGCGATAGCAGCCAGCCGCTGTCGGGCACGGTGTTGCTGAGCGGCTACTGGAGCAATGCCAACGGCAGCCAATCGGCCCCTTTGAGCGTGCTGAACGTAACGGCGTTCGGCCAGGGCTACAACTACGACTTCGGCACCAGCATCCCGCTCACGCAGGACGGCAGCGCCTACTTCACGCTGGGCGCCAAGTCGGTGTTCCACGTGAGCGGGGCCGGCGACCAGAGCGGGCAGCTGGGCTCGGGCGGACCGGTGAGCGCGACGGTGGCTAAGAGTGGTGCTACCACGCTACCCTCCTTCCGTATCAGCCTGGCGGTGAGCGTGACCTACACCGTGCAGCGCGGCTGGAACCTGCTCTCACTGCCGCTCTCGCCCACCACGCCCCTCTCGGCCTCCACGCTGCTGGCCGGCCTTCTGGCCCAAACTGGCGGCAACTACGCCGAGATCGATGGCTTCACCAACGGCCAGTGGGCGCCCAGCTACTTCCAGGAGGTCAGGCCGACACCGCTGACCGGCGGCAGCGACTACACGCTGGCGCTGGGGCAGGGCTACGCCCTCTACAGCGACATGAGCGGGACCGTCGCGTTCAGCGGAGTGCCCGCATCCGCGCAGACGGTGAGCCTGGCCCGGGGCTGGAACCTGGTGGGCTTCCCGGATGCCGTCACGGCCACGACGCCCCTCTCGGCCAGCGCCATCCTGAGCGGACTGCTGGGGCAGACGGGGGGCAACTACGCGGAGCTGGACGGGTTCACGAACGGCGCGTGGGCGCCCAGCTCCTTCCAGGAGGTGAGTCCCTCCGTGGTCAGCCCGAGCGACTACAGCGTGGTGGCCGGGCAGGGGTACGCGCTCTATACGGACATAGCAGGAGACCGGCCGCTGTAGGCGGCCGGCTCGTTTGGTATTGACGAGCCCGCCATTTCCGTGCGACAATGCCCCCGGCGTCCGAGTGTTGGTTCCAAAGTGTCCAATGGGCCGGCGCCGACCATGGTGCAACTGGCCAGGCTTAGGTGCTGGCCAATGGCGAGTTGCGAGCACTGGAGGCTGCAGGTGAAGAAGTTCCGCTGGTGCGTCGTGTTGAGCCTGGCATGTTCCCTGGCGATGGTGAGCAGTTCCTGGCGCTCCGCGTCGTTCCTGGCCCCGCAGCGTGCCATGGCGGTTCCCGGCCACGACCTCGCAGCCGGCATCGGCTCACCTGACCCAGGCGGGCTGACCCCGGCGATTACCAGCCTGCAAGACGTCGGGCAGACGATCACGACGCTGGCAGTTTCTCCGGGCACGTCGATTACGGTTGGCACGCCGGTTACCCTGACGGCCACCGTCTCATTGACCGATGCTGCACCGATCGCGGAGGGCGCCGTCACCTTCACGGATAATGGCGTGCCGATCGCTAGCTGCCCGGCGGCCATTCCGGTGGCCGACGGCCAGGCAAGCTGCCAGACCAGCGAGCTATCGCCGGGGAACCGTCAGATCGTTGCCACCTTCAGCGGTGCGGACGACGATCTCGGCAGCGCCAGCGACCCTGCCGTGCTGGCAGTGAGCGGGGCCGACAACGCCGAACATTGCACTGTCACCCAGATCGCGTCCGACGACGGCCTTACGCCCGGAACCCTGCGCACGTTCGCCAACCAGATCGACCCTGCCTGCGGCACGATAACCTTCGACACGGCCCAGATGGGCTCTACGACCGTTCAGCTGATCGCCGGGACGCTGTTCGTAGGCACGTCTGGTGGTGATACTTACCCGTCGCAGTCCATGACGATCGACGGTGGCGGGACGGTGACCATCCAGGGCGATGGCACCGACGCGGGCATCGTGGTCGATCCCAGCACCTCCCTGACTCTGCGCGGCCTGACGATCACCGGCGCCGGCAGCAGCGGCCTGGTAAATCTCGGCACGCTTAACGTGGAAAACTGCGTCCTCGCGTCCAACAGTGCCCCATACGGCGGTGGCGCTCTGTACAACGACGGCAATGCCGGCACGGCCACGGTCGTGCTGAGCGACACGACCATTACCGGCAATACGGCAGCCGTCGTCCCTTGGGGGGGCGGCCCTGGCAGTGGAGGCGCGCTGTACAACGACGGCGATGGCGGTAACGCCAGCATACAGGTCGTCCACAGCACGCTGGTTGGGAACAGCGCCTTTAGCGGCGGCGCTATCTTCAACACCGGCGATAACGGCACGGCCAGCATCGTACTGACCGGGACCAACGTGACGGCCAACACTACCCCCGGCTGGGGCTTTGGCGGTGCGCTGTTTGATTCCGCGGCCAACGGCACGGCCACCATCGAGCTGGACGAGTCGACCATCAGCAACAATAGCGCCGGCGGGGCCGGCGCCATCTACAGTGACGGCTTTGGTGGCACGGCGGCCATCACGACCACGGACACCACCATATCTGCCAACGTGGCATCCGGCGGCAGCGGTGGGGCCATCGTCAACGACGGCGATTGGGGCTTGGCGACTTTGGCGGTGAACAGCAGCACGCTGAGTGATAATCAAGCTACCGATGGCGGCGCGATCCTCAACTACGGCGATGATGGCACGGCTAGCTTCACGGCCACCAACAGCACGTTGAGTGGCAACAGCGCCACCAACGGCGGCGCCATCTACAACGATGGCTTCTACGATGGCAACAGCGTGTCCGCCACTGCAGCCATGACACTCACCAACAGCACGCTCAGCGGCAACCACGCTACCGCCATGGGCGCCGGCATCTTCAGTACCGCCGATGGCGGCGCCGCATCGGTCGCGGTGCACAGCACGGTCCTCGTGGACGCCATCAATGGCGAGTGCGGGGGAGACACCTTGGCTACCGACGACGACTACAACCTGGCACTGGCCGCCGCCAACGGCTGCGACCTGACCGCCGGCAACGATCTGTTCAACGCAATTCCAGGCCTGGAAGGCGGGGCGGTCGACAACGGCGGACCCACCCACACCGTCGCCCTGCTGCCGGGTAGCCCGGCCATCGGGAGCGGCGACTGCACGGAGTACACAAGCAGTTCGACGGGCTATCAGTACACTCCAGTTACCACGGACCAGCGCGGCGTTGCACGCGGCACCCCCTGCGATACCGGCGCCGTCGAAGGCACGGCAGCCGCCGTCGTGGCCACCTACCAGGTGCAGCCCGGCTGGAACCTGATCTCGCTGCCCCTGGCACCCACTACCCCGATCTCCGCCTCCACTCTGCTCGCCGGCCTGCTGGCGCAGACGGGCGACACCTACGTGGAGATCGACAGCCTTACCAACGGCGCTTGGACGCCGAGCTACTTCCAGGAGGTCAGCCCGCAGCCGCTGACCGGCGGCAACGACTACACGTTGGCGCTGGGGCACGGCTATGCCCTCTACAGCGCCAAGGCAGGGAGCATCAGCTTCAGCGGTATACCGGCCGCGGCGCCGACGGTCAGTCTGTCCCGGGGCTGGAACCTGGTGGGCTTCCCAGATGCCTACGGCAGCGCGAACTCGGCCCATGCCAGCGCGGTTCTCAGCGCGCTGCTGGCGCAGACCCAGGGCAACTACGCCGAGATGGACGGCTTTACCGATGGGCAGTGGACGCCCAGCTACTTCGAGGAGATCAGCCCCACCGTGATCAGCCCAAGCGACTACAGCGTCACGGCAGGGCAGGGGTACGCGCTGTACACGGATGTGGCGGGAAGCCAGGCGTTCTGAAATCCTGGATCCAGTTGCGGACCGGCTCGGGCGGGCTGCCGGCTGCAGCTGCTGCGGTGCCATGTGCGCCAAACAGACCGATTATAGCAAACTATCAGGCTATATTCGGATGTTATCCTTGACACCACGCAAGCCCGTGCTATCATTGAGTTATCTTCTAGAACGTTAGATCTAGTATTGATCGGCGCATGCGGCTGCGGTCGGCCCGTCGCCGCCGGCGCCCGCCTGAAACGCGACCGACACTTCCTAGCGCGGCGTGGTGCCCCGGCGATGAACAGAGGATCCGGCCAGCGCATACGCCAGCCCGCATACACATCGACCATGTCGGTCGCTTTGGCTCTGGCACTGACGCCCGCCGCAACGCCGCGCGCGTTGCGGCGACCGCGCCGCCGGCCATACCTGTGCCATCTGCGACCGTTGGCGCACCTACGCCTGCCCGAACGCGTGCTGGAGCCAGCGCTCGATTCCGCCCGTCATCGCCACGCCCCTCGCATCTTCCGTGGCAGGCGCCACTACAGAGCCCAGGCCCGCGCGTCCAAGGTACGGTTGTGCGCTGGCATTACCTACCCTCCACGTGCGCCCCGCTCAAACGAAGCCAGACGCAGTGCTTCGCGCACCACACTTTGCCAAACGAACTTGTATTGCCACCCAGTGCCCGAGTGCAACCCTGCACAACAAAGCCAGGCGCCCTTATGCAGCGCACACCGAGAAACTGCGGAACAAAGCCAGGCGCCCCTATGCACCGCACGCCGAGAAACTGCGGAACGAATCCAAGTGTCGCCACATCGCAGAGTTGCGGAACAAAGCCAGGCGCTCCTATGCACCGCACGCCGAGAAACTGCGGAACGAATCCAGGTGTCACCACATCGCAGAATTGCAGAACAAAGCCAGGCGTCACGATGCAGCGCACACCGAGAAACTGCGGAACGAACTCAAGTGCTCCGTGCCGCTCGCTCTGCGCCGGCGCTACGACAGAACAAAGCCAGATGCGTGCACCACCGGCCTGCGCCAGAAGAAAATGCGAAACGAAGTCGTGCGCCGGATAAATCGGGGTGTGCCCGGCAGGCAAAACTCACCCGGATTCATCCGGAAGACATCTTGCCAGCCGGCCGCGAAGCGATTGATCGACTGTCTGAAGGCCAACCTTTCGCGAGCCGCCGGGGGGCTCACAAGGGTAGGTATTGCAGAGGAACCGATGCTCGTGCGATCGTACCACCCGGTGGTGCGCCTGCAGCGGGCGTGGTGCGGCATTGATGCCCCGGACTTCAGTCCTTATCTTTACCCACATCTTTACTCTGGAGGGCTCGCAAAACGGCGACAAAACGACCGGCCGGACCAGCGTCGGCGGTACGCCGCCTCCAGAGGGGCCGCCCCTGGACGGGCTCGCGTTGCA
>Ga0187876_1000910_pt1 | contig 27875 bp, 28 predicted proteins | sample June2016WEW_17_4_FD_133000 | JGI IMG/M metagenome (GOLD analysis project Ga0187876, IMG submission 133000) | Peatland microbial communities from SPRUCE experiment site at the Marcell Experimental Forest, Minnesota, USA - June2016WEW_17_40 | ecosystem: Environmental > Terrestrial > Soil >...
ATCAACCGGCGATAGGTCAAGGGATGCAACCGCAGCAGGCGAGGAACCATGGCTACTCCTCCGGCGAGAAGTATGCCATACAGGGGCAACCTATGTCCCTTTAATTATGCGCGGATGTATAGTAAGTCACGGGTATGGCCAAACCTCCCGCGGCATAAGGGCAGCCGCGCCCGTGAATGGCGTCACCCACAAAGGCCGTCTTCTGCGGCGGATCGTATAGAGCCAGGTGGCCGTGCGAGTGGCCCGGCACGTGAAGGACTTCCAAGTGCCAGCCGTCCCGCAAGCGAATGATCTCACCCCCGGTGAAGCAGAGGTCCATCCGGCGCGCCTTGCCGGCATTGGGCGGAGGGTCAGGTTCGAAGGCCATTTCGTGGTCGGCACGGAGAAAGTTGTAGCGAACGTCGTAGAGGGCGCGCGGGTCCTCCACCAGGGCGCGGTCGGCAGCGCCACAACTGAGCCACGTGCCGGGCGAGGTGCGCTTGATGGCGTCATTCCCGCCTTGATGGTCAAGGTCGGCGTGCGTGGTGACCGCGAGCGTCAAACGCTCCGGAGGGAGCCGGAGCGAATCCAGGTAAGGGAAGATGACCTTCTCCGGGGTCTCCGCAATGCCCGTGTCGACCAGCACGGTGTTATCGCCCACAAACAGGTACTGAAAAAGGTTCCGGCCGGCAAAAAGGGACTGGATTTGATAAACCTTCGGATAGAGTTCCATGCGCAACTCCGTTAAGCGATGGGGGGAATACTAACACCCGGTGGAGGCAGCGCGGCAACAGAAAGAAGCAAACCCTGTGCGCAGCGCGGCTGAGCCGAAAAAGAAAACCGAAACGAAAGAGTGAGGAGCCGCCCCTGCAGGAATTTTGCTAAAGCAACCATCGCGAGGATGATCACAATTTACCTCCGTCGCCCCCAGCGGGCGAGCGAGGCAAGCTGCGTGGAGTCGGGCCCGCAGCAAACTCATTAGCGGCTCGAAATACGGCAAACGTCCACATGGTCATTTATATTCACGATTAAAACCTGCGGCGTAGTCCCGCACGAAGCTGCCTGTATGATCATATCGACAAGCCAGGGGCTTCGGTGAACGCTCGCAGCAAAGTAACACGACCGTCCAGCCACGCAAGCAGATCATCGTAAGTCACAATAGCCAATCTCGCGCCACCGACAATGCTGTGCTTGGAGCGCCAATCAAGTCGGTCGCGGTCATAGTCGCTCACCTCGGCGCTACGGCCTACAACGACCAAGCCCATAGGCGTAACGTGCCGTGCCCCAAAGTCGCGCTCCATTTGATCGGAGCCTGCCTCGCTGCTGATTCGGAACAGCCAGTCGATAACCTGGGAAACACCGTGCTCTACGCGCGTGCCCCAGTGACTGTTCTTGCGACCTTTCTGCCGCCGAAACACGCTGGTTTCGGTCGCGTCTTCGAATTCCACGAGCACGAAGGCGCGATCCTTCAGGCTGCCCGCTACAAGATCACAGGTAAAGTCACCCCACAGCGCAACCTCCGTCGCCACGTGGGTCCCTTCCCCGACCTTGTCGTTTAGGGTCGCCAGGTACGCACCGAGTTGGAGATGTGCTGCGAAGAAGGGGAGGAAATGCGCACGTTCGCCGCGGGGATTGGTGGCGAGAAAATCCCGAAACTTGTTAATCTCCCGAAGTAGAGCAACTCCGTCAGGTCGAATTTCCCGCAGCAGCGGCATCAGCGGGCGAGCTCCGGCCGCCAGTAGTGTTGTAACTGATCAGGCCGCGCCACAGCTAGAACACTTGCTCGGCCGTTCTCAATCTGCACTACAGCGCGAAGGCGGGGGCTAATTCGTAGTTCCCAAAGGTCGCTGGCCGCAGGAACTTTCTTGAGGTTCGGCAGTTCTGGGAACTCCTGACGAAGCCTCTGAAACATGGCGTGCGTCTGGGATTGCTCCGACTCTGGCAGCGTGGAGAGCTGTGCCTTAGTTGCGCTATTGACGACAATTTCCACAACACGCCTTCCTGGGAGATCTGGTGACAGTGATGAGATCACACAGGTACTCCGCTAACCCAAGGTTCATAGTACACCACGGAACCACCCCGGTCAATTCGCGTAATTGGTTGAATTTGTGGCCCGATTACCGAATCCCTTCCCCCGCTTTTTTCCCTCTTGCGCTCCGCCACGCTCTCGGGGATGATGATCGACCGACGTCTTGAATCGCTTTTGCGACCATGGTCACAAAATATAGTTGGTGGGGAGCTCACACTCGGAAGGCGATGCTGGCGCGACCCGGGTAAAATGGCTGCTCATTGCCGACTGCCTACTCGTTGGCTGCGGCAAGACCGGGTCGGGGAGGCCCCCATGTCCAAAGACAAGTTTGCGTTAGGAATCGACTACGGAACGGAATCGGGTCGCGCCGTGGTGGTGCGAGTTCGCGATGGGAAGCTTCTTTCGTCGTCTGTGGTCCCCTACCCCGATGGGGTCATTGACGAACGGCTGCCGGGCGGCCCCAAGCTTGAACCCGACTGGGCGCTCCAGAACCCCCTCGACTACCTATACATCCTTGAGAAAGCAGTGCCTAAAGCCCTGAAGGAAGCCAAGGTGAAAGCCGAGGACGTGATTGGCATCGCGACGGACTTCACCGCCTCAAGCCCCATGCCCGCCAAGGTTGACGGTACGCCGCTCTCGGCGGTGCCGAAATATCGCAAGACTCCCCATGCCTACGTTAAGTTGTGGAAGCACCACGCCGCGCAGCCGGAAGCGAATCGGATTAACGAAATCGGCCGCGAGCGGAACGAGGAGTTTATTCGCATTTATGGCGGAAAGTATTCCTCGGAATGGTTTTTTTCCAAACTCTTGCAGGTGGTGGACGAAGCCCCCGATGTTTACGACGCCATGGACCGCTTCATTGAGGCAGGGGATTGGATTGTGTGGCAACTGACCGGCGAAGAGAAGCGCAACACCTGCACGGCCGGTTACAAAGGTATGTGGGTGAAAGGCCAGGGATTTCCCTCGTGCGATTTCTTCCGCGCGCTCGACCCGCGCATGGAGAATGTCATCGCGCAAAAGATTGGCGAAGAATACTTTCCGCTGGGCTCGAGGGCCGGCGGGCTCACCCCCCTCTGGGCGAAGAAGACAGGCCTCAAGGAAGGCACTCCGGTCGCCATCGGCAATGTTGACGCCCATGTGGCAGTCCCGGCTTGTACGGTGACGCAACCGGGCACCCTCGTCATGATCATGGGCACGTCCATATGCCACATGCTGCTAGGCAAAGAAAAGCAGATGGTTGAAGGCATGTGCGGCACCGTTGATGGCGGAATCGTCCCGGGCCTGTGGGGTTACGAGGCAGGGCAATCCGCCGTGGGTGATATCTTTGCCTGGTTCTTCGAGCATGGGGTGCCGGATTACATTCATCATGAAGCGCGCAAGACGAAGGCGCCGTTCCAGGTGGCGCTGGAAAAACGCGCGGCGGCGCTCAAGCCGGGCCAGTCGGGCCTGGTGGCGCTGGACTGGTGGAACGGCAACCGCTCGGTGCTGGTGGATGTGGATCTGACCGGCGTGCTCGTGGGAATGACGCTCGCGACGCGCGCGGAGGAAATCTACCGCGCTCTCATCGAGGCCACGGCTTTTGGCACGCGCACCATCATCGAGGCGTTCGAGGGAAAGGGCATCCCTGTGAACGAGTTGGTGGCCTGCGGCGGCCTGCCGGAAAAGAACCACCTGCTGATGCAGATTTACGCCGATGTTACGGGCCGGGAAATCAAGCTGGCCGACCCCTTGCAAACCTGCTCAGCCTTGGGAGCCGCGATGCACGGAGCCGTGGCAGCGGGAGCCGCTGCCGGCGGTTACGATTCCATTGTGGAAGCCGCGCAGAAGATGGCCAGGGTGCAAAAGCTCACCTTCAAACCCCATGCTCATTGCCATGCCATCTACGACCGGCTTTACGCGGAATACCACACTTTGCACGATTACTTCGGCCGCGGCGGAAACGATGTGATGAAGAGGCTCAAGAGTTTGAAGCGGGAAAGTTCGAAGTAATTGGTGATTTGTGATTGGTGATTTGTGATTGGCAAGTCTTTCATCTCCCGTCGGCAATCACAACGTCATGCCGAGCAATCACCAATCACCAATCGCAAATCACCAATTCCGAGGATGCAGGTTAAAATTTCTTGCTGACTCTTACACAGCTTCGTCGCGACGTCTGGTCCGCTAACCTCGGTATCTGGCGCGGCGGGCTGGTTACTATGCACAGCGGCAACGCCAGCGGCATCGACCGCAAGCGCGGCGTGGTCGTCATCAAGCCAAGTGGCATGGACTACGACCGTATGCGGCCCACCGACATGGTGGTGACGGACCTCGAAGGGCGCAAGCTCAAGGGCAAATGGAACCCTTCCGTGGACCTGCCCGATCACCTTTATATCTACAAACACTGCCCGGAAGTGGGCGGCGTCATCCACACTCATTCGAATTACGCCACCAGCTTGGGGTTGTTAGGTAAGCCCATTCCCGCCTACCTAACGGCCATTGCTGACGAGTTCGGCGACGAAATTCCCTGCGCGCCGTACGTGGATAATCTGGAAGATCACATCGGCCAGGCAATCGTCAAATACCGGAATCGAGCACCGGCCATCCTCATGAGCAATCACGGTGCATTCGCCTGGGGCCCCACACCGCGCGCCGCGCTGAAGGCGGCGGTGATGCTCGAAGACGTGTGCAAGACCGTTCACCTGGCGCTGCTTCTCGGCAAACCCGCTGTGCTGCCGCCCGAGGAAGTGAAGAAGTGGTGGGATCGCTACCACACGTGGTATGGCCAGCCGGGGAAGAAAACTTAGCTGGCATAGGGTGCGAAGCTTTAGAGTGCGGCAGCTTGCTGCCGCTTTTCCCCCACCCAGCTTGCTGGCGGCGAATCGCACGCGCATGCGAAATCCCCACGAGCAAGCTCGCGGAGAGGAAAGCGGCAGCAAGCTGCCGCACTCTAAAGCTTCGCAACGGCGGGGGCTGAGGATCCGACATTCCGGCAGCCCGGTGCAAACCTGGTGAGACACGCGGGCAGGGGATTGTTGAAAGGGGCTTTACGCACGTCTCGCCAATCGCATAGGATTGTGCCGGCCTTTTCAGGTCAGCATTTTCAGGCTGGTCTCGTAGACGCACCTTGTTAGGATCTTTCCATTGAGTATCTGCCCTACTCCTGAGGACGTGTTATGAGCTTATCCCTCTCGTTTCCCTTGGCCCTGCTGTGGTTCGCAGCCCCCGACCCCGCCAACTTGGGGCAGCGCCTCATTTTCCTGCATCCGGTGGACATGGCCATCATCGCCATCTACTTCGCCATGGTGTTGGGAATTGGCTTCTACCTGAAACGCTATACCACGAGTGGCGAGGATTTCTTTCTGGCGGGCCGCGAGATGACGGCTTGGGTGGCGGGGCTGAGCTTTGTCTCCGCCAACCTCGGCGCCCTGGAACTGATGGGCTGGGCGGCCGCGAGCTACCAGTACGGCATCCTGGCCACGCACTGGTACTGGATCGGCGCCATCCCCGCCATCCTGTTTCTGGGCCTCATCCTGATGCCGTTCTATTACATTTCCAAAACCCATTCCGTGCCGGGTTACCTCCAGCTCCGCTACGGGGAATCCACGCGCGCGCTCAGCGCCGTTTCCTTCGCCTTCATGACCGTTTTGATGTCGGGCATTAATATGTATGCAATGGCTCTGGTGATGAAGGTGGTTCTGGGCTGGAACATCCATTTCAGCATTTGGGTGTCTTCCCTTACGGTGGCGGTCTACGTCGCCCTGGGAGGGTTGTTCTCCGCAATTTTCAACGAAGTGCTGCAATTTTTCCTGATTTGGTTTGGTGCGTTGTTGATTCCCATCCTGGGCCTGGTGGAAACGGGTGGCTGGAGCGGCCTGGTCGCGCGCATCCACCAGAATTTTCCGCAGGGAGATTACACCCACCTGTGGCGGGGCATGGGCCACTTCGCCGGCAACCCCATGGGTATTCACTGGACCGGCATTGTGCTGGGTCTCGGCTGGGTGATTTCTTTTGGTTACTGGAATACCGATTTCCTGGTGGTGCAGCGCATCTTTGCCGCCAAGGACATTCGCGCGGCCAAGATGGCGCCCATCATCGGTTCCTATTTCAAGATGGCCGTTCCCTTCATCGTGATCCTTCCGGGATTGCTCGGGCTCGCTCTGTTACCTTTCAAGTTGGTTCCGGAAAGCGCCGTGGGGATCGGCCAGCACAGTTACAACGAGGTTCTGCCGCTGATGCTGGCACGCTATTGCGGCCCCGGGCTGCTGGGCCTGGGGATCACCGCCCTCATCGCCGGGTTCATGTCGGGAATGGCGGGGAACGTGAGCGCTTTCGCGACGGTGTGGACCTACGACCTTTACCGGCCGTTCGTCCACAAGAACGCTTCCGATGACCACTACGTCAGCATGGGGCGCTGGTGCACGATTTTGGGCGTCGTGGTCTCCATCGGCACTGCGTACCTCGTCATGCATTTTGGGAGCATCATGGATTACGTCCAGGCGCTCTTCAGCTTTTTCGTCGCGCCGCTGCTGGGCACCGTGTTGCTCGGCATGATGTGGAAGCGCACGACGGCCGCGGGCGGTTTCTGGGGGCTGCTCGCCGGCAGCGTTTCTTCCATCGCCATGTTCCTGCTGGTGAAATTCAATCACAGCATGCTTGCCTATATTGCGCTTTCGAGTGATGCGAAGGACATGGCCGAAAATATGTATCGCGCCCTGTGGTCGTGGCTGATTTGCGTCATCGTTACCGTGGCCGTCAGCTACTTCACCGAGCCCAGGCCCGTGAAAGAATTGACCGGCTTGGTCTACGGCTGCACCGAATTGCCGAGCGAAGGGCACTTGCCACTCTGGAAACGACCTATTTTCTGGGCCGCGATCTCAGCGGGCCTGTTTTTGATCCTCCAGTGGATCTTCTGGTAGGGGGTGAGTATGGAACCGAAGCCGCAGGACGTCCGTTCGGGGGGTGGCGGTGGCCCGCATCGCATCGCCGTCGACCAGGAAGACGCAAAACCCGCCAAGCACCACATGGTGCCCGTTTGGTTTTTTGTGGGGATCATTCTGCTGATCTACGGGGTCATCATCCTGGGGACGGGAATCTACGAGTTTTCCAGCCCGCCGCCCACCGTGCTCGCCAGCACGCATCCGGCGGTATGGTGGGGCGCGCTGCTGACCGTGATCGGCGGTATTTATGTCTATGCTTACATGCCGAAGAAATCCTGAGCATCGACATATTGTCACTGCCTGGTTCGCGGAAGGGGGCGGCGACGGACGGCGTCCCACCTCTAGGGGGGGTCTCCTTCCTTCCCACTTTGCAAATTCGCAACGAATGATGATGCATCGGCCAGGCTGAAACCATTTCGCTTCGCCCCTGATGCTGCTGTGGAGAACACCGCATGACCCTTTCCGTTTCACCCGCCATGCTCTTTGCCTCCGCACCCGACGCGCATGCCCTGCTCTCCATGCACGCGGTGGATTTCCTCATCATCGCAATCTACTTCGTTGTCGTACTCGCCATTGGTTTTTACCTGAAGCGCTACACCAAGAGCAGTGAGGAATTCTTCATGGCGGGGCGCGACATCACCGCATGGGTTGCCGGGCTCAGTTTCATTTGCGCCAATCTGGGCGCGCTCGAGCTGATGGGGTGGGCTGCGTCCGCGTACCAGTACGGAATCCTCGCCGCGCATTACTATTGGTATGGGGCGATTCCCGCCATGCTTTTTCTGGGCGTGGTCATGATGCCCTTCTACTACATTTGCAAAACCCATTCCGTGCCGGGCTACCTGCAACTCCGCTTTGGCGAACCCACGCGCCTGGTGGGCGCGCTGTCGTTTGTCTTCCTCACCATCCTGATGTCCGGCATCAACATGTACGCGATGGCCGTGGTGATGAAGGTGATGCTGGGTTGGGATATTCAACTGAGCATTTGGATATCGTCCCTTACAGTGGCTGTCTACGTTGCCCTAGGAGGGTTGGTTTCCGCGATCTTCAATGAGGTTCTGCAATTCTTTCTGATTTGGCTGGGCGCGCTGATGATTCCGATTTTGGGGATGGTGGAAGCCGGTGGCTGGCGGAATTTGGTGGCGCGCATTCACCAGAACTTTCCCCAAGGCGACTACACCCACCTGTGGCGGCCGATGGCACACTTTACGGATAACCCCATGGGCATTCATTGGACGGGCATCGCTTTTGGATTGCTGATGGGGTCGCTGGGATATTGGACGACCGATTTCCTGGTGGTTCAGCGGGCGCTCGCCGCCAAAGATCTCCGCTCCGCGAAGCTCGCGCCGATCATCGGGTCATATTTCAAGATGGCCGTGCCGCTGATCGTGGTGCTGCCCGGACTGCTCGGGCTCGGGCTGTTACCCTTCAAACTGGTGCCGGAAAGTGCCGTCGGCCCCGGCCAGCATAGCTTCAACGAAGTGCTGCCGCTGATGCTGGCACGTTATTGCGGGCCCGGCTTGCTGGGGCTTGGCATCACGGCGCTCATCGCCGGTTTTATGTCGGGCATGGCGGGCAACGTGAGCGCATTCGCGACGGTGTGGACGTACGATCTCTATCGTCCGTTCCTTCGCAAGACCGCCACCGACGACCACTACGTGTCGATGGGCCGCTGGTGCACGATTCTGGGAGTGGTCATCAGCATCGGCACGGCGTACTTGGTGATGCAGTTCGCCAGCATCATGGATTATGCGCAGGCAGTCTTCAGCTTCTTCGTCACGCCGCTATTTGCCACGGTTTTCTTGGGGATGATGTGGAAACGCGCCACGGCTGCCGGAGGATTCTGGGGTCTGCTCGTGGGGACGCTTTCCTCACTGGGAATGTGGTTACTGGTAAAGCTAGACCCCTCGAAGCTCGCGTGGATTGCCCTCTCGGTTCACGCCAAGCCCATGGCCGAGAATATGTACCGCCTATTATGGTCAGGGATAATCGCTGTAATCGTGATCGTCGTGGTGAGCCTCATGACGCGTCCGAAACCCGTGGAGGAATTGACTGGCCTCGTCTATGGTTGCACGGATATCCCCAGTGAAGGTCATCTGCCGCTGATTAAACGCCCTATTTTTTGGGCGGCAGTTTCCCTGGCTATTTTCCTCGTGCTGCAATGGATTTTCTGGTAGGCGGTGGCAGAGCGCACTCAGAAATCGGGAGTTTTCCCAAACTAGAAACTCACCAGCCCTTCGATCCCCACAGCGACATTTGGAATTCGGACGCGCCGCTCAATCAGTGGGTTGCTTCGCTGCTCCCTCTTGGGCCACACTGATCCCGCCGCCGTGGGCAGAGCCACGACCACTGTTGACAGGCTCATCCATCCAATCATGCATGGCGTCGGGGTTGAGCCGCAGCTTCACCAGCACTGCATCCGTCGAGTCAATCGAAACGATCAGCATGTCGAAAGACTTCTTGCCGGATTCGCGAACGTAGATGTAAGTTTGATCCCCATTGCGATTATCGTGGACCTGCACGAAGGGCTGATAACCTGACCCCACCAAGTCTTGCAAAGTTGAATCGAGTCCCCCCGCGGGCGGCTTCCGCAGCGGAGAGACGTTCTCGAAGATGGCCATCTGCAAGTGGCCAACTCCCGGGGGAGTGAAACGATTGCCGATAAAGCTGAGCAGACCCATGAAGGGCATGGGGCGTTTCTGGCAATAGGCGGACATGCGGCCCACGAGCAAGTGAAACTCCGGATCCCCGGCGACCGCTGCTGCCGAAAGGACCTGCACGAGCACGACGAGAAGGATGGCCCGCGACAGTAACTCACTTCGATTTTTCATGGTGCCCTTCCACCTTCTTCGATTCTTTTCCTACTTCGCCCAAACGGGGAATTCCCATCTTGCCTTCGAGTTGACTTAGCTTGTCAATGTCGATGGGCCCGACGATGTTGACCACGGTGAGTTCCTTGGGTTGAGCGTCGATGATGGCCATTCCCAGGACGGTTCCGCCATCGCTCGCGGTCATCAAGTAAATCTCTGAGGTCTCACCTTCCTGCTTGTTTTGCGACGACACAATGCGAGACCAGGAGGGTGTTTGCAATTGGCCGCGAATCGCTTCCACGTCAGCCTGCGAGTACTCGTTGGGCTTGGCGAACTCGAAATTCTTTACGTATACGCCTTTCAGGTTCTTGATGATTTCCAGCCCCTCACGGTCATCCTCATCCGTCATGAATCTTGCGGCCAGCTTCAGCAACGCTCCGTCCAAGTTGACGTCCACAACTTCGGAGGCTTTCTTCGCGAGCGGCTCCAGGTTCTGAATATCCAATTTGGGATTCTGGCCGAACGCAGCAGGGACAAACGCCCCGGTCAGTAATGCCCCAAACAACATCAAGGCGGATTTGACTCTTCCATGCGTCACTTTCATGTGATTGCTCCTTGCCGCCGTTCGGTAACGGCGCATTACAGGCGGCTCGAAGGAGCCTCCCGATTGATCTCCTGAACCTTTTTGCGCGCGACATTAAGTTTCACGCTGGCGATATGCAGAGCCTGGCGCACCTGGACCCTGGCCAATTCACCTTCCTGGCGCAAGCGTTCTTGCCGCTGGTTGTGCACCAGCACGGCGGCGATCACCAGGCAGACCGCGGCCGTCGCGAGAGCCCAGCGGAATGCCGGCCCGGAGACCAAGGCCTTGAGCTGCCGCCACGTTTTTACTCCCGGCTCCGGCTCGCGTTGGGTGCGCGCCAGGACCCTTTCCGCGAACCCCTCCGGGGCCGCCTCATGGCGCAGTGCGTTTCTAAGCTTCTCTTCAAAGGGGATCATCGTTGCACATCTCCTGCCCAGCGGTGGAACTTCTCCCGCAGGATTTCGAGCGACCTTTGGAGCCGGCTCTTCACGGTATTCACCGGGATATCAAGAATCTCCGCGATGTCCGCCAGTTCCAACTCTTCCTGGTAGCGAAGTATGATCACGGCACGGGCATCTTCGGAGAGGGAAGCCACCATACGCTGCAGCCCCCGGGAGAGCAACGGGTCGACTTCCGGGGACTCCGCCACAGGTTCCGCGACATCTTCCAGACTCGTTGGCGGAGCCTTGGGCAACTTCCTAACTTCGTCAATCGAGCGGCGGCAGGTTACCTTGCGAAGCCAGAAGACCAGATGATCTCCCGACTTGATCGAGTCCAGGTGGCGATAAAGACGAAGGAAAACATCCTGCGCTACCTCTTCCGCTCGTCCCCGGTCATGCAGAAAGTGGTAGGCGATGCTGAACACCATGGATTGGTGTTCCTGCACGAGGTCCCCAAAGGCCGCGGCGTCACCCCGTACGGAACGGGCCAGCGCTTCCTCGCCTTGCGGTAATGTCACAGTGGTCACGCTACCCGTCCGTCTCCGCTGTTTTGCCTGCTCACTAGATAGATACGTATGGAGGGGAAAGAAGAATGCAAATTCTTTTGCCGATAGGGGAGACGGCCCCTACCGATTGGGCAGCGAAGATGAGAGAGTTAACCTCGGTTTACAACAGTGTGGTACCAGCGAGAATACGAGCAGATCGGTGCGCGGCGCCGGCGCAAGACGTCTCCCACGGGCACGGTACGACGCGGTTGCTGCCTTACACCTCGGGTATGCCCAGATCCTTTGATCCGAGCGGTGACATCAAGGCCTCCGGCGCATATTCTTCGAGCAGGTCCAGCGCTATGCGAGCGCGGCGCAAGCGTTCACGGGCCATTTTCACGGCAAGGTCTTCAATGTGCTGGCCTGAAGGATAAATATCGGGCGCGTTGCGCAGACCGAACTTGAAATACACCGGCGCGGCCACCTGGATGATGGTGGGCATTTCGTAGTAGCGGACGAAGCCGCCGAAGTTGTCCGGCACTTCGATGTAGAGATCAATGGGGATTTCGACAGCCTGGCGGATGGCGCCCATCTGCGCCGGGCTCAGGTCCGTGGGAATATTCATCGTCGACACGCCGCACTGTTCAAAGATGACGGCGGTGGCGGGATTGGCGGCGGGCAGGGTGACAGAGCTCTTGATGACCAGGTTCTTAGGCAGCTCACCCTTTTGCTTCATGGCGTCCAGCACCCAGATGAGCCCCAAGTCGGCGGGAAGAATGCTGCGAATGCCAAGGTCGCAGGCACGCCGGACGTCCTCGACGGCGTAAACAAGCTGATCGGCGCCTCGGTGCTGGAGGCCGATGACTTTGCCCGCTGCCGATGCCGTCTGCGCGCCAGTCTCAAATGTTGCGCGAGGACCGACGAACAGGCAAACCTCAATGCTTTCCTCGTGCCCGATCTTGGCCATTTCGCGTATTTCACCGCGAGTCAGTAGCATGACGCCGCTTCCCTGGCTGACGCGATGGATCGGCACCTTGTATGCCTTGGCGGCTTCCAGCACCTCGCGAAAGACGCGCGGCCCTTCGACACTGGGGATTTCAAGGCGATACTGGCCACCATCCTTGAAACGCTTGGAACTAGGCTTCAATGCATGGTTGTCCTCTATCGGTAGATTGAGTGTAGCGAGGAATTGTTGGGTCTTTTTCATGACGGGCCTCCGTTGGGGCACGGGTGATTTTCAACATGCATCATTGGCGCCGTGTGGTTCCGGTGCCATCGAAAGGCGCCCTTGCCCAACACGAGGCGCCAGCGCGGGAGCTTCTGCTCATAGGACATCGCGGCGTGGGCGGGACTGGTGGAAGGAAGCACCTCGATGCAAATTCGCTCGAGAAGGGCAGGCGGTTGCAGCACCACTTTCTGATCATAAATCTCTTTCGCCTTCTTGCCATTGAAGCAAACCAGAGCAATACCCACATGGGTTCGGAGAAACTCACTGATGTCGTTTGCCTCGACGCTCGAGAGCAGGATTGCCGAGTCGAGACTTCCTAATCGTTCCCCTGCCGCACAGACGTCCCACAATGCAACGCCTTGCTTTTTAAGCAAGCAAAGCCGGTCATTGTAGCGGAGGCCGGGTGAAGCTCCGAAAAGCTCCCCCATGATCGGCCAAAACGCGTTTCGTGGTTGAGCATAATACTCGCCACGCTCCAGAGAGACTCTGCCGGGCAGCGAGCCCAGGATGAGCACGCGTGCATCGGAACCAGCAACGGGTTCAAAACCTTTGGATTTCACGGTGTTTCTCTGGGTATAAATACAACTAGAACTGGCAACCGGTCACCGATAACTGACAACAGCCGATTACGCATACTTCATGTAGACCGTGCGCGTCTCCGTGTAGAAATCAAGCGCCGCCGGTCCCTGTTCGCGCATGCCGAAGCTCGATTCCTTGGTACCGCCGAACGGAAGCTGGTATTCCACGCCCGCCGTGGGAAGGTTGACGGTAATGAGTCCGGCTTCGATCCTATTGATAAACTGATGAACGCGGGTGAGGTCGCGGGAAACAATTGCGGCCGAGAGCCCGAACCTCACGCCATTAGCGAGGCGCATGGCACCCTCAAAGTCGTCGGCCACCATCAGGCCCAGAACCGGCCCGAAGACTTCTTCCTGCGCGATGCGCATTTCCGGCGTCACGCCGGTGAAGAGCGTTGGCTCGACGAAGTATCCCTGATCGTAGATTCCTCCCGTCAAGCGATTCCCGCCGCAAACCAATTGGGCTCCCTCGCCTTTAGCAATGTCGATGTATTTCAAGTCGGTAGCGAGTTGGGCGGCATCCACCGCGGGGCCAATCTCGACGCCGGTCTCGAGGCCATTGCCCACTTTCAGCTTGCGCGTCTTGGCAATAAGCTTTTCGAGCAGCGGCTCGTAAACGGATTTTTCAATAATGGCGCGGCTGCAAGCAGTGCACTTCTGGCCGGTAGAGAAAAACGCGCCATTCACCAGGACGTCCGCAGCGAAATCCAGGTCGGCGTCCTTTAGCACGATCGTAGGGTTCTTGCCCCCCATTTCCAGTTGGACGCGCACCTTCCGTCTGATGACTTTTTCGTAAAGCGCATTGCCGACTTCGCACGAACCCGTAAAGGAGACGGCGCGGACGGCCGAGTGCTCGACCAGCGCGTTGCCCACGGCACCGCCTGCCCCGGTCACGTAATTCACAACCCCGGCGGGGACCCCCGCTTCATGGAGGGCCTCCACAATCCGGTAACCACTAAGCGGCGCGAGCGACGCGGGCTTGATGACCACGGTGTTCCCGGCCACCAGCGCGGGCGCCATTTTCCAGGCGGGAATGGCGCTGGGAAAGTTCCAGGGAGTTATGAGCGCCACCACCCCCAAGGGCTTGCGCAGCGTGTAGCAGAAAACGTTTTCGCGCTCGGAAGGAATCTGGTAGCTGAACTGCCGGGCGCCCTCGCCTCCGAAGTAACGCAGAATATTGATGGCGCGCTTCACCTCGCCTTTGGCTTCGGGGAGCGTCTTCCCTTCTTCGCGCGTCATCTCTTCGCTGATTTTCGCGAGGCGGCTTTCTAGAAGCTCCGCCGCCTTGAAAAGATACTCGCCCCTTCGCGGCGCGGGCACAGCGCTCCAGGCAGGTTGCGCCTTCGCGGCCGCATCACAAGCCGCCTGCACATCCTCCGGGCCAGAAGCCTGGAAGCTCCCTACGGATTCCATCGTGTTTGCAGGATTCGTGTTTGGGAAGGTTTTCCCGGATCTGCATTCAACCCACTGACCGGCAATATAGTTATGGAATTGATTCGACATAGATTTTTCCTCTCATTGCGGAATCACCGGCACAATCAGCGCCGAAGGATGCTCGCGATCGTGATACACGGCGTTCGTTGCCTTCACCCAATCGTCGGTACGACCTTGGTCCTCTCCCGTATTCAGATTCCGGTCAAAGCGCGGAAAGTTGCTACTGGATACTTCCAGCCGCAGCTTATGACCTGCCAGGAATACATTGGAAGTCGACCAGAGATTGAGTGTGAGCTTGCACACCTGGCCCGGATTCATGAGCTCAGCTTTATCCCGGGAATCTCGATAGCGTCCGCGCAAAATTCCCTCCGTCAGATTCCGGGCGAAACCCTGCGGCCCGACATCGACCACCTTCCCGGTGAAGTCTGTATCAACGGCCGACGTACTCACATAGATTTCGAGCGTGATGGGCCCCGTCACTTCTGTCTCGTGCTCAAAAGCGGGGGTGGTGTAAACCAGCACGTCCTCGCGGTTCTCCACGGACCGCTGGTCGAAAGCGCCCGGAGGCTGATGTGTCCCGTCGCAGCAGAGTGGCCCACCGCGAGTCGGCGCCGGGTCCGCAGGGTCATAAACATACTGATCCGCGGTCTCGGTCGCAGGCGCCGCCGTGCTCAGCGTCCCATCGCCACTGAGAGTGTTGGCCTTGCCCGAGGAGTGCAGGTAATAACGAGTCTCCAGGGCGCGCGTCAGGGGCCAGTCTTGCTCCTCACGCCAAACATTCTTTCCCATTACGAACAGCTTCACGGGCTTTTCGCCGCCCATTCCGTTATTGATTCCCTTAAACAGGTAATCGTACCAGCGCAGGGTGATCGCGTCTTCGGAAATGACAGAATCCTTGCCGAAATCAACCTCACCGATGATCGGCCCGGACCCCGCGTGGCCACCCACGATCACGAGCAATCGTTGACCGTTCCGGGCCGCCTCGCTACCACCATGGGCCTTGATCCCCAGATAGTTTCGAAATGTGCCGTCCTGGAAGAGGTCGTACCATGCGGCAACATGGAGAGCGGGGACCTTGATTTGTGAGAAGTGCTCTTCAATTGACCACTGCTTCCAATAGTCGTCGTAGGTGGGATGCGCCAACCAATCGAGGTAATAATTTGCTAGGCCGGTGGGAGTGCCGAGATCCAGCAGGGGATAATCGGTGAGCGGAAGCTTCGTGTCCCAGCGGGTGGCGTAGGAGTCCTTGCCCATGCGGCGGTCCAAGGTGTTCTCCGCCAGGCCTGTCGTCCAGGATTGGTCAAACCACTGTTCAAACGCGCCGCCCTGGTAGGTCCAGTTCTCGTGATAGTTGGAGGCGGTCACAATCGGCAGGATTCCGGCCAGGTGCGGCGGAGAGGCGATGGCGGTGAGCATCTGCGTTGCGCCTACATAGGATCCGCCGAACATCCCTACTTTCCCATTGGAATAAGGCAGGGCGGCGGCCCACTCCACCGTGTCGTAGCCATCCGGCGATTCGTTCTTGAAGGTGTACCATTCGCCCTCGGAGGTGTAGCGGCCACGCACATCCTGAGTCACCACCACGTAGCCACGCGCGGCGGCCATGGGGCCAAAGTCCATTTCACCGCGCTTGTCGTAGGGGGTGCGAGTCAGGAGCACGGGAAATCTGCCGTCGGCTTTGGGCCGGTAGATATCCGCGCGCAGCACCACTCCATCACGCATTTTGGCTGGCACATTACGTTCTACAATAACCTCGTAGTGCTCCTCAGCACGCGCCAGGGCCCCTGCCGAGGATAGAGTGATGAGCAATGCGCAAATCACACGTTGATTCATAGGTTCCTTTCCCGAGACTCGATGAACGGCTCGATTGAGACACGGCATTATCCGCGACCGCACCGTCCGGCGCAAGTCGTGTTCCCCGACGGGGAGGGCTCAAGCCAATTCGCGCAGCGCCGCGAGCAACCGGTCAACTTCCTCAGCCGTGTTGTAATGTACGAGGCCGATTCTGAGCATCCCGCCACTGGATTCCACGCCCAGACGTTCGCTGAGGTTTAGCGCGTAATAGTTTCCGTCCCACGTGAAGATGCCGCGCTCCCCGAGATACGCTGCCAGTTCGCATGGTGAGCGCCCGGCGATGCGCACAGCCACGGTGGGAACGCGTTGGTGGAAGCGGGCGGGCTCGGTGATGCCGTAGAAGGTCAACCCGGGAATATCCAGCAACGCGGGAACCAGTCTCGCCAGCAGCTTTCGCTCGTACACGCGGAGGGCATCGTAGGCCGCCAGAAGCGCCGTCCTTTGGTCTTGCGCCTCCGGCGTGTGGCGTCGCCCGAGTTCCGCCAGATACTCCACGGCGGCCGTGACTCCCGCCATGCCCTCGTGGCTCTGCGTTCCCGTCTCCCAGCTCCCGGGGAGGCTTTCGGGCGCAGGCCGAACCTTGTAAGGAGCCAGGCGCTCGAGATGCCGGCGCTTTCCGTACAGCACGCCTGAATGGGGTCCGAAGAATTTGTACGGTGAACAGACCAGAAAATCGCAGTCCAGGTTGCGCACGTCGATAGGACCGTGCGGTGCGTAGTGGACTGCGTCAATGTACGCCATGGCGCCCGCTTCATGCGCCAGCCGCACGACTTCTTCGACGTCGTTAATGGTTCCCACGGCATTGGAGGCGTAGCCCACTGCAACGACCCGGGTGCGTGGCGTCACGGTTCGCCTTAGTCCATCCATATCCAGCGTGCAGTCAGCGGGGTGAATGTTCACAAAGCGGATCACGCAGCCACGCTCTTCCAGCGCCGTCCAGGGCGAGACATTGGCGTCGTGGTCGAGCCGCGTCACAACGATTTCGTCCCCCGGCGCGAGATCCCTGCCGACGGCGCGGCTGAGCATGAAGGTCAGCGTGGTCATGTTGGGACCAAAAACAATGTCTTCCGAATCGCAGCCCAACAGGTTTGCCATCGCCTCATGCGCGCCGGCAAGAACCTTATCGCTGCACCGGCTGGTGGCAAACGCCCCATGCGTATTGGCGTTCGAGGCCTCTAAATACTTGCTCATCGCGCGAATCACGCGCTCGGGCACCTGCGTGCCTCCGGGGCCGTCGAAAAACGCTGCGGCGTAGCCATTTACTTTCATGGCGAGCGCGGGAAATTGCGACCGGACCCAATCGATGTCAAACGTGGTCATGAGCAGCTCCTGGGGAAACGCCCATCATGCGCACACTACGCGGAAGTATCAAGTGAAAAAGGCGGATCCATGGGGCGGTTGTTAAGAAGAGGTCAAGCGAGGAGAACCTACTTAGATGGAGATGACGACATGCTCTTCGTCCAGCCCAAGAGGCTCGATTTGCGGCCAGAGAGATTCAAAGGTTTCCGGGGTTATACACAGATCCGTCGAGTTGCCATTGCGGTTTTTGACCCGTTCCCAGGCGACCTCTTTTCGGCTGCCAAGCCAGTAAAGGGTGGAGGTTCCACCCCGTGCTGCAACCATGCGCCGAACTTCGTCGCGCTGGCTACGTCTCCAAAAATTGAGGTCCAGGATGACATCCAAGCCCAACTCCAAAGATCTTGGCCAAATCGAATTGATCAGCGTCGTGACTCGCTGGAAGTAATCAGGGAATTGGCCAAGCGGAGGATCCTGGCCGCAAAGGATTACCATCCATTCGTCGTGCGTAAAACGAAGAGCGCTAATTTCACTCTCCAAGCGGCGGGCGAAAGTTGTCTTGCCCGAACCAAGAGGGCCACAAATCAGGTGAGCGGTTGGCATTCGGGTCACGATGGAGCGCTAATTCCCCTGGTCGCTCCCTTCGGAGACGCGAACGAGCTCGATGACCGTCATGTCCCCGTTACTTTTGAGCGCCACGACCTTATCTTGTTTGTCGTGCTTGATCTCGAATACGGTTTTTCCCTCTTCATTCCTTTCCCTGAACTTGGTTACTTGGTCGCCCAAGCGATCATGATAGAAAGTCGTAACCTTATCAACCGAATCCCGGGTCTCAAACTTTCCCGCCAGCACACGAACCTTCGTTTCATCCGCGATGTCGATGTTGACCGTGGCGGAGTCATGGTCCGTGAGGCGGGTTGCGCCGGGATAAATGGGCAATCCCAGGCTGGCTTCGTTGAGGTCATGATTCACCTCAAGTGACCCCAAAGGCGTTTTGATGGAGACCTCTTTCTTTCCCCCGCCGTCTTGCTGGACTTGGACGTGGACAGCGTTCGAAAGGAAGCGCAAGCCCCCCCAGACAGCAATGCCCCCGATCAGGACAATCAGCGCAAGGAAGAGGAGGGCGATCGCCACGAAGTGGCTGTGGCTTCCAGTGGGCTGCGGGGGTGTGGGGGGGCGAGGAGGCTGAGAACTTGTGGCCATGGCAGAGATCTCCTTTTTCACCTACTATTTATACCTACGTATTCCCGCCCGGTAAAGTTCCACTGGGCACATCGTCAGTTTAATCGTTGCAACGACCCCCAGAAGGTAGACACGTCCCGAATCAATCTGTCGCGCCGCTAAACCTTGAGCGACTTCCATCCCGATGCTATGCTGTTGGACTCTCTGTTCACCGTTGCACGTCGTTGGGGGACTCATGCAGCTACGGAATATTGGTCACAGCACGCTTAAGGTGTCGGCCCTCGGACTGGGTTGCATGGGCATGTCCGAATTTTACGGTCCACAACGGGAAGAGGAATCGATCGCGACGATCCATCGAGCCCTCGACCTCGGCGTCAACTTTCTCGATACGGCCGACGCTTATGGCCGCGGCGACAACGAGAAACTGGTTGGCAGAGCCATCAAAGGCCGGCGCGATCAGGTCGTCCTGGCGACGAAATTCGGCAATATGCGCGACGAGGAGGGCCGCTTCCTGGGCATCAATGGGCGTCCCGAATACGTGCGCCAGGCGTGCGAAGCCAGCTTGCGACGGCTGCAGAGGGAGATGATTGACCTCTACTACCAGCACCGCGTCGACCGGACCGTGCCCATTGAAGAGACCGTGGGCGCCATGTCGCGCTTGGTCGAGGAGGGTAAGGTTCGCTTTCTGGGGCTTTCCGAGGCGGCGCCCTCGACCATCCGCCGGGCGCACAGTACGCATCCCATCAGTGCTTTGCAAACGGAGTACTCGCTCTGGTCACGCGACCCGGAGGAGCAGATCCTTCCCCTCTGTAAGGAGTTGGGAATAACCTTCGTCGCCTACAGCCCGCTGGGACGCGGATTCCTGACAGGACGGTTCGAGCGTCCGGAAGATCTGGCGCCGGATGATTGGCGGCGTAATTCTCCGCGATTTCAGGGAGAGAACTTTGCACGCAACCTCGAACTAGTACGGCGCGTCGAGCAAATCGCGGCGAAAAAGGGCGCGAAGCCATCACAACTCACACTGGCCTGGGTGTTGGAGCAGGGTGAAGGGATTGTCCCCATCCCCGGCACCGCCAGCCGCGCACACCTGGAAGAGAATCTGGCGGCGCTGAAACTTTCGTTAACCTCGCATGACCTGGCGCAACTTAACGAGGCCGCGCCCCAGGGCGCTGCTGCCGGAGACCGTTATGCGGAAGGGGCCATGAAGGTTGTCAACGGCTGAGAGGAGCGGCAATGGCGGATTACGACTATGACATGTTGGTCATCGGATCAGGACCGGCGGGACAGCGGGCGGCGATCCAATCGGCGAAACTCGAAAAGCGCACTGCCCTCATCGAGCGCAAGGCGGTGCTCGGCGGCGTGTGCATTAACTCGGGAACCATTCCCAGCAAGACCCTGCGCGAGGCCGTCATTTATCTTTCCGGTTATCGGTTGCGTAGCATTTACGGGGAGTCTTACACCGTCAAGCAAAACATTACCATTGATGACCTTCTTTTCCGCACCGAACACGTCATCCGCCACGAAATCGACGTAACTCGCCACCAATTGCAGCGCAACGGCGTCGAAATGATCAATGCGGAGGCGGCGTTCGTGGACCCCCACACGCTGCGGCTGACCATGGTGGACCATTCCGCCGAGCGCACCGTGACCGCTGCCAACGTTCTGGTCGCCGTCGGTACCGAAGCCACGCGCGATCCCAAAATCCCTTTCGACGGCCAGAACATTTTCGTCAGCGACGACATCCTTGCCCTGAGAAAACTCCCGCGCACCCTGGCGGTGATCGGCGCGGGTGTGGTGGGCTGCGAATACGCCAGCATCTTCTCGGCGCTGGGCGTCCGCGTTACTTTGGTCGACCGTTCGCGCCGGTTGCTGCCTTTTGTCGATGCCGAGATCGTCGAGGCTCTTGACTACCATCTCCGCCAGAACCGCATGACGCTGCGATTCAACGAGGTGGTCAGCGGCATCGAGCTTGCCCAGAGCGGCGCGGACACACGTGTAAAAATCCACTTGGCGAGCGGCAAGGAAATCGTCGCGGAAAAGGCTTTGTACAGCATTGGCCGCACCGGCGCTACCGGCAAACTGAATCTGGAGGCGGCAGGACTTAAAGCCGATGAACGCGGGCGCCTGAAAGTGAATGAAGACTACCAGACCGAAGTTCCCCACGTTTACGCTGCGGGCGACGTGATCGGCTTTCCCAGCCTGGCCTCGACTTCACTTGAGCAGGGCCGCCTGGCCGCGTGCCACGCCTTCGGGATTGAAGGCAAAAGCGCCCCCGAGCTTTTCCCCTATGGGATTTACACTATCCCGGAAATCTCCTACGTCGGCAAGAATGAGGAAGAACTGACGCAGGCCAACGTCCCCTATGAGATGGGTAAGGCCAGCTATCGCGAAATTGCCCGCGGGCAGATCATCGGCGACAGCATCGGGATGCTGAAGATTCTCTTCCACCGCGAGACCCGTGAATTGCTCGGCGTGCACATCATTGGGGAAAGCGCCAGCGAGTTAATCCACATCGGCCAGGCGGCAATGAGCTTGGGCGGAAGGATAGACTACTTTGTGAATACCGTCTTTAATTATCCCACCCTCGCCGAATGTTATAAGAACGCCGCCTTCGACGGCGTCAACCGGCTGAATGGGTAATTCAATTTTAGATTTTGGACCTGCGATTTTGGATTGAACCGCAACGTGCGTACCTGTTGTTCAAGTCCGCGCTGCGGGATGCGAGCGCTTGCAGGAGGAGATCATGTGAAATATACTTGAAATATAAGGGGTGATTGATGGCGACGCCGACTACGGTTTATATCAATCCGCAACAGCGCAAGCGGTTGTTTCAACGCGCGCGCCGGCGCCGGACGAGTTTTTCAGAGGAACTACGTGCCGCGTTGGACTTCTATCTGGACCTGCCGCCGGACTTTAACCAGCAGGCTTTCAGCACCCTCGTCCAGGAAGCGCACGCGTCCCTGGCGCGCAGCATGATGAGGCTGGACGCAATGTCGGAGCGGGTGGGGACGACGGGAAAGAAACTCGACGAAATCGATCGAAGGCTTAATGAGCTTACCCAAAACCGTATATGATGTCCTTAAGGCGGTGATGACAACCGAGACCAGACTCGCTCATCTTGACGAGCAGTTGGCAGGTCTGAGCGACAAGGTCGAGGGCACGCTTCCCGGTTTGCTGCCGTTCTGGAAAACCACGCCGAACGCCTTGCCCGCCTGGAAGGGAAATTCGAACTGTTGGAAAACACCTTCTCCGCCCGCCGCCGCAGGCTTGTTGAAAAATCGTCCTGAAACCTTTCCGGGACGGTGTCTTCTTCCCCTCCACCCTATTTGTACGCCGGCATCCCGGTCACGCGCTCGCCGATGATGAGCGTGTGAATATTGTGGGTGCCCTCGTAGGTGAAGACCGATTCCAGATTGCACATGTGGCGGAAGATCGGGTATTCGTCAGCAACGCCATTCGCGCCCAGAATGTCGCGAGCGGCGCGGGCCGCGTCGAGCGCAATCTTCACGTTGTTGCGTTTCAGCATGGAAACGTGGGCAAAATCAGCGCGGCCCTGGTCCTTCAACCGCCCTACCTGGAGGGCCAGCAATTGCGCCTTGGTGATTTCCGTAATCATATCGGCAAACTTCGCTTGCACAAGCTGGTGAGTGGCGATGGGCTTGTCGTCAAATTGCTTGCGCACCTTGGCGTATTCAAGCGCCTCGTTGTAACAGGCCATGGCGGCCCCTATGGCCCCCCAGCCGATGCCGTAGCGCGCTTGAGTCAGGCAGCTCAAAGGCGCCTTCAATCCCTGCGCCTTGGGAAGCATGTTGCGCGCGGGCACGCGCACGTCCTGCAATGCCAACGTGGATGTCACCGACGCGCGCAGCGACCATTTGCCTTTAATGTCCTTAGCGGTGAAGCCCGGCGTGCCTTTTTCCACCAAGAATCCCCGCACGCCTTCGTTGGTGCGTGCCCACACCAGCGCCACGTCGGCGACGGTTCCCGATGTAATCCAGGCTTTTTCACCGTTCAAGATATAGTCATCGCCGTCTTTCACGCCACGCGTACGCATACCACCGGGGTTCGAGCCAAAGTCCGGTTCGGTCAGTCCAAAGCAACCGACGGCCTTGCCTTGTTGCAACGCGGGCAGCCAGCGATCTTTCTGCTCCTCGGAGCCATACGCGTGGATGGGGTACATCACCAGCGCGCCCTGCACGCTCACGAAGCTGCGCAAGCCGCTGTCGCCGCGCTCGAGTTCCTGCATGATCAGGCCGTACTGCACGTTCGACATCCCCGCGCAGCCGTAGCCTTCGAGGTTGGCGCCGTAGAATCCCAACTCTGCCATGAGCGGGACCAAGTGCAACGGGAACTTGCCCTCGCGGTTCCACACCTCGATGTGCGGGATGATCTCGTTCTCCACAAACTCTCGCACCATCTGACGCACCAGCTTTTCATCATCATTGAGCAGGGAATCGATCTCCAGGTAGTCAACTCCGCGAAAAGCAAACATATGTCCTCCTCCCAAACCGGCTGTTGCGCGCGGCATGATGCACGGAATGTTTCGCCCGTTCTTGCCAAGGCTTGGTTGAATTGCACATGGGATTCCTCCCGCTTCAATTCTAAATCGCGTCCACGCAAGCTTTGAAAACCAGCATTCTAGTGGGCTGTGGCAAAGCGGTCAAGGAGGCGGCGTCCTCAACTTTGGAATCGCACGGTAGCAGCATATAATCAAAAACGCTATGGACGAACGCATACGGTTGACCGGGATGGTCAAGGCAGCGGGTTGAGCGGCCAAGTTGAGTCCAAGGATTTTGGACTCGGTGCTCGCCCGGTTGCCGAAACAATTCGACCCGAACGTACTAGTAGGCTTTGACACCGCCGATGACGCGGGAGTGTATCAACTCTCGCCCGAGCTCGCGCTGGTCCAGACCGTGGATTTCTTCACGCCCATCGTCGATGACCCGTACACGTTCGGCCAGATTGCCGCTGCCAACTCTCTGAGCGATGTGTATGCCATGGGTGGACGGCCGATTTCCGCGCTCTCCATCGTCGGTTTCCCTAACACCGGCCGGGACGTGGAGATTCTCGAAAGGATCCTTCAGGGCGGCCTTGCCAAGATGCAGGAAGCGAGCTGCACTGTGATTGGCGGCCACTCACTTGGCGACGACGAAATCAAGTTCGGTTACGCGGTGACCGGCGTCATCAATCCCCAGCGTGTGCTGAAAAACGTGGGCGCGCAACCGGGCGACCGGCTGATTCTCACTAAGCGCTTGGGCACCGGGGTGATCGGCACAGCCTTGAAGAAAGACGGCGCGACGAAAGCGGCGGTGGATGCGGCGATCCTCTCCATGTGCACGCTCAATCGCGCCAGCATGGAATTGGCCTTGCCGATGGAAGTGCACGCCGCTACGGACATCACGGGCTTCGGACTGCTCGGCCACGCGCGGGAGATGGCGGTGGGCAGCAAAGTGAGCTTCGCCATCGACTCCCAAAAAATCGAGTTTCTGCCGCAAGCACGCGAGCTCGCGCACAGAGGCTTTCTTCCCGGCGGTTTGAAGCGAAACCTGGATTTCCTCGACGGCTGCGTGGAGTTCGCCCCTGATGTCCCGGAAGACGTCAGGAGCCTGCTTTTCGACCCGCAGACCTCTGGCGGGCTCTTGCTCTCCGTAGCTTCGAAAGATTCTGCGCCGCTTCTGGACTCTCTGCGCGCAAACGGAGTGGATGCGCGTCAAGTGGGGGAGGTCACCGAAAAGACTCATCCCCTCATTCAAGTGCGATGAATCCTGCATTGCGCCTTCCGCCGCACAAGAGTTAATATTGCCACGATGAAAAAACAAATTCCTACACAATTAATCGTCGGTTTGGGGATCTTGCTGATTGGGGGCGGAATCGTCGGGGGTGAGTATTTTCTTGTGAAGGGGTATCCGGCGCACAAAGAAGCCGTGAAAAAGGAAACGTTGGCGCCCATCTCATACAAGAATGACGATTTGGGATTTGAGATCCAGGTGGCGGCAGGCATTAACGAGAAGGCAGAACCCTTTTCCGGGGGCGTCCGGATTTTTTCATCAAGATTCTGGAGCATAGGACCATCCATCACTATCACTTCTCAGCCCAATCCCGATCATAGCACCGAGTTCACACCCCTGGACTTGGCCAAGTGGGAGACCGATGGCGCCCTGCACGAACTTCCACGCTATCATTTTGAGCACACCCGGATCAACGATCGCGATGCGGTCCTGATCTGGCAATACAAGGATCGTGCGATGCTGCTCACGACCCGAATCATTTCGCCTGACCACATTGTGGAGGCGAATTGCACGCCCGGCAGTGCTGACGAAGACCTTTACATGCTGGCATGTGATCAGAGTGTGCGGACGATCAAAGTAGCGGGGCAGCCATCTCCGCCTCCGACTTTGGGGGTGGAGGAAATCGGTCCGAAGACTCCACCCGCGAGCAAATGACGCGGGGGGGGGCGAACTGGAGTCTTCCCCATCCGGAGCCGATAGGAATCAACGCGGCCAAATGCGGCCCTCCGTTCTAGGCCTTTCGGGGGCCCGGTGGCCGGGGACGTTCCAGGTGGCTGTTGAAAAACAGCGTAGCGCCGACCTCCAGGCCAGCACATGCTGAGCTGAAGCTTAGTGCTACAACGCTTCATCGGCCTTCTAGAGAGCTTCAACTTGTTGCGTGATTAGTCAAGGAGGGGCGTTGAGTCGATCCATGCCAACGTGGGAACCCATCGAAGGAGATCTAGCTACCCCATTGGGGTTTCGGGCGGCGGCAGTCGCCGCCGGAATCAAGAAGACGCGCGACGCATTGGATTTGGCGATGATCTTTTCCGATTCCCCGGCAACAACCGCCGCCGGCATTTTCACCACCAATCGAGTTGCGGCGGCGCCCGTTTTGCTTTCCCGACAAAACCTGATCGGAAGCCGGGGGCTATGCCGCGCCATCGTCGCCAATTCCGGAAACGCAAATGCCTGCACTGGAAAGGAGGGGATGCACGCGGCGGAGGAAACGGCTCGCGTCACCGCGGAGCTCTTGGGAATCGAACCCTCGCAAGTTCTTGTGGCATCGACAGGAGTCATTGGCGTTCCGCTCAAGCTGGACCTCATTCTTCAACAACTCCCCCATCTGAAGGAAAAGCTCTCCCGCGAGAATGCCAGGACCGTCGCCCAAGCCATCATGACCACCGACACCGTCCCCAAGACTTGCGTCGTGCGTTCGGAGGCAAAGGGCAAGGCAGTGCACATCGCCGGTGTCGCCAAAGGGGCGGGGATGATCAATCCGCGCATGGCCACCATGCTCTCCTTCATTACCACGGACGCCTCGATGGGCGAGCGCATGTTGCACAATCTGCTGCGAGGGGCGGCAGAAGACTCTTTCAATCGCGTCACCGTAGACGGCGATACCTCGACCAACGACACCGTTGTGGCGCTGGCCAGCGGCCTTTCGGAGACGGTGGTGATTCCCGGAAACGACAGCCGCGCATGGTTTGCGGAGGGATTGACCCTGGTTTGCCAGACCCTCGCCCGCATGATTGCGCGTGACGGCGAGGGTGCGTCCAAATTGGTCACCGTGGACGTCATCGGGGCGCGGACTCCCCTCGATGCTGACCGCGTGGCGCGTGCCATTGCCAACTCTCCGTTGGTGAAGACAGCGCTGGCGGGCGCAGACCCGAATTGGGGACGCATCATCTGCGCCGCGGGCTACTCCGGCGCGAAATTCGATCCTAACAAGATCGACGTCAGCGTCAACAGCATGGTTCTGTGCCGCAAGGGCGTTGATGCCGGCTTCGATGAGGCGGCGGCCCACCGCGAGCTCGAGCAGAGGGAGCTTTTGCTGCATGTGGATCTTCATGCCGGAAAGGCTGCAGCCCACGTGTGGACTTGCGACTTAACGCGCGACTACATCGATATCAATTCATCGTATCGCAGCTAAAGCCGCTGCGTCGCCCCCTGCCGGCTCGGCGGGGTGGGATCCAAGGTCGTGATGCAGTTCCCCACCACATCGTCCACGTAACATTGGGGAAAGGCAGCGAACTTCATCGTCCCGTCGTCCCCAGGATTCCTAAGTCGGAAGGCGCGCCAAAGGGAATCTGCTCGTAATCGAGCACCGCGCCGGAAATCAGCTCATTGGTGGCGAAAAACAGAACCGCGTTGGCGATGTCGGCGGGATCCAGCATCCGGCCGAAGGGACGAGTCTTCACCGCGTCCTCCAACCAATTCTCACCCTTACCCTCAATCACCCCGAGGAGGTGGCGCTCTCCCTCGGTCAAGGTCCAGCCGGGATTGATCTGGTTCACGCGAATGCGGTATTGCGTCAGATAATTCGCCAGATTCTTGGTGAACGTCATCAGCGCGCCTTTGGAGGCGGAATAAGGCAGCAGCCGCTTCAGCCCGCAATACGCGTTCCCCGAGCCGATGTTGACGATGCAGCCGCTTTGCCGGTCCTTCATGCTGCGCACAGCTTCCTGGCACAGAATAAATGGAGCGCGCACGTTGACGCCGAAGATCTCATCCCACAACTCGGTGGGAGTGTCCTCGATCGTGCCGCGAAGCGACACGCCGGCGTTATTCACGAGGATATCGACGCGGCCGAATCGCGAGAGGGCGTTGCGGACGATGCTGCGGCAGTGCGATTCATCCCGCAAATCGCCGGTCACCAGCCGCGCCTGGCTTCCGGCGGCCTCGATGGCCTGCACAATCTTTTCGCCTCCGGCACGCTGGCTGTCGCGTCCATGCACGAGAATCCGCGCGCCGTGCTCGGCGAGTTTGACTGCGATTCCCCCGCCGATACCCTGCGTGGAACCGGTAACCACCGCCACTTGGCCCGCCAACAGTTGCTTTTCGGCATTCGCCTGGCTCATAGTTCCCTTGATGTCGACTTGAGGTGAAGAAATACGGTAACCCACTTTCCCGGATATCTCAACAAACTGTATCAAGCGGCCATGCAATTTTGCGTGAGGCTTCGGCAACCTTGCATGACTACGCCAGACCGAAGTTGCTAACGTCCGTCCCATGCCCTACGAGGGCGAGGAGGACGGACGATGGCCAGCGAGTTATCTGATATTCCCCATAACATG
>Ga0187876_1000915_pt1 | contig 27793 bp, 21 predicted proteins | sample June2016WEW_17_4_FD_133000 | JGI IMG/M metagenome (GOLD analysis project Ga0187876, IMG submission 133000) | Peatland microbial communities from SPRUCE experiment site at the Marcell Experimental Forest, Minnesota, USA - June2016WEW_17_40 | ecosystem: Environmental > Terrestrial > Soil >...
CCTGCGTGAGGCGCGATCACGCTCCGGAGGTGCTGCGTTCCCACTGGCCTGACGCGCCGCTTGGGGTGGATACTTTTGTTGGCCACCAGTGGGTACTTCCAGATGGCCATGGACAGGTGGCATATGGGTCACGCCACCAAGCAACAGCTTTAGGCTGCGAGACAATTGGCTACACATGGCAGCTCGCGCCTATCCCGCGCATAGTGGGGACCCTGGTATCGACCACGTCAACTTCACGGCTTGGTGGCCTGGCGTAAATCCGAGCCAGTGGTACATACCGCCTGGGTGTACGGTTACGCGCCCATCACCGAGTACTAAGGACGTGTATGAATGCAACTGGAATATCTCCAAGGTGCCAAATGGCGCGTTGACGATCAGCTTTGACGTCTATGACAAGGCGGGGAATCGGCACCTCGCGCCAAACGGGACGCGCCCCGGGCTGATCCATCGACCGCAGATTCCGGACGGCACACTCGTGCAGGGGACAACAAAGCAGCTTTATGTAGTCTACAACGACGAGGCGTACCGTGTGCCTGATCACGACACCTTAGATGCAATCGAGAACCGCGCAAAGCAAACACCGGTTCCATGGGACGACAGCCAGGTAGCCAAGTTCTACCAAGGGCAAGCGCTGCCGAGCGTTGACATGGTCCAACTGGACTTGCTGCCCTCGCAAACCGCCGACAGCTCGGCACAGCTCCGGAACAAGCAATACGTGCAGATATGGTTACCCTCCGTGAACCTGGCAACGGTGGCATTCGAGGCTCTGAACGTCTATGCAACGTACGTGTTGCAGCCGGCTGAGTGTCTAGCTCCGGAAGTGCCGATTCTGGCTGGCACGATCGCCGCAGCACCGGAAAGTCTCGGCTCAAGCCTAGCAGGTGGGGCATGGCTCACGATGCTCAATTTCAGCGTGAATCCTGGTTGCTTGGGAGTCGTGGAAACTGTCGTTCAGCACGCAACAGGCGAGGAAGGTGTCTATGATGTTGGCGGCTGAATGCCCCGTCGCGTCCAGGATCCGCAGAGGCTGAACGCTTTGTCCGGGTGGTATCGGGCCGCTGCTTGACTTGAGTTCGGCAGTGCATCCTGAGCAGCCGAGAATGTGTTCCCCACGTGCCTGCAGGCGGCCAGCGCCTCGGCATCGCGCCAGCGACGTTCGACGCGCTCCAGAAGTAGCCCTCGAGATTCTCAGGCAGACGCACGCTCCAGCGCCTCGCCATCTTCCGCCTGGAGATCGCGCAGCGTACAACCCATAGCGGCGAGCAGCTTCTCGAGCGTGGCGAACGAAACGTTGTGGCGTCCGTTCTCGATGCGTGAGATGCTCTGCTGCGTCATGCCCGTGCGTGAGCCCATCTCCGCTGCCGTCAAGCCGCGCTGCCGGCGCAACGTGCGCAGCGTAGCGCCGACCTGGAGTGCGTTGCGCGCTGCCGCTTGCGCCATCTCGGCCGCGAATTGCGGGTCGGTCAGAGTCCTGACAGTGTCCCATGGAATATCCGTGGCATCGCCCCCACTGTCCCCCTGGCCTGCCGCTACGGGCACGTGCAGATGCAAACCGTCCTCCACTGCCGTCCCTTCCCAGCGCGCACCCTTGCCCACCGGCAGTAGGCGATCGGCTGAGATACTGACCTCATCACCATCTGCAAACCGCACGACGAGCGTGCGTCCAGATGCGTCGAATGTGACACCGGCAATCGTCTCGTAGTCACGCTCAGCCATTGAGTTCCTCCCATGCTTGGCGGGCCAACAGTACATGCTCTTCCAGCAGCACCCGCACAGCCCTTGGCAACCTGTCGCCATGCAGCGCCGTTAGGCTATCGAGCGCCACCACGCACGATCCGCTGGGCCAGTACACGTGGCAGTGCGGTACGTGATGCGGTTGAGCGGCTTCATTACCGTACACATAGATGCGGATCTTGTCGCGTGTTACAATGCGAACCACGTTGCCATGTTACAACATTTGCGTTGTACACGCACACCACCACTACGATCGCATGCAGACTCTGAAGCCGGCGTCATGGTGCGATCAGCGCTCCGATTGTGTGCATTGGCAGCACGAGACGGAGAGAATCCGGCAAACGCACGAAGCCGTTTGCCGCATAAAACGCTGCCGCGCGCTCGTCGATCGCGTCCACGACCACCATACATGAGCCTACCGAGGTCGCGGTCAAGTAAGCCCGTCGAACCGCATCGGCCAGCAGCAAGGCGCCCAGTCCTTGCCCTTGGCATGTTGCCGCCACGGCCAGCCTGCCGACGAGCGTCGCACTGACCAAGGGATAGCGAGGAATGTGCTTCCGCACCGCGGCCGGAACATCGCCTTGCGGCAGCGCGGTCGCGCAGAGCGTGTAGTAGCCAAGGATCGCGCTTGGCGCATGCGGATCAACCAGCACGAACACGCCGTTGGCCTTGCGCCGCACATCCTGGCTAGCCTGGGTGAGCAGGTATCGGTCAAGGCTCTCAACCCCGCAGGCGAACCCAGCGCGGTCGTGCTGCGATCCCAGAAGCTCGATCTCCAGGTCGGGCGGTAGCCCGCGGCACATCTAGGGGGCAATCCGTCGGCTGTGCTCTGCCAGAGCTCTGGCAAGCCGCTCGCTTGGCGCAGGCGGGTTGACGAGCGTGTCGAAGAAGACCTGCCGGTCCCGCGTGGAGAGCCGGAGGGTCTCATGCTCGGCAATCGTGCGGCGAGCGGCATCGGCAAGCGCGGTGACACAGAAATCCGTCACCTTGCGGTGCTCGAGCTGAGCCGCACGCTCGATCAGCGCTTTCGTCTCCTCGTCCAACCGGAATCCGAGCCGCTCACCACGCAGGGGCACCTCTGAGTAAGCCCTGGCCTGCTGGTAGTCCATTGGATGACATCCTCCCAGACTGGGCACACCGTCTACAATGTACGTCAATATGACGATCGCTGCAACCCGGATGGATGACGACCTCGCTTGGGTATTGAGCAAGCATTCACCTTCGACGCAGACTTCCGGCACTACAGGCATCAGGTGCTCTCGAAAGAAGACTCCTGAATCGCACCGTGCACAGCCGGCACGCTATGCAGCGTGGTCGCCTGGCGCACCGCGCGCCGGATCGCTGCCGCCGTGAGCTCGACGGCCAGCACTGCCAGCGCGTCGGGGTTGGCCGGCACATCGCCGGTAGAGAGCGCGAACACGCAGTCCCCGTCCACACTCGTGTGCACGGGACTGATGGCCAGCGCCAGTCCATCGTGCGCTTGCCGTGCCAGGCGTGATAGCGCCACCTTGTCGAGCCGCGCGTTGGTAACCACGGCCACGAGGGTGGTGTTCGTCGGCGACGGCGGCGGGGCCACGCGGCCGACCGCTCGGCGCACGAGCGCAGTGGAATCGGCGAAGCCATCGGCGCCGCGCGTGCCGGCGATGATCGTGCCGTCCCGCTCCACCACGTCGCCCGCGGCGTTGACCACCGCCAGCACGCCCATCGTCACGCCGTCGATCGGCTCGCTCGTGGCCAGACCGAGACCGCCCTTCATCGTGCCTGCCGGCCCGAGCAGGCGCCCGACGCTGGCGCCGCAGCCGGCACCAACCGTCCCCTCTCGCTGTTCAGCCTCGACCGCGGCCAGGCAGGCCGCGTAGCCGGCGGCAGCATCTGGAAAAACCTCTGCCGAGCCAAGATCCAGGTCGAAGAGCACGGCCGCGGGCACGATCGGCACCCGCGCCACGGGCGTTGGGAAGCCAATGCCCTGCTCCCGCAGGTAGCGAACCACGCCGGTAGCCGCGTCGAGTCCGAAAGCGCTGCCGCCGGTGAGCAGGAGCGCGTTGACTGCCTGGACCGTGGCTTCCGGCGCCAGCAGATCGGTCTCGCGGGTGCCGGGCGCGCCGCCGCCCACGTGTACTCCGGCGCGCATCTCGCCGGCAATCGGCAACAGCACGGTGCAGCCGGTGCCGGCCGCGGAGTCCTGCCAGTGGCCGACGCGAATACCGGGAAGTGGGGGTGCCATTCGGCCTCCTACTCGGCGGGTGCTTCGGCGCCATTGCAACACGCTGCCCGAAGATATGCCAGGATGAGCGGGTGAGGCGCAGCGGCCGTCGACCTTGTTTGCGGCACGAACAGCGTGGCCATGAAGAAGCGGTGATCGGGCAGTTCGACGATGCGTGTCTCGCCGTCCTGATCGGTGCCAACGACGTGCAATCCGTGCTCCTGCAGCACGGCCGCGTACTCGGGGTTGAGCCCGAAATTGCAGTAGTAGTGCTCGCCGACTGTTCGCTGCCCGTACGCCTGGAAGGCCCGAGAGCCGGTCACCAGTGCCACCTGCATCGTCTTGCCCACGAGCGAGCAGCTCAACGGAGTGATGAACAGTCGCGCTGCGCCGGGTTCGTACTCCGCGTGCTGCGCGTCGGCGATGCCCAGCACGGCGCGAGCATACTCGATGATCGTGTGCTGGAATCCGCCGCACGTGCCCAGGAACGGACAATTCGTGGTGCGCGCGATGCGAATCGCCTCGAGCGCACCGCTCATGCTACGGTACGGGCTGCCCGGTGCGCACCACAGCGCGTCAAAACCGGCCAGCCGTTGCTCTGCGTCCCCATCCAGCTCCTCGGTCGGAAGCCAGGTGGTGATGGCCGTGATGCCGAGGTGGTCTGCCGCATGCTGCACAGCCTCGCTGGTGGCACGATGGGTCGCCGACATAGGGTCGTAATCGCCCACGATGCCTACGTTGACTGTGCTCTTTGCCATCAAACGCTCCAGTTACTTGTCGCCAGGACGTTGGTTTGGTCCCGCCCCACCGGCCCGCTCCGATTATTGCATAGTGCGGTCACGTGCCCGCCATCCATGGTAGCGCATGAGGATACAGGTGCGCGGTGCCCGTCATTCAATCGGCCTGACCGCGAACAGCCGGCCCTCCGCCGACCGTCCGGCAATCATTGAGTCACGCAGCCCCTTTGCTTTCAGGTCCCTCGCTCAACTAGCCTCAAACGCCCGGCCACAGTTGAAGCAGTAGCGGAAGTACAACGGGCTGCGCGCGCCACAGCTAGTGCAGCCTCTGGCCTCCTCGCCGGCGCCGACCAGGTTGGTCGCCTCGTCTGGAACCGGCCACGGCTCCGGGAGCCCTTCCTCGAGCAGCTCACGTGGTGCCTGACTCAAGACGTTCAGCGTCCCCGTGCGCACCTGCTCGAGCTGCAGCCCGAACGATTCCAGAACGCCGGCGGCGACCCCATCACCCTCGCGCAACATGCCCAACAGCAGGTGCTCGGTCCCAATGTAGTGGTGCCCCAGCCGGCGGGCCTCGTCCACCGCCAGCTCAATGACCTTCTTGGCTCGGGGCGTCAGGCCAACCTCGCCAAGTACGGGTCGGTCGCCGCGTCCCACCACGGATTCGACACTGCTGCGCACTCTATCGACCTCCACGCCGAGCTGGCTCAGGACCTTCGCCGCGACGCCTTCACCTTCGCGCAGCAGGCCCAGCAGCAGGTGCTCCGTGCCGATGTAGTTGTGGTTGAAGCGCACCGCCTCTTCTTGCGCCAGCTGCAGGACGTGCCGCGCGCGTCGGGTAAACTTGTCGAACTTCGTTGAGCCCGCTGCCGGCGGCGCCTTCGACAGCCCCGCGCGCCGCAGCAGGAAGTCTGGCAAGATACCCCGATGGCTTGTAGCCGTGGCGCCGCCAGCCCGTTCCAGCTCGGCACCCTGCGTGCGGCGCCCCTCCGCCATGCTGCGCACGTACTTGCGCAGCTCTTCCTCGGCGACCCGCCACTCGCGGCCGATCTGGAAGCCCACGAGGGTGTTCTCGCGCAGGTACTTCGCCACGGTCGTGCGGTCCAGACTCAGGATGTACGCTACCTCGTCCAGTGTCAGGGCACTGCCGAGCATCTCTTCCCGCAATGCTTTTGCCCGCGGGCTCGGCGCCTCGGTTACGGGCTGGCTGTTTGCATGGTCCCCAACCTGATTTGGCGCTGCATCGTCCATTTCAATTCAGCTCACTTTCGGAAAGATCAACAGCATTGGAGTAGCTATTAATCATCTTAAGCAACTTAGAGTGATGTGGCAATACTCAAATCTTCCATCGCTTTAGCCCCGGAGCATGAGCTAGGTTTGGGCTTTCAAGTGGCCAATCATGGGAAGACTCACGTGCCGAGCAATGTGCGGCTAGCTACTCGCAGGCGATGTACCATGTGCTACATCGCCTGCGCGGGTGAGCGTGTGCTCGGCCACCCGCCGCGGTACGCGGGCTCGTTACTCCGGCACCGCGGCGCCTGGGTCCAATCCAGTACCTGTCCGGCCATGCAAGCCCCCAGGCAACTCGCTCCCTTGCCACCAGACCAGGGAGGGCAGTCGCCGGTCAGGCCACAACAAATCGAAGGGGTCCTACGCATGGCCACACTTGCAGCACAGCAGTCGGGAGCACGGGGCAGCTCTGGCGTTCGCCGTTTGCGCAACTACATTGGGGGACAATGGGTCGAGGCCGAGACCCCCGAGTGGGGCACGGTAGCGAATCCCGCCACGGGCCAGATCTTGGCTGAAGTGCCGTATTCCACGGCACAGACCGTCGATCAGGCGGTACAAGCGGCACAAGCCGCGTTTCCCGCCTGGCGGGTCCGACCACCGCTGGAGCGCGCCCGGTACTTCTTCAAGGTCAAGAACCTGCTCGAGGATCACTTCGAGGAACTGGCGCGGATTCTCAGCGACGAGGCAGGCAAGGCGCTGCCCGATTCGCGGGGCGAGGTACGGCGCGGCATCGAGATGGTGGAGGTCGCCACCGGCATACCCAGCCTGATGATGGGCCAGTACCTGGAGGACGTGGCGCACGACATCGACGGCGAGATGATCCGCCAGCCTATCGGCGTGTTCTGCGCCATCACGCCTTTCAACTTTCCCAACATGGTGCCGCTCTGGTTTATGCCCTTTGCCGTGGCCTGCGGCAACACGTTCATTGTCAAGCCCTCGGAGCAGGTGCCGCTCAGCCAGATCCGCATGTTTGAGCTGCTGGATCAGGTGGGCTTCCCGCGTGGGGTGATCAACTTGGTCAACGGCAGCCGCGAGGCCGTCAACGCGCTGCTCGATCACAAGGGGGTGCGAGGCGTCTCGTTCGTGGGCTCGGCAACCACGGCCAAGTACGTGTACACCAAGGCCGCGGCAGCGGGCAAGCGCGTCCAGGCGCTTGGTGGGGCCAAGAACTTCATGGTTGTGATGCCGGACGCTGCGATGGGAAAGACGCTGGACGCCATCATGGGCTCCGCCTTTGGCGCCGCCGGGCAGCGCTGTCTTGCCGGCAGCGTGGTGGTGGCCGTGGGCGACGTCTACGACACGCTCAAGCAGGGACTGGTCTCCACCGCGTCCGCGTTGGCCGTGGGGGACGGTCACTCCGAGAAGACAGACGTCGGGCCGGTGATCTCTAAGACCCACCAAGGCAAGGTGCAGGGCTGGATAGAGAAGGGACTGGCCGAGGGCGCCACGCTATTGCTGGATGGGCGCCAGCACCCCACTGCCGTGGCACATCAGGAGGGCTGTTTCATTGGTCCGACCATCTTCGATGGCGTGCGCCCCGAGATGAGCATCGCCCAGGAGGAGATCTTCGGGCCGGTGCTCTCGCTCGTGCGCGCCCGCGACTTCGACGAGGCGGTGAGCATCGTCAATGGCAGCCGCTTCGGCAACGCCAGCTCCATCTTCACCCGCAGCGGCAAGGCCGCCCGTGAATACAAGTACCGGGTGCAGGCGGGCATGATCGGCGTGAACATCGGCGTGGCGGCGCCGATGGCCTTCTTCTCGTTCACCGGCTGGAAAGAGTCGTTCTTCGGCGACCTCCACGCGCACGGACGCGACGCCATCGAGTTCTTCACCGAGAAGAAGACGGTGATCACCCGCTGGTTTGAGTAGGCTCGTCGCACCCTTACCCTAAACCGAAACCACGGCAGGATCTGCATTGAGCTGCACGCCTCCGGGAGCGCACGCGCGACGTTTTAGTTGACTATTCCATAGGAGCAACGGCCCTGGAAGCGTGCAGTTCGCTGCGTATCCCTCAGGCCGTTTGCCTGCAGCGCTCGAATGCTGATTCATGCTGACATGGTATTACTGGGGTAGTGGTACTGCACGGCGCCCTGCCGGTCCGCCACATGAGTCCTCCCAGCTCTCCCCTCACGAATCCGCTCTGCTCTCACAGTGTAAGGAGCCGCATGAATACGCCGGGGCCGTTTAGTCTTCCGCGACGAGGGGTATCGCGTGCTGTAGGGGCGCTGAACGCTGGCGGCCCTGTGTCGGGACGTAGCGGGCGGTCAGCGCTTTACGGGGGCAGGCAAGATGCCCGCGCTCCCGGTAGCGCCGTTCTGCAACAAACACCAAATGGCCCTGGGAATACGCCGATGTCGGGTACTGGCGACGCAGGACGTGCGCCCACCACGACGGCGAGCCCACCTATAGCCGCGCCATTCGGCCGGTTTACGCACCGGCAGGTCCTGACCATTCTCACCGGGCTGCTGCTGGGCATGTTCTTGGCGGCGCTGGATCAGACTATTGTTGCCTCCGCGATCCGCACCATTGGCGACGACCTCCATGGCCTTTCCGTCCAGGCGTGGGTGACGACGGCCTACCTGATCACCTCGACCATCTCCACGCCGCTGTACGGCAAGCTCTCCGATCTCTATGGGCGCAAGCAGTTCTTTCTGCTCGCCATCAGCATTTTCATCGTGGGGTCGGCCGCCTCGTCGTTCTCCACCTCGATGTACATGCTCGCGGGGTTTCGCGCCTTCCAGGGCCTGGGCGCAGGGGGCCTTTTCTCCATGTCCCTGGCGATCATTGGGGACATCGTCTCCCCGCGCGAGCGCGCCCGCTACCAGGGCTACTTCCTGGCCGTGTTCGGCACGTCCAGCGTGCTGGGCCCGGTGATCGGCGGCTTCTTTGCCGGCTCGGGCAGCATCCTGAGCATCGCAGGCTGGCGCTGGGTATTCCTGGTCAACGTGCCTATTGGCATCGCAGCGCTGGTGGTGGTGTCGTACACGCTCAACCTGCCGCACGTGCGTCGCGAAGCCCACATTGACTGGTTCGGCTCGCTCAATCTGATCGTGTGCCTCGTGCCGATACTGGTCGTGGCCGAGCAAGGGCAGACGTGGGGATGGGGTTCGGGGCCGGCGCTGCTCTGCTACGCTATCGGTCTGGCAGGGCTGCTGCTGTTCATCGTGGCGGAGCAGCGCATGGGCGATGCGGCGCTGATCCCGCTGCGCTTCTTCCAGAACAGCGTGTTCAGCGTGTGCTCGGGGATTTCGCTGGTAGTCGGCATTGCCATGTTCGGCGGCCTGTCGGTGCTTCCCCTATACTTGCAGATCGTGAAGGGCGCCTCGCCCACGGAATCCGGTTTGCTGCTACTGCCGCTGACCGGCGGCCTGATGGTGGCATCGATCATCTCCGGCCAGCTCATCTCCCGCACGGGTCACTACAAGATCTTCCCAGTGGTCGGCACGGCGCTCATAACGGCCGCCCTGGCGGTCATGCACGGCATCGGCGCCGACACGCCGCTGTGGCAGACGGGGATCTACACCGCGATCTTGGGCCTCGGCATTGGCAACGTGATGCAACCAATCACCCTGGCAACACAGAACGCCATGCCGCCCAAAGATATCGGCGTGGCCACTTCTGCATCGACGTTCTTCCGGCAGATGGGAGGCACGTTGGGCACGGCCGGGTTCCTCTCGGTCCTCTTCAGCACGGTGGGCAGCAACATCCGCACTGCATTCGTGGCGGCTGCCCGGACGAGGCCGTTCCAGGCGGCGCTGCACGACCCGGCGGTGCGGTCGAATCCGGCGAATGCACCGATTCTCTCGCTGATCCGCGGGGCAGGGAGGGTCAGCACGTCGACACTGAACGACACGTCATTCCTGAAGCACGCCGACCGGCGCCTTGCCGAGCCATTCTTCGTCGGGTTTTCGCAGTCCATGGATATGGTCTTCATTGCCGCCGCGGGCATCATGCTCCTGGGATTCGGACTCGTGCTGAGGCTGCGAGAGCTGCCGCTGCGCACCGTCTCTGGCTTGCAAGCGCAACAGGCGTACGTGGCGCCGGCTCACGCCGAGGCGGTGAGCTCCTAGTCATCAGGCGGCTTCGGCGGCGGCCGCCGCGATCGCCTGGTCCAGGGTGAGGGAACGGCCGTTCTCCCATAGAGAAGCGAAGCGTTCCTCGCCCAGGGCGGCGCGTACCGCGGCGATCTCTGCCGCATAACTCGGCTGGCTCATGATGCGGTACTCGTGCATGCTTTCCGGCTGCCTGAGCGCATCGGCCACGCTGAACAGGCGCGCGGATCGCTCGAGCTGCCCGCGCTCGCCGGCGAGCGCGGCAAGGGCTTCGAGGCTGGCAGAGGCGGCGCCCTGCCGGTCGCGTAGCCGCGCGGTGGCCAGGCTCTCGTGGTAGAGGCGTGCGGCCGTGGCGGCATCCCCGCGCCGGAGGCTCACGTGACCCATGAGCAGCAGCACGGCCGCATTGCGCAGGTGCGCGGGAAACGTCTGCTGGATGGCGATGCAGTCTTGCAGCAGCTCGGCCGCGCGGTCGTCCTGGCCGCGCCTGATGGCGAGATCGCCGCGGGCTGTGAGCACCTCCACGACCTCATGAGGCTGATCGAGCTGCTCGTAGATCGACTGGCTCTCGACATACAACGCGTCGGCCTGGTCGAATTTCCCTGCATCGATCGCCTGTACTGCCTTGGAGGAAAGGGCGCAGGCAATCAGATTGCCGTCAGGGAGCGTAGCGCGCATGGCCAGCAATTCGGCAAGCAACGCGTCGGCCTGCTCCCGGTCTCCCTGGCTGTGCCGTGCGTACGCCAGGTTGAGCAAGGCCACACCCACGCCGCGTTGATAGCCACAACTTCGCGCCAGGGCCAGGCTTTCCGCATAGAGCGCCGCCGCACGATCGGGATCCTTGCCCAGATCGAGGGCAACGTTGGCCAGGTTATTCACTGCCGCCGCAAGGCTCCGTTCGTCACCCAGCGTGCGGAAGCGGGCAATCGCCGCTTCAGTCAGATCGCGGCCACGATCCGGCAGGCCGCTGCGGAATGCGAGCACGCCGGCGCCGAGCAACGCCCTGGCAAGCACGCGCGGCGCGACAGGTCTGCCGGGAGGCGCCTGCAGCGCGAGCAGTTGGTCCAGCCAGTGGTAGCCCTCGGCATAGGTGACGCGCGCGCAACTGTAGCGCCAGAGCGCGCCTGCCAGGTCAAGGCCAAGCTCGACCTCACCGGCCTCCAGGCACCAGCGCAAGGCTGCACGCACGTCCTCCAGCTCCTCGTCAAGGCGCCGCAGCCACCGCGCCTGATCGGCCCCGGTGAGGTGCGGCTCCGCCTGATTAGCGAGCTCGCGGTAGTACGCGGCATGGCGGCGCTGCAGCCCAGCGAGCTCGCCGGTCTCGCGCAACTGCTCGAGGCCGAATTCCCTGATCGTCTGCAGCACGTGGAAGCGCGTGTCGCCATCAATGCACTCGTCTTGCTGGATCACGCTGTTCTCGACCAGTAGCGACAGGCCGGCAAGCAGGTCAACATCCGGCGGGGTGCAGACCTGGGCTATGCCGTCCATGCGGGCACCGCCCGCGAATACCGCCAGTGATCGGAACAGCTTCTGGTGTGCGGCGTCGAGCAGCTCGTAGCTCCAGCCGATGGTGTCGCGCAGCGTCTGCTGGCGGGCGGGGAGATCGCGCGCGCCGGCGACCAGCACCAGCAAGCGGCTGCTCAGGCGGGCCAGCAGTGCCTGTGGCGAGAGGAATTTGCTGCGGGCCGCGGCAAGCTCGATCGCCAGGGGCAGGCCGTCCACGCGCTGGCAGATCTCCGCCACGACGCGCGCGTTCGCGCCGGTGAGCTGCCAGTCGGGCCGGGCAGCGCGAGCACGCTGGGCGAAGAGCGCTACGGCGGGCGAGCGTTCAATGTCTCCAGGTGGGAGCGGAAACCTCAGATCGGGCACGGCCAAGGGACGGATTGGCACCTCGTGCTCACCGCGCAGCCGCAGCACCGTGCGGGTAGTCACCAGGGCCTTGAGAGTGGGGCAGACAATGAGCAGATCGCTGATCACCGTGGCGGCCGCCACGAGGTGCTCGAAGTTGTCGAGGAGCAGCAGCACTCGCTTCTGGCCGAGGTACTCGCGGAGGCGCTCGGGCAGCAGCATGCCGGGGTTATCGGGTGCATCGAGCGCGCGGGCGATGGCTTCGGATACGCTTGCCGGGTCGCGCACGGGCGCCAGATCGCAGAAGATGACCCAATCGAAGGGGTCGTGGATGAGCGTGGCGCCGGCGGCGAGACCAATGCGCGTCTTGCCTACACCGCCCGGGCCTGTGAGGCTGACGAGTCGCACCGTGGGGCTGCGCAGCAAATCGCACACCGTCGCGAGCTCGTCGTCGCGGCCGACCATCGAGGTGAGCGGAACGGGCAGGCTTCCCGGACAGCGCAGGGCCACGTAGCTGCTGAAGTGGGCCAGCACGCCGGATCCGGCGGCACGGTGCGACCTGGCTGCCGCCTCCAGCTGAGCCGCCTCCTGTTGGTCGAGCTCGAGGGCCGCGATGAGCAGCTGAAGGGTGTCGGCGCGGGGCGTGGCGTTGACGCCGCGTTCAAGGTCGCTGAGACCACGCGCGCTGATGCCGGCGCGCTCGGCAAGCGCTTCCTGGCTCAGGCCGGAGCGCCCACGGAAGCGGCGCAGGGCCTCGCGAAAGGTTGGGTAGTACTCGTCGACGGTCATGGCCCGGCTCTACTCCTTACAAGATGCTACCCCTGCAGAGCAGTTGCACGCTAGTACACCGGATACTCCCAGGCGCCTCAGGCGTGCAAGATGTGAGATTACGTGGGTCCCTATGTGTAACGGCGCATAGCGCGCGTGACTGCCGGCGTACAGAATAGTGGTAGCTGGAGGTGGGCCGGCAGTCCGCCAGGCGCTGAAAGGGAAGCCAGTGATGGATCGAAGCATGATGGATATGCGGCAGTGGATGGTGCTGCAGCGACAGGAGGAACTACGATGCGAGGCGGCCGAAGCCCGCCTGGCGAGAGCCGTGTCGCCTGCTCGCCGGCCGTGGCGGGCGATCTTGCAAGTGCTGAGGGACAGGCGGGGCGCGGCGCCAGCCGATCCGGCGGTGCCGCTGCTGGACGCGCGCCTGTGCCGGGACGATCGGCCGCGACGGCGGTCGGCTGCGTAGTGGGCTGTCTCCTGGCATTCGCCGCGGCTTGGACCAGCCTGCAGCTGCGGCAGCAGGGCAGCGCAGGGACACTGCGGTGTCTGGCGAGTGTGGGCGCCTGCGAGACCACGCCCAAGGAGGGCGGGCAAGATGCCCGCGCCCCCGGAATCGTGCTCGCTATTGGAGATCGGACTTCAGTTGCCTATGCCGAGGAAGGCCATGCCGCCGCCGTCTGTTCCTGGATTGGCAACCAGCGTCAGGCTCTTGAAGGCCTGCAGCAAGGGCTTGATCATCTGGTTGTAGCGCGTGAGGTCGAGGCCCTTATCCTGGGCGATCTGTTCAGCGCTCTGGCGCAGCGCCGTGAGGTTCAGGTAGGCAAGGGCGCCGTAGGGGCCCGACCCAACGGCGGCGAGCGCCGCCTGATACTGCGGGTCGCTGCTCAGGTTGCTCGTCGAGCTGGTGCCGAGGATCGCGGCGAGGTCTGCCGGCAGGGCCGTCCCGACGATCAGCGATCCGTTGGCAAAGGTGTAGCCGATGCCATTGGGCGTGGCCGCCAGGATGCGCTGGGGCGACCCGTTGGTGCTGGTCGTCTGCACCAATTGCCAGCCGCTCGGGTCCGCACTCAGGCCCTGGATCGCGGCGGCGAGTTGCTGCAGGGTCTGATCGACCGTTGCCTGATCGGCGACCTTCAGGCCGAGCACTAAGGAGAGACGCGTGCTCTCCGGGACCGTCGAGGCGAACGCGCTGGAACCGACGGGCAACAGCGCGACGCTTGCCTCACCGTGCATCAAGGAGAATACGTCCTGGTCGAGGTCCAGGCCCAGGAGCTTATTCAGCACCTTCACCTCGTCGAGGCCCTTGAGCGGGAAGCCGGTCTGCTGCGCCAGTGTCGTCAGCTCGGCCAGATGCGAGCTCAGGAGCGTTCCTGGATCGTCGAGCGCCGCGTAGAACAGGGCGGTTGCCGGCAGGTCATTGGCACTGACGTTCTGCAGTGGGCTCAACGTGACCGTGGTCGTGAGCGCGCCGGTACGCAGGGCCGGACTTGCGGTCAGGAGAAGTCCATTGGACTTGGCGGTGACGGCGAACGCCTGGCTCCAGGTGCCGGTGGGCGTGGTGGTGGCGCCTGTCGCGCGGCCGGGTTGCAGTGCTGTGCGCAACTGGGCAAGCGCGCCGAGGTCCGCGTGCAGGTAGACCGTGGCCACGCGAGTGTCGGGGAGTGCGCCGAACGTGCTCTGGTAGCCGGAGTCCGCGGCGAGGGAAGGCGCTGCACCCGCCGACGCGTCGATACCCGCCTGCATGCTGGGCAGATCGGTAGCGGTGACGAGGTCATTGCCGACCGCTGCAAGGTAGACGGTGGACGAGATTGGGCTGTCTTGGGACAGCATTGGCTGGGCCCGCCCGGTCTTGAACATGCCCAGGACAGGCGCCAGGCTGAGCGACGAGATTGGCACGTTGCGATAGGTCGTAGAGGACGCGCTGGTCAGCCCCAGCAGGTGCAAGAGGCCGCCTAGCTGCGTGAATGTCACGCCAGATTGCAGCCCGGCATCGAGCAACAGGTGGAGGCGCGGCACGGCGACGCCATGAGTATCCGTGACCGTGGTGGTCGGGAGCACGGCGAGTCCCAACTCGCCGTCGAAGACGGTGCTCAGGCCGGACATCACGAGCTTGAGCAGCGCAGGTGTCTGGGCGCTGCCGCCCGATGCTGCCTGGATCAGCGCCTGGACGCCGGGTTGTGAGCTTATCGCCGTGGCCAGGGCGCTGAGGTTCGCTTGCTGGTCGGAGGCTGTCGCCTGGACAGCTGCGAACAGCGTCGCGTCTGCCGGCGTGACCTGTGCAAAGTCGGTCTGTGCGGTACCGATACCCGTCGCAGCGTAACTATGGTGAGATGAGGCCCCAATGGCCGGCAGAAGCGTCAGAAGCAGACCGCCCGCCAAGAGCATACGCAGCCGCATGGACGTACCTCCCCAGTTGTCGTGGAGCGAATCTCCACAGTGCTAGTTCCCAGATCCCCAGTCTACTGCGGTTGGTGTTAGCGAAAAGGCCTCCGGGGTCGGAGGGGTAGGCCCGCGAAAGGTGATCAAGGGACGGCGGCGCCGTGGCGATGGAGTTGGGATGCGGCTAGCCTGGGGACGGGCAGGATGCCCGCGCTCCCGGTGGCGTGCCCATGCATGCAGATCCCGCCGTCGTCTCACTGTGGCAGGTAAGCGCTACTGCTGGGTGGCCACCGGGTCGCTCACTGGTGGCAGGCAAGCGGGCAGGCGGAGACAGAAGGTGCTGCCGGTGTTGCCGGTCGACTCCAGATCCAGGGTGCCGCCCATGGCCTCGGTAAATTCCCGGCCCAGGAAGAGGCCCAGGCCGGTGCCTACTCTGCCGGCACGAATACGGCTGCCCGGCACGCGGCCGAAGCGCGTGAAGAGGATACTACGCCCCTCAGCGGGAATACCGGGTCCAGCATCGCGCACGCGCACGACGGCCGCCTCCCCTTCCAGTTCCCACGATATGCTGATCGGGCTGCCTTCGGGCGAGTACTTGGCGGCATTGTCCAGCAAATTGGTGAGAATCTGCTCGACGTGCGAGCCGTCGGCAAGTGCCGCTAGATCTTGAGGGCCGGCAAGGTCAATACGCTGGTTGGGGTAGTTGCCTTTGACGTTTGCAGCCGCGCTGGTCGCCGCCTGAGCCAGGCAGACCGGCTCGCGGCGCAGTGCCGGGGCGTCCGATTCGATGCGGCTGATATGCAGCAGATTCTCGATGAGCTTGTGCTGCCGATTGGCGGCCTCCACAATGTGGTCGACGCTGGCGCGCCGCCGCTCGTCGCTCAGGCTATCCCACCGGTACTGGAGCAGCTCGCCGTAGCCCAGCACAGCAGCCAACGGTGTGCGTAGCTCGTGGTTGACCGCTGCCACAAAGTCGCTGCGCAGCGCCGCCAATTGCTCCGCGGCCCGCGCGCGCTGCTGTTCAAGGAGGTACATCTGCTGCCGCTCTCGCGCCACTTCCTGCAGCGTCTCGTCCATCAGCCGGAACGCCACGCTCAGCTCGCCGACTTCATCCGAGGATGGCGGCGGCAGAACCTTCGCCACCGATACCTGGCCTCGGGCCAACAGCTCCGCGGCCAGCTTCACCCGCGTCACCGGCCGCACAATGCGATCCGTGAGCAGGAAGACCAGCACCAGCATGACCGCGGTGCCGGCGATTGTCAGCGCGATCGCCTGTTGGCGGAGGCCATCGAGCGGCGCAAAGATGAGGGATTCGGGTACTACCAGCGCCAGCTTCCAGCCAGCAGCGGGCACTGGCTCGGTAAACACCAGAGCCGGCGCGCCGTCCGGCAGCGTTGCCCTGATCATCGCGGCCCTGGGCGTGCCTGCTACCGCGGCAAAACTTCCACCATCGACCTTGGCAATTGTCTGGCCGGGCCGGCCGTTGCCCACGAGTTTGGACCGATCGGGAAAGGTGACCAGATTACCGGCCGCGGAGACGAGAAAGGCGTAGCTGCCGTTGGCGCCCTGGTTGCCCGGCGAGGCAAACCGCAGCGCGTCGGTGATCTGGCTCAACGGCGCCAACGGCAGGTCGGAGCCCGCCACGCCCAGGAAATCGCTGCCGCGGAGCACGGGCGCTACGACCGATACCATGCTGACGTCCGAGCCCCCGCTGGCGAAGAACGGCTCGCTCACGAAGGGGCGGTGGGTGTGGGCGGGCACGCTGTACCAGGGGTGGGCGGCTGTGTGGTAATCGTAGCTCAGGTATCTGGGTTGGGACCCAGTGGGGCGGATATAGAAGATCTGTGCGTCCTTGTCCCGATAGTCCAGATGCTCGAAGAAGACATAGTCGTTGTAGGCCTGGCTTGCCGGAATGGCCGGCAGGAGATTGCGAAAGTAGGCGCGCAGCTGTGCCGTGGTCAGGCTGCCTAGGGCGACGACCTCGCTCATCTGCGCGGAACGGGCCGCGACCGTTTGGATGAGGCCGTTGATCTGCTGCGCGGCTACCGCCGCCTGCGCGCGGCCGGTTTGTTCCGCCTGCTGCCGCAGGCTATTGCTCGCCTGCATGTAATTGAGCACGGCCATGACGATGAAGATCCCCAGCACGGTGCCGCCGATGCGGCGGAGGAGCTTGCCCCGCAAGCCGTAGCCACCGAACAGGCGCCTCACCGTGCGCACAACCGAGCCTCCGGTCATCGGCATCGCCTTTGCAGGCGCTCGCAGTCAGGGTGATGCGGGGTCAGCGGGCGCCACGGCCGGAAGCAACGCGGGGAGGTCGCCGGCGGTAGGGGACTGAGATCGATCGTCGCACGTGCCATGACCGGCCTCCGCTGCGGCTCAGAAGACTATCAGCAGCATAAGCGTGGTAGCAGCCGTTGGCAAGTCCTTTTTTGCTATTGTCTGGATGCAGCAACTGTGCGCGCGCCGACCAGACCAGGCAGATCGGCTTTTGCATTGCGGGCGGCGTGATCATGGACACGTTCCTGATTCGCACACTGCTGATCCCGTCACTGGTCATCCTGCTGGGGCGCTGGAACTGGTGGCCGTCTTCGCTATTCCGTAAGGAGCAGCGCGCAGAGCAAGCCGCCTGAGAGGCTGGCTCTGCGAACGCAGCGCATCGTTGTCTCAGCAGGTACACACACAACCGCAGGATGAGGTCGCCAAGCGTGGTCTGGGCGATCATGTTTGCCGCTGCCGGATCGAATCTCTGGTTGAGCCAGAAGAAGCGGTCGCCGTCGCGCAGCCTGCGGAACTGGTCGGCAATGATGGCCTGAAACGTGGGGCCGACGGTTGCGCCGGGCGCATGATCCTCCGCCAGGCCGCCCATGAACGGATCGACGTTGTCGATGCTGCTGTAGACGCTCGCCATGTTTGCTGCTACCGTCGGATCGCTGGTCAGCTGGCTGAACGAGGCGTATGGGGCCATGCCCAGCGCTTGCCGCGTCTGGTTGAGGGTGCCGAGGCCTAGGTCACGCTCGCGCTGAATGTCGATGGCGATGAGGTCCATTTCGTCCACGGTCCCACCGACGTTCGCGGCAAACAGCAAGTTGCGCAGCGAGTTCACCGCGTACACATCCGTCGCCTGCGCGTTGCCCGCACTGATACCCCGCAGCAGGTTAGAGATGCCGTTGGCCAGGTCCTGCGCGGGCGTGTTGAGGAAGGCCTGTGATAGTGACTCGGTGAAGGTCGTATTCCCGTTATTGTCGACCCCGTCCTGAGAGTCGGAGACCTGGGAATGCCCAACCCGGAACGCGGCGGTGCTGAACTCCTGCGTTAGTTGCGGGTTGACGTTCGGGTTGTACCCCTGATAGGGCCCGATGGCGTTGCCGATGAGCAGCGGCAGGTACTCGGTGTAGACGATATTCTGAAACTCGGCCGTCGTGAGGGCCCTGGCCATCTAGTACAGCTGATCGCCGGTCCAGTCGGGGTGCCCTGCTCTCAGCGTCGCCACCCAGTAGTTGTGCTCACGCATGGAGAGAGCGGTACTCGCGGCAACGCGAAAGACAGCCGAACGTTTGCTGCACAATCCAGCGCTTGGGGTGGGCCTGCACGTCCCGCTGTCCCGCCCCGGTGGGTGCGCGATCTCCAGCGCGCAGCCCAGCCCTTCGCACACCCACCCCGCTAACTCGGGACCGTCGAAGCCAAGCGTCGGCCCAGGTCAGCAGCAGGCGCGGTCATAAGGTCATGTGGGCGGAGGGCCTAGCGTAGATTTGACACCTTGCATCATGCTGCTGCGGCGAGGGCGGTTACGCCGGCCCAGGGGAGATAGCCGCGAGTACAAGGCCGAGGTGATGCCCAGCGTACCGGTTGGCGAGCGCTACAAGCCCTGCCCACAAGGGGGCGCTGGCGCTTGTGCCGCTGCGGCTGCTAATCGTGTATCTCCCGCCGCCCGTGATCGTGACAACGGCTATGTCGGGCTGGGGACAGGCGATAGCGGCCACTTCGGGCACACCGCGGTAGTCCCCGATGCCAGGCACGCCTTTCTGGTAGCTGGGCCTGGCGATTACCCGGCTGAAACCCCCTCCCGACGCCTGGAACCGGCTTCCTGGGTCCCCGAATGGGAGGCTCCAAGCGTCCTCGGCGACGTAAGCGCCGCTCTTATGGTTGGCGGTCAGGCTGGTGCCGCCAGCCGCAGGCACGAGCGGGTCCGCGGTCGGCAGGTTGACCTCCTTGAGCGGGAATGAAGTGCTCTGCAAGGTGCTCTGCCATAACCTGCGCGTACTGGTGGGCTCCATGCATGAGTTGGGCATAGAGCCCGTGTTCTGGCAACAGGCAGTTTCGCAGCGAAGTTGACTACGGGATGCCCACTCTTCCATTGTTGCCTAGAGTATGCAATAGCGGGCATCGACACGAAAGGACTACCCACCATGCAGAGCAACATGCTCAACTACGGAGACAATCGAATGTGTTGCGCAAGCATGTAAGGGACGATACGGTGGATCTGTACTACATCGACCCACCGTTCAACTCCAAGCGCTTCCTCTTATCTGGGAACGTACTATCGCACGCGTCGAGGCACCGCCATAGCCGCAGTCGCCTGAATCTGCCACTGCCCTCTTGTGGAATGACGCACAGTCCGTATTGGCTGCTGCCGACCATAAGTTATCGGCCGCAACTCCTCCGTGCGCTCACCGGCTTCTTGGGTATCGGTTCGCTCTTTGAGAGCCTTGTCAAGTGCTTCCAGTTGTTCAATTGTAAGTGGCATGTATTATTCTCCTGCCAGCTTGGGCGGGTCCCAGCTATCTAGGCGCAGGCACGCCAAAGTCCTGGTCACAGGTCTCGATAAGTTTCGAGAGCCGAGTTGAGACAGCAAAGTCCCCACGTTGATGCAGGTCTGAGACTAGCATCCAGATTGGATCTCTGTTGTCTATGTGCTTGATGTTGAGGCCCACACTTTGCGCCTCTTGCCAGAATATCGGACGTTCATGAGTCTTGCCGCGCTGCGGGTTTGCAAAGAACTTTACAGCCCCGCCGACCCTGTTACCCTGCGTGCTCATCATGCCCGTCTGAAGCGCGCGCTTAGCGATGTCCTCGCCAAGAGCCTGGGCTTGCTTGAATCCCACGATAGTCGAGGGGTCGTAGTTCGACAGCAGTTGCAAATAGGGTTCGACACGACCCTTTGTGGCAACGGCTTCTTGAAGAAGCGCCTCGTAGCTCTCGATAATGACGTTGGCCGGCATATATGATTGGCCGGCATATATGATAAGTGCTGGTCGGAGCCAATCGCTACCTGTGGATCAATCGGCCCCAACTCGGATGTATCGCTCATCATGATTGACCGAGCGCCTAGGCAGATCATCGTTGCAGCCGATTTCGCCATGCTGGGAACAATCACCTCGAAGTTGTTCCCTGAATATACGCGGCACATATTGATAATTCTCTCAGCGGTTACGCCGCTGCCGCCTGGCGAACTTAGGATAAGAGTAAGGCCCGACGAGAGATCCATTGACTGGAGAATGCCGTCAATTGCTGCCGCATCGCTATCATCGATAATTACTTCGTGCACAAACGAGGTGTAGTACAGTACGATGCGCCGCTGAAGGCGTTCTTCCAGCTCGCATATGATGCGTTGGCGGAGACGTGGCGTCTGATTCACTTCGTCGCGCAGCCGCACGGCAATCGGGTCTGGATCCTGCTTCCGGATTGAATTCGTGCCCTGTGCCTGAAGGTCATCCTCTCCAGTAATTGCCACACTGCGACCCCTCTCAGCTACGACTCGACATATGGTTTCCTAGACCTCTCAGTCCGTCCGACATACTGCGTTTTGACAGTTGTGCCCGCGCGATAGGTGAGATACGTGTACGGCCCATGTGGACACTTGGTGCAGTTTGGCTTCCCGCATCGGACGTATTTCTGCCGCACGTGAGCCATGTGATCACCAACCATTAACCGCGAGTCGACGGGTTCTTCTTCCATTGGCAAGTGTTTCCCGCAGCGTCTTACCCTACGGAGTAGGTTACCACAGCCGTAGGGTAAGACACAAGTACCTGGTGTACTATTGTACTATTGTGTACTATGAGTGCCCCTCACTTTTCCGGATCGTAGCGATCGTGCGAGCGGCGGGGCGCGGAGCTGATTTCCGAACATGCTCTGAAGGCCGGAGAGTCTCCAGTGACAGGGCACGGAGGTCAGTCGCTACGGACGGGCACGAAGGTCAGTCCCTACCGGCTGCGGATTCCGCCGGGACGGTCCCGCGCATGGCGCTTCCGGGCAGGCCGCGGTCACGCTTGGCAATGGCCCGATTGAGCCGCCGCAAGGCGGTACCAAAGGCCCGGCGCTCCTCGTCGGTCCAATCGGCCAGCAGCGCGGCGAAGAAGTCGTGCCGCACGGCACGGGCAGCCTGCAGCTGGCTGGCGCCCGTCTCGGTGATAGCCAGCAAGCACACCCGGCCGTCGCCCGGGTCGGCCCAGCGCTCTACCAGCCCCTTGGCTTCCAGCACGGTGACCTGCCGGCTGACGGTGGAGACGTCGAGCTGGAAGCGCTCGGCCAGGTCGGTCAGGGCCAGCGAGTTGCGCGCCGCGACGGCATCCAGGAGCAGGTAGGCCGACCGGTCCAACGTCTGCACCCGCTGGCGCGCCGACTCGGCCCGGCGAATCAGCACCGCCGTCTCGTGTGCGACCAGGTCGACGGGATCGCAGTCGCCGGCTACGTCGTCAGTCGCCATTACACCTCCCTGATGGGGCGCACCTGCAACATGTGATCATCGTGGGGCCGCCGGTACCACGGCGACGGGCGGGTACGCGGCAGGTCCGGGGGACGGGCAGGATGCCCGCGCTCCCAGGCTCGCCATTGCGCACGCCGGCGATCACAGAATCCAGGTCCGCCCTCCCTGATGGGCTTATTTGCATGGTACACCTAGATGGTTGTACACTACAAGCAGTTTGGCATGCCGCCGTGTGGAGGTGGGCGAAATGTTCCGTCAGCTGTTGGTGCCCCTGGATGGCTCGCCCGCGGCCGAACAGGCGCTACCCGTGGCGCGCAAGGTGGCTCTGGCAACGCAAGCGACTCTGCACCTCGTCCACGTCATCCCGCTGCCGCTGCCGCCCTGGGCGGTGATGGGCGTCTACCTGCCGCAGTCGGCCTACGACGTGGCAGTGCAGGCCGACGAGCAGGAGGCGGCGTCCTACCTAGCGGGCGTGCGCGGGCGCGTGGCGGCCACGGGCATTCAGGTGCGAGTCACGGTGCTCTCCGGGTCAGCCGACCCACAGTTGGTGCTCTATGAGCGTGAGCAAGCGATCGACCTGGTGGTTTTGTCCTTGCATCCCCATCCTGGGCCGGCACGCCTGACGCTTGGTCCGGTAGCAGCTCATCTGCTGCGCTACGGATCGGCGCCGCTCTTGCTGGTAGGCGGCTGCGCGGATGCATCCTGCCTGGCGCATGCCGTGCTACCGTTGGATGGCTCGGCCGCACATGAAGAGATCCTCACGACGGTGCAGGCTTTGGCGCCGGCGGTGGTGCAGCGGGTGAGCCTGCTCAGAGTGGTACAGGACGAAGGCCAGCGTCCTGCCGGTGAGCGCTACCTGGCCGACATCGAGCAGCGGCTAGCGCTGCAGAACCTGCCGGTCGTCGACCGGCGCGTGGTGGTCGGCTGTCCGCAGACGACCATTCGCGAGATGGCCGGAAACGAGCGTCTGGTCGTGAGGGCCACGCACGCGCATGCCTCTCCGCTGCACTGGCTCACTAGCTCGGTGGCCGAGCGCGTGGTGCACGAGCACGTGCCGGCTGTCCTGCTGGTGCGCACCGGCACTCCGGCTAATCCACGACTACACGCTGTGCCATGCGGGCTGGACGACGTGCATGAACCCGCCGAAGGCGCAGCTGCGCCCGCGGCCCTAGAAGGGTAACTTCGTGTCACAGGTGCTGACGCCTACCGAGCGGCGCGCGAACGGGAACGTTCCGCCTGCCGCTAGTACGGTGGCGCTTGAAACGGATGGTGCGCTCAGGACGCGACCCAGCGCCGCGGCCGCGCGCCACGGCGATGGGTATAAGTGGATCGTCCTCTCCAACACGACTATTGGCATGCTGGTGGCCAGCATCAACGGCAGCATCATGATGATTTCGCTGCCGGCCATCTTTCGCGGTATTGCGCTCAACCCGATGGCACCGGGCAACTCCGGCTTCCTGCTCTGGATTCTGATGGGGTACATGGTGGTCACCGCGACGCTGCTGGTGACGTTCGGCCGGATCTCCGACATGTTTGGGCGCGTCCGGTTCTATAACCTGGGGTTTGCGGTGTTCACCCTGGGTTCTCTGCTCCTGGTGTTCACGCCCGGCACCGGCAGCCAGGCCGGCATTGAGCTGCTGGCCTTTCGGATAGTCCAGGGGATCGGCGGCGCCTTCCTGTTTGCCAACAGCCCGGCCCTGATCACCGATGCTTTCCCGCCGAACGAGCGCGGCCTGGCGATGGGCATCAATCAGATCGCCGGCATCTCCGGCGCGCTGGGCGGGCTGCTGCTCGGCGGCTGGCTGGCCACCATCGACTGGCGCCTGGTGTTCCTGGTGAGCGTGCCCTTCGGCCTCCTCGGCACGGTGTGGGCCTATCTCCGCTTGCACGAGATCGCCAGCATTCGCCGCGGCCAGCGCCTCGACGTGCCCGGCAACCTGACTTTCCTGGTAGGGCTCACCGTGCTGCTGGTCGGCGTGACCTACGGCATCGAGCCCTACGGCACGAGCTCGATGGGCTGGGGCAATCCCTGGGTGCTGGCTGCCTTGACGATCGGCGTGGTGCTGCTCGCCGCGTTTCTCTGGCTCGAGACGCGGGTAGCCGATCCGCTCTTCCACCTGGAGCTGTTTAAGATTCGCATGTTCGCGGCCGGCAACCTGAGCGGCTTTCTCAGCTCGCTGGCGCGTGGCGGCCTGCAGTTCATGCTGGTGATCTGGCTGCAGGGCATTTGGCTGCCGCTCCACGGCGTCTCCTTTGCCGACACGCCGCTGTGGGCCGGCATCTACACGATGCCGATGATGGTTGGCTTCATTGGCCTGGGTCCGGTCTCGGGCTGGCTTTCCGACCGCTACGGCGCACGGGCCTTTGCCACGGGCGGCATGGCTTGCACGGCGGTCGGCTTCGTGCTGCTCAACCTGCTGCCCGGCGACTTCAATCGGCTGGCGTTCTTTGCCATTCTGCTGCTCATGGGGGCTGGGATGGGCCTGTTCGCCGCGCCCAACACCACTAGCATCATGAACTCCGTGCCGGCCGAGTCTCGCGGTGTGGCGTCCGGCATGCGCGGTACCTTCCAGAACGTGGGCATGATGGCGAGCATGGCGGTATTCTTCAGCATCCTGACGGCAGGACTGGCATCCTCGCTGCCGAGCGTGATGTCGGTTGGGCTGACGCAGCAGGGCTTGCCCGCGGCGGTGGCGCACCGCATCGCCGGACTGCCACCCATCAGCGTGCTCTTTGCCGCGTTCCTGGGCTACAATCCAATGGGGTCGCTGGTACCCTCAGCCGTGGCCGCGCACCTGAGCGCGCAGGCTCAGGCGACGATATTCGGCAAGACGTTCTTTCCACACCTGATTCTGCCCGCCTTCATGAATGGCTTGCACGCCGCATTCTACGTCTCCGCGGTGGTTTCGCTCGTGGCAGCGTTTGCCTCACTCATGCGCGGCCGGCGCTACATTCATGGTATGGAGGAACCGGAGAATGCATAGCACAACTATCAGGGTAGTACTGCGCACATGGCGTCATTGAGAGCAGCAGACGCGCTGCAGGCGGCGAAGGGAGCAGGGATCGACGCACGCCGCCGGGATCACTACAAGTGGATTGTCCTCTCCAACACTACCATCGGCACGCTCATCGCCACGGTGAACAGCAGCATCCTGCTCATCTCGCTGCCGGCTATCTTCCGCGGCATCGCCCTCAATCCCCTGGCGCCCGGCAACTCCGGCTTCCTGCTGTGGATCTTGCTCGGCTACCTCGTGGTCACCGCGACGCTGCTGGTGACCTTCGGCCGCATTTCGGACATGGTCGGCCGCGTGCGCATGTACAACCTGGGCTTTGCCGTCTTTACCCTGGGCTCGCTCCTGCTGGCATTCACGCCCGGCACCGGCACGCAGGCCGGCATTGAGCTGCTGGCTTTCCGTCTGGTGCAGGGTATCGGCGGCGCCTTCCTCTTTGCCAACAGCGCAGCGCTGCTGACCGATGCCTTCGAGCCGCACGAGCGCGGCCTGGCGATGGGCATCAATCAGATTGCCGGCATCTCCGGCGCGCTCGGCGGGCTGCTGATCGGCGGTTGGCTGGCTACCATCGACTGGCGCCTGGTGTTCCTGGTGAGCGTGCCGTTCGGTCTGTTCGGCACGGTGTGGGCCTACCTTCGCCTGCACGAGATCGCCAGCATCCGCCGCGGACAGCGCCTGGACATTCCCGGGAACCTCACCTTCTTGGTGGGGCTGACCGTGCTGCTCATCGGCCTGACCTACGGCATCGAGCCCTACGGCGGCAGCGCCATGGGCTGGGGCAATCCCTGGGTCATCGCGGCGATCGTGGCCGGCGTGGTGCTGCTCGTCGCCTTCGTCGAGATCGAGCGGCGGGCAGCCGACCCGCTATTCCATTTGGAGCTATTCCGGATTCGCATGTTCACGGCGGGCAATCTGAGCGGCTTCCTCAGCGCCCTGGCGTGGGGCGGGTTGCAGTTCATGCTGGTGATCTGGCTGCAAGGTATCTGGCTCCCGCTGCATGGGTACGCGTACCAGGACACGCCGCTCTGGGCGGGGATCTACACGATGCCGCTGATGGTGGGCTTCATTTGCCTCGGCCCGGTCTCCGGCTGGCTGTCCGACCACCATGGCGCGCGGTCCTTCACCACCGTTGGCATGGCGATACTCGCCATCGGCTTCGTGCTGCTCAATCAGCTACCGGGAGATTTCAACCGCTGGGTCTTCTTCGCCATTCTGCTGCTCATCGGTGCCGGCATGGGCCTCTTCGCCGCGCCTAATACCACGGCCATCATGAACGCGCTACCGGCCGCTGCCCGCGGCGTGGGTTCGGGGATGCGCGGCACCTTCCAGAACGTCGGCACCATGGTGAGCATTGCCTTCTTCTTCAGCATCCTGACGGCGGGCCTGGCGTCCTCGCTGCCGGGGGTCATGTCCGCGGGACTGCTGCAGCAGGGGCTGCCGCCGGCGGTAGCGCAGCGCGTGGCCGACTTGCCGCCCATCAGCGTGCTCTTCGCGGCGTTCCTGGGCTACAATCCGCTGCGCACGCTGGTGCCCCCATCGGTGGCGGCCCACCTGAGTGCGCACACCCAGGCCACCCTCTTCGGCACGACCTACTTTCCGCACCTGATCCTGCCTGCCTTCAGTGACGGCCTGCACGCTGCCTTCTACGTCTCCGCGGCGCTCGCGGTGGTGGCGGCGCTGGCCTCGCTCTTGCGTGGCCGGCGGTACATCGACCGCGGGTAGCTGCTTTGGCCGCCGGCCTCCAGCTGCGGCCGATTGAGCTGCGGGGTGAGCGTCATTGCTGCCGCGGCGGCGTAGTGGCCATGGTGGGCGTTCCGGGAACCGAGCAGTTCGTTGCCGGTGCGTACTTATGCGTGGGCATCTTGGCTACAAGCGCGGGGTCTGCTGCGGACTGGACGCCTAGTCTGGGAAGAACGCGATTGGCGCATACCTTGCAATCCGTGCCCGAGGCAAATGGCGTCGGAGTCGTAGAATCCTGGGTTGAGTGCCCGACCGTGCTCATAGCACGTAGCTTGCCAAGTGCATACGGTGCGATGGCGGATTCCAGAGGCTGGCCGCGGCTCAGGCGCGGGCCGGCTTCCGGGTCGCGCGGCGACGGCGACCGCCAGCACGGCCGGCGCAGGGTCGTGGCGCTGCCGGGTCTTCCGTGTGGTGAAAGCCTCGCTACACCGCATCGAGCTCGCGTATCAGCGCCTTCGGGGACAGACCTTCCTGCTTCGTGCGTAGCGCCAGGTATAGGAGTACCTCCGACCCAACGATGAGCGGCACGGCGGCGGTGGAGATCAGCAGGCCGGCGGCGGTGACGGCCGCGTAGCTGCCGTGGGCCAGCTCGCCGACCCTCCACCGCGTGAGCACGTTGGAGAAGGCGAACGGGACCGCCATGAGCAGCAAGAGCGCCGACGTCTTCCAGAAGTACCCTCTGGTCAGCGCGTAGCTGCGTCTGAAGGACCCTGCACCGTGCCCTTCAACGGTGACAATCTGGAGACAGAGCCAGAGGCGGACCAACACTGCCAGGCCAACGATGCAGATGACTCCCATGGGAAGTACAGCGAACATCACCTTGCTCTGCATCGGGAGCGCGAGCAGGATCTTAAGTCATTCCTGGCTCTCAGGACTTGCTCCAAAGCAGGCCGGCGACCCTGCGGTGCCACAGCACTTGGCCCTGCGGGAGGGGCTCTGCGCACACTGATCCAGACCAGCGGAGCAGAAGATCCGGTGGTGGACACCCGTATCGACATGTACGCACACCAGCCGAGCCCAACCGCATGGACATGCAGCGTTTCGCCGCTGATCACCGTCGTAATCCCGGGGCGCATGGTTCGCGGCGGCTGTTCAAGGTTGGTTTGGACAGCGTCGCACGCATCGCGAAGCGTGGGCTACCTTGGAAAGGTCAGGGCAGCAATGACAGGGGAACGGCTGAGCGATTTCCCCACGAAGGCCGATCTGGAAGCGGGGCTGTGGGCCTGGATCATCGTCAACGTCTCCCATGCGGACTTCAACGCGCAGAGTGAGGACGGGCTGGTGGCGTCGATGCGTGCCTCCTTCACCGGGTTCGACACGGCGGC